>Ga0255343_1004853_pt1 | contig 12984 bp, 4 predicted proteins | sample wastewater_treat_4_FD_192413 | JGI IMG/M metagenome (GOLD analysis project Ga0255343, IMG submission 192413) | Wastewater microbial communities from Lulu Island WWTP, Vancouver, Canada - plant16 | ecosystem: Engineered > WWTP > Wastewater > Unclassified | place: Canada: Vancouver, British...
AATTGGCTGATGAGAGGATGTTCAGAAGCGCAAGGACAGATGGGGATTATGTTGTTTGGGGAGACGGAAGGATAAGACTGACGGCAAAAGAATTGCTGGATGTGGTTTTGTTGGGTGAATATCAGGGAAAATTCTAAAGGAGGAAGGAAAATGAAGAGAATTTTATGCTGTATTTTGATAGTTTTAATGGTATTGCAAATGACTTATCCAGCATTTGCATATACATCAAATACTATAAATAACTCCATTGAGGAAAATCAAACGATTTTAGACAAGCTGCAAAGTATGTACGGTGAAAACTTGTCAGAAGATGATATCGTTAATGAACTTTCCAACATGGGACTTTTGGATGAACAAGGGAATCTCAATGTTACAGAAAGCATAATGGTTGACGGTACTCCTATGACCTTGGATCAGGTTAAGCAGATGCTTTATAAGGATGATGCTGATTTAAGCAAAGTTGTCAGCGTAGACGGAACAGAGCTTAGACTGGCAGATTTAAAAATAATGATTGAAATTGAAGAGGAGCTGGCACGATTAAAGAGGGAATATTTCGAAGATGCCATGCCTCTTACCGATGAACACAATGCTGCTTTGAAAAGCCTTGTCAATCAGATAGAGGGTCAAGGCATAAGCCTATTATCCGGAGAGACGGAAATTCCTATTGACCAGGATTTAAGAATCAAGGTAAATATAACAACCAAAACAAAATTTACAACTGCAGATGTAGACCCTGCAGTAATTATGCAATTTTTCATTGTTGACAAGGAAGGAAAAACAAAAAATCCTCCTTATGATGTATCATTCAAAATAAGAACATTGGAAGGCTCAGCCAAGGATGGCATTCATTATCAAGGTTTGGGCGAAACTGTAACATTCCTTGAAGGCATAGGCATGTCAAATATTTTCAAAACCGTTCCCATTAATCCATTCAGTTCAGATGAAACAGCCGATATGAGGTGGGACGGCGAAAAGGTATTTTACATTCAGCTTTACGACCCGGATAAAATATTGTTTGAAGGAGATGCAAGAACAGTAGATATTCCGGTAACTTTGAATAAGACATATTCATGGTCTGACAGCATGAGTTTTTCCCAGGATGTTGTATTTTGGATTAAGGATGATAATTATTTACAAATTCCATCATATTCAACAATCAATTATTATTTGAGGCCTGACAATGGTTTTTGGTCACCTTACGAGGATGATGCCTCCTTAGTAAATATGTACAATGATTTCATGACTTCAGCCGAAGATATTCATGGGAGCATTGAAAATGCAAAGTTTGAATATTATCCATACATAAAAATTGACAATGCTTTCAATCGACAAGACACCATGACAACCTATCCGATGCTTCAGATTTATGATAGTGGAATGAAGGAAATGGAAAATGCTGAATACGGGTTATTAGAGGTAAGCAGTATAAATTATTATGATTACGGTGTAAAAAAGATTCCATTGACAATACTGCCTGTAAATTATGTTGACCCTTATGGTACACAGCTTTGGTTTAGAACCTACGGTGCATTGCCGGATGATGTTTCATTTACACAAGCAGAATTTACTAATCAAAGTGACTTTACTACACCTGATTATATGTCAGTGCAAGCTCATATAAGTGAGAGTTATGAAATTCTAGATGATATAAATCCCGATGTTATAGGCATAACGGCTCCTTCAGGTGAATATTTTTCAGGTCAGGCTATACCTGTCACTGTTGAGTTTTCTGAGCCTGTCTTGACAGACATGGTTAAAATAAAAATTTTCGGTGATTATATTTATGAAGATCTTGGAACAAACGAAGACTTATCAAAATATGCGACTTTTTTATATACTGTTCCAAAAAACCCAAGTAGCAGTTTAATTGTGGAATCCGTAGAAAATATTCGCGACATGAGTGAAAATCATACCGGTATATGGCCTTCAGACGGAAAGCCATACACAGTACCCGATGTTGTGATGAAAATAGACCCATTGCTGGCTTTTGAAAGCATGGAATTTATAAATCAACCCGAAAGTGCAATGTATACACCTGATGCCACAATTCAAGTTAAACTTAATGTAGATACTGATATTTCAGAGTGGCTTGAAGAGGAAGAAGAGTTTGACATTAATAGCAGGCAATTGAAAAAAGTATATATCAAAGCCGGCAGTTTTACATATCCTCTGACTATGGGAGGGGAAGGAGCTTTAGAAGGATCCTTCTACACTGCAGATATCCCTGCTAAAAATTATGCAAGTGGAAATATAGAAACCGTAAAAATAGAACTTTATAAGGATGGAACTTTTGTTGAAGCAATGGAAAACACACCTGCATATTATACAGGCGGTACTCCTGTAATAGGAAAGATTCTAACAACAACCATTGACTATATTACATTGGTAACTGCAATAAATATAGATACAAACAGCTATCCTGAAAACAATAAAATTTATCTGACAGCAGAAACAAGTACAAAATTGAGTGCATCAGTAACCCCTGAGGATGCAACTTTTAGGGATATAACCTGGGAAAGCAGCAATGAAGATGTTGCAGTCATAAATGAAACAACAGGAGTAATAACGCCGGTAAGCCCGGGACTTGTATCATTTACGGCTGTTACAGACAACGGGGGATTCGCCGTCATGCCTGTTACAGCTACAACACCTGTATTTGAGGTGCTTGACGGAGGTCCTCCTGCTATTGTATTTCCTGCAGGCAACAATTCATTTTATACAAAGAAAAATGAACCCGTAAAAATATTGTGGAGTCAGAATCTCATAGGCAGGACTGATGGCGTATCTGCAAAATTTGATATTGAGATATTTGAAGGTTACTACATGACTAAAGAATCTATAGGAGCAGCAACTCCTGTTTACGAAAATGAAACAGTTGATGTGAACAGTATTATTGTTCCCGAAAATATACTATCAATAGTTTCAGCCGATTCAGCGCCTGCATATACGGTTAGGGTAAGTGCTCAAAATCCTGACGACACTTCGGAAACCTTAAGCGACATAGGATATATTATAGTCTATCCACTGCCTGCAAAAGTGAAATTGTCTGCTCTTGACAGCTACTACATAACAGATGAAATTAGCAGTATCGATATTGCTTGGGAATTGAATGAATATTCAGGGGGAGAATTTGAATTTAAGATAGTTAAAAATCAAGAAACTTTTTATACAGATACATCAGCCGGCAATTCAAGCTTTGTACTAAACATTGACCCTGTCCCGGCAGACAGACTGAAGGATATCTACACAGTATCGGTTAAAGCAAAAAATACTCAGGACAATGGATACTCCACAGATTCCTTCCTTCTTCATGTTTACAACAAAAATTCCATGTATATATTGACAGACAATAATGACCTTGATTCTGTAAATCTCGACAATAATGACTATATCAAGAATCTGTATGAAGGTAGCGGAAGTCAGGGTATATTGGATTTAAACAGGGAAATAAGTCTTAAAAAGTTTATGGGAATCAACTACAGCCAGTATCCATGGGGAAATATAACAGACCAGATTAAATGGGAATCCGACAATTCAAAAGCTGCCTCAGTGAACTACAAACAGGGAAGCCTGTATGAAAATATTGAAAAATTTGATTACACAAGCTACCGCCCATCAACTGAATTTATGCTGGCAGGCAACAGCGACGGAAAAGCAACAATAACAGCTACCCATGCTGCAACCGGCATGACGGATACATTAAACGTAGTTGTAAAAACACTTAAGGATAAACTTTATATATTTAATTTCTATCCAAGACAGGAAACAGAGGTTGAATACACAAACGGTTTAGGCCAGCTTCGAACACTCAAAACAAACAGTGCCGGTGAAATAGCCATATACGAGGAATCAGGCATTAAAGGCAGCATCTCTCTTAAATCCGGAAGTGATTCCAATATGTATTTAGGTACTCTGTATAATGAGAGACTTGTATCTGCTGAAAGAGATCCGGGAATATACGAGCTTTATCCTGTAAACATATTTGAGCTTAGACCCGCTGCAAAGGTTGAACTGTTTTTCAAAAACTCTGAAGGAGAGCCTTTCAGCGGAGGGGTAACATACAGAGGAGCAGTGTATAAGAACGGGAAAATCTGCGGCGAAACCATGGAGAGTAACGGCCAGCTCCTTTCAATTGGCAGCGACGGCAGATTCATCCTTAATTTTGACACAACCAAGTTCTGGACAGAGGAAAACAGCGAGAAGCTTTCAGGTTCTGACAAGCTAAATTTCATTTATGAAGTGATATTTAATGACGGCTATTATCCGCAGCTTCTGGAAGTCAACGGAAATATCACTGTGGAAGATACTGTTAAATTTGGTGAAAGCATAGTAAACTTAGAGCCGGTGGAAGTTTTGAACACAAATAAACCATTTGTTCAGTCACATAAAATTAATTACAATCTTCCTGGCGGACGCACCCTTGATGTTACAAAATACACAGGGTCCGTTGGTCCCGGCAACACATATCCTTCGGCTGATTTGGAATCCATGATTACCTGGTGGGGATGTGAGAAAAAGGACGGCTATGATGTTAAGCTTTATGATGAATACGGAGCACTGATTGACGGTCAGAAGGTTAAGACTATTATATATCCATGGTCCTTGCTGGCATATACGAAAAACATAACAACCATGACCGAGGAATCTTTAAATCTTGAAATAGGAGAGAAAAAAGGGGCAAGATTATCGCTCTTTGATACTGCCGGCTCTTTACTAAAGCAGACAAGTTGTCCGTTTATGCTCACAAATATGGTAGGTGCTCCTGATGCAGGCGATGATGACAAAGGAGTAAAAAAAGCAGCCGAGGAATTGAATGAATCGGGAAACCTTGAATTTGACGGCTCCATGGTTAATAACGGCGACAGTATAATTGGTATAGCTCTAAACTTGATGTCGGGTACAACCTTGGGCGGACAACTTATGAATCTTAAAATAATTGCAACAGAAGACCCAATGATTTACCGGGGATTGATAACTATGCAGCAGGGTTTGGGCAGCACCGATGCAAGCAGCGTCACAGTTGATGTAGGAGGAGTAGAAACCTCTTATGACTATACTCCAGACCCATTGGAAGCTATGGATTTATTGCAAAAAAGTTCAGAGGATTTAGACAAAGAGCTTATGGAAAATATGGAGAAAACAGTCAGCGGAGATGTTGATTACGGTTTGACAATTACAGGATACTTTGAAGTGGAAGTGCGTTATGATTACAAAGCCGAAAAATGGATAATGGTTGTAATAGGAGGAGGCTTTGACCTTGATGCGTTGATAGGTTATACCTTTAAAATGAATCAAATGTTGGGACCTGTGCCGGTTACCGGCGAATTTAGTTTAGGAGCTGCCTGCAGGCTTGAATTTCGTGCAATCAAGCCTTACGGCAATGTACCTTCACATATAAATGCAGCAGATGTTAATGATTTTTTCACGGCACTGAGAATTAAATTTTATGTAAGTGCATTTGGCGGCTTTGGATTTGATTATTCAATTGTTGCTCTGAAAATTGGAGTGTTTGGGAAAATAAATCTTGATTATGAATTAGAGTTTTTAAACAGGTCATATCTTGGTCCTCCGCCTCAAGGCTATGGTGAGCTTTACGGAATAGAGCTTGGATTGACAGGTCAGGTTGGAATTAAGTTTGTTGCTAAATTATTGTTTATTTCCTATGAAGCTGTATTAGCATCATATGAATACACTGTAGATATATGGAAGGAAGGAAATCCTGAATTAATTAAGCAATGGAAAGACAGTCAGAATTCAAACCTCTTAGGATCAAACTCAATAATCAATACCATGTATGCTTCAAGCATGCGTCTAAAGACAGTGAAAGAAAGCTTAAACCTTGAAGACAGAGATTATCTTGAGTTGTATGACAGGAGTTGGGGAAATACAGCCAGAAGAAGCATGAGGGGACTATTGCCGGATACAAAGGATATACAGACTAATTCGTATCCTTACTCGAACCCGGTTGTCACCAATGATGGCGGCATCATCGCATATATGTCTGACAGCAATTCTACCGATTTAAACGAAACGAGGGCAAGCTGGGCTATCTTATCCGGCTCGGGAGAATATACAGATATGGGTTCCATTCAGGAAGATTTTGATGAAGCATATGCTGACAACAATCTTGATATTGACGGGGATTCAGGCTTTGCAGCAGCAGCATGGGAACAACAGTCAATAAAAATAGATACGGTCGGTTCATTAACAGAGCTGGATATTTCTGCAATGATTAATTCTTCTGAAATTGTTGCAGGAATCTATGACGGAAGTGAGTGGGAAACCACACCTTTAACAGACAATTTGGTATCCGATATGGCACCTGCAGCAGCAGCTAACGGAAACAGGGCGGTAGTTGCATGGAGAAGCCTTGCAGGAAGCGGAACCGATGGCGAGGGAGCCGATAATCCACTTGTGTATGATGATGTGAATGATTCAATACTCTACAAGGTATATGAAAATGGCGTATGGACAAGTGAAACGTACACCTTATACAACTCTTCATCAGGAAATGTAAAAGGATTGACCGCCGCTATGATGCCGGATGGAACAACAGGTATAGTATATACTTTGGATTATGGAACAGATGATGATGCCTTTGACTGTGAAACCATATTAGCGGTTATTGATAATAAAAACAAGGTAATTGCAGATATCCGTTTAACTAACAATGATTCGGCAGATTTGAATCCGCAGATTGCGGTTGCAGACTTTGGCGGTGAAGAAGGAAGCAAATTTGTTGTAGGATGGTACAATGTGACGGAAGACGGTATTACGGATATAAAATTTGTCGCTGCAGATAGCTTGGGTAACATTTCAAATGAATTTATCGATTCCATAAGCAGCATTAATGAAAATTCAGCGGTGATTATTACAGATTCCTTTAAATTTGCGAAGAAAAATAATTTATCGATAGATGGCTTCACAATAGTATGGGTGGAACCCACATTGGAATTTGATGATACAATAAATAAAAACGCCGAGAATGACTGCCTGAAAGCCGTTAAATTCATGAGAGATTCGAGCGGCAGAATATATCTTACTGCACCTCTGGATGTTGCAACAATGAGCAGCTTCACGCTCATAGACCATTTGGACGCATATTCCGATTCGCCTGACACAGTTAAGGCTGTAATGCTGTGCAGCACCTATGACGGTCAGCTTGAAGACCAGGGCAACGGAGTATATACCGTAGATTCTGTAAGCAGCATGAAGTATGCTGAGAAAATATTTGAAAACAACATCAATATAAGAGACATTTATATTGATTACAATGAAATCAAGAATAATTTCAGACTGCCCATTATTTTTACCGTGACAAATATGGGTATCGAGCCGATAAGTTCAATAAATATTGAGCTTCAGCCGGACGATGTTGTAGAAGTATTCGATAATTTGAACCTGCTTCCAAATCAGAGCCTGTCACTGACAGTTTACTATGATGTGCCCGCCCCGGCAGAAGGTATTCATGACCTGAATTATATTGTTGCAGCAAACTTTACCGGAGGCGATATGGAGGAAAAAACCGGGCTTCTTAACCTCGATATTCCTGATACGGGAATTGCAAAGGTAGAGCTTGTAAGCGATGAACAGGGCAAGCGTGTAGTCCAGCTGTCAATGCATAATATCAGCGATATTCCGCTCACAGGCAGCCAAAGAAAAGTGTATGCAGGCCTATACACCTCTTCACTGTTTAATGATGTATCAGAGGTAGGGGTTGAAGAAATAACAGGAGGAGAGTTAGAGCTATTAGACGAAGGAGCCTTGACCAAAAGATTCACTTACAATGTACCGCCTGCAGGTATTTCTGCCGGAGGAGTGAGATTGTATGCTAAAATCTGGGTGGAAGAAGAAGTTGACGGTAAATTTGGGGAGGTAACAGAATACAATACCTCAAATAACAACAAATCAATACTTATTCCAAATCCTTTGGAAGCAAATAATGGAAGCCGGTTCCTTGTAACTGTGGTACAGGAAAATGACACTGACAATACAACAGCTCATGTAACGGTTAAGAATCTGTCTATGGAACCTTCAACAAATGGGAATGTAATTTTACAATTACTGGATGCCATGGGTAAGGTTATAGAAACCAGGTTCCTTGCAGCAACGTCTCAAGACCTGCTGTCATTAGCAGGAGAAGAAAGCAAGACAAGGGATATAGGATTCACACAGCTTGGAAGCAGAGTAACTGCCGAATATTTCACTGCAGATTCCAGCATGGACCCCGCAGTTTCAAATATTTCCCTTAATGGAATTGCTATGGGCTTTGAAGAATCGGTTACGGATTATTCATTGGAATCAGTGAATTTGTCAAATACAATGATTGTGGCAGCAGCTAAAAACATTAACCACAGGGTTGAAATAAGAAATGCAAAGAATAACATGCTTCTTGTAAGCGGAACAGGCTCAGTAGCATTTGACCTTAGTCTTCCGTACAATGAAACTGTTCAGGTTAAGGTAACGGTTACCAATACAGAAACATTAGCTGTATCCGATACATACAATATAAGTATTTTAAGCACAATGAAAGCTGATGGCACAGTATTATTGACAGCTCCGTCAAGAAACTACGAAAAAGCAAAGGTATATGTAACAGCGGAAAACTTAACCGGATTTACACCTGTTAAGTGGCAGATGCAAAATAACGGGCAATGGTCGGAGGTTCAATCATGGAATATGAACAACGACAATATCTACTCCATCAACAGCTTAGGTGACTATACACTGATGGCAAGATTATTTGATGAAGATGGATATTACATGGATTCAAATACCGTTACACTCAAGGTAGTGAAACAGTCTGATAAGAGCACAGACCCTGAAAAGCCTGCAGAACCTGAAGTTCCGGTAATTCCTTCCGGCATGTTTTATGATGTTCTTGAGGGCTTTTGGTACTATGAAGCAGTAAATTATCTGGCTACTAAAGGTATAATCAAAGGTGTGGGTGACGGAATGTTTGCCCCCGAAGCTAATATTAAACGGGCAGATTTTCTGATAATGGTTATGAACGCATACGGCATATCTCTTGATGAAGAAATAGAAGATAACTTCAATGATGCAGGAGATAAATACTATACAAAATACTTGGGGACAGCAAAACGCATGGGTCTTGTTTCAGGAGTCGGAGAGAATATGTTTGCACCGGAAAGTCTAATCACAAGACAGGATATGACTGTTATACTGTACAGAATATTGAATAAGCTGGGCAAACTCCCTGAAAGCACCGAGTCAGCCGTCTTTGACGAATTTATGGATAAAGATGATATTGCAGATTACGCTAAAGAAGGTATGAAGACATTTGCTGAAAGCAAAATAATATCAGGCTATGACAACAGACTGCATCCTTTCGGTCTTACAACCAGAGCACAAGCTGCACAAATATTATATAATTTATTGAAATAATTTCGTTTACAAGCCCTCTCCTAAAAGGAGTAGGGGACAGTGGGGACGGTCCTAAACTGTCCCACCATTAGACGATAAGTAGGCATATTTAATGTCCCACCCAAGCGCCTGCTATAGAACATTAATGATTATTGTTGCACTTTGGAAACTTTATTGATACAATTTTTATGAAACAAGAAGAATTTGCGTAGCCCCTGTCAGTATGAACGGAGTAAATTTCATTGGAGGAAAAAATGAACTGGACTGAAGTTTCCATATATACAACAACAAACGGATTAGAAATTATTAACGGTGCATTGATGAAGCTGAGCATCAATGATGCCGTAATTGAAGATGTAAATGTTTTTGATGAATTTTTAAATTATGATACACTTAACTGGGACTATTTTGATGATGACCTGAAACGGATGAAAGATATTGAAAGCTGCATAAAAGTATATTTGGCAGATAATAACCAGGGAAGAGAACTTCTGAATAAAATTTATGAATTCATTGAAGAATTAAAAAAAGATAATATGAATATTGAGCTGGGGAACCTAAGGGTGGAAACAAGAGTAATAAACGATGAAGACTGGGCAAACAACTGGAAAGAGTATTTTAAGCCGTTTGTTATTTCAGACAAAATTATAATTAAACCTTCCTGGGAAGACTACAGTGAGCCTTCGGAAGGGAAAATTATTCTTGAAATAGACCCCGGTATGAGCTTTGGAACAGGCCAACACCACACTACACGCCTTTGCATTGAGCAGATAATCAAACACATTCATAAAGATATGGAAGTGCTGGATATGGGATGCGGCAGCGGAATACTGTCAATTGCTGCATTGCTTCTCGGGGCAAAGAGCTGCACCGGAGTTGATATCGACGAAAATTCTGTTCGAATAGCAAGAGAAAATGCTGAACTCAACAATATTAACCAAGACAGATTCACGGTGTACTTGGGTGATGTAACCGAGGACAAGGCCTTGCAAGAAAAAATCGGATACAATAAGTATGACATGATTGCAGTTAATATAATTGCTCAAGTAATTATGAGCATGAGTTATACTTTCCCGAAATTTTTAAAAAAGGGCGGTTTAGTTATAGCTTCAGGAATAATTAAAAAATATTTGCAGGAAGTTACAGATAATTTTGAAAGCTTGGGATTTGAAATAATAGAAATCAATGAAAGCGAAGAATGGGTATCCGTAACCGCTAAATTGCCATCCTGAGAAATAATTATAAAACTGTCATCCTGAGCGTAAGCGAAGGATCTCATCAGGGAAGTGTAATATTAAGGAGGAAGAAATGTTCAGATATTTTTGTGCGGATGAAAATATAAAGAATAATACGGTTAATGTAACAGGCGGCGACGCAAAGCATTTAAAAACAATTCTTCGGGCACAGCCGGGTGATAAAATTTCAGTTGTTACCGAAAGCAAGGAATACATTGCTGAAATAAAAGAAATAAATATCGAAAATATAGTTTGCGTATTGATTGAAGAGATATTTTCCAATAATGAAACAAAAATAAACATAACTCTTTGTCAGGGAATACCAAAAAAAACTAAATTGGAAACAATCATACAGCAAAATGTAGAGTTGGGAGTGAAAAGCTTTATTCCTTTAATAACAGAAAGAACCGTTGTTAAACTTAATGAAAAGGATAGGGAGCAGAAGAAACTGGACAGATGGCAAAAGATAGCCAAAGAATCAGCTAAACAGAGCAAAAGAAATATCATTCCCACAGTCGAACCTATAATTACTGTAAGTGAGCTAATTGAAAAACTTAAGAATATAGATGCGGAAATAATTGTACCTTATGAATTAGAGGATGTAAAAATATTAAAGGATGTTTTAAAAGAGCCGAAGGATAATTATTACATAGTAATAGGCCCTGAGGGAGGTTTTGATATTAAAGAAATTGAAATGTTTCAGGAAATCGGCGCTCATATCGTAACCTTAGGCAAAAGAATCTTAAGAACCGAAACAGCAGGGGTAGTAACAGCCTCTGTAGTAATGTATGCTTGTAACGAGATGATATAGCGGTATAAAAGCTCTCCGGAAAGTTCATCGGAATTTTCCGGTTTTTTTATTTATAAATGAAACAAAAGGAATAAAACATATTATTATCTAATACGTTTATTATAAAAGGATGTTTTGTATAAATTGTAAATATTTGTTGGACAAAATTCATACGATTTGATTGACAAATTATACGGGAATATATACAATGTAAACGTAAACAGTTGATTGTTTATAAAGTTTTTTAAATTTTTAAAAGGAGGATTATAATGGCAAAGAAAGGTATGGGATTAGCACAGAAAGTCCTTATAGGGTTAGCCATTGGTTTTGTCGTAGGTCTTATAGTTCATTATATGCCAAAAGGCACACTTAGGGATGATGTTTTAATTGACGGTGTATTCCAATTTGTTGGGCAGATATTCCTAAGAGGAATAATGATGTGCGTAGTTCCTTTGGTATTTGTTTCCTTAGTCAATGGTGCTGCCAGCATGGGTGATGTCAAAAAATTAGGAAAAGTTGGCGTTAAAACAATGGCATTTTACTTAGTGACTACAGCAGTAGCAATAGTAATAGGTCTTGTCATGGCCTTCGTAATAAGTCCGGGTATCGGATTAGATATGGGTGCTATAGATACTGTTGATGTTACTGCAAGCGAAGGTAAACCAATAGCACAAGTTCTTTATGAAATGGTGCCGAGAAACCCGATTCAGGCATTAGCTGAAGGAAATATGCTTCAAATCATCGTATTTGCAATAATGACCGGTATAGCCTTAACCATTATAGGTGAAAAGGGTAAAAAAATACTCGATTTATTTGAAGAATTAAATGAATTGGTAATGAAATTAGTTAGTATGGTAATGATTTTGGCTCCATTCGGAGTACTCTGCTTGGTAGCCAGGACATTCGGTCAAGTTGGAATTGCAGCAGTTATCCCGTTGTTAAAAACCGTAGCTGCAGTTTATATAGCATTAGCATTACATTTAGTACTTGTATACGGCGGAATGCTAAAAGGATTATCAGGTTTGTCACCTGCCAGATTCTTTAAGAAATTCTTCCCGGCAATGGCAGTTGCATTCTCAACAGCAAGCAGCAGTGCTACATTACCGGTAACAATGGATTTAACTATAAATAAAATAGGTGCATCTAAGGACATATCATCGTTTGCTCTTCCGCTTGGTGCTACCGTTAACATGGACGGTACCGCAATATATCAAGGAGTTTCAGCGGTATTCATCGCACAGGTATATGGAATTGATGTAACACCTGCTATGGCACTCATGATAGTATTTTCAGCAACATTGGCATCAATCGGTACAGCAGGAGTTCCGGGTGCAGGAGCAATAATGCTTTCAATGGTATTGCAGACAGTAGGATTGCCTCTTGAAGGATTAGGTCTAATATTGGGTATTGACAGACTGTTTGACATGGGTAGAACTGCCATGAACATAACAGGTGATGCTGTATGTACTACAATAATCTCTAAACAAGAAGGAGAATTTAACGAAGAAATTTGGAATACTGATTTCGCAAAAGAAGAAACAGCTAAATAGTCAGACTATGTGGGACAGTGGGATT
>Ga0255343_1004860_pt1 | contig 12966 bp, 16 predicted proteins | sample wastewater_treat_4_FD_192413 | JGI IMG/M metagenome (GOLD analysis project Ga0255343, IMG submission 192413) | Wastewater microbial communities from Lulu Island WWTP, Vancouver, Canada - plant16 | ecosystem: Engineered > WWTP > Wastewater > Unclassified | place: Canada: Vancouver, British...
CAGCATCCGTCATTACCTCATTCAGCCAGTTTTCGTAGTCCTGTTTGTCAGGCAAGGTCTCAAACGGTGGATCAACTTCAAGCCGTTCGCCATTGACCACCACGAAATCCTCACCAATCTCGTCTACGGTATACATCATTTTTATCTCCTTGTCAAGTGGTTTGTTCAGGTTTTAGGAAGAAAAGTCAATTATTCAGAAACTGCTCTCTCCTCCTCGCTTCATTTCTACCGACCAAGCAAAAGGGGTCCGACACCCCCTCATAGTAATTATACCCTAAAAAAATTAGTAGAAATAAATTTGACAAGTGTAAAATAATTTGATAGCATGGTCCCTAGGTTGGTTGAAGGAGTTTTACTGATGATGCTTATGGAAAAACCGATTGTGGTTATTGACACTGAAACAATGGGACTTGACCCTGCGAAACATGAGGTTATTGAATTCGCAGGGATTAAAATCGATCCCGTGACCCTTGAAGTCATTGACACGTTAACTTTTAAGGTGAAACCGTTACATATTGAAACGGCTCAATCCAAAGCCTTGGAAGTCAATGGCTACACCCCTGAAGCATGGGCCGAAGCCATTGACCCGTTAGATGCTGCACAAAAAATCGCCAAATTTTGTGCCTACACGGTGATTGTCGGGCACAATGTCCGGTTTGATATTGGTTTCATTCACGCACTATTTGATAGTCAGGGCGTAAAGGCCCGCATTGATTATCATGTGGTGGATACGGTGTCCCTGGCATATACCAAGCTAGCCAAGCAGGGGCTGGCTTCTTTATCCCTGGCCAACGTGTGTAAATTTTTAGATATTGACCCTGAAGATAGCGTTCACAGGGCAATGGCCGGGGCTGAAAAGTGTTATGAAGTCTATAAGAAATTGGCGTGAGTTTCACAATATTTTGTGACCATCAATCCCGGATTTGCGCTAACGATAAGCTGCTCTACGGCATAGGTTAACTTTTCAGTTCCGTACAGTTTCCATATTATTGATACAGTTCCGTTTTCAAGGATTAGTGCCGGGTTGTCAGGCAATGCCAAGACCAAGGCCCTGCCACTCCCTTTGATAACAAATGTCCACACTAAGGGCGTATTATGTGTAAGGCTCTTTTCGCCCATTTATCCAAACCTCCTGTAGAATCCCCAGTTTTCCAACCGTAATAAATCAAGACTACATCAAGCCCGTCGGGAATAAAGATATCGTCATGCACACAGGCCACCGAAACGTTCCCACCGGGCAATTTAGCCGTCCTACCTGAGAATGGGATGTTTAATGGTAATGCACTTATTAAGGCCGTAGATACAGCCTTGACCGCTTCACCGTCGGGGCAAAGAATCACTGTCCATTGTTTATTCTGCTGAACCCAATCCAATGCTTTTTGAACAATCGTTGCTTCTGTTATCATTTTATCTCCCCCATTAGGTTTTTTGAATTATTCTGGCAACCCAACCTACTATCCGGGCTTCGTGATGATCAAGTGTTGTAACCTCCAAGATCATCGGCTTGTTACTAGGCTCCAACTTGTCTAATGCTTGGATTAGTTTTTTAGCCATGACCTTTGCCGCCGTGTCCAACAGTGAAAACGCCGGTTGTATTGAATTGGATAAATCCACCGACCATTTGGCCGTGGCTAAAACCACTGGCTTCGTGTGTGGGTCATAGTCTTGTTTTGATAAGGCAATGTCATGGTCTTGCAGGATGTCTAAAATATCATCTTGGATAATAAACACCCCCGTCTGTCTGCCCTGGGTTGTTGATAAAAATTTCCATGACAAAACCCGACGTTCAGTTTCTGTTATAGTAAGTAAATCACTTCCCGATGGGGCATCTACAGTGACTGGTTTAGGAACTTCCCCCCTGCGATAAGTGGTAAGGTCATGGTCGATATTAGTCAATTCTGACACTAACTCTCCGTGACTTTTGATTATCTTTAGGGATTCCTTGTCTTCAGTGATAGCTTGAATCTGTTTTTGAAAGTGATCTTCAATGGCCTCTTTGACTTGTTTGGATGCTGTGTTTAGCATATTCCCCAAGGCAACGGGATTCTTTACTTGTGTTGTTACAGGGACTGCCGGGTCGGTATTTTCTGGCAATGGGCCTGTCCTAAGTTCCGGTGCATCCCCATCGAACTGCAAGCGATCTATTAAAGCCGCTTCCACCAAAGGGTTTATTCTGGGTAAAGGTTGTTTCTCACCGGGGTTTGACAGGTATTGGGCTTCACCGCCTAGCTTTTGGGAAGCCAAGGCCATAATCTGATCCTGCAAAGCCGGGGTTTTTTGAACGATCCCTAAAAGTGTCATCAGCTTTTCCTCTTCTGATAACATTGGATCATTCAAGGTCCGGCTTAATTCAGGGGATAAGGCACAAACACTATCCATCAGATTCTGTAAGGCATCATTTAGTTCCATTATCACTGTCTCCTAACACAATAACTGCGCCCTTGCCGACAACCCTATCACTACCTGTGGTAACTGCCCAGGGGTCATGGTTTATACCCACAGAGGCTGGGCCGGGTAGGATTATACCTCGGGCCGGAGCCGGGGTATTATTATCGGTTTTTGTTGTCAAGATTAACGGTGGGGTTTTGTTTTCAGCGGGGGGTGTCCCTTGCACAGAATAAGCACTTGCGTATTCAAGTAAATCTACAAAGTCATCTATTTGAGCATATTTAGGGTCTTTATTACTGGCCACTTCGGGCGGATTAAACAATCTATCAACTTGGGTTTTGACACGCTGGGTAAACGCATCATTAGCTTTTTGAGCATGGATACATTCTGAATTACGACAACGGGCGCAAAAGGTTTCCTGAAACGCTTTATAATCCTTTTCATGCTGCCCAAGGTCACTAATACATTCTTCTAGTAAATCTCTCATGCCTATTTCAACCTGACAGGGGGGGTACTTCTATGGAACACCTTTAAGGTCTCGGCATCGATGTACGGGGTCTTTTGTTTCCCGTCCAAAGACACCATGACTAAAAGATAATCCTGCTCGATTAGTTTTCTACAATGAGTACACGAACGGCATTTATTCATATCCATTTTATAAAGCCCACAGATACGCTGCCATACTTGAATTTTGTTATACCCGGCATCACTGATTTGGTGGTATCTGCGAAGATCGTCGGGGGATAAGTCAGACCGGGCTCCCGTCGGTGGGAATTCTTTATGCAAGGCACAGATGAAAACATCATTGTCTATTTGAATTGCTTGCATGACTTATATCCCATAGTGTTGCGCCAAAACATGAAACGTAGTAGGGCTTATTTTAACCATTATATTTTTATCCCAACCTTCCAAAGTAACACCTTCACGGGTCAATATCTTTAGCGTGGCCATACCCTTATTTTGGCATTGGCTAATCACGTCTGCCAGCTTAATTAAAGTACCCACTGTTAAAGGGGATTTCAATTGATAAACAAATTCACCGCCGGGAGGGACTTCGGGGGCTACAGAATCTATAGGCGAAGGTCTTTGGGAAGGTAAAGCCGGTTGTGGTACAGGGGTTTGTTCCTTTAGCCAAGGAATTAATTCATCAGGGTATTTTTGCATGGACTCCCAATCATAACCTTCAGGCGGTTTCTTATATTTTGTATTTCCAATAAATCTGATTTCACCGTGTTCCATTTCAGTAGTATGCCAAGGGACTGTCCAGTCATGACCGATCTCAACGTCACAGGTCAAGGGGACGGGCCATTTCATACCCAAAATAGCCTTATTACGGGTCATGATCTCGACTAGTGTAGGTAAGACTTCCTCTAAAACATCGGCGTCGATTTCAAACACTAATTCGTCATGCATGGTCATGATTAACATAACTTTATCAAGCCAGCCCCGATTCTTCATTTCACGGTAAACCAGAGTCATGGCTATTTTACATATGTCAGCTCCGCTATTATGCACTATAATCCCATCGCAAACAAAAGCGTGGTCATCGTCAAAAACTTCCAGATCATACATAGGGACGTATTGCCCTGTATCCTGAATATCAGTTACTTGCAAATATTCATAATCAAGGGCTTTTGATTTATTCAGATGATTGAAATTTTCGGCATCTACTGCAACCGCAACCCATGAACCCCGCTCCAAGTTTTCTTGCCTAATCCATTGAAGTCCGTTTTCGGTATGGCATCTAAACAAGTGATCGGGGCTGGTTTTAATTTGTCTTCCATCGGTAAGCGTGGTGATAACCAAAGGTTTGATTCCTGAATAAGAAACCCTTGCCCTTGACCAGCTTTTCCCCGTCCACACTTGAAAATCAGGATGGTTTTCATTTTCTTGACGATCCCACAATTCTTTTATAGTAAAAATGCCATCTTGGGTTGGAATTTTACAATCGGAATGTAGGCAACCCTGTACCGGACCATTGACCGCATTTCTTTCGGCCTTGGCCCTAAAACCACCGTCGGGATTTCTAATATCAGGAACAGGGTACTTACGCCCAAAGGCGGTCCTGACAAAGCCATGTTTTCTAGCAAAATCATGCTGATAGCCCCACCAGCGATGTAAAATATCATAAGTCCGGTCGAAAGTATTTTTTAGCCGCCAACCTTCCTGTTTATCAACACCTGTTGCCCGTTGTGCAGCCGATCCACCACCTCCATAACTCAAGGCGAAATTCAAGCTATTATGTGAGGTTAGCCCGTTACACCAATAAAGATGATCCGGACTGCCAACATGAATATCTACACAAGGGCCTTCACCTGCTGGGATAATGGCCTTGACCGTCGGGGGTGTTTTGATAGCAACAGTATCCTGTTCAATTGTTAATGATCCTTCTAAATAGCATTTAAGTAAGGTCTTATATGTAACCGAAGCCGTTATTCTCCAATCATTCTTATTCTGTTTAAGGGTTGCATGGATTCCCAAGGCTTGCAATACAGCCATAACATGAGAGGCTAATCGAATACGCGGCGTGGTCAAGGTCCGCCTTCCTGATGCCGCCCACAAACCTGCCAGATAGGGGATTAGGGCCTTTTTGCCTGTATCCAATACCCACGTCGGGATCCCACCATCATACAACCCTATAATGCCTAAAAGCCGCCCAAAATAGTATATTGGAAAATCTTTTCCGACATAAACATCACATCCCGTGGGGATATTCAGAGCTTGGCATAATTTCAAAAGATCATCAGGCCATTCTTTTATCGGAACGTTATTTGCCTTAAGCCTCTTAAAAGTTTTCAAGACCTTATCAGCTATGCTGTTGCAACCTTGCATGACCCCGGTAAAGAACGCTGTGTGGACATTGCACTCATGATCAAGCAAGGTCGGAAATGGCTTATCAGCACTCAAAGCTATAGGGGGTGGTTCTTGCAGACTTACCCCCGGTTTCAAAACATCAAAGTATTCCCCTGCTATGGAACAAAGGCTCCCATCCGATGTTTGAAACTTATGTTGATCTGTACAGGTTATCACCCCCCGATCCGTCACTACATGAAACAAAGGCTTAATCCCACCATTATAGGACTCCAGTAAGGGGATGGTTTCCCCATCTTTACCTATTGTGGTCCCCCCCAATGAAAGGAATGTATCAACATCCCCGAAAGGCAATGATGACCCCATTTTTATTAATTGGCCGTCATGTATCATCAAAGTATCGGGATGGACACACTTCGCTTTACCCCGTAAATCTTTCCAATCCGATCTAGAATTTGCATCCGAACCATAAACAGATAAACCTGTTAAAGTGTGGATATCCCCTATCTTATCCGATCCGCAGTTGGGGCATCGGGCTGGGGGTGGCATGGGGGTTTCCTGCCCTTCCCCTGAATCGAACATTCTGTCACATTCGGCACAATGAAAAAATTCTTTTAGCCATTTAGGTTCACGGGATAGATTTGTGATAAGCCGTAACTCTTCACCTGAAAAGTCTATTGCCACCATGTATTTTGGGGGCTTGCCCGTTTCCGATGGACGGCATGATATACATTCCCTCACCCTATTCAAACAGTCGGGATGTTTCTCACTTTCACTGGCTTTGGGGATTGATTGAACATTGATTTGAGGCCAGCCTACCATAGGCACGCCTGATTTACTTGGGGTTGTAAACCGACCTGTATCTGTACCTTCTTGTCTAAAGTTTATCCGAGCCGTATTATCTTCAGGGTCTGTTTGTGTGTAAAGCGGGTAAAGATAAGTTGATAAGGCTTTATTTATTTCCCTAAACCATCGGATGCTATCCATAAAAGGAAATTGATCCCCTGTTTCTTCAACAATCCGTTCAATTTCACTTTTGGAAGTTTCTATCTGGCCTGATTTTTCTGTCCGTTTTAAGCCAGGGACATCCATTTCGTCAAACATTTCCCCTAATTGTTGAGGGGAGTTTATGTCATAGACCGCCGGGCGGACATCACCCTTGGCATTGGTTATGTTTGCTATTGGGTCGGGAAAGTCCAAACGGGCCATTTTACGGGCACGTTCTAATTGATCTTCCAATAATTGTTGGGGATCATTAGGGTCAAAAAACGTTTGCAAGGCCCGATAAACGCCCGGCATCACGTTACGGCCTAATATCTTTTCTGTTTCATCATAGACTTTAATAACAGCGTCATACCATTCTTTTTGCCCTAATTGAATAAGCTCTAAAGTCCTATCCCTATCAACATGGATTCTATTTCGCTCCATCCATCGAGTTGCCGCCACACAAGCCTTTTCAAACTTGTATATGGTACTTTGATTCCGGCCATCACTATCTGATTCTAAAACCGACGGTTCCAAAAGATTTTTCAATCTGTACGTACAAATCGCATCAGACCCGGCATACCATAAACATTGTTGTTCTGTAGGGTCTAATGTCGTGAAATCATAATCAAAATCACGTTCATACTTATCATGGCCAAAAAGTTCGTAAATTTCAATCATATCCATGCCAAGGCCGGGGCCACCTGTTTGTGTTTCGGCATGGGCATCTGGCAAGGCTGCGGACATATCTTTTAAGCGACGGTTTCGGGCTCTGGAATTTCGCAAATACCCTAAAATCATGGTGTCTTCCCAGAATTTAGGATTATCCCAATCCCCCCAAGGCTCCCCTGTTTCGTTATATTCCAAAAATTCTTGATCAAATTTCCCATGGTGGAATATCGCAATGGTTTTTTCATTTTTAACAGCTTCCATCAATCTTTGAAAACCTTTACTAAAAACAGCCAAAGGGATGTTGGCAGGGTGGGGTTTAAAATCCCCTGATTTCTGAACAATCTTATGCTTTAACGGAAAATAATAACCTTTGACACCATCGGGGGATATACAAACTCCGGCGATCTTGTCCAGGGTTTGATAAACACCGTCGATTAATTTTACTCTGTTATCCAAGCCGGATGTTTCCAGGTCAAGACCGAACTGCCTGCTAGCTATACATTCATCAACACAAACATCAAGGTTTTCCGCAGTCCCCAATAAAAATTCACACTCTGACATCCAGGGTTTAGGTTTTACAGTCTGGCCATTAGTCCAATCATCAAAATCAAACATTGTTTCATCACCTCACAAGACACGTCTTTTAATACCCTAAACTCGGCTTTTTTAATACCCTAAACTCGGCTTTTACCATACCCAAACTCCGGCCCTTCAACAATTATTACGTAACGGCCCTCTTTCCAAGCCATAATAACAATCCAAGCGGCCATTAAAGAATCCGGGGGGGTTTTAGGGGGTGTATAACAATCAGGGACATCGGGACACGGATGGCAGATTCTGGGGTTGGCGTTGATACAGTTATTCAGATTGTCACATAAGCGATATCTGATAGGAATCATTCGCATAAGGGCATGGGGTGGGGGTCCGATAACTCTTAACAAGGGTACTACATCCCCATGGGTTGCATGGGAAAAGACCTCACCAGAAACTATGGGGATTTGTTTTCCCCAAGGGGTGTCTTTTAGCGAAGCCAACTGACCCCAGGGGTCGCCGTCAATAGGAATGGGCCGTAGGATTTTAGTCTTGCCCCAATCAGGATCGTCTAATTCAAACTGTAAAATCTTATCCATTATCTGAAACCGTTTCCCGCCATTTGATCATTATTCGTTTATGAATACCCATCAGGGTTTTTTTAGCAGTGTCTTCAGTCACAAGACCTTTATTGAACATATACGTCAATTTATCCAAGGCTTCCCAAAAGGCTACCGTCATATCTAAACCAAACAGTTTTGATTCTGTAATGTTATCAAGTAAAGTTTTGATTTGGTTATGGTATTGTTCAAAAGATTTAACAGGGTCTAATTCAGACGCTATTTCTTGTTGGAATGACGGTGCCTGGACATTGTTTTCAAAAGGTAGGGGTTCCAGGTCATATTTATCCTCTAGCCATTTTAATGCTTCAAGAAAACCTAACCCGTGTTTTTCTTGAACCGTTTGAATCCCGTCACGAATTTTTGGACAAGCGAAACAATACCAAGAATTACTATCAGGATAAACCCGTGCTGAAGGTTTATGATCTTGTCCATCCCCGTGCATATCACAAGAAAACTGTTGCTCACGGTAATCTGCATCGGGCCTGACAGAATATCCTAAATCATATAATAATTGAGCGATGGGGATTTCTTTACGGATTCGATCAGCACGTCTTTTATTCCGGCTCATGGTACTTAATCATTACAGGCTTCGGCAGCTTCACACGAGGCAGCCTTGGATACGCACTTGGGATGCAGATCATGGCCATTCTTTTGCATGTATGAGCAAAAGACCTCACAAGGGGTTCCGTCTTCAAGGGGGTAGCCTTCGGGACAATCTAAAGCCCGTAAATTATCACAAGCAGGGAGACAGTATTTATCACTCAAAGGTTTAATAACTACCGTCGAACAGCCCATGGCCAAGGCCAAGGCCAAAATCCAAATATATCTCATGTGGAAATTTTACCTCCCTTTAGACAATCACATCGACCAAACCAAATTCCAAGGCTTCCTTTGGTGTAAACCAAATATCATGTTTTAGCATTTCTTTTAGTTTATTCTCTGTCAGCTTGGTTTTTTCAACGTAAAAATCAATCAAAACCTTGGACATCCGATCCATACTTTCTTTATGGTCTTCCAACTCTGATTGCTTACCCCAAAACCCTGAACTGATTTCATGTATTAGGATAAAAGAATTTTTGGACATGGTTCGATAATGCCCGGACAATGACAGAAGCGTTGCGGCACTAGCAGCCCCGCCTTCGATATGTGTATGTACGGGCGTTGGCAGACTAGCAATAACATCCCCTGCGGCAAACCCTGAAAATACATCACCGCCATAAGAATGGATATGCAAGTGCAGGGGCGGTGACTGGGAGGACAAATCCCCACCCCACTCGGCCAAGGCCCTCCTCATGTTTATATGACCTTCCCATAGGCCCCTGTTTAGATCCATGATAGAACCCGGATTGACATCATCATAAAAGTAAATGTGATTGCCAGAAACACTGGGGGCGGCATTTTTGGAGGACTTATCAGAATCTGCTGAAGGATTGCCATCAGCCTCGGTATTCATACTCCGTCTAAAACCAAACACCGGGTTCATTACTTTTCTCATATTATCTCCCATCCCCATTATTATAGAATCGGGGAAGCCGTTATAACCCAACATTCATGAGTTTGCAACGATGCCACCACCGATGCGTCCATCTGATAAAATCCATTATCACCCCAATATGATCCCCATGAATTTTCCCCGTAGAAAATATCTTTATCATAACCTAACAAAACCGTGGCATGTCTCCCAGCCATATCACTCAAAGCTAGGGGCTCCAAGACCTGCCCTGCTTGATAATCATACCAGCTTTTACCTATATCAGTACCGATGATAACAGGATGTTTTTGGGATAAGGCCTTACGGACCATATCAACACGCTTATCCCCCACCGATGATATTTTATAAAACGCCGCCGCCCGATAGCGATAGGCTTGCATCATAGCCTTCCATGTAGGGGATTTATTAACTTTTCGAGGATCAAAAGGCCACATGGATTCTGGACAAACCCCGAACCGTCGAGCTGCATCACAGGCTAATGAAATAAACGTCCCCGTATCGGATCGGTTCATTTTTGGTGTTTGGATTTCCCTAGCTAGGTAATAATTTTGAAGTGCCGATAAGGGTGTTATATTACCTGCCCCGACCTGATGGGCCTGGGCAATCTCCAAGGCTTTTATCGTGGCATGGCCGACACAAGATTGTGTCCCGGCCTGATTTCGTCTTGACATTGACAAAGGTCGCATATCAATTGATTCGGGAAGGCTTCGAGGGGTTATTACATGATCCTCAAATCGCCAGTGATTTGGATTGTCCGGCTCTACTAGATAACCTGTCATCATCATTGATTTACAGCCCTCCCCTTAATTGTAGAAAATATCTCGAAGCCCCACCAGGGGGTTCTTTCACTTCCTTCCATTTATCATATTCTGAACCCACAGCATCCCCAAAAGGATGGGCACCGTCCCTTTGCCGACACCATGACCCTGTAGGCACAATACCCGATTGCCTATCCATTTCTGCCACAGGACAATCAGGGACACAGCTAAATTGACTACATCCCGGTTTATGTTCCAGGATTAAGTTAGCGGGCCATCGACTATCTCCACTATATGACTTAATGCCACACTTATTGATATTCATACCGCCCGTTTTATATTGTTTGACGTTTTCTACCATCGTGCCTACCAACGGTTTTCTAGCTATTGTAATTATTATATCAGGCATTAGGGCCTCCCCCATAACCATCGGCTGCCCAACCCCCACCTTTTAGGATAAAGCTAGATTTACTGACGGTTCTGATAACGTCCCCCCCACATAACTTGCCCTGATCGTCTTGTTTAGGGCATTTAGGAGGGCTTTCCTGATGGGTTTTTTGTAATACTTCAAACGTATGGCCACACTTTTGACATACGTAATCGAATATGGGCATGTTTTTACTCCCTCCCAGGTTTTCTTGCGCAGATAAAAATTTCATAGGCCGGTTTTAAGGCCGTGCCGTAACCCTCAAATTGTTTGGCTAGTTCCAACTCCCCTGCTTTTTCAAGGGCTTTACCGACATTCAAAGATTTAGGGAACCCCGATCCATAACACCATGCTTCACCATGAATATTTTCAAATCCGACTTCATGCATGGCCATTGCCAACCGGTGATACGTCCGAGTAGCCGAAAAGGCTTTGATTATTCCACCAGGGATTAGGATTCTATAAGCCTCGGTTAACCAAGTCTCATGCCATCTTTGCATTTCGTGAATCGCATCCCATTGCTTACCCATAAACCCGATCCCATAAGGGGGGTCTGATATAACCGCCCCTATAGAGTTTTCGGGATATGTTGCCATTACCTCAAAAGAATCCCCTAAAGTAAGGCGTATTGTTCTACTAGCTTTCATCATCAGTCCACCAGTCTAAAGCCTTGTCGGGAATTTTAACATTAGAATCCGAGTTTATATCCCATTCCCCTTCAAGTTTTGCCCAATGCCGTATTCTCGCATCGGCAATCTTTACATAATCCAATTCAGAATCTACCCCTATAAAAGAACGGCCTTTTTGAACACAAGCTATTCCCGTTGAACCCGATCCCATGAAAGGGTCCATTACCACAGAATCTTTAGGAACGTCACGCAATAGAAATTTCATCATGTTTATAGGTTTAACTGTAGGATGGAAGTTATAAACCGTTTTTGCAGTCCGGCCCGATCCGGCCCTGGGATTATTCATGCCAGCGGACCCCTCTTTACGGTTTACGGCTTGCGCCCCGGTCTTGGGCTTTAACCCCTTACCCTGGCAACCGGCTTCCCGTTCTGTCCTTGACGGTTTAGGGACATAATAAAACGCATCGTTATTCCGTAAGCATAGGATCGCATCACGAATTTCAAAACCAACATCCTCTAAATTACAGGCCCCCTTATATCCTAGGGGTTCAGAATCCAAAGGGATAGTAGCAACATAAGCCCCCGGTATTAAAACCCTATAGATTTCTTTAGCCTGGGCAGGGTCGGGCTCACCTTTGATAATCATCCCCGTTATTGAATTATCAGAAATCGTGTCCCAGGCCACAATGCCAAGGTCGTTTATTATCATTATCGAATCCCCTACAGGTGGGGATAAAAGATCGGTCAAGTAATTTATCATAAGTTTTTAATCCAAAACTCGGGCAGCATCTTCGATAGCATCGGGTGGTGGTGTCCCAACCCCACTTCGTTGACCCATAGGTGTCGGTTTCATAGACACATCCAAACAGGTCAAAAGCCTTCGACAGGGCCATTCCACACGGGACTCAAACCGTTCAAAAGGTTTTTGATCCCTAGATTTCAAACATTGGAACTGTACCCTGTTTGCGCTCCTAAGATCATCATCAACCCATGTTGCAGTAACAATATCCCCAGAATTATGGGAAAATACCGGACCCGTCAAATACTCGTGATCCCCGGTGACTTCCAAATCCATAACAGGTTCATCAATCCCGGTATCGATAACAGATTTGACCTGCATTACATGAAGGGTCAGTATATGTTTCAGAAAATCCACTTCAGGGCCTTCAACCTGAACCTGGGCGGCGTATTCAAGTAGGGTTTCAACATCCGTTCTGAAAACCAAACCTGTTTTCCGAGCTTTAGAAGGGGCATTATAAAAGCTCCTAGAAAATTTCGTCATGGGTGACTTAGGAGGGTGACACTTGGCATACAAACTCAAAAAAGTTTGGCCCACAGGGTACTTTTGGCCATCTTTTATTTTTTGCTTGGGCTGATCTATGAATTTTAACCGCTTTTTTTGTTCATGTGTTTCTGTAAAACCTATTTGGGAAGCAAAGCGTTGTTTACTTTTTCGAGAAATGACTTGTAAGATTACATGAATGCAACTTTTACCCACCACTTTTACTGTGCTTTTTGATATCCTCGAATCCACCCCCAGACCGGTGAGCAATTCTTGGACTTGTCTTAGAAATTCATCACTATTCTCATTTAGTCTGATTCCGACCTGTCCTTTATTCGACACCCACCCCCCAGCATCAAAGAGCCCTTG
>Ga0255343_1004862_pt1 | contig 12962 bp, 8 predicted proteins | sample wastewater_treat_4_FD_192413 | JGI IMG/M metagenome (GOLD analysis project Ga0255343, IMG submission 192413) | Wastewater microbial communities from Lulu Island WWTP, Vancouver, Canada - plant16 | ecosystem: Engineered > WWTP > Wastewater > Unclassified | place: Canada: Vancouver, British...
GAGAATCATTCTCAATATCAGATCCAAATGAGGTATGGATTTGTGAATTAATCGGAAAAGGCCCGGGCAAAAAAGGTGCAGTATGGGTAGCAAGGCTGATCCCGGACGGATATATTGCGGCACATGCCAACCAGGCAAGGATCCAGACTTTCCCGCTGGCAACAGGAAAAAAGAACAGTATAGCAATCACATCAAAGGATCTGCGAAGAATATTCGACCCGCTTGTTGAATGTATTTATGCTTATGATGTAATAGACATTGCAAGAGAAAATAACTTATATGAAGGATCAGATCAGGATTTCAGTTTTTCTGATACTTATAATCCGATAACATTCGATGGGGCAAGATACTGCGAGATACGTGTCTGGGCTTTCTTTAATGCTTTAAGTGATGAAATGGGCCAGTATTACAATTATGCAACCGGTCATGATCTGAGCAGGCGTATGCCCTTATGGATAAAACCAACAAGGAAGATCTCAAATTATGATATGATGAATTTCATGCGCGACCATCTTGAAGGAACACCGCTCGATATGAGACTTGATGCTGGGGCCGGGCCATTCGGTTTACCTTACCGATGGCGCCCGCTTTCATGGAAAGTATCTGACGATCCAAAGGGCGCTGAATACACTAATGAAAGAGCCACTGCAACACAGCAGACAGGTTTCGTATTTGTCGCCGAATCAAGAAGCTGGCTGCCCGATCCTATCGGTGGAATATTCTGGTTCGGTGTTGATGATGCAGCAACAACAGTGTTCAATCCTATTTATTGTGGAATAACAGATGTGCCGGAATGCTTCAGAGTGGGCAACGGCGATATGACAACATATTCTCCTACATCAGCATTCTGGCTTTTCAACCTTGTAGCTAATCTATGCTATTTAAGATATGATATGATGAGTGCCGATGCAATCAGGATACAGAAGAAACTTGAACTTAATTATATTTCTGAAACTGAAAATATTGACGCTGCAGCTGTAAAACTATATGAGAATGATGTCTGGAAAGCGAGAGATTATCTTACTGAGTACTCATTAAAGACTGCTGAAAACACATTCAACGAATGGAAAAAGCTAAGTGAATATCTTCTTGTAAAATATATCGACGGCAATATAAAAAAGGAAATAGACGGGAAATTTGCGCGTACAAAGAACGATTATCCGGAATCGCCAATGCAGCCCGGATATCCTGATAAATGGAAAAAAGCTGTTATACAAGACACTGGTGATAAGCTTCTGATGCCAGCCGTAGCAGGTCACTAGTGTTGGATGCAGGCATTTAGCAAACATTTTAAACGAGATAGTGAAATTTTTAAATATTATTTATACCTTTGCGTCCACTTTTTGAAAGTATTGAACACATAATAACGACTGAGATGAACCTGATGAATGTTGTTGAAAAGGAATTAGCAGTAAAGCAAGAATTTCCGAAATTCACAGCCGGAGACACGATTACCGTTCACTATAAAATAAAAGAAGGCAATAAGGAAAGGATACAGCAATTCCGCGGGGTTGTTCTGCAAAGAGCGGGCAGCGCACACACTGAAACTTTTACTGTCAGAAAAATGTCAGGGAACATAGGTGTTGAAAGGATTTTCCCTATTGCATCTCCCTTCATTGACAAGATTGAAGTTAACAAACATGGTAAGGTCAGAAGAGCAAGGATTTTTTACCTTCGTGATCTGACAGGAAAGAAAGCAAGAATAAAAGAAAGGAAATTCTAAAAAAAAGCCATCAACAGATGGCTTTTTTAATCCGGGCGTTTTAAGTCCCGTAGTCTTATATCTTGTTTAGCAAATCTTCTTTTTTGGCTTTGGCCTCTTTAATCAGTTGGTCTGCTTTTGCATCGGCTTCCTGTTCCAGTTGAGAAGCCCGCTTTTCAGCTTCATTTCTAAGCGTATCTGCTGCTTTCTGGGCAGCCAGCTTAGCCACAGCACCTTTCGAAGAAGCATCATCTATAAGTTTCTGAGCTCTTGCATCAGCCTCCTTACGTATAATCTCAGCGCCTCTGGCCGCTTCTTCCCGAAGTCTGTTACCCTGTTGTTCTGCTTCCCTTATAAGTTCATCGCCTCTTGCCTCTGCTTCTTTCCTGAGTTTATCCTTTCCGCTATCAATTGCATCATCAACAGCTTGTTTGGCAACTTCCTTTACAGGTGCAGCAACACCGGAAACAGCCTCTCCCGATGTTGATCCGAAGAACGGAGTAACAACCGGTTTACCGAACACTCCTGCCACTTTAACATTTACCTTAAGAATATCTGCAGGTTTGAAGGCAATACCAAAAGAAGCAGCCTGGGAAGAGAGAGAATTTACAAGAGTATTGACGGAACCACCAAGCTCAGACCTCGGGATCTCGGTTTTAATAATATAATTCATAGTCTGGTCAAGACCCTGATCTCCGCTTATGTTCATTTTAATATTGCCTAGCTTGGTATCAAAAGGACTGACATAAACTCTCCCTTCTTTCAGATTAAAGCTGATATTCAAATCTTTAAAGACATTGGTAAAATTATCTCCAAGCTTAAGCAGGTTTTTTATCTGGTCGAAAGCAGCCGATGTTAAAATTGTCACTTCGTCCGACTGGAGCTTACCGCTTCCTGACAAAGTATGGATCAGGGGCATCATATCGCTTCCGAGAAGGCTCTGAAAACTAAGCCTTGCATTCACTATTCCATCCATTCCTGCTGCTGCCGGTGCAAGCTTCTGAACAGCATTGAAAGTAGTGAATGCATCCTTAACACCGAAATTTTGAAGACTCATATCACCTTTAACAAAAGGCTTAAGTGAATCCCTTGTATCATAATCTGCATTCATCGCAATGCTTCCCCCAAGGATATTCATACCGGTTTCCCTCAGAGTAAGAATACCATCTTTAACTATTATATGGCCTTTTAAATTTTTAGCATTTATCTTTCCATACAGCATATTACTGATAAGAGCATTAAAATCAAAATCAATGTTTTGAGGTATTCTGATAAGCGCAAGTGATGTTGTATCTTCATCTGCAGTTGTATCTTCCGCCATTCCTGCAAGCAAATTTGAAACATCAATTGTATTTGAACGCAGTGTAAGATTACCTTTTACAACAGCATCTCTGAAGAGATAAGGTATGTAATTTTCAAGCCGGCCGGAGATGCTTAAATCGCTCTTCTCTCCCACTATCAGATCGGCTTTTGTAAGAGCTGCATAGGCAGGAGTAAATTCGAAATCCGCTTCTTTTATTGCTACAGAGGGATAGCCAGTCATTGCTACATTCATCTCCCTTATCCCCAGATTTCCTGAAGCCTGGAATTTATCGTATTGTTCCTTTTCGATCATCGACAGACTGCCAGCCATTCGTACTGACATATCAATAAGACCGCCTATTTCAATGCTATCAAGAGGTATAGCATTTGACAGCGCAGTAAGATCAAGCTTTCCAATCATTGAAGCCCTGAAATTCGGATCACTCATTGGGGTCTGAAGAAACAAAGTCATATCAAAGGGATTACCTGCCAGTTCAAGATGAAACTTACTGACGTCAACAGTAGTTTTGTCCAGATCCCGACCATCAACGAAAATATCGGTTTTCAGATTAATATTTGTGATCTTCTCCGGCAGAGCAGGATAACTTATAAGCCCGTTGCTTGCAGTCAGATTAAGGGATACATCCGGCAAAGTGCTGTCTGCATCACTGTAAATGCCAATTACCGAACCATCAAGGGTGAAATTGCCCGAGGCATTAAGCTCCTGGAAATCTGTCATATAAATTGCCGGTATCAAAGAAATCAGAGATTTGAAGGAAGTCTGATCAGTTTTGAATTTAAGATCTGTTTTTATATCATCGCCTGGCATGGCAACTATGCCTTCAAAATTAAGTTCAAGATCGTTCAGGGTAAGATAATTATCACGTAATGTGAATGACATGCTATCAAGATTTGCATCAAGGTTAAGTTTTGAATTAGCTATGGCTTTATTCAGATACCTGACACCATCCATAATAAAATTAACATCTCCCGAATTCAGAGATATCTCAAGATCAGATGTGCTGGTTGTAAGGTCACCTTTCATATTGAAATTCAAATCATTTACTATTGCCTCCATATCAGAACCAATATCTGTATAAGAGACAGAGCTGTTGATCATCTCAACTTTTTTCAAAAGTATCTTCATTTCTGAGGAAGAGCTTTCCCCGATTGTTTCAATTTCGCCGCTGTCTTTCATAATGTCATAGTTGACAGAACCATCTTCAAGTACTATTGTTTTGATCTTGGCATTATCAAGGATGATAGATTTTACCTCGTAACCGGATTTCCCGAAAAGACTAGAGAGATTAAAGACAAGATCGAGTGAATTCAGGCTTGCAAGGGTATCATTTTCAAATGGACCCACTCCTGCTATAGAAAGATTTTTGAGTGAAAAGGAAAGATCAGGGAAATTCCTGAAAAATCCGAGCTTATAATCTCCAAAGCTTACTTTTGCATTTACCGATTCATTTATTATTTGTTCAACTTTTGTTTTTATTTTGTCTTTGAAGAAAACAGGAACAGTAATCAGCACTATAAATAAAACAAGTATCAGACCAAGAACTGATTTTAAAATAATACCGGGTATCTTTTTCATAGATTAGAATTTACATCTTAATATCAACGAATTACAGATCCGAAAATTATTACGGAACGTGGAAATAAAAGTAACCATTATTAATTCAAAAATAAAGTCCGGATGCCTAAAGTTTGGAGTGTCCGGTGTTTTCTTAAGTTTAAGCATTCCAAACTCAAGACACTTTAGGCATTTATAAATTGTAAAATTATTATCTTTGCACACATTAAAAACGGTCCCGTAGCTTAATTGAATAGAGCATCTGACTACGGATCAGAAGGTTGTGGGTTTGAATCCCGCCGGGATCACACAAACAATCAGGCAGTTATGAAATAATCTATCATAACTGCCTTTTGTTTAAACGCATATCTGATAAAACTGCTGAACCAACTGAATAAGTTCCTGTATTATGCAGATTAATCTGTATTCCCTTTGATCTGAAAGGCTTCTGTTAAAAAATGTCCCCTGATTTTTTCCGGGTTTTTATTTCATTTCTATCTTATAAACAACAACCGACCAGGGATCAATTTCCAAAGCCATATCTTTTGAAAATTGCATTGTGCTCTCTACCGCTTTGATTTTATCCGGCTCTTCAATTGAGGCTTTGTCAGTAAGGCCTGCTTTTAAGGTAAATATTTTAACATCAGCATTATCGGTTACTGCAGAACCTTGAAGCCTGACGAGAAGAGTATTTTTGTTCCCTTCGTAATTAACAGCCTTTATTATTATATGCTTTTTGTCGGCCGAGCATGAAGCTATTGCATCCATTGACCCAGGCTTCCAGTCCTCAGGCTTCATCTGGGAAATACCATCAAAAAATTGTTTCCTTTCACGTATATCACGGAATGTACCCTGAGCCGAGGCAAGAAGAATTTCAGCATAATGTTCCCTGAAAAGTTTTTCAACCACATAACCGCCACCCGGAAACCATGACACATGATCGTGGTAAATAAAAGCCGTCCATGTCGGATCATCTGTTGTGTTCCTCATAAGCAGAGCCGGGCATGTCATACTCATTTCCTCCCCAAGCTTCTCATACATTATCAGACTTCCTGCTGCATGCAAACCTGCTCTCCAGTCATATGTCCGGCAAAGGCCCCACTCAAGAACAGCCATTTTTATGTGAGAATGCCCGGAATTCCTTATAATATCGCGAAGCTTCACAAGATAATCTTCTATTCTGGTTATCCCGGTCTGGAAATTCTCATTTTCATATTCATAATTATGACATCCGAGTATATCAAAATTATCTCCGGCTATATCTATAACTTTCTGGCTCCAATTGAGATCATTGGATCTTTTCTGGCCGCATGCAACAATCTTTAATCCTGGATCAATCTTTCTCAGTGCACTTCCATAGAGATTAACAAACTGAGCATATTGATCAGGGGTGATATTGAAATTCATCGGTTCATTATCGATCTGAAAGTATTTTACATTATAAGGTTCCGGATGACCGTTTGCCGCTCTTAGTTTTCCCATTTCAGTACTTGCAGGATCATTAAGATAATGTACCCAGTCCATTGCATATTTTACATCTTCAGGATTACTCCCTGTGGCAGGAAGGACTATGAGAGGCTCGGTTTTCAGCTGACGGCAGAGCTCCATGAATTCATCAGTACCAAAACCATAATAGTCAGAATAACCACCCCAGATCATATTCGGATGATAGACACGTGATTCTTGTGGTCCAATCCCGTCCTTCCATTTATAATCACTTGCAAATGAACCGCCTGGCCATCTGATAAAAGGTGGCATAAGACCATCAAGGGACTCGAGCAAATCAGGACGTAACATTCCGTTCTTTCGTACGTCTTCACGCATCATAGAGATAAAATCCACAAGCAGGGAACCCTTCCCCCTGACTTCAATCTCCATTGAAGAATGTGTATCTGTCTGATTGCAGTAGAATGAAAAAGGCACCTTGCTCCAACCTTTCCCCGCTATTTTAAGCTGTATTTCCTTAATTAATTTACCCTGATTATTTTTCAACCTCAGTATCAACCGTGGCGATCCATCAGTAATATTAACCCAGAGAGAACCATCATAAGTAAATCCCTGCTGTAAATAAATCCTTGTCTGTCTTATTCCTGAAGGATTCTTTCCGGCTTTTAGCTGAAGGCTCTTCTGTCCTTTTTGAAAAGCAGTTTCTACGACCTGTACTGCTCCGTCATCTCCATAGGCTTTCCAGTGAGTATCAAAATCTTTGCCCTCAAAACCATTTCCCTGTACTTGCTCGGCATACAATCCATCTACTACAGAATGATTTATATGTTCCAGGAAGTGCCCGTAAACACCCTTGCTTATTTTACCTGCCGGATGGTCGGTATCGACAAGCAACACCGATACCCCGGGTCCGCTAAGTAAAGCTTCCTGCACCTGCTGGGATGATACATTAGCTGATATTAATAATCCTGCAAGGCACAGTTGAAAAACATTAAAAATTGGTCTCATAGTTGTAATTGGTTTATTATCCGGTCAAATTCAATTATTAATCCGTTCTGTTGTGAGCTTTAAAGCTCAATGAATTTACATTTGTATTAATCCTCTGAATTATCTCTGAGGTCACCGTCTGTTCACATGGTTCAGCAGCAAGCTTCTGTTTCAATTCAGCAAGATCACTAATGATAACACTTCTTATAATATCAAGGCTGTCAGCCTGATTGGTATAATTATTTTCAATCTTCGCCATACTGTCTTTTGCATCCATTACCTTCTGCATATTGAAGAATGCATTGAGTCCTCCGGATATTGCACATATAATCGCAACAACGATGCACATATTCTTGTACATGCGAACTGCGGATAGTTTTCCTGATGTTACATCATTGGGTAGTGACTTAACAATAATTCCGGTATAAAATATACCCAGAATACTTATGCCAGCCGTCCCAAGACTTGCCAGCTTTACTATCAGGTCGAGAGTATCGGTTTGTGTTTCCATGAATCTTAGAAATTAGATTTACCAGGATAGTATCATTAATCAAAAATACAATAAGATTATCAAGATGTCAAAAAGAAAGGTAGCTACCCTAAAAGTATAATTAATAGACTCAAATAAATTAAAGATAAGGTCCTTACCATTAGTGAACAATTAAAATCCGCTGATTATTAATTGTTTATTTCAAGTTCTTTGACATTATTGTAATCGCTCTTCGTAATTATCTCTCTTATAGGAGTTTTGTCCAGTAACCATATGCTCAGGATCTGTAATATTTGGCTGATGAGCTTCAAATTTTAACATTAGACTTTGCATACTATTACTGAAAGGCACTGCCGAATACTTATGCATAGCATTTGCTTCCAATAAGTAAAGGACTTAACGTATTTATTCCCTTCAAAGAGCACTAAAAGATTGTTGGTATGTTGATGGGATTTGTGTTTGTTTTTCCGTTTTGAGTGGAACCTGAGCATATAGAAGAGGCCTGACACCATCAAAACAGACGGGAAATTACATCAGAATACACGAGACTATTTTTCTCCCGAAATCTCCTCATCCTGTTCGTTGCGTATTTGCCAATACCTGTGCGTTTCAATATAATTGTCCTTTAATGGCATAACACACGTAAAATTGTTTTTTTTGAAGAAATGATATAGAGAATGAAGATTAACTATATGTCTTTTTTATACTAGTCTCCTTCACAAGACCTTCCCTCAACCTATATCCATGTACACAAATTCAAGTTAATTTGGAATTATACGTTAAAATATGTTAATCAACATGTTAAAATATGTTAATCAGCTTATTGTATTTTTTAAAGAATTTATTTTGAATTAATACAATAAATGTATAAAAATCGCTAAATACAATGAAGAAATTTATTCTGCCTTTCGTATTCTTATTTTTTTTGCTATTGGGATGTGATTCAAAAGAGGAAGCTTACACAATCATAAGTGTTGCCGAAAAAAATTATACAATACCCAGTGAGGGTGGTGTTTTTGATGTAATGTTAATTACCGATGGTGAATATACAATAGAGCTTAATCCTGCCAGTTCAGATTGGATTTTCAAATCTGACAGTAAAAATCTCGAATTAGATAAAATTTCGTTCTCAGTAAAACCAAATTATACAACTTCCACAAGAAACGCTACCATTCTGATCAAAACAGTTGTTAATAGTTTAATGTGCGATACCGTTTATGTAAAACAAAATGCAGGTCCCCCTGATTTTACTAATAATAGCTTCTCTAAATTCGAATTTGCTGTTGACGACAATAAAATGATTATTAGTAATGATGTCGAACTCAAGATAGAGGGCAATAGCATCACAGGCAGAATCCCATATTATACCAAACTGGATAGTGTCATAGCAAGGTTTGAGACAAATGGTTTAATGGTAATGGTTGGAGATCAAATTCAGATCAGTGGAGTAACAGCTAATAGTTTTGTAGAACCTATAGATTATACTGTTATATATGAAGACGGCTTTAAGGTAACATACACTGTTGACGTAACCAACTTCACTGGTCTGCCTGTTTTATTCATTAATACGGAAAATAAACAACCTATTGATTCAAAGGATAACTATGTTAAAGGATCTCTATTTTTCGATGGAGCCGGAAAATTTGAAAATCTAACAGCCACAATGAGAATTAGAGGCAGAGGAAATACTACATGGACAATGCCAAAGAAACCATACCGAATAAAGTTTGACGAGAAGCAATCTTTGGCGGGTTTTCCTGCAAACAAAGACTGGGTATTACTCGCTAATTATGCTGACAAGACTTCTCTAAGAACAGAGGTTGCTTTCGATATTAGCAGAAATACTGGCTTGGAATACACTCCAAGGACAAAGCACATAGAAGTCTTTATTAACAATGTTTATAATGGAACTTATGTATTGACTGAGCAACTAAAAATCGGTAAAAACAGGGTAAATGTTAGTGATGATGGATATTTACTCGAAGTAGACCAATTATACAGAGTCGAAGAAGGAGACGTTTACATAACTACTGACAAAATCCTTCTTGTCATAAAAGACCCTGATGTTGAAGAAAATTCAGAGAGATATAATTGGATAAGAGACTATGTCAGAAATGCCGAAAATGCTCTTTATGGCGAGAATTTTATGGATCCCGTGAATGGTTATGCAAAATTTATTGATGTAAATAGCTTTGTCGATTGGTATTTGGTAAATGAAATCACAAAAAACAACGACGCCGAATTCTTTTCCAGTTGTTATATGAATATTGCGCCAGGCGGAAAACTTAAAATGGGGCCCGTATGGGACTTTGACTTGGCATTAGGAAACATTAACTACCAAAACAATTTTGATCCTGAAGGTTTTTGGGTAAAGAACTCTGTATGGATTTCCAGATTATTCCAGGATCCCACTTTTGTAGATCTGGTAAAACAAAGATACAACATACTAAGAAATGTTATACTTACGGATATTGTAACTGAACTGAACCAAGACGCAACTTATCTGAATTGGTCAATAATAGAGAATAATGCCAAATGGGGAACTTTATATATGTATACTTGGCCGAATGATGCTATTTGGGGATCTTATAACAATGAGATACAATACCTCAAGAATTGGCTTAATCAAAGGATATCTTGGCTAGACAAGGCAATTAATGATTTGTAGTATCTAAATTCCTGCCCATATTTTATCGCTATGATTCCGGCAAATCTTTCCACATTTTCCGGAGCAATTTGTATTCCCTGAAACTAGAATTTGCGCCTATTTTGCTGACTATAAATCCATTCTTGCCGTCTAGAAATCCTAGACTGATTACATAATTAAAGACAAAAACGCCAACCTCCGTACAGATATGGTGCCAAAAAGCTTATCTTTCTACCTGAATTAAAATATTTCCGGGTATATCTTTCCGTATAAGTATCCACCCTGTCGCTGTACTCTTTGACCTATTTCCTCAAGAGAGAAGAGACACTGTTCTTATGTTGAACCGGCGTTGAAAGTAATTATAGAAGCTGATAATTTTGGGGGATTATTATACAAATTTCAATAAGACCAAATTTATTTTCCAAATTAATTCCAGCTAGTTGGGGGAAGTAAGACATAAATCATTATTATATTTGATGTAAATTGAATAAAATCTTTAAAAATTCATGAATAAAATATTAATTACAGGAGCCTCAGGCTTTATTGGCAATAATCTATTAAAATACTATATTAATAAAGGCTTTGAAGTTATAAATATTGATTTTAAAAAGCCTAGTGATAATTCTCTTCTACCTTATTGGAAAAATATCGATATTACAAATTATGATAAAGTTAAAGCCGCATTTATAGAGTTTAACCCTGATTTTGTCATTCATCTTGCTGCAAGAACTGATTTAAATGGCAAAAATCTAGGAGACTACTCCTCAAATGTCGAAGGGACTCAAAATATTATATCAAGTTGTAATTTATTAACTAATCTGAAACGGGTGATTTTCACATCATCTATGTTAGTGTGCAAACTAGGATATACTCCAAAGAATCAGATTGATTATATGCCAACTACAGTTTATGGTAAAAGTAAAGTAAAAATGGAGATTTTAATTCGAGAAAATAATCCTGAATACGAATGGGCTATCGTTAGACCTACATCAATTTGGGGTCCCAATTTTGGAATTCCCTATCGTAATTTCTTCGATATGATAATTAAAAAGAGGTACTTTCATATTGGAAATAAATCATGTATAAAAACATACGGTTATGTTGGGAACACAATCTATCAGATAGATTCAATTTTAAATGCTCCAAAAGAAGATATTAACCATAATGTTTTTTACTTGGGAGATTACATACCAACCAATATAGAAGATTGGGCAAATGAAATTGGAGAAGAATTAGGAATATGTATTAAAAAAATCCCTTTTCTGATAATTAAATTATGTGCAATTGCCGGGGATATTTTATCAATTATCGGCATTACCTTCCCAATTACTTCTTTCCGGCTAAAAAATATGACTACAGACAATATTATCGATTTAACTCAGACTGAAAAACTCGCTCCTGATCTACCTTACAGCAGGATAGAAGGAATTAAACATACTTTAAAATGGTTAAAAAATCCAAAATAATCTTGAATCTTTTCCATTTAAGAAGGATAATATGTTTTGAAAATATATGCTTTTGTTAATCTTTACGACATTAATTGGCAAATATTAGCTAAAATCTTTGAGACTTACCAAAGATATTTCATCTATACATAATTTAATGAGCTGAATATGAGAATACTCGCAATCTCTCAAGTATATTATCCCGACACTGCTTCCACTGCCCAACACTTAAAAGATCTCCTTGAGGCTTTAAGTGCCAAAGGACACCAAGTATCAGTCTTTACCAGCGCTAGAAATTATGAGAACCCAAGAATTAAGTATCCTAAAAAAGAGATTAATTCCAAGGTTAATATATATAGAATATCAAATACTGGTTTTGGTAAGAAAAATAAACTAACAAGAGCGATTGATTTCTTATCTTTCAATCTTATAATAGCATCAAAACTTCTATTTATTAATAAAAATAATTATGATTTATTAATAGGCATGACGAGTCCTCCTTTTCTTTCGTACCTGGGCATTAAAATTGCAAAACTAAAAGAAATAAGATTCGTGTATTGGACCATGGACTTACAACCAGAATTATCCATTACTGCGGGATATTTTAAGGAGGGAGGACGAATTGCGACCTTCTTACAAAAAAGAGGAGATTATATCTTTAAACATGCTCATAAAATAATTACGTTAGATCATTTTATGAAAAATCATATAGAAAAAAGAATAGGTAATGCTTCTCCCATTATTGATATAATTCCAGTATGGCCTGTGATGAATTCTGTCTATTTAGGAAGTAGACTTGAAAATTCATTTAGAATTGAAAACCATTTTGGCGATAAAATTGTTATTATGTATTCAGGTAATCATTCAGTGATGCATCCTCTAGATACACTTTTAAAAGCTGCTGTAATGCTTAAAGAAGATAAGCGTTTTATTTTTGTTCATATTGGTGGGGGTATCAGGCTTCAGGAAGTTAAAGAATATAAAAAGAAATTTGATTTAAAGAATATTGTATTATTACCCTATCAACCAAGAGAAAACATCCACATCTCTCTTGGCTCCTCGGATATTCAGGTCATTTCATTGGGTGACAAATGTGTTGGATACACTCATCCAAATAAAATTTATGGTGCGATGTTTATTGGCAAACCTGTTATTTATATCGGACCTGACGAGTCACATATTACAGAGATACTGGATAAATGTGATGGTAATATTTCAGTAAGGCATGGCGAGTATAATAAACTTGTGGAATCATTAATTAACGTGAGTTCGATATAATTTATACTATAAATAATTGATTATTAACAATTTAATTACTTTTTGTTGATAATTAATTGAATCACAATGTATTATATAAAGAGGATTCT
>Ga0255343_1004863_pt1 | contig 12960 bp, 12 predicted proteins | sample wastewater_treat_4_FD_192413 | JGI IMG/M metagenome (GOLD analysis project Ga0255343, IMG submission 192413) | Wastewater microbial communities from Lulu Island WWTP, Vancouver, Canada - plant16 | ecosystem: Engineered > WWTP > Wastewater > Unclassified | place: Canada: Vancouver, British...
TATTAAAAAGCAAAAAGAACTGGCAGTTAAATTTGCTTATCCAAAAGGAGATTTGTATTTCTCTTCCCCTCTGTCACGCAGCATAGATACACTCAAAATAATTTACGGACATGCTCCTGACGTTATTTTACCGGAGCTTTCTGAGTGTTCCCTTGGAATCCTTGAAGGGAAAAGATATGATAACTTAGATACGGACGTGGAATACCTCTCTTGGATGAATGAGCCGGATGTGCCGGTACAAGGCGGAGAGAGTTTTAATGAATTCAAAAAAAGATCGGAAGAATCTTTTGAGATAATGTTGCGTCTAGCTACGGAGAAAAAATATAAGTCCGTTGTAGCAGTGACTCACGGAAATGTTATGAGAGCGATGTTGCATCGCTTTGCCGACAGCAGCAGAAAACATAATGAGTGGCTGATACCCAATGGCGGAGTCTACATGCTCAACGTGGAAGAAGGAGCGGACAAGGCCAATTTTTACGAAAAAATGCCGTCTTTTTTATTTGAAGAGTTTGAAAGGAGTTTAAGATGAAGACAGGAAAATTCCAGATATATACAGGTAATGGCAAAGGGAAAACGACTGCTGCTTTTGGTCTCTGCTTCCGTGCATTGGGGCGAGATTTAAGGGTAAAGATCGTGCAATTAAGAAAGAGCCGTGAGTGCGGAGAGCTAATTCAAGCGAAAAGATGTGGAATCGACATCAGACGCTGTCCGGAATTCCCAAAGGGAGAGCCTTGCTCTACTAAATGTCCTATGCTTAATACAATTAGAAAAATAATAGAAAACAACGAAACGGATCTGCTTGTAATAGATGAAATGATGGAAGCTTTAAGAGTGGGATGTTTAAAAGCAGAGGACGCTGCAGCTCTCGTTAAAGCTAAACCGGCGGGGATGGAACTCGTAATGACAGGAAGAAATGTTCCGCAAGAGCTTATGGAGCTTGCCGATCTAATTACTTCGATGGAACCGATAAAACATTATTATAAAGACGGTGTGCCTGCACGTGAGGGAATTGAGTATTAAAAGTAAAACGCTGACAGGAAATTAAAGTGTTACTTCACAAGCTAAATACCAAATAAATTATAAAAAACAGATGCGTTAAAGGATATTGAGAAAGTTGTCTTACATACGACTTTGAAATAAAAACAGGATTATGTCCCAGTACAAACTCTGAATCCCCATGTGTAGGTTTTGTTTGTTAACAAAAATACTAACAGCTAGTTATATGCTGTCTGGCACAGAGGTAAAAAAATCAATAGCTTATACAGTAAATTAATAAATTTTGTCTTTGAGAAAGGGTTTTTTTATCGTGAATTTTAGTCTAACCACTCTTGTTGGATTAATTGCGGCAGTGTGTACGACATTATCTTTTGTACCTCAAGTCGTTAAGATATTGCAAACTAAGAGAACCGAGGATGTTTCTTTGTCTATGTATGCAGTTATCTGTACAGGAATGTTTCTCTGGATAGTTTATGGCTTTCTTATTATGGATGTACCATTACTTTTAGCAAATACCATCAGCTTTATCCTTGCAATGTCAGTGTTGATTCTCAAAATACGACATGGGTGAGAGACTGTCAGGTACTGGAAAAGTTTCTAAGGGACTAAATTACTCACACTTTTAAGTGTGAAGGTTAAGAAAAATTCATATCGTAGTTACTTCTTTTAATAGGTTATATAAAGTAACACTTTTGACGTTCGACTGGAATACAGAAATGATACTATTTAACAAAAAGGGCTAATTAAAAAACCATAATACAAATAAAAACGAAAAATCCCGCTGCATTCGAACCGCAGCGGGATTTTAAATGTAATTTATTAGAATTTGATTGTGTTACCCGCCAAGGTAAGCATCTATAACTCGTTTATCTTTTAGCAACTCTTTGCCTTTTCCCTCAAGCTTAATAGTGCCGACTTCTAGAACATATGCATAATCTGCAATATTCAAGGCTCCAAACGCGTTCTGTTCAACAAGAAGTATTGTCTTCCCCTCTTTGTTAATCTCTCGAATTATTTCAAAAACCTCTTGAACTAAGAGTGGTGCAAGCCCAAGAGAGGGCTCATCCATCATTATAAGTTGAGGATCACTCATTAGGGCTCTTGCTAGAGCAAGCATCTGCTGCTCTCCTCCTGAAAGGGTCCCGCCTTTCTGCCAGACTCTTTCTTTGAGCCTGGGAAATAGCTTAAACGCTCTCTCCATGGAGTTTTCGAGTCCCTCTTTGTCTTTACGTGTGTAACCGCCCAGTTTTAGATTTTCGAGAACTGTAAGCTGAGGAAATATTCGACGCCCTTCGGGACATAACGCTATACCAGACATAAGTATTTCCTCAGGCAAAAGATTGAAAATATTCTTGCCTTTCCATGAAATGTTTCCCGTCTTGTTCTTGATCAAGCCTGCGACAGATCTTAGTGTGCTACTTTTTCCGGCACCATTTGCTCCAATCAGCGTAACAATCTCGCCGATAGGCACTTCGAGCGATATGTTCCGAATAGCATGTATTCCTCCATAACGGACATTAAGATTTTCAATTTTTAACACAGGCGACGGCCTCCCTTCCAAGGTATGCCTCGATTACCTTGCTGTTGGAGCGAATCTCAGTCGGAGTTCCTTCTGCGATAAGCTGACCGTAGTCTAGAACTCTTATCCATTCAGATATTCCCATAACAACCTTCATATCATGTTCTATTAAAAAGATGGTAAGGTTAAATTTATCCCTTATTCTCCTTATAAAACTCATTAGATCCTGGCTTTCTTGAGGATTCATTCCTGCAGCAGGTTCGTCAAGAAGAAGTAACTTGGGTTCTGTCGCAAGTGCTCTTGCAATCTCAAGTCTTCTTTGGTCTCCGTAGGGAAGCCCAGTGGCAATTTCTTTCGAAAGATGGTCTAATTCAACTGCTTTGAGCAGCTTCATCGACTTTTCCCTTATCTCTCTTTCTTCTCTAATAAAAAATGGAAGCATAAGGGGTGCACTCCACCAAGGCGATTTCTGACGAACCCAACATGCAGTCATTACATTCTGTAAAACTGTACCTCCCGCAAAAAGCCTAATATTTTGAAAGGTTCTAGCTATTCCAACCTTACAGACATCATGAGGTTTCATGCTGGTAATGTCATTTTCCAAAAATATAACCTTTCCTTCTGTTGGAGTGTAAAAACCTGTTATTATGTTGAAACAGGTGGTTTTACCCGCTCCATTGGGCCCTATTAGACTAGAGATACTTCCCTCTTTAATTTCTATGTTTAGATCTGCTACAGCTGTTAGTCCACCAAATTTTAGTGTTAGGTTTTTTGTTTCGAGAACGGATTTACTCATTCACTCGTCCTCCTTTTAGCTTTTGAAAAAGTCTTGCCACGCTGTCCCAGCTGAATTCATACCCTCCGATTATTCCTTCTCTGCGGTAAATGATAATTAAGAGTAGGACGAGGGAGAATATTACCATTCTCATTCCAGGAATTCCGACAAATACGAAAGAGCCTATTTCCATTGTGCCTTCGAGAAACCTAAGCCATTCAAGAAGTACTGTTATCACAACTGCTCCAACCATTGAACCAGTGATTGAACCCAGTCCTCCTACAACAACTATCATAAGAATATTAAATGTGAGCTGAAAGTTGAACATTTTGGGATCTATTGTTGTTATTAGACTTCCCATCAGAGCTCCTCCAACTCCTGCAAAAAAAGCGCCTACGGCAAATGATATTGCCCTACATTTAAATGTATTTATTCCCATAGCTTTGGCTGCGACCTCGTCGTCGCGAATAGCTTTTAGACAGTTTCCAAAATTACTGGATAGTATTTTGGTTATTATAAAATAGGTCATGCCGCACCATAGATAATTCCAGCCTAGATTTGCATATGGAGGAATGCCTTTTAGTCCGAGCGCACCGTTGGTAACTGACGTAATATTCGTAAAAATAACTCTGATTATCTCAGCAAATCCAAGAGTAGCAATTCCAAGATAGTCTCCACCGAGACGGAGTACCGGGAGCGCAATTAAAAGCCCAAACAGCGCCGCAACGAGCCCTCCTGCAAGAACAGAAACAAAAAATGGAGCTTGAAGCACTGAAAAGGGCCAGATTATAGGCTCCAAAATGTACATTATTTCTTTCTGTGCTGTAGGAATAATGAGAATAGCACTGACATAAGCTCCTATCGCCATAAATCCGGCATGACCTAGCGAAAACATTCCGGTAAAGCCGTAGATTAGATTCAGACTGAGAGCCAGAATTGCGTTTACTGCAATTAGGTTGAGAATCTGAATTTTATACCCATCAAGATTACCCTGTGCCCACCGCAGAAAAAGAGCAAGCATGAGGGTTAGCAAAAGGTTGAGAATAACTTTTGTTTTTTTCTGCATTATATTTTGTCCTCTAACTTTTCACCGAGAAGCCCTGTTGGTTTCACGAAAAGTATCATAATTAGCAAAACGAAGGCAAAAGCATCTCTATAGCCGGAAAGTTCCGGAAAGAAAGCGATTATCATAATCTCTATGAAGCCAAGTAATAAGCCGCCTATCATTGCTCCCTGAACAGAGCCAATCCCACCTAATACAGCTGCGATAAAGGCTTTAAATCCCGGAAATACTCCCATAAAGGGATGTATCTGAGGATACCTCAGCGCCCACATTATTCCGGCTGCCGCTGCAAGAGCAGAGCCTAAGCCAAACGTGAGAGCTATGATTCTGTCCACTTTAACTCCCATCAGACGCGTGGCTTCTATGTCTTCCGAAATGGCACGCATGGCTAATCCCGGAGGAGTTTTATAAAGCATCCAAAGAAGTGCGGCAACAAGTAAAAAAGAGATGATAGGGACAAATATTGCAAGAGGAAGGATCCTTATATTGCCAAACTGGATAACAGTTACTAACATATTAAGCCTCGGCATCGGTTTAGGAACTCCCGAAAAGAGAACTAGGCAAATGTTTTCAATAAAAAACGAAACACCTATCGCACTTATAAGAGCAGATATTCTTGGAGCCTCTCTTAAGGGTCTATAGGCTATTCGGTCTACTAACACACCCAAAAAAGCCGTTGCTGCAATAGCGAGAATTACTGCCACAATCCATGGTAGTTTGAGCAGAGTAATCAAAAAGAAAACAAAATAGGCACTTATCATAAAAATATCGCCATGTGCGAAATTAATCAGTCTGAGAATCCCATATACCATTGTATAACCAATGGCAATAAGTCCATAAAGGCTTCCCAGAGTTAACGCATTAAATATATGCTGTATTAACATATCAAAAGACATAGTAATTCTCCTTGCCTCGAATAAAGGGAGGGTACTACCCTCCCTTTATTTTCGAAGCTTAAGTTATTAGATTTTATTTAGGCTCTACAACAGTAAGGAAGATTCTCTCCCCATCTTTAATCTGCATTATACCGACAGATTTTTCTGCGTCATGGGAATCGTTGATAGTTGTGTTTCCGGTAACACCGGGGAAGTTCTCTGTTGCGGCCAGTGCTTCTGTTATTTTCTCCGGCTCATCGCTGTTAGCGCGTTTTATAGCATCAAGAATGAGCATGTAACTGTCATAACCACACGCGGTCAGTGCGTTTGGATCCTTATCCGGGTGAGCTTCTTTCCAATTTTCTGTAAATTTCGTGGCGATTGGGCTCATATTTGGCATTTCAGGAGCATATGCGAATGTGGTGTAGCTAAAGCCTTCGACAGAATCTCCACCAATTTTAACTATTTCAGGATTGTCCATGGCATCGCCGCCGAGTATATTAAAATTGGCACCCAGCTCCCTTGCTTGACGCATGATAATCGCGCCCTCTGCAAAGTTAGCGGGAATATAAAGTACATCCGGGTTTTTGCTAATGATTTCTGTTAGCTGAGCTGTAAAGTCCTGGTCGCCCTTCTGATAGTTCAGCTTTGCAACAATTGTTCCGCCATTTTCAGTAAAGCTGCGTTCGAAGAAAGACGCAAGTCCGACGCTGTAGTCCTCTGTGACTTCTATTAAGCAGGCTGCTGTTTGAGCATTTAGCTCTTCCTTAGCAAAAGCTGCTGCACCCGCCCCCTGAAAGGGATCTATAAAACAAACTCTAAAAACATACTTTTTACCCATTGTAACGAGCGGATTAGTGCAAGAGGTCCCAACCATTGGTATTCCGGCTGACTCTGCAACTTCTCCCCCCGCCATAGCGAGTGATGAACCATATGTACCTATGATGGCATTAACTTTGTCTTTATTAACAAGTCTTTTAACCGCATTTGCCGCTTCAACTTTGTCACTCTTGTTGTCTACGAAAACAATCTCTACATTTTTTCCTAAAACCGTTGGAGCTTCCTTGTGTGCTAACCTTACACCATCGAGTTCAAGCTGCCCTCCTATGGCATTTCCTCCGGTTACCGGCAAGTAAACTCCAATTTTTACAGTATCAGAGCTTGAAACAGCACTGTCTGTTTCTGACTGGGTTGCAAGTTTTTTAAACCCAAAATCGGAAAAATAAAACAGGGCCACACAAATTGCGATAAGTACAACAAAAAAGGCTACTAAAGATTTTTTTGATAATTTCACTACGGAGCACCCTCTTTTCAATCAATTTTTTTGAAATTTTAAAATGCTGAAGCTGTAAAAATTGTACTATACAGTAACGATTATAATTCATTAACTTGTTTTTTATAATATAGCTATGTGATAAAAAAGCTATGTGATAAAAAGGTAAAGAAAAGTTTTATTATTTATGCGATTAACTCTATTAATGGTATATATGCAATAATTTTACAATAGCTTAGAAGTTATTTACAACATTAGGCCTATTTTAGTCTTTTCAATAAAGTTAATAAGTAACAAAGGTTTGGAGCTTTAGTAATGCCAAAAACTGTATCGGGTGGAGAAGAAATAGAGATGTCGTTAAAATAACAAAGACCTCGGGCTGCAACCGAGGTCTTTGCGTTTATAGAGAGGAGATAGATGTTAACATGATGTTTTAGCTAAAATTGACACTCCCACGAGAGGATAAGTCTTCTTTCCGGGGTGATGTATCCGGAGGAACCAACGATATATTCTTTATCAAAAAGGTTTGCACAAGTAAGGCGAACTTTTTGATTGTCAAGAAGTTGCCACGAGATGGATGCGTTTACTATAAAAATATCTTCATTGTCTTTAGAGAAATCTGTTCCATAAAGATTTTCGGCTAAAATTCTATCGCCGTAGTAGTGAGCAGAAAGTTCAGCTTCCCATGCATCTTTTTTGTAGTTAAGGAAGGCAGATATATCCCATCTTGGATCATTTGAACGTTTCCACTCACCCATGCTGCTTTCTTTTTCTTCTGCATGTGTGTAAGCAAAACCCGGTGTCAAGCTCCAATGATCATTAATATTAAATCTGTATTGTCCTTCAAATCCCCAAGCTTTGTACTCTGCTACATTAAGATATGCCGGATCTGTAGCACTTCCCGCGCTGTTCCACATTATTTTATCTTCCATATCCATGTAAAATACACCTAATTTCCATGGATGCTTTGCCGCCTCATCTTTAATTCCTATATCGTAAGTCCACCCTTTTTCGGGCTTAAGATTGGGGCTGGCGGCTTTTCCATAAAAACCACTTGCTTCATAGAACATCTGATAAATACCAGGCATCATAAAGTGCCTTCCTGCTGTTGCATACCAGAGTTTTCCGGAAGGAGACTCCCAATTCAATGAAAGTCGCGGAATAAACTCATTTACATTGTCTGCGTCATCTACGCTCCAATTTTCGTAACGTAATCCAAGATCAAGGTTTGCCTGACCTACAGGTATAGAGGCTTCGATATAGGGAGCTATTCCGTTTCTTTTTTTATCTACTTCTAAAGCGTCGAGAGCACCGGTAAAATCTTCCAGCTCCATTTGCTCCTGGCGCCAGTCAAATCCATATACTACCGGTACGCCAAAAAGTAGCTGTTTTCTATTAAATGCGGCTCCCAAAGTTGTTCCTGAGAATTTATTATTCTCGTCGCCCCACAAATTTCCTACAGTTTTATTGCTTTTATTATCTTTATGATAGTAAAACCGACCAACATTTGTTCCGTCGTTATAGTTCACTGACAGTCGTGCGTAATCGTTTTTCTGGAAATTCGGAACTTTATCGTATTCAAACTCCGAATCTAAATTACCCCAATCTCCAGCAAGTGACCAATAGTCCTTATCAACTCTAAAAGTATAGTCATTAGCGTCGTAGTACTTGCCATAATCATAAGTTCCGGGAAGACTTGTTGCATTAGTTCTTCTCTGTTTTACATCAGCAGTTTCTTTTGTTTTTGTGTAACCTGCTGTTACTCTAAAATCATTTTCGAGGGCTACTGTTCCACGAGCTGTCCCACGAAAAAACGCAGCTGAACCGCTCTCCGCCTTTAAGAAAGCCGTTGACTTTTCTGAGCCCTTGCGAGTGATAACGTTAATAACACCTGCTGCGGCATTTGAGCCATATATAGCGGAGCTTGCGCCCTTTACAACTTCAATTCTTTCAATACTGTCCATTGGTATCGTGCGCAAATCAAAAGCGCTTGATCCTGCCATGCTGTATGTGTTCATAAAAGGAACTCCATCCACAAGCAATAATATCTCAGTTGCAAGCCCTCTGATTTTTACTGTCTGACTCTGTGTCATCGAAGCACTACCGTTTGAAAGGCCTATTACTCCGGGAATTCTGCTTAAAACTTCTGATACATTACGAGCACCCATACTATCAATTTCTTCCTTTGTTACAACGTAAGCTGGAGCTGGAATATCTGATATTTCTTCTGCTAAACGAGAACCAGTTACTTCAAGCTTACCTAGCTCTGTAATGCCTTTTGATGTCTTTGCGGCACTATCTGCACAAGCTATTGAAGAAAACATAAAGACTGCTATTACAGGAAGAACAAACTTCCATTTTTTAATTAAATACATTCCCACACTTCCTTTTAAAAAATTTTATTATAATTATTTGTTGCATTATATTTGCAGAATATCCCTCCTTGAGCTAAGCATAAAAAACAGGACCCTTGATATATCAAGGGTCCTGTGCAAGTAGACTAAGTAATAAGAAACATTAAGGATCGTCTCTTTACTCTGCCTGCTGCCTCTCGCCCTCGCGATAATCAACAAATTGGATTGCGTCAGCAGGTCTCCTGGCTCCCGGTCATTCTACTTCCGCACCTTCCCGCCTTTCGGCAGTGGTATACGCGGTTTCGTCGCGGTTACAGTAGCGGGGCTGCTCCGGATTTTTACCGGATTCCCTAACTGAACATTCACATTGTATATTAAGTTCTAAATAAAAGCTAGTTCAATATTTTACGAATTTTTATAAAAAAGTGTTTCAAAATTTCAATTTTAATTTTTCTAACATAATTAATCGAATCACAACTACTCTTGAAAGGAATCCTTAAACTTTCTCATGACATTCACAGAGAGTGAGTAATCTTCCTCAAATACTTCCATTGTCATTACTCTCTCTTTACCATCATTTGTGAGTTTTATTACATTCGAGAGGAGCTCCTGGTCGAAGTAGGAAATATCAACATGGTCAGTTCTATTTGGCATTACTCCGTGAAGATGGATCATGCGAGTATCGGTCATATACTCTTTTGCAAGTTCGAGAACAGGGTAATCGTATTTAACAAGGTGCCCAATATCAAGGCAGACCGAAAGGCCTGTTTCTCTTACGATATCGATAAGATATGAAAATTCATTATCTAGTGTTTCAGCACAAATCCGGCTTTTATCGTCAACAGATGCTGCTATGCGCAACGCCGAAGAGCTGGTTAGCTCTTTCCATATCTCCATTTCTTTACTGGGGACTCTGCCTCTAACTTCTCCAACGAGGTGCAGTATCCATGCAAATGGCTTTATGGGAGAGAAGAGTTCTGTTATGCGAAGGCATAGATCTTCACATCTCATTCTCTCTTTTATATTTGATACTTCCACATCACAGACATCAACCGGGAAATGTATGTTGCAAGTCATGTCGAGCTCTCCCAAAAGATAGCCGAGCTCGCGCACTTCGTCTTTATGGGGAATGTTGGAACCTTCGGGAGTGTCAAAGAGCACTATTTCCATGTCTGATACATTTTCTGACAGACAGCGCAAATTCTCTTCTAAAGTTCCGGGTACAACCCAGGATGTGCCACCAAGGCGAAGGGTATTATTGTTAAAAGAGATTCTGTTTCTTTCGCTCATTTTTACACCATTTCTATTTTAATTTAAATACTATGGGCAACCTCGCCCTTATTGTTCCATTGTAATCGAATCTCCACTGTTTTGCTGCTCTTATTGCACTCTCATCTAAACGAGGGAATCCACTGGTTTTTTCTAACTCTGTGTCCGTTACTCTTCCATTTTCTATTGTAATAATAATTACAACCGATCCTTCTTCTTTACGCTTCCTAGAGAAGGCGGAGTATTCAGGAAGAACTTTTTTTGTAATTCTTAACGTCTGAACATCTATAGGAGCAGCAGAAGTTCCTGCCCTTCCTTCCATAACAGGCATATTCGAGGTTTGTGCTGAACCGGAATATGAGTCATCAGCAACATCGGATTGAGAAGTATCCTGCCAATCTGCCTCTTCCGGGAGTATGTTTTTTGCAGGTGTCTGAGATATTTCTCTTGCTGCGGGAACTTCCGTTTTATTTTCTTCGTTAATTTTCTCTTTTGGTTTCTCGAGCTTTGGCTTGGGTTTAGGTTTTATGTTTTTTTTAATTTCTTTTTTTTCAGTTTCTTTTTTGGGTCCTGCCGTCTGTCGTACGTCTATTTTTTCAACTTTTTTGGGAAGAGTTGTAAAGCTAACTCTCATTATGGGAGGCTTCTCTTTTCTTTGTGGGACAGGAATATAAAAGATCACTCCCAAATGTAGTGATGTGCTTATAAGCATAGCTAAAATCCATATCTGTTTTTTACTTAAGTTTATCAATGCTCTCCGCCTTGCATTAAAAGTCCCGTTGAGTTTATTCCTGCTTCTTTGAGTATTGATAGTATTTCAGCTACTGTGCCGTACTCTGCTTCTTTGTCTCCTGCAATTAGGATTTCTTTTCCGGTTGACTCTTTTGCCAAAGGAGAGAGATCATCTTTCGATATATTTCGTCCATCCCAGCTGATGGCTCCGTTTTTATTGACTATTATAGTTATAGCCTTTTCCATGCTTTTTGACTCGCCTTTACCTGTAGGTAGGTCAACATCAATTTTGCCATGGAGAAATGATGCGGTCAGCACGAAAAATATAATGAGCATAAAGAGCACATCAATAAGTGGAGTTATGTCTACGTCTGCACTTCTTCTCTTATTTCTTCTCATCGTTAAGGTTGTTCCCCGAAAAGTGAGCACGAACCAAAAAATCAGCGGCTCTGTTAAAAGTTTCTTCTTGGTTGTCAATACGAGAGGACAGCACTCCATGTGCGAATATGGTCGGAATTGCAACGGTTAAACCGGCAATTGTCGTAAAGAGTGCTTTCCAAATGCCTCCGGTTACAATGGCCGCATTTACTTGATCTTCCATATGAAGAGATTGGAACATTTCAGACATGCCCAGTACTGTTCCGAGCAACCCTAAGAGAGGCGCGAGTTTACCTACTAACTCCAAAATATACAGATGTTTTTCCCATCTAAATACTTCTCTTCTCACGAGCTGTTCCAAAAGCAGTTTCATATCTTCACGATCGACACCCCAGTGTGCATATGCGTCAAAGAAAATTCTGTGCAGAGAGCTTTTAGAGGAGCGAACAATTTTTCCAGCTTTTTCTACATTTTTTGTGGCAACTGCTTCCCCAAAAGCAAGCTCAAGAGCTTCAGCATCGGTGTTAGCTCTATGAAAAAACCAGCATCTTTCAATAAGCACTGCGACTGCTATTACAGAAAGAGCTGCAATAAACCACATTAAAATTCCACCAGCTCTCATAAATTCAAGCATCAAAAGTCCCCCTTGTAATATTTCTCCATTATATTTTTATGATATAAATATTATTTTTTCCCATACAATAAAAGCAGAAGAAAGAAAATTGATCCTAGACAAGAAGTAAGCACACCTACGGGCACTTCTGTCGGAGCCCAAAATGTCCTTGAAGCTGTGTCGCAGAGAACTAAAAAGGTTCCGCCAAAAATGGCAGAAGCAATTGTAAGTCTTCTGTGATCCGTCCCTACAAGTTTTCTGCATATATGCGGCACCATTAATCCCACAAAGCCGATCGGGCCACAAATCGAAACAGCCACACCTACGACCAAAGAAACGACAACAAAAAGAAGTCTTTTTAGAGAGTTAACAGAAACCCCTCGACTAGCTGCTATGTCTTCTCCACAAACGAAAAGATTTAGCTCGGGTGCTCTTATATAAGCAATCAAAAATATCCCTATAAGTGCCGGAAACATGAGGTATAGATCGGAGTATCCTACGGCCTGCAGTCCTCCCATGGACCATCTCATCATTCTAAAAGAATCTACGAACCCACTTCCAAACTGCATTATCATGTTTATACTTGCAAACAAAAAACTCATGGCTATACCTGCAAGAAGGAGAGTGGCTTCGGACATGCCCCCGCGTCTTATATTGCCAGCTATATATATCGCGGAAGTAGCGATAAGAGCCCCTATAAAGGCAAAGAGCGAGAGTCCGGGGATTACATTAAAAACTGAAAAAGCAAACCCCATTCTGATGTATAAAACGGCTCCACAGGCGGCTCCTGTCGAGACCCCCAACATGTCTGGTGAGGCTAACGAATTTCTGAATAGGGCCTGAAATATCATTCCGCTTATTGCGAGAGTGGAACCCACAGCCCACCCGAGCAATACCCGTGGAACTCGAAGATCCCAGAGGATATTGTATAGACCGCTGTCCTTTCCCGCCCTAGTCAGTACGGAAACAGGCACCATCTGCGCTCCAACAAATGGAGATAAAAGGATAACTATAATGAAGGAAAGTATTAAAAGTGGGAATGTGAACCGTCTCAAAATATCATCCCCTTAGGAGCCACGTATGGAAACTTCTGCTTCTCTGTGGTGAAGCTTT
>Ga0255343_1004866_pt1 | contig 12951 bp, 12 predicted proteins | sample wastewater_treat_4_FD_192413 | JGI IMG/M metagenome (GOLD analysis project Ga0255343, IMG submission 192413) | Wastewater microbial communities from Lulu Island WWTP, Vancouver, Canada - plant16 | ecosystem: Engineered > WWTP > Wastewater > Unclassified | place: Canada: Vancouver, British...
TCCCGTCGCATCACACCCGTTCGTTCCGATTCCCGACTTTGACACTTTGACACCCGCTTGACACCCGCTGGAACCCCGACCATACTCGTCCCATGGAGGCGTTTTGTGGATGAAAGTTCCTACACGCCTCATTACTGTTTCAGGGGGCTTTCATGAGGATCAATTTCTGGCTTTGCATGGTTCTGGCGGCCGGGCTGATGGCGGTTGGTTGTGAAACGGGCGGTGATGGTGACGATGAATGTCTGACGTCGACCCCATGCGTGGGAAATTCGGATTGCGATTCCGGACAGCACTGCAACACTGCCCTTGCCACGCCGATGTGCCAGGTTTTGTATTGCGGCCAGGACGGCAGTGAATGTTCGGAAGACGAACTGTGCGCCGGTCGCAACTGCGACGACGGAATTTGTGTCGAGGATGCGTGTGTGCCAGCGTGTGGCACGTCTGAATGCGGGATGGATCCTGTTTGCGGGACGCAGAGCTGCGGCACATGTGACGATGGGCATACGTGTAAGTCTGGGAAGTGTGTCGAGGATGCGTGTGTGCCAGCGTGTGGCACGTCTGAATGCGGGATGGATCCTGTTTGCGGGACGCAGATCTGTGGCAGTTGTTCCCCTGGTAGTGGATGTCTCTTGGGGGAATGTGTTGAAACTGGTGAAATGAAACTGGTCGCTTCGGGTTCGTTCTGGATGGGATGTAACGAGGCTGTTGATACGCTCTGCGAATCAAACGAGTCGCCTTATCACGAGGTGACATTGTCCGGTTACTACATGGACAGGACGGAAGTGACACAGGGGGAATACAAGAAGTGCGTTGACGCCGGTGAATGTGACACACCGTCATGCGACTGGGATCCGACTGGTACCCCGAACCGTCCCGTTGTCTGCGTTACCTGGAGTCAGGCGGGTGAATATTGCGTGTGGGCCGGGAAACGTCTTCCGACAGAGGCAGAATGGGAAAAGGCAGCACGGGGGACTGATGGTCGGAAGTACCCGTGGGGTAATGAAGATGCGACGTGTGAATATGCGGTGATGTATGACGGCACCGACTATGGTTGCGGAACGAACAGTACATGGGATGTATGCAGTAAGTCCCCGGCTGGTGACAGTCCGTACGGATTGTGTGACATGTCCGGCAACGTGTGGGAGTGGGTATCGGACTGGTATGATTCTAGATATTACACTAATAGTCCAGCGTCAAACCCGACCGGTCCGGTTAGCGGCTCTTTCCGGGTCTATCGCGGCGGTAGCTTCGTCAACTACTTCAACGGCTACTTCCTCCGCGCGTCCCTTCGCTACTACGACTACCCGTCGGACTTCAATTACAACCTCGGCTTCCGTTGTGCCCGGTCGCAATGAATAAACTGGACTACTGTTACACTGTTCCACTGACCCGCGGCGAAAGCCGCAATAATTCGGATGTGGTTTGGTCGCCGGCAGGGCGCGGCCACATGCGCGTTGTCGCGCGCAGCCGACAGCGCATCGGGGCCGTGACATGCCGGCGACCCGATTTCTGGCAGGGCCGCGGATGCCCTTTCCGTGCAGGAACGACCGCCTTCGCGGAAGCTTCGGCGTGTCGGGAATGAAATCCGCCGGATCCGACGGGCCCAGGGTATTTCAGCCCGTCCCGGCCCCGACCGACCACGACATCGAGGCACTGGCACTTCGCCTGGCCCAGCGCCTCGGCAAGCTGGCCCGCCGCCGCTTCGAACAGGCCAGCGAGGAGCTCGAGACCCTGGACACGGACACACTCCCCCTGCGCTCTGTGTCTGCAGAGGCCATCCAGATCCCCGGGCCGCGGGCACCACGGCACCAGACCGACATCTTTGGCGAGGGCCCACCCGATGACCAGGGCGGGGCGACCCCGGCTCACAAGCCACTGTGCGCCCGGGTTCAAGGCTTTTCCCTTCACGCAGCCCGGGTCGTAGAGTCCAGCGATCGCGACGGGCTCGAGCGCCTGTGCCAATACGGCCTGCGGGCACCCTTTTCACAGGACCGCCTGTCCCTGACCACCGACGGCCAGGTCCGCTACCGACTGCATCGCCCGTGGCCCACGCCAGCCGGGCGCACCGAAATCGTCCTGGAACCAGTGGCCTTTTTACGCCGCCTCGCCACCCTGTTGCCCGCCCCTTACCAGAATCTGGTCCGCTACCACGGGGTCTTCGCAAATCGCTCCAGGTACCGCAAGGCACTGCCACATCCGCCAGCCAGGCTTAAGAACGCTCGGGGTGACGACAACACCCCCGGGGATCGCCAGCCCCCAAATGTCCCGGTCGCCCCAAAACCCGAGGAGTTTCGAAAACGTACCCACCCGTCATGGGCACGCCTGTTGCATCGCGCCCTGCATGTCGACGCCCTTTCCTGTCCCAGGTGCGCCACACCCATGGTCGTACTCGCCTTTCTGACCGACCCTGCTGTCGTCACCCGCATTCTCGACCACCTGCATTTGCCCTCGACCGTCCCCACAATCGCCCCGGCCCGGAATACCGACGACCTGTGGGCCATGGACGACCACGGCGTCCGGGAGCCAACGTCCGGATACGGGGCGGTCGGGAGGCTGGCACTGCGTCGCCGTCGCCCGGGCGCCAGGGATTCCCGTCCTGGCCCAGGACCCGCTCGGGACCCGCCGGCCTTCACCATTTCCTGACGTTCTCCAGCGCAAGTCGGCCGCCGGCCCCCCAAAGACCCGCTTCGGGAACCATCCACTGATCCGTCCCGGTCATGCAAACAACTCCCGTCGCATCACACCCGTTCGTTCCGATTCCCGACTTTGACACTTTGACACCCGCTTGACACCCGCTGGAACCCCGACCATACTCGTCCCATGGAGGCGTTTTGTGGATGAAAGTTCCTACACGCCCGTGGCCGCATGATTGATGTGTCCATTTTTGGAGTGTAAGTTCATGATACGTTTCAGGATGTTATTGTTGATTGTATTTTCAGTGGGCTTTGGTGCCTGTGGTGTAGATGAATACGAATTCCTTGAGTGTTTCGATGATTGCTTCTCAAAAGAGTGTTACGAAGGAAATGTTTGGTGTTACGACGATTGCGAAAATCGGGATCACAAATTCCAGGAATGCCTATATGGTTGTGAGTATGGCGAGTGTATATCTCTACCCGAATGTGGAAATGGCATTTGTGGGAACGACGAAAATTGTAGTTCATGTTCGGTGGATTGCGGGGTGTGTCCAAAATTCTGTGGCGACGGCAATTGTGATTCTCCTGAAGAGAATTGTGGTAATTGTTCTGACTGTGAGTGCCAGGTCGGCTATGTTTGTGATGGCGATGGATGCAAGAGCGAGAGCTCGTACTGTTCTGAAATTTGCGGAAGCCGTCAATGTGGCGAATATATGAGTTGTGATTGCGGTACTTGTAGCAAGGGGTTCTATTGTCAAAATAACGGATGCGTGAAATGCGGTGTGACAGATAACCGCTGGTGTGTTGGAAGCTCAATCTTCTATTTTGACTCATGCGGTAATCAGGCTGCCTTGTATATGGACTGTCGTAAGAGATGTGAGCAGGACTTGGGGATGAATTATAGCAGATGCGAATATGATCATGAATGGGATAGGCATCGGTGCTTCTGCCAGAAGACCTACGGAGACCATGGTATTGTTGGAGAGTTTGATTGCACCTATGCAAGTAATGCGAAAGCTTGCAAGAGCTTTGGGATGGGCGCAGACTTTGGCGTTTGTGCTTTTCCCAACGAGGGCAAAATGGCTGGTCAAGACTATCATTGTGACGCAATCGAGTGTTGGCAAGCCTCTGATTGTAATTGTGGAAAGAATGTTTTTTGCCCTGAAGGGTACGATACTCATTGCAGTGTCAATATGTGTCAGTATTTGAGTTATTTCTAATCCGGAGTTCCCCACCTAAAAATTAGCAACCATCCAGAGCAGGCGCGGATTATGACCGAATATGCTCTGCAAAATGTAGGCAGTAAATTGCAAAGAATTTTATTGACATTGTTGAAAATTTGCTTATCATCAGTTGCATGAAAAACAAACCTTCCGGCATTCACGTCGCAACAGTCAACAAGAAGTACAAAGACAAGGTCTATAAGTGCCACTTGCTTCGGCGTTCGTACCGTGAAGACGGCAAGGTAAAGAGTGAAACGATTGCCAATCTATCGATGCTTCCGGACGAAGTCCTGGCAGTACTCAAGCTGTCGCTGGCCGGCGAAAACATGATTCCGGCGAGAGATATATCCAAGGCCATAAGCACCCTTCCGTGCGGCCACGTCCGTGCAGTGCTTGGGGTGATGCAGAAGCTTGGCATTCCCGAGCTTCTTGCGTCCCGGGAGAGCTGTCAGCGCAATCTGGTTCTTGGGATGATTGCCGAGCGGGTGTTGTCGCCGTCGTCGAAGCTTGGGACTGTGCGGTCGTGGACATCGAGCACGCTGGGTGCCGAGCTTGGCATCGAGGACGCTGATGCGGACGAGCTGTACGCGGCGCTGGATTGGCTTCTGGCCGCGCAGCCGCGGATCGAGAAGAAGCTGGCTGACAGGCACCTGTCGGAAGGCGGTCTTGCGCTGTACGACACCAGTAACAGCATGTACGAGGGCCACACCTGCCCACTGGCGCAGATCGGACACGACAAGGACGGACGGCGCGGTGCCAGCATCATCGGATACGGCTTGCTGACTGACCGGGAAGGCCGTCCGGTGGCGATGGAAGTGTATCCTGGCAACGTGGCCGATCCGGTGACGGTGACGGAGCGACATCCCCGTCAAAGACATCGTGGCCGCCAGCAGGAAGCCTCTCTGAGATTTGTTCGGTGCGGACAGTTTGACAGGCCCGATGAAACGTCGGTCGCCCGGAGACGATATCCCGGTGGATGGATTCCACCCCAGCCATATCCCCCAAAATCATGGGCAATGCAACGGCCCTGTGCCCGCCACTGGCCTTCGAGCGCACGCCTGGTGCTGCGAGCCGTCCACTTCCGGCAAAGTACCGTCGCCGCCACCCCGAGGCTGCTGCGCTTCACAGGGTGGTACGAGACCACGTCCAGGAACTTCTGGCCGAAGCCCGACGCCGGTACGACTCGGGCGCGGGGTATCCGCCGTTCGTGGAGCACGAGTTCTCGCGCTACCTTGCCTGCGGGATGCTCCAGCACGGATTCGCCCGTCTACGGTGTCCCTCGTGCGGGACCGAGCGACTGGTGGCCTTCTCCTGCAAGGGTCGCCTATGCCCGTCTTGCTGGGCCCGCCGGGCTGCAGACACCGCCGCGGACCTCGTGGACCGGGTCCTGCCCGAGGCCCGCTACCGGCAGTGGGTACTCACGCTACCCTGGGAGATGCGGTATCACCTGGCCACAGACAAGGCGTTCCTGTCCCGGATCCTGCCAATTAGCATGTTCTGGCTCCTGATTGTTTGTTCTTTTTGGCGTTTGATCTCTTCGTTACAGTTTTAAAACATGTCCGGGGGCATCCTTCCGGACCCAAAATCTCCCGTAGCCACTCCGACTGTCTCTTGGTGACATCGTCCGGGCGAAATATACGATTGCTAACGTGCACGTTCATCCTTTTGGCCCGGACGGGCCGCTTCGCGTCCTTCATGTCAGCTAAGAGACGTCGGGTCCCGGCAACTCCCGATAGCGCCCTCCAGGATTGCTCCCGGACCATGTTGCAGGGTGCCCTCTCGACCTTCTTTTAGCTCCAAATCCTGCAGAACAGCAGGAACGTCTTCTTGAACCCGTTCCCGCCTCCTGCCCCTGTCCCCGCCTCCTGCCAATCAGCGATTGCAGGGGTTCTCCCCGACGGGCTTGTCTGAGAGGGCGCAGCATGAGTGGCAGTCTAGGCCATCAAAAGCAGCGTGGCATGGTGTGTTGTCGTAGTAGAGGCCGTCGTAGAGGCCGCTGACTGGATCATCGTCCTTGAACACGCCAGTAGCACACAGGTGCTCACACTTCGCTCGTGGGTTGTCTCCTGGCGTTGTTTCATAGAACATCTCAAACACAACGCTGCAATCCGCTGGGTCGTCGGTGTCAATCGAACACTTCAGAGATTCATTTGGGCGGCAATCAGATGGTCTGCCACCACAACCAGGGGCTTCATTCACTGTGATGCTAAGTGTTGCAGATCCTTCACTTGCGCCGCCGCTATACGTGACCACCAGCAGGTACATACCTGTGTTTTGCACAGTCCAGGTCAGATTAGAGGCCATCTCCTGACCATCGTTTACAACAACTGGTTGTTCACCATAGTTCCCGTCCGAATCGGCACGACCATACAAGGCAGCAACAGCTTCAAGCCCATCCAAGCCAGTAGCATCAACCACCAACCTATCCCCGGCTACCAGTAAAATCGGAAACCCAGAGGCCTGGCTGGCGTCGCTGAATTGCACCTCTACCGTCCCATTTGCACAAAACTCAGCAGAATCCTGCTGAACGAGCTTGGCCGGCAACGAGGGATCTTGCGACGACTCCCCGGCGTTGTCGCAACCCATCACCAACACCACCATCACACAACCTAGCAAGCCAATAAAAACACTAGTCGTTTTACGCATCTTGTCCTCCCAAATACAGGCAACCAGCGAATGCCGCAACCTGTCCAACACTTTTAACTACCGTTATGTCACACAACTAATCAACTCAACAACGGAAATAATAGTTTTTTTTTTGAGATATCAATCGAAATTCACCTTTGCCCAAATTTACGAAGTTGTCATGTATATTCACTTGTCTGGCCAACTTTTGACATCAATGCCGATTCGGAGTGCTTCCAAGGGGGCTCCCCAAATTTACCATCAGGCGGTACAATAGTACGGCTTAGTTTTGGAGGATTTGGCATGACAAAGCTTTTGGTTAGGATTTTGTTGGTGTTGTCATTGTTGCTGCCTTGTACGGCGCTTGAAGCAGGCTCGCCTGGTCGTAGGGTGCCTCCACCTGGGCGCAACGTTCCGCCGCCCGCTCCTTTGCACTATATTGACTATCTGGAAGACGCGATTTCTGAGCTGGATAATGCCTTGGCTCAGTTGGATCGGATGCCTCCTTCACGTCATCGAGAGCGAGTTTATCAGGCAGTTACAGCCGCTAGGACCAAGCTTCTGTCAGGGCTACGTGGTGCAAAGGCTGAAGTCGAGACAGAGGTGGTTGTGGAGCTTCCTCCAGCACCGATGGACCACAGGTTTTTTGGAGAACTGCTAAACCGTCTGAAAGAGCTGTCCTTTGGTAAGGATCAACTGGCGTATCTTAAGGATGCTTCTCGAACCAGTTATTTCGTGACCGAGCAGGTGCGTCAGGTTATGCGTGTGCTTTCCTTTGGTGCTGACAAGGTGGAAGCTGCAGCCATCATGTATCCAAGTGTTTTGGACAAGGAAAACTTCTATCGTGTTCAAGATGAACTGACCTTTGAATCAGATCGTGACAAGCTTAGGGAGCGCATCGGAAGCTTTTGACAAATCAAGCAACCACAAAAGATCCCTCGCCAGGTCTGATTCCAGCCGAGTTTGACTTGGCTTCCTATCGTTTTGAGCTGCCGCCACAGCAGATTGCACAGGTCCCGGTGAAGCTTAGGGGTGAATCCAGGCTGATGTTCCTGCCGCGTGAAAATGGCAGCCCCCAAGATCTGTCCTTTTCGCAACTCCCGAATATGCTAAGGCCTGGGGACCTTTTGGTTTTAAACGACACCAAGGTTATTCCAGCTAGGCTGTTTGCAAGAAAGTTGACTGGTGGAGCAGTCGAGTTGCTGGTAATCGAAAGACACGGCCTGGAATTTAGGGCCATGTTTGGCACCAATCGAGGCTTGAAACCAGATGCAGTCTTGGAGCTATTGCAGCCAGATCGCAGCCCTTCAGGTGTTTTTGTTACGGTCAAATCTTTGGTTGGTGATGGTACGGCCGTTTTGAGGCTACAGGAAGGCGACATCGACTCGAAGCTTGCCCAGATGGGCCACATGCCCTTGCCGCCATATATAAAGCGGGAAGATGACCGTTATCGTGACCTCGACCGCCGTCGCTATCAAACGGTTTTTGCAGCCAATCCTGGTGCAGTGGCCGCACCTACAGCTGGTCTGCATTTCACGCCAGAGTTGCTTATCAAGCTTGCTGACCATGGTGTCCAAACTGCCCAGCTAACCTTACACGTTGGCCCTGGAACCTTTAAGCCTATTTTGGCCAAGGATGTTCGTGAGCACGACGTTGGATGCGAGCATTTCCACATTTCGCGAAAGGCTGCTGACGCTATAAATCAGGCCCTAGAGGATGGCCGACGTGTGATTGCAGTAGGTACAACCGTCACTAGGACCCTAGAGTCGGTGGGCCAGGGAGGGAAAGTTGAGGCAGGGCAGGGCAGCACAAGGTTGTTAATCACTCCGGGACATCAATTCAAGGTGATTTCAGGGCTTGTAACGAACTTTCACCTGCCAGAATCCTCCCTTTTAGTTTTGGTATCCGCATTTGCAGGCCGCAAGCGCGTTTTAAGCGCCTACAACCATGCTGTGGGCGCCGGTTATCGCTTCTTTTCTTATGGCGATGCCATGCTTCTTTTGTGACCATGCAACCTATGGAGGCTTAATGCCCTTTTCCTTTCAAGTCCAGCATTCTGACCCAAATTCATCTGCCCGTACAGGATTATTGACGACCTGGCATGGAACCATCCAAACACCTGCATTTATGCCGGTTGGCACCTTGGGAACCGTCAAGGGGCTGTTGCCATCTATGGTTTCTGACATGGGCTATGGCTTAATACTTGGCAACACCTATCACTTGGCTTTGCGACCAGGGCCTGAAATCATCGCTGCTCACGGTGGCTTGCACCGTTTCATGGACTGGGATGGGGCTATTCTTACTGATTCTGGGGGGTTCCAGGTATATAGCCTAGCTTCTTTGCGCAAAATTAAGCCTGAGGGTGCCATCTTTAGGTCTCACATTGATGGTTCTTTACACGAATTTACACCTCAAAAAGTAGTGGCGATCCAAGAGGCTCTTGGGTCAGATATTGCAATGGTTTTAGATGTTTGCCCGCCTTCAACAGCGGCGCGGGCTGAGATTGATCAGGCCTTGGAATTGACCACTTCGTGGGCACACATGGCGATTGAGGCCAGAAAACGCCCAGATCAAGCTATGTTTGGGATTATTCAGGGTGGTCTTGATGAAAATCTGCGTCGCCAGCATGCCGCAGCCATAACGGCCCTAGATTTCGAGGGTTTTGCCATAGGTGGACTGTCTGTTGGGGAGGCGCCCAAGGATATGTATCGCGTAACTGCGGCCACCACCCAGGCGATGCCCAATGATAAACCGCGCTATCTGATGGGCGTTGGAATGCCGGCTGATTTTGCGCGGTGTGTTTTGCACGGAATCGACATGTTTGACTGCGTTTTCCCCACAAGGGCTGGGCGCACCGGCCTTCTTTTGACCAGCCAAGGGCGGATTATCATTAAAAATGCCGCCTATAGAGATGACATGGGGCCTTTGGATCCCAAATGTGATTGCATCGCTTGTACTAGGTACACTAGGGCTTGCTTGCGACATCTGTTTGTTTCCAAGGAAATCCTGGGATCGGTACTTAATACCTTGCATAACCTTCATTTTTACAAGAGATTAATGGAAAGAATCCGGTTGGCCGTGGTGGATGGTTCCTTGCCACAACTGGCCGATGAAATGGATGCATTGTTTGCCACCGACTTGGAAGGAGAGGCTGGAAATGGAGTCGAAGAAAGGTAGTAAAGCTGTTGTTGCAGGAGCCATTGGGCTTGCCCTTTTAGTTGGGATTGGGATCGGGTTTGTGATGCGGGGCGAGCAGGGACAGGGGCAGGAGCAGGAGCAGGGACAGGGGCAGGGTCAGGGACAGGGGCAGGGGTGGTTTGATGCTTCTGAGGTTATTTATCATGGGATTCCCACTAGGGTGCGTTTTCGCGTGGCTGATGGTGGCGATGAACTGATGGCTCAGGTTTGGAAAAGGTTTGATGAAATTGGTAAAGAGTTTAACTCCTTTGCACCTGATTCTGAGGTGAGCCTGTTTAATAATGGCACCGTTGATATGAGGGCTGTTTCAAGTCGATTTATGGATTTGTTGGAGATGTCCAAAGTTCTTGCGGTCCAAACTAAAGGAGCCTTTGATCCAACCATCTGGCCTCTTAAGATGTTGTGGCGCAATGCTCAAAAGCTTGGGGCTGCTCCTACTGACGACCAGATTGTCTCAAAGAAGAATTTGGTTGGATTCGACAAACTTGTGATAGCTAGAAGAAACGCCATCGCGAAGAGGCGTGACTCGGACACATCATTTGATCCAACCTCTGGTCCAGGCTTTGTTAAGCGCCTAGTTGATGGAATGGCCTTGGATTTTGGTGGAATTGTAAAGGGCTACGCAGTTGACTTGGTGGCTGAGCTTTTGGCTCAAAACGGGGCTACAGATTGGCTGATTCAGTGTGGAGGCGAAATTTCCACTCATGGAAAATCGCCCTCTGGCGAGCCTTGGCAGATTGGCATTCAGCATCCCCAAAAGAGCGATTCAGTGTGGGGTAAACTGGCCGCCAGCGACGATCTCCACGTTTCCACCAGCGGCAATTATGAACAGCCAGTTAAAATAGGCGACAAGGTTTACCACCACATAATTGACCCCAGAACGGGGCGTCCTGTTGAATCACAAGTCCTCGGCGTTACCGTAGTTCTCGAAAAGGCTAAGTATCCAAACGCCAAGGCAGATGCATATGCTACGGCTCTTACCGTTTTGCCCCTGGAACAGGCGAAGGCCTTGGTAGAGAACATTCCTGGGTTGTCGGCACTGTTCATCATTCAGGAAAAGGATGGCTCAGTGTCTGAAGCGCTAGTCGGCAGGATGAAGGACTGCTACAGCAGGTAGGACAGGGACGGGGGAAGGGTGAAGGGGGCCAGGGACGGGGCCTGGGACGGGGGGGACTGGGCAGGAGCGGGGCGTTGGTTTAGATTGGTTTACTTTTTACCTGGTTTTGCGTTCCAGATTCTCAGTAGCAGCACAAACCCTAGTATTGCGAAGGGTAGCAAGAAGAACGGCCAGTAATGCCAGTTCTTGGTCGTCAAATATCCAAGCGAAATACTTTGAACAGCGGTTCCCAAATATACAAAACCGTCGATCATTCCAACTGCTGTTGCAGCACCCTTTCGACCACCAAAGTCCATCGTTGCCGTTCCAGACAACAAGCCGTGGGTTCCGATTACTCCAAGTGAAATAAAGAACATCAAGGCTCCCAGGAAAAACGGCGTCAGTGTAAGCACAGGTCCTGCAGACAAGCGTCTGGAATCACCAGCTCGCCCAACCTTTAAGGGGTCATTCATTGAGAGCTCGACTTTTTCACCGTTTCGCTCAACTAGCAGCTTGATTGTGCCGTCGGACACTGCCAGATTTTCTGCAGTTCGTTTTGGGCTTGAGGTACAAAGGCAATTCTCCACGTCCCAAACTACGCCCTCGCCCTCGCAAGTAGCTGGAATACATGCAAAAGCCTTGGAAACAGCAGGCCAATCAGCCAAATCGCCAGTACCAGCGACCTCCAAAATGATATCGTCCTTTTTCAGGACTTCCTCATTCTTGCCAACCCAGCCAACCTGATTCGTAGTTCCACCAAGGGCAAAAATCATCAGCACAATGCCAACAGTCAGTAGGGCATAAAGCCCACCAGCCGCAGGTGCGCGCCGACTTTGGAAAAACAGGTCGCTAATCCAACCAGCGACATTTCCACCAATGACTCCAGCCACGAACAGTATTCCACCCCAGCCTGCCCACATGAATGGACTTAAGGCTATCAGCGCCCCGGACACGATTAACGTGGCCTTTCGCTTCCCAGATTTAACCTTGCTGGCCAGGAAGAAGAACACAAAACCAACGACTAGCATCCCAACAACGATTCCCCAGTGGCTCCAGTCGCCATCTCTGAGAGCATGATTGGAAGGCAGCGCCCACACTTCCTTTGCATAGATTGGGAACCAGTGCATTACGCCATTTCTGATTACACCAGTGCAGAACTCGATGAACGCAACGGTAAGGATAATTGGATTGGTCAAAACGCGCTTAACGATGGTAAAGATCGGTATGTCGGCACCCTCCTCACCTGAAGAGGCGTCACCGGTATCAAAATCCTCAAAACCAGCCTGGGATGGGCGATCCTTCAGTAAGAACAGTTCAAGCGTAAAAAAGGTGTAAAGCAGCGCAGAGGGTACGAAAAACACCCACCAAGGGGCGCCCTTTCCATCAGACAGTGTATTTGCCAGGCCAAGAATCCAACCGTTTACGGTGAAAGCCAAAAAGATTCCAGAGGAAATCATGGTCCCAAAGATCCCTGAAAAACCGCCACGTTCCCGCACGTGAAACCATGAGGCGTTAACCTTTACAATAGCCACCGCCGCGGCACTCTGGAAATACATGTTAAAGGCATAGAGCACTGAAAATGCTGTTGTCAGCTTGATTTCAATGGCTCCAGGGTTAGTTAGAATCGACTTTACGAAAAGCCCCATCAGCAGATTCATGGTGCCTGAACCAAAGGAGGACACCAAAATCGCCTTTTTACCGCCCAACTTGTCCGTCAGAGGGCCATTAATCAGAAAGGACAGGGCATAAACAAAGGTCCCAATCCCAAAAATCAGGCCAAAATCCTCCTTGGTCATCAAATCCCCAAGGGCGTTTTTGGCCACCGTAAGGTTGTACCTGCCCATATACAAAAAGGCATAGGTCAACCCCATCGGGAACCAGTTCAAAAATCTTCGGGCCTTGTACGAAGAGCTATGGCCTGCAAATTCCGCTGCCACGAAAGCCTCCTTTGCAAAAACAGTCCCAGCGATTATGAACCTCAAACGTTTTGATGGCAATGACGGGGGCGGGGTCAGGGGCAGGGTGCGGGGGCAGGGACAGGGGCAGGGGCGGGGGGATGCCCGTGCTGTTTAGCAGGATTTGGAGCTAAAAGAAGGTCGAGAGGGCACCCTGCAACATGGTCCGGGGGCAATCCTGGAGGGCGCTATCGGGAGTTGCCGGGACCCGACGTCTCTTA
>Ga0255343_1004881_pt1 | contig 12930 bp, 18 predicted proteins | sample wastewater_treat_4_FD_192413 | JGI IMG/M metagenome (GOLD analysis project Ga0255343, IMG submission 192413) | Wastewater microbial communities from Lulu Island WWTP, Vancouver, Canada - plant16 | ecosystem: Engineered > WWTP > Wastewater > Unclassified | place: Canada: Vancouver, British...
TCCTGCCGAAAAAAGCGACGCTCAGGTTTGTCACAGATATGGCCGGCGCCTGCATGTTCACTCTCCCATCGCCCATCGGCGCTTGAGTCTTCTCTGGATACAGTAGGAGATGAAAAAGAGCGTGGCGGTCAGGGCCAGGAGCACCAGCGCGCTTCCGAATGCCCTCAGCAGTTCCAGCTCGTCTCTGTGCTCGGCGGTCAGGTAAAAAATGCTGAATGGCAGGGCCTCGAACTTATCGGACAATGACCTGGGAATGCCCGCATTGGCAACGACCCCGGTGAGCATGATCACGGCGGTGTCTTCAGCGGCCCGGCCGATGGACAGGATGATGCCGCTCAAGATCGCGGTGCTCGATGCAGGCAGCAGAACGTGCCAGATATTCTGCCAGCGCGTATACCCCAGCGACGGCCCCAGCAGCCGGCTGCTCTCCGGCAGGCTCTCCAGAGCGACCTGGGTCATGCGGATCAGGTACGGCAGGATGAGCAGGGCGATGCACGCCGATGAGAGCATGATCGATGTATTGGCATGAGCATACAGTGTCCTGCGCATCAGCAGGATCAGGGCAAAGCCGAACAGTCCCATGACGATGGAAGGCATGCCGGAGAGCAGGTCCACCATGAAGCTGAAGATGTTTTTCAACGGCCCGCGCGCATATTCCGCCAGATAGATCCCGCAGCAGATGCCTAAGGGAATGGCAATGAGGGACGAGCACACTATGAGGATGAATGTGCCGGCCACTGCCGGGTAGATGCCGTCGAAGACCGGCTCTGCACCCATGACGGCAGCCCGCCAGGGGGTATCGCCGAAAAAGAGCGCGGGGCCCATGACGGGCAAGCCCTGTACGAGAAGGTACGCGATCAGAATGAAGACGGCCGCCGCGGTAATGCCCGCGGCCAGCCAGGAAAAAAACGTTAATGCATGCTCAGAACGCACGTTCATGACGTTTCCCCCCTTGTCCGAACCTGCCGCCGATGGTTCTGACGAGCAGGGTGAGCAGTGCCATGATCAGAAAGAGCAGGAGGCCTGCAGCGAATATGGAATAATAGGCCTGGTCCTGTGAATCGGTTGCCACAACCAGGGCGATATGCGCGGTGAGCGTGCGGATGGAATCCAGCAGCGTATGCGGTATGACCGGCGCATTACCCGCCACCATGAGGGCCACCAGGGTATCGCCCACGGCACGGCCGAACCCGAGGACCATGGCGACGACGAGCCCCCGGCCGGAACACGGCAGCAGCACCCAGAGCAACTCCTGGGCCGGAGTCAGCCCGAGCGAACGCGCACCCAGACGGACCTCCTCCGCTCTCTGGCGCATTTCCGTCTCGAGGGAGATTACCATGGTGGGTACGATCAGCAGGGAGAGAGTAATGGCGGAAGTCATCAGGCAGAACCCGGCGCCTTGATTGAACGTATCCCTGATGAGAGGAACCAGGACGAACACCGAGACGAAGCCGTAGATGACCGTGGGAATGCTGGTCATGAAATATACCAGCGAGCGCACGGCGTTTGCCGGCCTGGCTGGGGCCAAGCCCTCTATGAAGCAGGTGATGCCGATCGCCAGGGGGCAGGCAAGCACCAGCGCCAGGAACGCCAGGCTGAAGGTGCCTGCCAGCATGGGGAGAATGCCGAATTCCCCCATGAAGGGTTTCCACACCGAACTGAAAATTCCGGCCAGGCCCCTGACATTTGAAAGCAGGGGCCAGGAAAAATACACGAGAAACCCGAAAACCGCTGTCACGCACAGGGCGCAGAAGAGCATGGAAACAAAGAGTGCACGTTCAACCCATTTTTCAAGCATGCCTGTAACGCACCTTCCTGGTTGCCTTGCCCTTTGACGCCGGGGTTATTTCGATATGGGGATATAACCGTGCTTCTTGCAGATCTCGGCTCCATCCGGGCCCAGGATATAGTCGATGAAGGCCTGTTGAAGCTGAGTGGGCTGCCCCTTGGTGTTCATGTACAGGTATCTCGTCACCCTGTAGGCGCCGCTCTTGGCGTTTTCCTGCGAAGGCTCGACCTTGTCGATGACCACGGCCTTTACATCCTTGCTGATATGGCCGATCCCCAGGTAGCCGATGGCATGGGGATCCCCGGCAACAGCCACCTTCATAGCCCCGTTCGAGGCCACGATATTGGCGTTCTGAGCCAAGTCGCCCTTGTTGAGCAGTTTTTCCCAGAACACTTCCCGGGTTCCGCTTGCCTCGTCGCGGGTGAAGAGGTGAATGGCCGCGTCAGGACCGCCGAGATCCTTCCAGTTTGCGATCCGGCCTGAGAATATCTCCTTGATCTGCTGGGCGGAAAGCTCGCTTACCGGGTTCTTCGGGTTGACCACCACGGCGACGCCGTCAATCGCAAACGGAAACGATACCAGGCCGTACTTGCTCTTTTCCGCCTCGCTCACGGCCCGTCCGGTGTTGCCGATATCGACGAGCCCTTCGCCCACCTTCTGTACGCCTACGCCCGAGCCTCCGCCGGCAACCGTGATCCTGATATCGGGGTTGAACCTCATGATATTCTTGCCCGCATCGTTCATTACCGGGATATGCGCGGTGCCTCCTGCAATGTCGATCGTGCCCTTCAACCCTGCGAACCGATCCAGTTCGGATGCCTGAATGCCGCCTGCGGCGAGAAAAGCGCACAGGGCCGCAAGCACTGCGATAAACGTTGTTCTCTTCATTATTCCCCCTGTTATGGTATGTTGTTATTTATCTGTGCATTCCAACGAAGGCTTCGGCGCGGGCCTTGATCCGGCCTGTGTCTTCCATGCGGTTATCGGTATCGATCTGCAGAACAGGTACGCATGTTTCCTTGAGCGCCCGAACCACGGCCTCCATCAGGAAGGGTTGGCAGAACTGCAGACCATACTGGATAACGCCGTCAGCCTGATTCTTCTTCACCATCTCTCCAATATGCGCCAACCGGCCCGGATTCGGGGTGAAGATGGTGCAATCGATCTGGAAGCAACGATCCTCGATGGCATGCATGAACGCCAAGTTAGCAGTATTGAAGCAGTGAGGCAAATAACAAGAAGTAATAATGAACGGTTATCCATATCTAATTGGTATGGACAACCACACACCTATGCTTGATCTTGGAGTGGTTTTTCGCGTAAGCTTCCAGGCATGCCGTATGAGAGAAAATCATCCGCTCCGGTAGGAGGAGAAGCAAGAAATATGGGGGATTTCACGGCTGCACCGGCAGGTGACACCTCCTTCAAGGCCAGCCTGGCAGGGGCCCTATGATCGAAATAAACATACCAGGCCGCGGGCTTGTTCATCTGGACAATCTCGTTTGCGATTACAATGGGACCCTCGCGCAGGATGGAAAACTCCTGCCCGGTGTCGGAGATGCGCTATTGAGCCTTGCAGCCAGCCTTCGAGTTCATGTAATCACGGCAGACACGTTCGGCCAGGTGGCGCGTGAGCTTCATGGGCTGCCCGTAAACCTGGAAATCATTCCCGCTCAATCCCAGGCGCAGGCCAAACTCGACTACATCACACGGCTTGGGGTCGAGACTGTCGTGGCGGTCGGAAACGGCCTCAATGACAGCATGATGCTTCACGAAGCCGCAATCGGCATCGCGCTTGTTCAAAAAGAAGGCGCCTCAGCCGTCGCATTGGCCAGCGCCGATATCGTATTATTCAATATCCTCGATGCGCTGGATCTGCTGCTGAACCCAAAGCGCCTGGTAGCCACGCTCCGCTCGTAACGAACGCACGGAGGCTTTTTTATATTTTATTATTCCTTGACCGGAAGGACGTGGATAGCCTTGATGATGAGCTCTACCGAGTCCCCGGCCTTCAATCCCATTGCCTCGACCGATTCGGTCGTAAGGACCGACGCCATCGAATCTCTGAACATATCCTTGAGGAAGGTTATCAAGACCAAGTCCTCCTTCCCCAATGACGATGCCTTGAAGAAAATCCTGTATCTGGCCTTGAAGAACATCGAGAAAAAATGGACAATGCCCGTACAAAACTGGTCAGGCGCTATCAATCAGTTCCTGATCCTGTCCGGGAATAGGGTGCCCCTGGAACATTAACCCTGACCGGCGCTTACACTAAATTTCTGACACCCTCGAAATCTCTAATGAAATCATTGGTGCGAGAGAAGGGACTCGAACCCCCACGGATTGCTCCACTGGATCCTAAGTCCAGGTGTTGGCTCTAAAATCATTATGTCTTTTTAATATATTATAATTTCTTAATATGTTTATTTGTCATTTTTTTGCCATGCTTTGCTTTTTTGGTTCTGTGTTTTCAGATGCATATCGATCTGCAAAACCGTTATTCTCCGGTTCAAATCCGGATGCCGCCTCCAGCTTTTCCAGGCTTTTCAATGTTTTTTAAGGCGTCCCGCTAAAGAATTGCTAAATTATTTTGATCGCAGCTTGTTTCACGATCATTTCACAACTTATCAAATTGAAACCACCTTTAATCGCAGATATCTTGTGCAAAAAGAGCTTGACATGATTTGCATTACATATATAATGCATTACATGTGTAATGCTCTTAAATCAAGGTGGTGCTTATATGTCGAATAATCTCGCTGAGAAATTAGCCGAAGCGGTCTCCGCCCTCCGCCAAGACTTAATCGGGATTGATCAACCGGAAGAGTTCCCTGACTATCTTGATTCCCTACTCCGGGAGATGCGTGAGACAATAGAAGCTGTCGAGCGGCGTCGTGATTAGTTAAAAGCCTTACGCAATGCGCCAACTCGAGAGGTCATCCCAAAAACTAGGGAAAGAGTCCAGAAGCGTGAAGTTCTGATCGAGACCCTTGAGCTGCTAAGACGTCCGGCGTCACCGGCTATCGTTTCAAGAACCGCATCGGTAGCTTTTGGCGTAGATATCGCTCCATCACAGTTTGCCTCTATGCGCAAAGGCGACGAACGGGCATATATGCGTGGTCGCCGACGACGAATTATCCTAGTGCCAGCATTATCTGCTACTGACCTAACGGCGCGTGCCCGTACTATAACTCTGTCTGACTGGCCGCTGGGAAAGCGGATGATTGGGAATTTGAGCGAACGGGTCGATGCGTTACACGTAATACTACGCCTCATTGATCTGGCAATAACCGAGCCCGAACGGAATTGGCTCAATGTGCTGGAGCCGCTCGCCAAAGATTTTCGATTCCAGGTCAAATCCGTCAAAGACCTGCCAAACTTATGCAATATGGTAAAGGGGGAGCTTGAAAAGATCGAGGCCAAAGACATTGAGGAACGAAGCATAGCTGCGGGTCGAGCCTCGAAGTTGCCGGAAAGTCGCAGACTGTTCGGAGCGCTTACCGCTATCGGCAATAGGGGCGAACTCGTATGAGCAAATCTATGTCTACCTTAACGGCCGCATCACTCAGGGGTAACCTTCCAAGGGCCTCCCTTGATGCCAGAGCCATCGTACGATTAGCCAAGAACCCACATTGCCAACGCTTGACTGCATTGACGCTCGTTGGATCATCACCAGATAAGGTGATGAATCATGTTTTTGGCGTGCATGTGCGAGAGAGCCAGTCGAGATTCGCCTTAGCGAAAGGAGTGCGTTTCGAGAATATCCAGTGCGAGAACGGTGCAGCCCGTTTGCTTGCCAGTCTACAGGATGCCAGTATCATCAGTTCGACCGATCTCGCTGTACGCGATCTAAAGAAGGAAACGGGAGGCATTCGCAACAAGAAAGCTGCAATGCAGCGAGCGATAGAGTTAACAGACGAGATATTGAAATGTAAGGCCAAAGGCGATCCCTCAGCTCCGAATGTAATGCTACAAGCCGCTCTAGGAGTGCCACTCGGCACCGGTGAACAAGCCTGCGTACGACCGGACATCCTCGTCTCCCGTACGAACGAACCCATGTACCGTCCCGGTGATATGAAGAGCTACTCCTTTCTTCATTCCTTTACGGATCAGCAGGATGTCAGCCAAGCTTCTGCACAAGTTGGTGTCTATGGGATGGCGTTGGAGCGTCGCCTGCAGTATCTCAACATCAACGCGAGAGTTCCCACGGATGGAATCATAGTGATGGTTCGCCCAGGGGGGTTGCAATCTGTTGCAAAGTTACAAAACATCGAACGGGATATATCGGTAGCCCTACGAATCATTGACATCCGTCCCCGCACCTTGGTCGAAGTAGCCGCAGCGATCGGCGGCTCCGATATGAAGCTTGACAACAAGATGGCGATTCTTCGCCTGCGTCCCTGCTATAACGGTAGATGCCGGACCTTTTGCGCCCTTCACGACATTTGTCGGGGTGAAGCGACCACGCAGGATAATCCAGCCCTTCTTGGAGAAGATGCCGAAGCTTTATTCTCCGCCGCCGGATGTACGATCAGCCGTGTGGCTCAACTCGTTGCTGGTGCTGTTCCAGTGACGCCGGATGAAGCTGCGCTTCAAAAACGTATGCTTGAATTGGAAACGGAAAGGAGGTTAGCCTCGTGAGTGAGTATGTAGCCTACAATAGATTTAAGGCCTATCGCTGCCGCACCGCTGTGAGCCTGGGCTGCACAAGGAACTTCCCTGTGTCCGATCTACCTCTTATTCTAATACCAATTCAGATGGCTGGCGAAGCGCCGGCACTATTCGCGCTCGGGGTAGGGAATCTTGCTGGGAATCTAGATGTCTTATCCTGCCCCAATCCACCGGACAGAGACTGTCAATATAGCCTCCTGGCACAGGCAGCCAATGCAATCAAAGTGGTTATCGATCAATGGCAGGCCGATCAGCTACTCATCCCGCAAATGATTTGCCAAAGCGATGCTGCGGCTACACTCATGTTGGCCGTTTTTGACCGCATGGCCTACATCAACCCAGATTATTCTCCGCCACCTATTATCAAAGACATTGGGCAAATCATGGTTTTCTTCAACAGGCGTTTTGAACGGGCAGACAGTTCCGCTGTCTTGTCCGCCCCCAGAACTGTCTGCACCCTTTACGCCACCGGACAGGATCCACACGCCGACACCCACCTTGGCGCCGTCGTCGAGTGGCTACAGCCCGATGACGGTAAAATTATCGCTAGGGTTAAGGCAGCGGAAAACCTACCAGCGTCCGCATCGACCGATCCAGACATCGACAACAAGGTGCTCGTCCCGTTGGTAAGAGACTTCTATCAAGCAAACCGTAATGGCGATATCACATCAGCAGATCAGGCGCAGCAGAAAATACACGATATAATGGAAGCCGAGGTACAGCGGCGCTACGAATTGATTCTTAAGGCGATGTTTGCCGTCATAAAAGTTCCTGAGTCAACTCACGCTATTTCCGTGGCCTCAGCAGATAGAGAACAGTTTAAACGACACGTCAACTACGTTTCCAGCAGACACCCACCTCGGGGATTCTCGGGGAGTAACGGAATGGTTGAATTTGTGCACAGAGAGGTGTCTCACCGTGAAGCGGAGGTGCAGTGCATTCAAGCCCTAGGCCGCCAGCGAGCAGAAGCGCGCTTAACCGGTGAGATCCTTCACGGCACGATCGTCAACCGTCGTAACACTAAAAGGGGCAGGGCCACGATCATTGAGTACGATGTATTCACTCATCAGGACCGCCTGCGCATACGTACCGGCACAGCCCTTACCCTCATGGGTACGGATACAAAGTTCGATTTCAACGTTCTAGGGCTCAAACGGCAAGCAGCTGGTAGCTTGATTACCTTGATTATGACTGTAGGTATGAGGAAGGATGGGCAGCCAGTCGTCGGCCAGTCAGTCGAGTTTGGACCGAAGTTCTACTTTTCTCGCCGCACCAAATTTGCACGCGACCGCATCAATTCGGCCGGTGTACACCCGACTGTTTCTGGCTCGGGAGTTCGTGGGACAGACTATCTGGCTATAATTAGAAAACTAGAGGCAAACCAATGACAATCGCGCTTGCCAACACTATCTCAAATGACATCCTTAATTCAGTCGCTCACGATACTGAAGACGTGAATGTGGACGCGCCTCCCGGCTCTGGAAAGACATATCTGCTAGAAAACTGTGCAGCCCTATATTCGATGCACTTTCGAAGAATGACTGTCATAGCCTGCAATTCGAACGAACAGGCAAACGCTCTCACCCAGCGAATGTCAACACGATTTCGAGCTATGAACATCCAAAGGCTGACGGCCTCCGGGGTGCCTAACATTGGGATGCTTGACGCCCTCCCCAACGTCGTAGTTGGTGATAAACCGCGTGTAGGCATCAATACCATAGTTACCACAGCCGACAAGCTGATAGAATCACCGAGTGCTCCGCATGCTGATATACTCATGATCGACGAGGCCTACCAACTCAAGTATAGCAGCTTCATGATGATACGTGAGCTTGCTCCGCGTTCGCTAACCATCGGGGACCCTGGCCAGATTGACCCAATCGTGCAGGTATCGGTTCGTCACTGGGCAGATAACAAGGAGGGACCACACCTTCCAGCTCCCCAGGTCATCCTTGCACGCAACGAGGCACGTCATTTCCAACTACCGTTGTCATGGCGTCTACCCAGTGATAGTGCTGACATAATCCGCAGCGCATTCTATCCTAACATGAACTTTACCGGCCTTGTCACACCGGGAATGCGCAATCTTAACCTCCGCATAGCCGGGATCACGCAGGTCGATTGCATCCTTGATACCGCCCTTAGATATGGATCAATGGCCGCTGTGACCCTTCCTAGTCGGGTAACGGCACCTGCCGATTTGGAACTCATCACCCTTCTGGTTGAGTTTGTTAACCGCGTTCTATCCCGAGACCCCGTAGTCATTGAAGGATCGATTGTGACAAAATTGCAGCCATCGGACATAGGCATTGTAGTCTCCCGCCGAGAGCAGGTCACGGCCGTTGGGCAGGCGCTAGGCACATTAGCCAACCAAATCCTAGTCGAAACTGCAAATCGCTTCCAAGGCCTGGAGCGTAAAGTGATCTTCGGCATTCATCCTCTGAGCGGCGTGCCATGCCTTAACAACTTCAACCTTAACCCTGGCCGCATGTGTGTGACTATGAGCAGACACCAGGTTATGTGCATCCTTCTTACCCGTGCTGGACTCGGCAATGCACTTGCAGGCTATATCCCAAATGATGATCGTTTTCTTGGCCAAGTTGATGATCCCTCTTTCGTTGGCTGGCGAGCTCACCAATCGCTGTGGAAACGCCTTGAAGATGAACATCGCGTGATAGATGTATGAAATCAGGGGAGGCTCATAGCTGAAAATGTCCTAAAAATTCATTTGTCAATATCGTGAAAGTCTCCAACTAAGATTAATTAACTGATTGTGATCCAAAGATATATTCGATTATTCTGGAATAACAAGAGAGTTATTAGTATCTGAGTTGGGAGAGCCAAAGGGTCGGTGATCGGTGTATCCGACGCCATCCCGGCAGCAGGAATTCCCGAACAAAGACGACTGTCCCCGAGGAATGCGTTCTACTACATCATCGATGACGGAGGGGGAAGGCCATTCTTGAGACAGTGTAGGGAGATCAATGCGAAACCATGACAGCCCAGAGGTTGGATAGTTCGGGACCGGCGTTTTCGGCCTCTCCCAGTTCACCATTGCGGGCTGAGCCCTGACCCAGATAGGCATTGGCTACGACATAATTGCGCAGGTAGGGCTTTTTGTTCGCACGGGACATGGCCAGATCGTGAGAAGTATCGCAAGCTTATTTGGTTGACAAAAAAAGAAGTAAGCATAAAAATCAGACATGGGTTAAGGCTACCAGAAACGCATGAAAACCGAATTGAGAATTATTTATGAAGCGGCTGTCGAAGGCAATGGAGAGGCAAAATATCTCATCGAGAATATAATTTGGCATTATGAATCGTAGCAAATTATCGAAAAAAATAATGATGATCATCGACGATGATGATGTTATGAGATCATTCATTCAAAATTTATTAATGGGATCGATATCAGAGTATAAATTTATTTTTGTACCATCCGACAGTAACAAGAGTGCACTGGATTCATTAGAGAAAGTCAATGGGAATATTGATATAATTTCTACAGACTTAAATCGTCCTGGGGGAAGCGGGATAGAATTTATTAAAGTTTGTAAGGAAAAATATCCGCACATTCCAATCATTGTATGTACAGGATTTGCCCCTAAACAATATCTTGACGATATGAAAGATGCTGGTCTCATTAAAATGTACTTCAAGAAACCATTCGATGTTCATAAATATATACAAGTAATCAGGGAAATTCTCCAATCTCAGAAAGTCGTCCGGCCTATATTTGTCCCGGATCATTGATTAATTTATTTGTATTGGTTTCGATCTGACTTGACAGCTAGGCAATTACACATAAAGAACGGCGAAGTGCCCATATAAGAACCACTATCATCTTCATCTCATCTGCATGGAAAGGTATTCCGGGGGCAAAGTTATTTAGAATCAAAGACGCCCCCGGATAGGTATTTTTATTATTTGTGCATTATGATAGGCATATCAGATTCTTTGTCAAGAAGTTTTAATAAAGATCATTTGCAAAACGAGTACGCTCGGTTTTTGTGCGTTTCCGCCATTTTACCCTATGAACCATAGAATCTTTCCCTTGGTTTCGCCCCACATTTGTTCAACAAATCGTGACAGAAGAGTTTTTAATATCATAGGGTTATTTACAGTAGAGGCGGAGAAATCTAACGCTCTTTCAATTAACAATCATGCACAATGAGGGTTTCTAGTCAGAGAGCTAATAATGTATGAACATTCCATGACAGTAAATTGTATTCTATCCGATACAATAGCTCTTCGACCTCCCTGCCCCCAAGCTCAGTATCTGCATATTCAAGAGGGGTTTCCATCCCGAGAGAAACATTTTTCTGCTGCAGCCATCGCACTGCATTATCTGGATCTTCAAAAACGCTCTCAGCAAGATCATGCAGCCTCACAAGCCTCATGATCCTTTCGGACTCATTTCGTTTGAATCGGCCTTCGCGCTTTCGCCTACGTATAGTTCTCTCAGAGATTTTTAATGCCTGGAACAGCACCTTGTCGGAGACACCCATCTCTGTTTTGAGAGCCATATAAACCTCCACCGGGAGCCCTTCCTTCACCGCTTTGATCGCAGATATTCGATCTCTGTAGGCCTCTAGGAGTGCTTGCATCTCACTGGTCCCTCATGTATACGTCCCGGCCCACAATGAAAATTTTCCTGAACTTTTCCTCGCCAGGAGTATAAAGAACCATCCCCTTGCCCCTGCTGAGATCGTGATTGATCATCCTGTTTTCCAGATCGGCCAGGGCTTCCTCTTCGTCGATACCAAGATCCTGGGCCTGGGAAGGCAGCAAGCAGCACCTACGGGCAACCGAAATGATAGAGATTAAGCCGACAATCTCAGTAGCAATAAGCATCACCGCAAGCAACAAAGGATAAGGGAAGGTTGGCAACCTGTCAAAGACCGCCCATACCGCCGCCATCATGCCAAAAGTCATTATAAGGGCATAAGACCAACCGTATTCCCTGGAATTGTGATCCATTAAGTTTTTCAGATAGCTCATGGCAGCCCCCTCTCTATGCGGACACGCTCGGCCTCACCAACATCATATGAGTATTTGATGTCTCGGTACGCACCATAAGGGAACGCGAACATGACAATGGCCCCGATGACAAACAGCAGCCATTCCTCAGAGGTCATGCCGTCTATCGTCAGAGATAGTACAGTGTCCATACAACCTCCCCCATCACCCACTGATAACATGCAATGCCTGCAGTGTAGCAAGCCCTCCAACAGGTGAATGGACGGCTGATCAGGTAGTGGGTCAGCGGTGTCACGAGCAAAATCAACCCCTTCTGCGCCTCAAACGTTAGAAAGCCGAAGTGGCTGAGGTGGCTTACCTCGACCATGGAAAATCTGAAGGCCGTCGGTAACCATGAAACCAGGGTGGCGGCGTAAATGGGATCGGCAAGATCACACTTATAAATCGCCATCCCCTGTCTCAACAACCGGAGCCACTTCTGGATTATAATACCCAGGCGATCGGCAGTGCAAATTTTTATCAACTTTCCTGATCCACAAGTTTTTCGAGAACTATTAGGGGTAGTACTACCTTATTCTAGCCTCTTCTCGCTCTACCTCAGTGATTATTTGCTTAACTGCATTCCATTTCTCGATAAGTGCTGGCTCTTCACATAATATGTGAGCACCTTGTGAAAAAATAATCAGGCCAGCTTGGCTTTCATCATTACCTTTTATTGTACGCATAAGTTCCTTGTAATAGCTGCAATGCCTTTTCATTTCTTGTGAAACTTTTTTCCTGGCTAGAGTATAAAATTCAGACATTACTTTCGGATAGAAGATTCTTCTATACCAAACATCTGATTGTATAAATGCAGCCTGATACTTTTTAATCTCACATTTATATGGAGCTTTGATGCTCTTTACGAGCTTTCTTCTCTTCCTTTTAAATTCTTGACCGAAATCTGCAGCTGCCAACCTTAATTTCTCAATCGCTTTACGTAAGTGACGTTTTTTTATCCAACCAAAAAGTTGTTTTCCCTTTAATACCCCCATCATTGTTCCGACTAATGTTGTAGCAGCAGGAATTATTATTGCTGAAGTTCCACCAGTAACAGGAGCTAATGCAAGACCAACGGATAAACCGACTTTTCCACCGACAAGGCTACCAAGGCCAACGCCGGCAGTGTCTTCTACTATATGCTCTAATGCATCTCCCATTGATTTCCGCCCCTTGACTACTCCACTAATGTTTTTAACACTGGATATACCTAAAGTTATATAGGGAATACGATGAATGCAGCTACCAAGATCATTAATCCCGCCGATGGTTTCACTCGTCCTTTCATAGGCATCAACTTCTGATAACCCTTCAAGGGCAATAACTGTCAACGGGAAGATAAAAGTATACCAATTCTGGGAATGAAAAGTATACCACCCTTACCCGACAGTGTCCTGAGAATCGACCCCGTCCTTCGAGATTTTTCCCCGTAAGCGGAAACTGTTGCCTCT
>Ga0255343_1004885_pt1 | contig 12924 bp, 16 predicted proteins | sample wastewater_treat_4_FD_192413 | JGI IMG/M metagenome (GOLD analysis project Ga0255343, IMG submission 192413) | Wastewater microbial communities from Lulu Island WWTP, Vancouver, Canada - plant16 | ecosystem: Engineered > WWTP > Wastewater > Unclassified | place: Canada: Vancouver, British...
GAGGCGACCACCGTTTTAAGGAGCAGTTTTAGCATTACGATCCAAGATCCGGATCACTCTTTTGATGAAGAACGCTACATAACAATTGGGAGATCGATTGCCAACCGGCTTTTGATGGTTTCCCATACAGACAGGGGAGATCGAACCCGTATTATCAGCGCAAGGGAACTGACTAGAAAGGAACGTGAAGCTTATGAAAATGAAATCCATAGACGAAAAAAATGATGACCTTCGTCCCGAATATGATCTTTCATCGCTGCTCAAGGAAGGCGTACAAGGCAAATACGCCAATCGTTATGCGCAAGGCACAAACCTGGTTTTGCTATCGCCTGACGTGGCAAAAGATTTCCCCAATGATGAAGCGGTGAATGAAGCGCTCCGTTTGGTAATCCAGCTTAAAAAGATTCCGGGTAAACGCCGACGGAATCTGTTGACTAATTAACCTCGCCCAGTGGTTCCCATGTAAATTTCCGGAGGGAAAAATGTACGAAGTCGCTATTATTAAATCATTTTCAGCGGCGCATTTGCTTGCCGAGATTGGCGGGAAATGTGAGGAATTACATGGACATAACTTCAAAGTGGAAGTTGCGGTCGGCGCAGGGGAGTTAAACGAGGAAGGCATTCTGATCGATTTCCGGCTGGTTAAAAAATGGCTTAAGGAAATTCTCGGCCGGATGGACCATCAGCACCTCAACGACCTTCCCTTTTTTGCCGGAATCAATCCGTCATCGGAAAATATCGCCCGCCATGTTTACCGCGAGATGCACAAGCAGGCAAAAGACAGCGATGTAAAAGTTCTGCGCGTGAAGGTGTGGGAATCGGAAAGCGCGGCGGTGACGTATATAGGAGATTAGACTGAAGGCTGAAGGCTGAAGACTGAAGGCTGAAGAGAAAGGCAAGAGGCGATAGGCTAGGGGCAATAGGGGGGGAAAGTAAAGAGAAGGGCAAAGGACCTATAACCTATAGCCCATCGCCCATTGCCCATTGCCCATTGCCCACTGCCCATTTTTTATGATGATTGATATTCAAAACCAAAAAGACTCCCGGCATATCGACATCAAAAAGGTCGGGGTGAAAAACATCAAATACCCGATCATCGTGCTGGATCGTGTGCGCGGCACACAGCCGGTGAATGCCACAATCAACATGTATGTCAACCTGCCCCATCACTTCAAGGGCACGCACATGAGCCGGTTTGTGGAAGTGCTCAACGATTTTCGGGGGCAAATCAACATCAAGACGTTTCAGACCATCCTGGAAAAGATGCGGCAGAAGCTCCGCGCACAGTCCGCGCACATGGAGATCGAGTTTCCGTATTTCCTGAAGAAAATGGCGCCCGTCTCCAGAGCCAAAAGCATGATGGAGTACCGCTGTTTGTTTGCCGGCGAAAACAGCGCGGAAAAGACGGATTTTCTGGTGGGCGTGGTCGTCCCGGTGACCACGCTGTGCCCCTGCTCCAAGGAAATCAGCGCGTTCGGCGCGCACAATCAACGCAGCATTGTGACCGTAAAAGTTCGTTTTAAAAAGTTTTTCTGGATTGAGGATCTGATAAAAATGGTTGAAGATTCGGCAAGCGGTGAGGTATATTCCCTCCTGAAGAGAGTGGATGAAAAATTTGTCACGGAAAAGGCTTATAAGAATCCGAAATTCGTGGAAGATCTGGTCCGGAGCGTGGCGGTAAAATTAAACGCGGACGACAATTTCACCTGGTACAGCATCGAGGCGGAAAACTTTGAAAGCATCCACAACCACAGCGCTTATGCCTATGTCGAGAAAGGATAGATTCATGGCCGCCGAAAAAAGGGACACTTTCTTCAATTTGTACAACCACGGCTTCGTCCGCGCCGCCGTCTGTATTCCGGAAGTTAAAGTCGCCGACGTTTTTTTCAATACGCAAAAAACGATTGAACTGGCCTGGAAAGCGGCCCGGCAAAAAACGATGCTGGCCATCTTCCCGGAGCTGGGAATTTCCGCTTATTCCAATGAAGACTTGTTTCACCAGGACGCCCTGCTGAAGAGCGTGGAAGGGGCCCTCGCCGCGATAAAGAAAGCCTCCTCCGCATTAAATCTGGTTTGGGCGGTCGGGGCGCCGCTGCAGGTGGATTGCCGGCTGTTTAACTGCGCGGTGGTTTTTTACCGCGGTAAAATTCTCGGCATCGCCGTAAAATCCTATCTGCCGAATTATCGCGAATATTACGAAGGCCGGCAATTTTCCCCGGCGTCGCAAGCTTTGACGTCCACGATATCCCTGGCGGGGCAGAAAGACATTCCGTTCGGGCCAAATCTGATTTTCCAGGCCGCCAATATCAACAACCTCCGGTTGTTTTTTGAAATCTGCGAGGATCTCTGGGTGCCGGTTCCGCCTTCCAGCTTCGCGGCGATGGCCGGGGCGACGGTGATCGGCAATCTGTCCGCCTCCAACATTACGGTCGGCAAATCGGACTACCGCCATCAACTGATCGCCAATCAGTCCGCGCGCTGCGTTGCTGCCTACCTTTACGCGGACGCGGGTTTCGGCGAATCCACGACGGACCTGGCGTGGGACGGGCACGCGATGATTTATGAAAACGGCAATCCGCTTTCCGAATCGGAGCGATTTTCCACGTCGGCGCAAATGATCACAGCCGACATCGATCTGGGCCGCCTGGCGCAAGACCGGATGCGGCTGACCACGTTCGGCCCCAACGCCGAAGATCACAAAGAAAAAATCAAGGTGTTTCGGACCATCGAATTCGAAGCGGAATGCCCCCGGGGGCGCATCCTTCCGGATCGGGACATTCCGCGATTCCCCTACATCCCCGCCGATCCGGCCAAGCGCGATCAGCGCTGCTACGAAGCATACAACATTCAGGTTCAGGGCCTGGCCCAGCGATTGAAATCCTCCGGCATCCCCAATCTGGTGATCGGCGTATCGGGAGGGCTGGATTCCACGCACGCGCTGATCGTAGCGGCCAGAACCATGGATCTGCTGGGCCTGCCGCGCACGCGAATCAAGGCCTTTACGATGCCCGCTTTCGGCACATCCGGCAAAACATACCGCAACGCCCTGCGCCTGATGAAAGCGCTGGGCGTGGAAGCCAACGAAGTGGACATCAAACCCGCCTGCCTCCAGATGCTCAAGGATATTGACCATCCCTATGCGCAAGGGAAAAAAGTTTATGACATCGCCTTTGAAAATGTTCAGGCGGGCCAGCGCTCGGCGCATCTTTTCCGATTGGCCAACATGAAAAACGCTCTGGTCGTCGGCACCGGGGATTTGAGCGAACTGGCGCTGGGCTGGAGCACTTACGGGATCGGCGACCATATGTCGCACTACAACGTCAATGCCAGTGTGCCGAAAACGCTGATTCAATATCTGATCCGCTGGGTGGCGCAGACGCATCAGTTTTCACCGGAGGTGTCCGGCATTCTGCTGGAGGTCCTGGAAACGGAAATCTCACCGGAGCTGATCCCGGGCGACGACAAAGGGCAGCCGCATCAAAAAACGGAAGAAGCCATCGGACCTTATGAGCTGCAGGATTTCAACAATTTTTATATTACCCGATTTGGCTACCTGCCCACCAAGGTGGCCTTTCTGGCCTGGCTGGCCTGGAAGGATAAAACCCGCGGCGCCTGGCCGGATGTGCCGCCGGAAAAACAAAACGCCTACCGCCTGCGGGAAATCAAAAAGTGGCTGCGAGTGTATTTGAATCGATTTTTCAGGACCTCCCAGTACAAGCGGTCCTGCGTGCCCAACGGCCCCAAGGTGGGTTCGGGCGGATCGCTTTCCCCGCGCGGCGACTGGCGCGCGCCCAGCGACAGCGAAGCAGCCGTTTGGCTTGACGACTGGGAAAAAATTCCGGACAGAGAATAAGAAATAATGAAACCTTCCTACAAAGATTTCGACGCCACGGAGCTGTTCTGTCCGAAGTGCGGGCGGGCCGTTCCGGTGCGCAAACGTCTGCTGCTGGTTTTATCCGAAGGGGACAAGTACGACTACAGTTGTGTGTACTGCGGAACTTCCGTGGGCGACAAACTGGTCAAAGAAACCGCCAATTCCAAAATTCTTCTGCGTTAAAACCACTCCTCCGTCAGCAGTCACCAACAAAGTTACAACCGATCAAACACCTCGCAGCAAGCTGCGGAGAATGAACGCTCGTCCTGCTTAAGCGGGATTCAATCTCGTAAGAGTGAAAATTCAGGTTCTATGTTTCCAGTAGTCAGGATGACGATGCAGATGCATAACTGCGAGAATGTAAACGCGATCTGACTCAACGCTATAGAGCACACCATAAGGAAAGCGATTGGTTAAACAGCGGCGGATTTCATCTTCCAGAACCGGCCATGCGAGGGGATAGAGCAGGATGTTTTGCAGAGTGGCGTAGATTTCCAAAGAAAAGTCTTCTCCAAGGCCCGGTTCGCATCCTTCGTAATAAGCGATTGATTCAAGAAATTCTGTTTCGGCTTCCGGATGAAAGTCAAAATTCATTTTTTGAAACGCTCTTTGATTTTTGCAAAGACTTGGTCTCCCGGAATGGGCCTGATACGTCGGGACCGAAGTTCGTCAAGACGTCGCCGGGCAACCGTCGTCCATTCCTTGTCAATTTCCGGATTCGGGTGGTTGAGGGTGCGAAGGATGGAGTCAACCAGGATTACACGCTCTTCCACCGGAAGCCCGGCAGCCTCTTGAATGATATCCTTTGTGCCACGCATAAAACACCTCTTCAATAACTTGTCGTCATGATAGAAAAGACCATGGCCAAAGTCAAACAAATCTTTCAGAAATTTCTTGGATGAGGCGCATACTTTCAGATGCGCCAGAGTTCATAAAGGTTATTTCTTTTTCTGCAGGGCTTGTTTTAATTTCTGGGCAAGCAATCCGGAGGAATCCGATTCGGCCGAAGACGATCCGCCATAGACCAGACTGACATCACGGCCGGACACGCTGTCTCCCAGTTGATCCGCCAGCGCTTCCCGGCTGTGCACATCTTCATGGCAGTAGGCGCAAAGGTTTTCCCAGTTGCTGCCGTCCGGGGGGTTGTTATAATGATTGCCGTCCTTGTGATGAACGGTCAGGAGCTGCCGGTTGACGCCGGAAAACTCCCGGCCGCAGCGGGCGCAAACCAGACCGTGTATGGCAAGAGACCTTTCCCGGTAGTCCTCGCCGCCGGGCGGCCGGGCGGCGTTTTTCATTTCACGAACGGTGTCTTCCACGGATTTCTGCGCTTCGGAAGCGACAGGCTTTTTGGAAACGGCAACACGTCCCCACTTATTGGAAAAAGTCATCCTGGCCATTCGGCTTCAAACCTTTTGTCTGCCGGTCAACACATTCAAAAACACCGAAATTCCTTTCACCAGCGGAATCACGGATGCCACGGTTCGAAACAAAGGCATCCGCAAAGCAAGCGGCGAAAAAATTTCCAGGCCGTTGGCCACTGTGCCCATCACCTCGTGAAGCCGCCGGACCGTGACGGCATAATCCTGAACGGATTGATTGATCGCCGTCGTCGATTGATTGATGTTGGCGGAAATTTCCTCCATATTTTTCAAGATGGACGGCAACCGCTCGTTTAACGCCTGAAGGGTAACCGTAACATCATTGGCGGCGCGCCACAGTTTCAACAAAATCGGGATGCTGAGCACAACCAGCAGCAGCAAAGCAACGCCAATTACTATCAAACCGGTCTCCATCGTTTGTCTCCCCCATATTGGGAGAGCTTTGAATAACGGCCATTTTTGTCATTTCGACCGAAGGGAGAAATCTTGAACAAACGGCCATCCTTAAGATTTCTCGTCCCTCACTCTCCTCGAAATGACATTTTTCAAAGCTCTCATTGGTTTACGGCATCAGCAGCATAAAAGATTGGAAAAAAACCTCAAGAAGAAATCAGATTTTATTTTTTTCTTCCCGGTAGGCTTCCAGGCCGGCGTCAAAAGCTTTTTTTAAGCGGCCGGAACCGTCTGACAGCTTCTCGGCGCCCTGCGCTGCCAGTTCGCTCGCTTTTCCCGCTATTTCTTCTGCTTTTTCCCTGGCAACGCCTTCAAATTCCTTCATACGCAAGGACGCCGCCTCATAGGCCACCCTGCCTTTTTCAGATGCTTTCTCATACTCTTCTTTGGCTTTTGCCAGAAGTTCATCCGCTTTCATGGACAGATCCTGACGCGTTTCTTTTCCGCTTTTCGGCGCAAACAAAATGCCGATAGCCGCCCCAATCAGGCCGCCGACCACCAACGCTTTAACCACATCCCAATCTCTTTCCGCCATTGGCTCACCTCCATAATCCTTATTTTTTCGCCGTCCTTATAACACATTTTAAAATGATTAGCCACGCCGGACAAAGAGGGAAAAGACAGGCGATGGGCGATGGGCGATGGGCGATAGGCAATGGGCAAAAACAATAAGTGAAAAGCAATGAGCAACGAGTGGTGAGTGGAAAGAGAAGTCGGTGTGACACAAGCGGCCGGAGGAGAGCGGCAAAAAAAATCGGGGAACCTGTGCATTCGCAAAGGTTCCCCGATTCCATAATCCTGCAATTGATTATAAGATTATTTCGCCGGTGCAGGGGCCGGGGCTGCCGGAGCTTCCGCTGCCGGAGCCGCAGGGGCTGCCGGAGCTGCCGGAGCCGCTGCCGGTGCCGCAGGCGCTGCGGGCGCTTCAACCGCAGGAGCCGGTGCCGGTTCTTCCTTCTTGCTGCAACCTACTGCCGCAAGAGACAGAGAAGCCAGGAAAAGCACGCTAACAAAAATGGCCATTACCTTCTTCATTAGACAATTCCTCCTTTCAAAAATTTTAGTGTGCAAAACACACTATGGTTTCTGGTGCGTGACATTACGCTTTTTTTTTGCCTTGTCAAGAGATATTTAAACATATATACAAACAAAAAAAATGACCAAAAGGACGCTCGAATGATACTTGGCATTGACGTCGGCGGAACCCACACAGATGCAGTTCTGGTCCGGAATTTTCAACTGATCAGGAAAGCAAAAGTCCTCACAAATCCGACAAATATCATGGCCTCTCTTCTGGAAGCGGCACAAAAGCTGATTTCCGACGAGAATATCAATAATATTGACAGGATCGTATTGAGCACCACGATCTCGACCAACGCGATTGTCCAGGACAAAACCAACCGCGTGGCCATGGTTTTGCTGAGCGGTCCCGGGCTGTCGCCGGAAACGCTGGACCTCGGCAAAGATGTTTATTTTGCCGGGGGCTACGTCAATCACCGGGGCATTCCCGTCAAAAATGTGAACAGCCGGCAAATCAACGAGATCAGCGGCGAGATTGCTCAAAATCAAATCCGGCACATCGGAATCGTCGGCAAATTTTCCAGCCGCAATCCGCAGCAGGAAATAGATGCGGCCGAACTGCTGCGGGATGATTCCAGGCACATTTCTTTGGGCCATACGCTCTCGGGACAGCTGAATTTTCCACGCCGCATCGCCACGACCTATCTTAATGCCGCCATTCAAGACATTTATCAGGGCTTCGTGCAGGATGTTCAGAAGTTTATCGAGAAAATCGGAGCGAACATTCCCGTCTATATTCTGAAGGCGGACGGCGGCACCATCCTGATCGACAAGTCCATGGAATGTCCCGTGCAGACCATTCATTCCGGACCCGCAGCCGGCATCATGGGCGTTCTGGCAACGGCGCGCATGAAGGAAGACGCCGTGGCGCTGGACATCGGCGGCACGACCACGGACATTTCCGTTTTTGCCGACGGCGTTCCTCTTCTGGAGCCGTCCGGGGTGGCCATCAACGGGCGCAAAACGCTGATTCGCGGGCTTTACACCAAATCGATCGGGGTGGGCGGCGACAGCGTTGTGAAGGTGGAAAACGGCGACCTTTTGATCGGTCCGCAGCGCGAAGGTTCGGCCGCCGCTCTGGGCGGACCCGTCCCGACGCCCACGGACGCGATGATCGTGGAAGGCATTGTCGATTTCGGCGACAGGCAAAAAGCCCGGGACGCGATCGCTCCACTGGCCAAAATGCTTCACATGGACGTTCAGGATGCGGCGCAGGCCATTGTGAAAAAGATGGCCGCTCTGATTTCGGACCATGTCCGCCAGATCCTCGCCGGAATCAACAATAAGCCGGTTTACACCATCCATGAACTGCTGGAAGGAAAAATCATTCAGCCGAAAATTCTTTACGTCGCGGGCGGACCGGCCGCGGTCGCCCCGTTCATCGCGGAGAATCTCGGCTATCCCTATTCCATCCCGGACCACTCGGAGGTTTCCAACGCGCTCGGCGTGGCTTTGGCCCGGACCACCGCGGAAGTCACCATTCTGGCGGACACGGAAAAAAGAGAGCTGATCATCTCCGAAGATGGGCGCGTGCAAAGCATTCCCCGCAGTTTCGCGCTGGCGGACGCCGTCGAGGTCGGCAAAACAACTCTTCGCGAAAAAGCCGCCGGCATGGGCGCGCGGCCCGAAGAAATCATCATGGAAGTCACCGAATCTCAGGAATTCAACATGGTTCGTGATTTTTACACGACGGGGAAAAATATCCGCGTCAAGGTTCAGATAAAACCCGGCCTGATTTCCGCCGGCGCTGAAAGGGTTAACGATGCCTAAAAAAATCAAGAAAACCGGCCTTATCTTTTTCCCGGCCTTTGACTGGGCCATTTCCCCCAACCATCCGGAGCGTGAAGAAAGGCTGCTCTACACGCAGGATCAGGTGTTTGAAGAAGGCCTGCTGGATTTTCCCAATATTGTGGAATACAAGCCGGATCTCGCCACCTACGCCGACATCAACCGCTGCCATATCTGTGTTCCGAACCCGCAGTATTTAACAACGAATTCTCACCTGATTTCCGCGGGCGGCGCGATCACCGCCGCGAAAAAAGTATTATCGGGCGACGTGGACAACGCCTTTGCCCTGGTCCGGCCGCCCGGCCATCATTCCATGCTGGTCGCCCACGGCGCGAGGGGATTCTGCAACATCAATATTGAAGCCGTGATGATTGAATACATCCGCCATCAATTCGGAGTTAAAAGAATTGCCGTGGTCGATACGGACTGTCATCACGGCGACGGCACGCAGGATATTTACTGGAACGATCCGGATGTCCTGTGCATTTCCATCCATCAGGACGGAAGAACGCTCTATCCCGGAACGGGCTTCACCGACGATTTCGGCGGCCCCAACGCGCTGGGCGCGACGATCAACATTCCGCTGCCCCCGCGCACATCGGATGAAGGCTTCCTTTTTGTGATGGACAACGTCATCCTTCCGATTCTGGACGAATTCAAGCCGGAGATCATCATCAACTCCGCGGGTCAGGACAACCATTACAGCGACCCGATCACCAACATGAGCTTCAGCGCCCAGGGGTACGCGCTGCTCAATGAAAAACTCGCGCCCGACATTGCCGTGCTGGAGGGCGGCTACTCCATCGAAAAAGCCCTGCCCTACGTCAACGTCGGCATCATTCTGGCGATGGCCGGGCTGGACTTCAGCCAGGTTCGCGAGCCGGATTACGACGCTTTGCGCATCCGCCAGTCGCCGGAAATTACCCGGCTGATCGAAGACGAAGCCAGGAATGTGATGACGCTGTGGAAGAAAAAGAAAAACCTGAAGAAGCAGATCACCGGGTCCGCCGCCTACATTCGCCGCGAAAAGAACATCTATTACGACACGGACAATATCATGGAGAAGCAAACCGAAACCGTCCGGGTATGCGACAAATGCGGAGGGGTGGTCATGATTGACTCGGCCGCCGACACGGGCAAGAGAATCTACGCGATCATTCTGCCCAACAGCTGCTGTGCCGAATGCCGCGAAAGCGGAGAGAATTTTTTCAGTCGCATGAACAGTTCGCAATACAACCATGTTTATTTTCAGGACCGGCAGAAAGATGTCTTTATTGTAAAGTAACCCCCGGGAGCCGCCATGGAAGATCAGAAAACAAAGGATAAAACACAGGAAACGGCCGAAAAACTTTTTTCCGGCGGCGCAAAACTGGACCGCCCTTACTCGCTGTGGCGCGCCTTTGACCGCGGGCTGGCCAATGATTTTTCGCGCTTCATCACCGGCAACCTTTATTCGCGCGAGGTCCTGTCGCTTCAGGAGCGCCAGATGGCGGCCTGCGCGATGCTGGCGGCCCTCAAGGCCCGGGAGGAGCTGAAGGTGCACGCCAACGCCGCCCTGAACGTGGGCTGCGATCCGAAGAAACTGGTTGAAATATTTTTCCAGACGGCAACCTACGCCGGGATGCCGGCCGTCAATGAAGCGCTGGCCGCCTTCAGGGAAGTCCTTCAGGCGCGCGGCGAGTGGCCCCTTCCTTAAGGCATCATGAACCAGACCCAAACCCAACTTCAGGAGCTGATGGCGCTGATTCAAAGGCTGCGCGCGCCGGACGGCTGCCCCTGGGACCGGAAACAGACCCGGCAGGATATCGGAAAATATCTGCTGGACGAATCCTATGAGACGCTGGACGCGCTCACCGAAAACGATCCGGGGCATATTCAGGAAGAGCTGGGCGACCTGCTGTTCCAGATTTTGTTTATCGCCGAGATTTCGGCCGAAGCGGGCGAGTTTACCCTGTCGGATGTCATGAAAGGCATCCGGGAAAAAATGATCCGGCGGCACCCGCATGTTTTCGGCGACGTCAAGGTTGAATCCGTCCAGGATGTCAGGGACAACTGGCAGGAAATCAAAAAGCGGGAAAGGGAAGGTTCGCAGCGAAATCAAGACCCCTTCGGCAATATTCCCCGTTCTCTCCCGGCTTTGCAAAGGGCGCAAAAAATTACGGCGGCGGCCTCCCGCTGCGGTTTCGACTGGCCGGACGCGAACGGGGCGCTGGATAAATTGAAAGAGGAGCTGGATGAGCTGGAAGAAGCGCGAACAGAGGGCGATGCCGCGAAGATTGAAGAAGAGATGGGCGACCTCTTTTTTACGCTGGTGAACCTCAGCCGTTTTCTGAACGTGGACGCCGAAAAGGCGACCGACCGGGCCGTGAATAAATTTCTGGGGCGCTGGTTGTACATCACCCGGAAGCTTGCCGCACGAGGCCGGTCGCCGGAGGACGCGACGCCCGCGGAGCTGGATTTGATCTGGAACGAAGCCAGGGAGAAGGGACTATAGACATTGGACTATTTTCTGTGCGTCATCGGCATGGTCTTCATTATTGAAGGCCTTCCCTATCTGGTTTTTCCGGAAAAGCTGAAAATCTATCTGATCAAAATCTCAACGCTGCCGGAGACCGTGCTGCGCGTCATGGGCATTGGCGCCATTGTCCTGGGGCTGATTCTTCTTTATTTCGGGCGGCGCTGACGGTTTTCATTGACAGTCCCGGCGGATTCTGATTATTTGCCCCAACTTTTTGACGAAACCAGGAAACGATGCAGTTAAAGGATTTTTCATACTTTCTGCCGGAAGAACTCATCGCCCAGCATCCGCGTCCGCAAAGGGATGCCTCGCGCATGATGAGGCTTCATCGCGGCGCCAAAACCATTGAGGACGACCTGTTTGCCGCCCTGCCGGAAGTTCTGGAACGGGGCGACGTTCTCGTCATCAATGATTCCCGCGTGATTCCGGCAAGAATTTACGGGAAAAAACCGACCGGCGCGATCCTGGAACTGCTGCTTCTGACCCGCAGGGGAAAAAACGACGGAGAGGAATTGTGGGAAGTTCTGGCGCGCCCGGCAAAAAGGCTGAAAGAACAAGATGTTATCGACCTCGGACATTCCTGCGAGGGAAAGGTCATCGCCCGGCTGACGGACAAGAAATGGCTGATGGCCTTCCGTGCAAAAAACGGTTTTGAAAACTATCTGGAACGCTTCGGGCGCGCTCCCCTGCCCCCTTACATCAAAAGAAAAAAAAGCGCGGATCCGGATCAAACGGATGACCGCCGCCGCTACCAGACCATTTACGCGAAAACACCCGGCTCCGTCGCCGCGCCCACCGCCGGCCTGCATTTTTCATCGAATGTTCTGAATGATCTGCTCGCCAGAGGCGTTCAGGTAGCTTCCGTAACGCTGCACGTCGGTCTGGGAACGTTTATGCCGATTGAAACCGAGCAGGTGGAAGACCATGTCATGCAGCCGGAATTTTTTGAAATCAGCGCGGAGGCCTCTCAAAAAATCAACGCCGCCAAACGGGTGATCGCCGTGGGCACAACCTCCACCCGGACGCTGGAGAGCGCGGCAGACATTGACGGCCATCTTTCGCCAGGGTCGGGCGAAACGAGCCTGTATATTTACCCCGGCTACACCTTTAAACGAGTGAACGGGCTATTGACCAATTTTCATCTGCCGTGCTCTTCCCTGTTTCTGCTGGTTTCGGCGTTTGCCGGCACGGATTTTATCCGGCAGGCCTATGCCCATGCCGTTAAAAACCGTTATATGTTCTATAGTTACGGTGATTGCATGCTGATTGTATAGGATGACTTTCATGCCTTTTGCTTTTGAATTAACCGGGAAGGATCCGCAAACCCGCGCGCGGCTGGGAAAAATATCCACCGCGCACGGCACGGTGGATACTCCCGCGTTCATGCCCGTCGGCACGCAGGGAACGGTAAAGTCTCTCCGCCCTGAAGATCTTCTGCAATGCGGCGCTCAAATGATCCTGGGCAATACGTACCATCTCTATCTGCGCCCCGGACATGAAACCATCCGCCAACTGGGCGGTCTTCATGCTTTCATGAACTGGCCGGGGCCGATTCTCACGGACAGCGGCGGGTTTCAGGTTTACTCTCTGGCTGCGCTGCGTAAAATCGGACCGGAAGGCGTGATGTTCCGGTCCCATATCGACGGGTCAAAACATTTCCTGAGTCCGCGAAAAGCCGTTGAAATTCAGGAAGCGCTGGGCTCGGACATCATGATGTGCCTCGACGAGTGCACGCCCTACCCCGCTACGTTCAGGCAGACGCGGGATTCGCTGGCCCTGACGCTCCAATGGGCCAAAGCCTGCCGCGGGGCAAAAACCAACACCCATCA
>Ga0255343_1004895_pt1 | contig 12892 bp, 17 predicted proteins | sample wastewater_treat_4_FD_192413 | JGI IMG/M metagenome (GOLD analysis project Ga0255343, IMG submission 192413) | Wastewater microbial communities from Lulu Island WWTP, Vancouver, Canada - plant16 | ecosystem: Engineered > WWTP > Wastewater > Unclassified | place: Canada: Vancouver, British...
GGGCATCAAAAACCCTGAAGATGTCAACACCGTTTTTAAATGAGAGGTCAACAAACCGGTCAACCACGTCGTCAGAGTAATGCCTGTATCCTACCAGGTTCTGCCCACGCAGAAGCATCTGTATCGGGGTTTTTTTCAGTTCTGCTTTGAGCACACGCAGTCGTTCCCAGGGATCTTCGTTTAAAAACCTGATACAACTGTCAAATGTGGCCCCTCCCCACGCTTCAACCGAGAAGAAACCGGCCTTATCAATTGAGCGGGTCAGCGGGATCATATCTTCAGTCCTCATTCTTGTTGCAATGAGTGACTGGTGTGCATCCCGCAAGGTTGTATCAGTAATATAAAGCCGCTTTTGTCGGTCAGAACTCATATGGACACCTATTGTACCGCCAGGGTGCGGTTCAGATAATAAAGATTGAACCGGATATATTAAAAAAGTCACCCGTAATCAGGGAATAGAGGAAAATGGTGCACGAAAATGTCCCGTTTAGCCAATCTGTAAAGGTAGAGGTGAACGAGGGGCAATGTGTTCCTCCCGTGGTGTATCCCCTCAGGGTAAGAAGGATCGCCCGCTCATGTGCAAGGTTTAACTGCCTGATCAGTATTCCTGAAAAGACTGCCGGGATTATTCCGGGGGAAAACGGAGTCCCTTTCTGACGAAGAGCTATTGAAATACGGTTAACCTCCCTTGCCATAGTATCAAGGGAAGACATGCTCAGCTCTCCTATAAGACCCAGGTCAAACCCGGTTTTTGTCCCAAGGAACCAGACGCCTACGTCCAGAAGTTCTCCCGGGTACCTCTCGGCATACATCCATGACGCAATAATCAGGACCGCGGAGATCCTGATAAAGTAAGAAAGACCGTCCCCTCCTGACCATACCGCAGCAAGTCCCATCACTGCCGGAATGACAAGGATGAGAAAGAGGGAGCGTAACGTCTTTATTGATGTCCGTGCCCTTCCACAAACCAGCCACCAGAGGATCGAGAGAATTGCACCGGGAACTGAAATCCAGGCTGCAATAGAGAGCATGATCGTTGTGACCAGCCTTATCCGGGGATCCTGCATACCGCCTCCTCAAGTTCTTCCCTTGAAAGACCGTCCGGGTATATTCCCATGGCCGCAAGATACCTTATAAGCGAAGGCGCCCTTTTCCATGACCTGAGACAGCCAGGGACCGTCCCAAGCAGGTTCAGAACTCCATTATCCATCTCCCAGAGCTGGTCAATATGTGGCAGGGACATGAGGTCATGGCTGATGATTATGATTATCTCATGTGCATGGCTGTTTATAAGCTGCCTTACCCATGCCCTTGCCTCTTCATCAAGCCCGGCACAAGGTTCGTCAAGCACTATCAGGTCAAACTGCCCGGTAAGAATGGCGGCAAGCTCGAGCCTGCGCACTTCTCCCCTGGACAGGGACAGGAGATCCTTATGTTCTTTTCCGGCAAGTCCCGCGGTCTGAATGGTCCTTTCAACGTCGCCATGCCAGCTTCCGGCCTCTTCTTTCACGGTCATGGTGCTGATATGATAGCTGGCATCCTGCAGGAGCATGACCCTCCTTCCCCCGTTCCATTGAACATTCCCGTCATCAGGCTCAGCAATCCCGGATAAGATCTCACCAAGTGTGGTCTTGCCTGAGCCTACCCTGCCGGTGAGCAGATGAATACCTGGTCCAAACTCTGCATCTGCAAGGAGGGTGAAACTGCCTTTTTTTATGGCAACTCCTGACAACCTGATAACCGGCGCCTGGGTCATCCATCTCCTCCTGCCTTAAGTTCTCTCATCACTTTTCTCCAGAACCCAGGGGCGCTCAGACTATCAGGTTGTGGTGGACCTGATGGGTCATTAAAAGAGATCTGTTCTGCAATCTTTCCTTTTTCCAGTCTTATCATCTCATCGGCAACGGCCATCCGCTCAGGCCTGTGAGTGGAAAAGATGACATACCTGATCCCTGATCTCCTGATAAAGTCCTCGATATGATCGCAAAAGAGTTCATCAAGGTGTGAATCGGTCTCATCAAGTATCAGGATATCAGGAACTGCAATACAGGCAGCTGCAAATGCAACCAGGATCAGTTCGCCCCCGGAAAGGCCCTGCATGTTCCGGTCAAGCAGACAGGTTATGCCAAGGTCTTTTGCAAATCTCCTGACTTTCTGATCAGTCTTTGTGCATGACACACGGGTAAACCTGAGAGGGCTTGCCAGTTCATCATATACACGGGTAAAAAGGACATTCCTGTCAGGATACTCTCCCACCCATCCGATTGTACATTCTGCCGGATCTTTGCCGTCAATTTTTATGCTGCCACAAGTCGGCTGGAGTATTCCTGACAGAAGTCTTAAAAAAGTGGTCTTGCCTGCCCCGTTTGGGCCGGTGATCGCCAAAATCCCAGGATGGATAGTAAGGGACAAGGGGGAGAGTGTTCCTGCCCTGGCCGAACTTACCTCAATCATCGGCAGAAAACCGTGGAGTATAAGGCAGGATTCGCCTGGTGATTAGAAATGCTGCCATGGCCTTGATTATGTCACCTGGTATAAAAGGGAGCATTCCTGTGGTAAAGGCCGCAACCAGGTTCATCGGGACCGAATAAACCAGCCAGGAGAGACCAAAGAGGTAAATGACCAGGGTTGCAAGACCAAGTCCTGCCACCTGTATCTTTTCTGATTCCTGTTCATAACACAGGCCGACAAGGATTGCTGCAGGAACAAAACCGACCAGGTATCCCCCGGTAGGCCCGATAAGAACGCCAAGCCCTGCTGCCCCATTGTGAAATACCGGAAGACCGATTGCACCAAGAAGGAGATACATGGCCATGGGGATGCCTGCGTACCGTTTCATGATAGAGCCGGTCAGGAGCACAGCCATGGTCTGCAGGGTTATCGGGACCGGTATAAATGGAATGGACACCCAGGAGAAGACCGTGGTCATCGCGATGAAAAGGGTGGTATGAGTGATGATGACAGAACGGTGATAATTTCCGGCCATTTTTTGTTGACAATAAAGGTTGTACAGACAGTTAAACCATGGTTTAAGTGGATTAAATGTGGGTAATATTTGGGTTATATGTGGATACAGTCACCGGCTATAACCCGCTCTATCTTTCCATTATCTTTTTTAACCACGAGAGCTCCGTTTGGATCAATATCTATAGCCTCACCCTCAAAATGCGTCCTTAAAGTGACTATTCTGACCCGCCTTCCGATGGTTGATGAAAAATTTTTCCATTCCCTAATCACTGCATCAAACTCCCCCTGGGATATCATCTCGTACCGATTTTCGAACTCTTTCAGGACGGCGGCCAGGAGGACTGCACGATCAACATCCTTGTTAACTTCCTGGCTGATGGAGGTCATGGTGCTCCTTATGGTCTGGTTTAATGATTCAAGGTTGACATTTGCGTCTATGCCGATTCCAACAAGGCAGTAGTCAATTTTATTTCCTTCCGCTCCAAGTTCAAGAAGGATACCTGCAACCTTTTTGTCTCCGATAATGATGTCATTGGGCCACTTGATAAGGGCTCCAATGTCATACATCTTGCGCACGACTCTTGCAACGGAGACTGATGCAGCCAGGGTAAGCATGAAAAGCCTGTCAATAGGGATTTGTGGCTTAAGGACGATGGTGACCCAGATACCTCCGGCAGGAGATACCCATGCCCTGCCCATTCTTCCAATCCCGCCTGTCTGTTCTTCGGCGATGATGACCATACCGTCCATCTCATCTATCCCGCCCTGCTCCGCAAGATCTTTACCGTACCATATAGTCGACGGAATACTTTCAAAAAACCGCATCCTTCGGCCGATGAACTTTGTTTTCAGATGCTTGTAGATGATGTGTGGCCGAAAGTCCTGGTTCTTATCATGTAGGATATAACCTTCGTCGCCTGATGACGTGATATCATATCCGAGCTGGCGCAGCTCATTGATGTGTTTCCAGACAGCCGACCTGGAAAGGGAGAGCGACTCTGCCAGCTCGCTGGTCTCAACCGATTTATCAGATTTTTCAAGAATTTCAAGGACTTTAAATGCCTGCGTATACATTGACATCACCGTTTTGCACTGATCTGCTCTGTGGGAAGCGGGCAGGGATCTTTGCCACAGACCTGTTTGATAATTGTGGACTGATGTTCCATGAGGGTTGCAAGGTCAAATATTCCGGTTATATCCACAACTCCAATCGCGGCAAAGGTCTTTCCGTCATCATCCTTCAGGGGGGCGACTATTACCGGGATCCCTTTATATTGACCTGACGACGGAGTAACTTTACGGATCTCTCCAGCTTTTAGTACTTCCTCAAGAACCGGGCCAGAATAGTTATCATCAGCAACTGTCCCGTTTTCGATACGGATCCCGTTCTTCTCAAGAGAGCGGGCAGTCACCGGCAGTTTTCCCACCATCTCGTGTATTGCCATGGAGATTGGTATCCAGTCTGATGGTTCAGAACTGGAAGATAAGACATAGCGGTTCATCATCTTCCCCTTAATTATTGTGCATTGCTCTGTGGCCCGGAATAAACGAGATATAATGAAGGTTATTCCAGGACGCACATACTGATCACATCTCGTAGTTAAAAGCAGACGTACTGCATTATTACAGATAGTTTTGCTTTATACTATTATTCCCTTGCGTCTGATTACAATAACCCTTCGCCTTCACTGGCACAGAACACATGGACAAACCGTCGGGACGGGTATTCATGCAGGCTGGCAACAAGGATCCGGCCTTTTCCATAGGGTATTTCCAGCATGACCGGGCCTTCTGGTGACTGCAAAATGACCTGACTGTCCTTCTCACCTGAAGATGTATTAAGAATCCCGTCAATGGAGACCTCTTTTATTCCATCTTCGATAATTGAGACAAAGGGGTTATCGTCATGGCACCTGACAGGCGTCGTTGCAAACCCGTACTGGTAAAAGATCTGCACCGGCAGCCAGTCATATGCATGGGGAAAGTCTGCACCTGCTCCAAAGGAAAGAAGTGTCCCGCCTTCCTGGACATATCTCTGTATCCTGGGTTTTATGGCCCGTAAAGCAGAGAGAATGCAGGTGTACCTGGAGGACGCAAACCCTGCAGGGACCACAAGACCATTCAGCCTGCGCCTGAAGAACGGTGCGGCAAGGAGGTGTGGTGTGACAAGTTCACATGAATGGCCGCATTCTTCTATGAGCCGGGTAAAGAGCAGGGGACCGTCCCAGACCACCGCAACCTGCGATGACATTATCCTTTGATCACCCCAAGAGGTTCCAGCCGCGCAACAAGCCTGGATATGCCAAGGTTATGGACAACTGATACCACCTCTGATGATGATTTGTACGCATCCGGAGCCTCCTCGGCGATAGCTCCGTCATGGGGCGCCCTGACAATGATTCCTGCCTTTCCAAGTATCTCCCTGATGTTTTTTCCTTTGATCTTCTTTTTTGCCTGGGATCGCGAGAGAACACGGCCTGCACCATGACAGGTAGAGCCAAATGTCTGTCTCATTGCAACATCTGTGCCCTTAAGAAGGAAAGAGGATGAACCCATGCTGCCCGGGATAATCACCGGCTGGCCTGCATGTGCATAATCTGCCGGGACATCCGGACACCCGGGCCCAAATGCACGAGTCGCGCCTTTGCGGTGCACACAGACTTTTGTCATCTTCCCGTCGACGGCATGTTCTTCTATCTTTGCGACATTGTGGGCGACATCATAGACAAGACGGATATCATCATAACTGATTCCACACATCCTGGTCAGAACGCTCCTTACCTTGTGTGTGATCATCTGCCGGTTTGCCCAGGCATAATTTGCCGCGGCAGCCATCCCTCCAAAGTAAGCTCTCCCTTCAGGAGATGTGATCGGTGCACATGCAAGCTGCTTGTCTGGAAGCGAGATATTGTACTTCGAGACTGCATTTTCAAGCACCTGCAGATGATCTGTACACACCTGGTGACCAAGCCCCCGCGACCCGCAATGGATCATCATGCAGATCTGCCCTGCTTCAACTCCATAGGACTGTGCAGCCTCTTCGTCATAGATCTCTTCGATGACTTGTATCTCAAGGAAGTGATTTCCTGCGCCAAGTGTTCCGCACTGTGGCACACCGCGTGCTTTGGCCTTTCGCGAGACATGGGCAGGATCTGCTTCCTTCATCCGACCCTGCTCCTCGCAATGGATGATATCGTCCTTGTTTCCATAACCCTCTTCCACTGCAAATACAGCCCCATCGGTCATCATATTTTCAAGCTGCTTCTCAGATAAATGAAGAGAAGAGCGTGCCCCGACACCAACCGGGACCGCATCATAAAGGCCGTCAAGGATCTCTTTCTTTTTGGCAAGATCTGACTGTTTTAACGGAGTTGTAAGCAGCCGCACACCACAATTGATATCAAACCCGACACCTCCCGGGGAGATAACTCCGGAATCATATTCAAATGCGGCAACCCCGCCTATCGGAAAGCCGTACCCCCAGTGGATATCAGGCATTGCAAGGGAGTTCTTTACTATTCCAGGCATTGTGGCAACATTTGCAAGCTGCTGAAGAGCTCCTTCCTCAAGGGTTTTTGTAAGTTCGTCAGACAGGAAAAACCGGGCAGGAACACGCATCCCAGGAATAAACCCCACCGGAATCTCCCATTCATATTCACCCTTTTTAATTACGCCTTTTATCATACCATTCCCTCACACATCAAACAATATATCGCAGGTTAATCCATCCTGTTCAGATTTTATAAAAAGGCCATGCCAGGAGATACCTTTTACTTCGGCACCACCTCCATGGACTGAAGGGTTAAAAGGTTCTCCACGAAGAATGGCCGTTACTTCTCCTTCACCGAAGATGAACTCAAATTCACAAAAGACAAGGTTTCTGACCTCAGACTCGAACAAAAGATCAGATAAAAATACGTGAAGGAGATGATCAAGGGTCGGGCCTGCAGCAGTTATAGTGATTTCCTGTAACGGTTTTGCGGTTCCCTTGTACATTATTTTCATGAGGGCATGCCCTGCATCGGCAAAAAGTCCCGCAGGTCCGTCTGCCCTGATATGCATCAATATGTCTGCGGTATGATCTCTCTCTTCAAAACTCATCAGAACTCAGGGTATTCGTCAGAAAATCCTTCATCTCTCATTCCTAAATGGTAGGGAACCAGTCCCATGTGGATATGGTCAATGTATCTTGCCTGGTACATGGATATATATATGGTATGCTCCCCCGCCCTGAGGGCAAGGTCACTTGGCTTTGGTGGCTTATATGATATGGGGAGAAGCACCGGTCCACCACATGAAGTGGAGATTCTAAAGTCCGTGTTTCGCTTATTCAAGTACTCTACCACCTCGTCATCGACATGGATGGAGTGATAATTACTCTCTTCGTAAGAGCAGGCTTTTAGATCAGACATCTACAACAGATAATACCGGAGGGGAAAAAAGGGTTGTGCAAGCCATGGTTTTGTGCCATCTTCCCGCGCTGATTTCCAGGCACCCTGCCTGAAGGACAACAGGATCTCGAACATTTAAATTATCGGATCCTGATCCCCAGGGTCCCGTGGGTACCTGCCTCAATGGTTTAATGAGTATGAGGTTCCAACTCTTCTGCACATGAGTTATTTTAACTATGATATCAGCCCCTACTCTCCGGTGAAGCTTTGCTTCATTCCATTTGTGTTACTGGTGATATCACTGGTTTCTATTGGAATGATGTGGATGCAGACCGGGCTTCCAATCAGTCCGGGGATAGAATTCCAGGGTGGTATCAGTCTTACAATTGTAACAGATGAAAATCCTGATCAACTCACGGAATTTTTTTCAGGATATCCTCTTATCAGCATTAATGAAGGGATCCAGGGCAGCAAGTACCTGAAGTTTGGGCCAATGGATGATGCTCTTGCCATTGAGTTTAACCAGAAGGTAGAGAAGAAATATTCAGGTGCAAAAATAGATCAGATCGGCTCGTCGTTTGGAGAGACTCTTCAGGAACAGGCTACAATCGCCCTTATCATATCTTTCATCGGGATGGCAATCGTCGTCTTTGCTATATTCCGGACTTTTGTTCCATCAGCCGCGATTGTAATCTCGGCATTTGCTGATATGGCCATGACCGCTGCTGCAATGAATGTCCTGGGCATACAACTCTCTCTTGGAACAACAGCTGCCCTTTTGATGCTTATCGGATACTCGGTGGACAGTGATATTCTGCTGACTTCCCGTGTCCTTAAACGGAAAGGAAAATTTGATGAAAAGATCCAGGGTGCGTTCAGGACTGGATTTATCATGACTACAACAACGCTTGGAGCCATACTTGCCATGTGGATAGTGTCAGGCATCGGCGGCATTCAGATCATCCACGAGATAGCAACCGTTCTGTTTATCGGTCTTGTTTTTGATGTCATGAATACCTGGCTTACAAATGCAGGCATCATCAAGTGGTACGTGACGGAAGGCAAAGGCAGACTGTCCACAAGTCAGCGGGGTGCATAAATGGATAAAGAAACCTTCGTTGACATGATAAAGGATTACAGGGTGGCATTTTACCTGGTCCTGCTGATTGCATCCATCATTGTCATATTTCCACACCCTGGCCCTTCAGGGCTTGAGACTAACCTTCAGTTTGGTCTTGACCTGGATGGAGGTTCATGGATACAACTCGAGTTCCAGTCCGCTGTTGTGACGTTTAAATCAGATCGAACCTTGGATAAACTCATTCCTGAGCTTAAGAGTCGCCTTGATGCAGAGGTGAACCTGATCGACCAAAATACCATAGAAGTGCGGTCAGGAATATCTGAAGAGGAACTTCGTGCCGTATTAAAGGAACTTGACACTGAACTTGTCTCATTTAATCCAGGGGTAACCAAGGAGACGGCAGATGATGTAAAGCGCATCCTTGAAAACAAGATTAACAGTCTTGGAACCAAGGATGCAAAAGTCTACGTTATCACCGGACTTAATGGCATCAGCCGGTATATCCGCATTGAGATGGCCGGTGTCTCGATGGGAGAGGCCCAGGAGATCGTAGGAAAGCAGGGTGTGTTTGAGATCAGAATCCACACTACCGGTAATGAGACTGAACATGTCCTTTTTGGTGATGCAATCCAGTCTGTTGCAAACCCTTCCCAGACTCCGCCCAACAGCAATAACTGGGGAGTTTCCTTTGTAATCTCCCATAGTGCCGCAGAAGATCTCCGGCAGGCAGCCATTGATGTAGGCGCTACCAGGAAACCAGAGGGGCACAACCTTGACATGATCCTTGATGGCGAGATAGTGTACTCAGCCCCTCTTTCACCTGATCTTGCAGCAGAGCTCCAGTCACGGGCCACAACCAACCTGCTTGCGTCAACTGGCGTTGGCGAGGAAGGAAGGGAACAGGCCAGGCTTCTTGAGATTCACCTGCGAAATGGTGCGCTGCCTGTCGGGGTAAGTATTGCAGGTTCAGGTTCTGTCTCACCAGAACTGGGTGACCAGTTCAAGTTCTGGAGCGTTCTTGCAGGCATATTTGCACTTATAGCCGTTGCGCTTAGTATCTTTATCAGGTACAGGGAACCTGGCATCGTCTTCCCGATGGTGCTCATTAACAGCTCGGAGATTATCATCCTTCTTGCATTTGCAACATTCTTCATGCAGCTGGACCTTGCAACTATCGCCGGTCTTATCGCCGTGCTTGGAACTGGAATTGACCAGCTGGTCATCATAACTGATGAAATCCTTCACGAAGGGAAGGTGCCTTCACCAAACCTCTATCTTAAACGGCTGAAACGTGCACTTGGCATTATTGTTGCATCAGCAGGAACGGTCCTGATAGCCATGTTCCCACTTGCTGTCATGGATCTTTCAACCCTGCGTGGGTTTGCAATCATCACAATTCTTGGTGTTTTGGTGGGCGTTCTGGTAACTCGTCCTGCATATGGACGGATCATCATGTCTATCCTTTCCAAATAACCAATACCATACTTTTATCTGTTTTTTTAACGCAATTCTGGTAAGGTGCAGCATGTCAAAACCGATCCTAATGGACTTTTACGCTGAATGGTGTGGACCATGCAAGCGAATGGGCCCGATTCTGGAAGAGCTCAAAAAACGTATGGGAGACTCAGTGGAGATACGCAAGATAAATGTGGACGACCACATGGCTGAGGCACAAAGCTATCACATCTCTGTTGTTCCGACAATTATCATCGAGAAGGACGGTATTGTAATTCAGAAATTCCAGGGGGTTGTTGAGGCCGATACACTGGAATCAGTTCTAAGGCCGCTGGTGTCGTAACATGCGGGTTGGAATAGTCGGGGGAACCGGAGACATCGGAGAAGGGATGGCGATGAGGCTGTCGCGAATCATGGATGTATGCGTTGGTTCCCGCGATCCTTCAAAGGCGCAGGACACCTGCAACACCTGCCTTTTGTCAGCAAAAGAGTGTGGAGTGGACTGTTCTGTGAAAGCAGGGACCAACCAGGAGGTTGTTGAGCAGTCTGATCTCATCATACTTGCGATACCGTTCAAGCATTTGAAAGCCACCATCGAAGGTATCAATGGCTGGGAAGGGAAGATAGTGGTAAGCCCGGTAAACCCCATGGAACGTCGCGATAGTTTCGTATACACCCCCCCGCAGGAGGGCTCTGCAGCTCTTTATCTGCAGAAGATCCTTCCGCCAAGCACCAGGATATGTACTGCATTTAACAATATCGCCGGAAACCGGTGGTGTGCCATATCCGAGGAACTTGAGTACTCAGTGCCTGTATGTGGCGATGATATGGAGGCAAAACAGATCGTCATGGACCTGGTTGATCGAATTTCTTCCCTTAAAGCTTTCGATGCCGGACCACTCTCTTCATCTCACATAGTTGAGAGTATCACCCCGCTCCTTCTGAATGTTGCAAGGTTTAACAAGATGAAGGATGTTGGAATCCGGTTCGTGTAAGTAAATGGTACAGGATGAATTTTACAGGATAGGAAGACGCCTCTTTTCAGAACACCTGGTAGGAGGCAATTTTGGAAACATGAGTATCCATGACAGCAGGGAGAGTTTCTTAATAACCAGGTCAGGCTCGTTCCTGGATGATCCTGGTGAACTGGTCCGGGTTCCCCTTTTTGGAGATGTTCCTCCTGAAGCTTCAAGTGAATGGCGGGTTCACAGGGCCGTGTACCAGCAGACGCGGCATAAAGCCATTGTTCATGCGCATCCCCCCTATGCCGTTGCCGCCTCCCTGGTGCTTGATGAGATAATACCCATTGACAGTGAAGGGAAGATGTTCTGCCCAACTATACAGGTAGCGGTCGGTGAACCTGGCAGCAGGGAACTGGCAGAAGATGTGGCAGACTGCCTGGCGCTGACAAGTCTTTGCATCGCCAGAGGGCATGGAACCTTTGCAACAGGAAAGACGCTGGAAGAAGCATATCTTTACACTTCCCTTGCCGAACATGCATGCAGGGTTTTGTCCATGGTCTCCTCATTCCGGTGATTTTTATGTCTTTGGAAGAAAAAATTGCATCCCTGGAGCCTGAAATCAGGGCACAGGTCGAGGACTATGTTGATTTCCTGTTGAGTAAATCTTCGGGCCCAGACACTTCCACAATGTTCTCTCATCATTGTGATGATGACATAGAACCTGAACACTCATGCGGCTTTTCCCCGTTGGTAGTCAATATGCAGGATAGGCAGGATGCCCACGATAAGGTGAGAGATCCTGCCGGCATCCCGGGAATCATCATGGCAGAGGAGAAACCGTTGACAGATGGCATGGACTCTATTGACTTTGCCGATATCAACAGCAGGTTTGGACACGTACCCAGAGAAGAGGGAGAAAAGAAAGAATCAGAAAGCCGTAGACGATCTCTTGACTGGATGTAGATCCTGCAGATTCCATGGATCATAGTTTCATACCACGCGTGACGTGGTGGAGAGCTCTATACCTTTTCCTGAAATGATAAACGGAAGCAGCCTACCCGGGGGCTCCAGCCCGGTCAGTTTTTTTACGTCAAGTGTCCTGATGATCTCATTTCCATGTCTTTCTTCATGAAGGTGGATTACAACATCGCAGAGCCTTACCAGGAGTATCTCATTATATGGAGCATGAAGACCTTCATAAAGGGTGAAGAGGGCATTATCCCTGGAAGCCTGGATTGTTGCCCTGCATGAGACCACGCCAGCTAATACCGGGTCAATCCCCTCACGCATGATAAGGGTTGAAAGAGAATCAATAATTAGACCACCGTCCCCCGGGTGGGCAAATATTTCAGCAGATGTCAGCCCACGTGCATGTACCATCCCGTCAAGGAGATACCCGTCCAGCATGAAAAATCTCCTGTGTTCAGGGAGCACCTCCCAGAACTGGCGGGCAAAATGATCAACCCCGGAGGTAGCGGATCCGATAAGCAGGATAGTGCTTCCTGGAAGAAACCCGCCATCAAGGGCAAGATCAAATCCATTGATCCCGGTTCTGTTTCTTCCAACATATGTCCGGATCATTGACCCGGCTTTGTCATCAGGTTCTTCTGACATGATGGTTGTTTTATGCATTGTTAAGTGTCCATGCAGACAAGCTTGCACAGACTCGCCATTATCTATTTATTGCGGCTTATGTAATTATGGTAGTAGAATAAAAGGGGGGTGTCTCTTTTGGTCAGGGTCATACCAGGTGGCGTGGGGTGGCGTACTGGTAAAGATACTACCTGCGGGAGTCAGAATGAAGATCAAGGTGGGGAGTTTAAAAAAGAAGACAAAGGCTGAGAAGAAGAAAGATAAGCCGGCAGAGAGAAAAATCGGGTTAAAAACCTTTAAATTATCCGCGCTGGCCAGAAATAAAACAGATGAAGCAGAAAAACCGAAAAAACTGCAGCGTCTTAAAAAGAAGGAGAAACCAGAAAAGCCTGCTGCCGAACCTGACGAGGTTAAACCTGTAAAAAAATCTTTTTTAAACTCAC
>Ga0255343_1004902_pt1 | contig 12882 bp, 11 predicted proteins | sample wastewater_treat_4_FD_192413 | JGI IMG/M metagenome (GOLD analysis project Ga0255343, IMG submission 192413) | Wastewater microbial communities from Lulu Island WWTP, Vancouver, Canada - plant16 | ecosystem: Engineered > WWTP > Wastewater > Unclassified | place: Canada: Vancouver, British...
ATCCAGGTAGCGTCGGTTGGATCTACCTTCGACCAGTTTCCAACCCGGCCACTTTTTGCCGCTGAGCGCCGACTGAAGCGCGTACTCCTTCACGTCCTCCGCCCATGACACCAGTTGATCAACGCGCCCCAGAATATCCTCGACATCCTCATCAGTCAGGAGAGGCGGCATCTGGAAGTCATAGCGCATGAGCGCCATCTGTTCATCCGCACGAGCGCGGCATTCTTGTTTCGCCTTGCAGAATTGGCACCAGTCGCCGCTGTGGTATTGGCCTTCACCCTTGAAAGCAAGCTCCGCGGCTGGGCGAAGTATGGTTTCTGCCCACTGGTACAGGTCGTCTTTTGAGGTGGTCCAGACGCTGATATTCGCCCGCCTTGGCTGGAAGATCGTCATGGTCACTGTGCTGATGTCGTACAGGTCGTCGAAGAGTTCCAGTGCGCCTATGGCATACAGCATCATCTGCGGATTCTGTTCAGCTTCGACCTCAACGCCTTTCCCGTACTTCAGGTCAATGACGTTGAGCGTACCGTCAGCGATGACCAGGCAATCACCTGTGCCGTAGCCTTCTTCAACATAGCGGGAGTAGTCGAGCCGCTGTTCGATCAGGACGACCGGGTCTTTGCATTGGACTCTGGCAGCGGTAATCAGGTCGTTGATGTAGGAAGTGTAGTCAGCGGCACAGCCTTCCATTTCCTCGTCATACCAGGTCAGGTTCTCCCTTGGGTCCTGAGCCTCCATCCCCAGCAGCTGTTTCAGGCGGTACTCGCACAGTGCATGTGCGTCAGTGCCCTGCGCGGCGTAATCACTGCCCCTATCCTCGTAGTGCTCCGTCAGCCGGGCAGAAGGCGGGCAGTTCATCCACCGATGGGCGGAGGAAGCGCTGAGCAGCGCGTGCTTAGCCATGTCCAAGCTCCTCCGCTTCGGCGATGAGCGACGCGTACTGCGAGGGGTCAATATCCGGCAGGCGGTCTGCGCCGTGGCTGCGGAGCAGCGCTTTTACCTCGTCCTTGAACCCGGCACGGTTCTTGGCCATGAGGATCGCCCGGACTTCTTCCAGCGTGTATACATGAACCTCAGGCTGTGCTGCCTTTGCTGTCTCATCCGCTTCATCGCTGAACAGCCCGCGCAGTGTACCGGCGATATCGATCAGGGTTTCACCGCACTTGCGAAGTTCGGTAATGGCTGTATCCAGTTCGCTCATTTTGCTCATCGTGTCTTTCTCCTTTCATCACTTCATCCCGCAGGCCCGGATCGCCGAGCAGCGCCAGTTTCCTTGCCAGCCGTTTTGACACAATTGAGATAGCGATCAATGTGTCGATCATCTCGTCGTTCCGGCGGCACTCCATACACCTTGTGGTTTGCATACCTTCAACCTCCTGACTGAGGGAGTTTCGTTCGCCCCTCACCTTGTCTGGAAAGATGAGGGGCCTCCTGAACGAACCCGCAGAAAGTTTTGTGCTGCCGCCCGAAGGTTGAGGCGGCAGCAAGTTATTATTTCAGGAAGTCTTCACGATGCTGTCGGATGTAGTTGAATAACTTGTTCTTGCGGTAGCTAAGCGTTGACTGGCTGATTCCCAGCTTGGTGGCGACCTGGCGCTCGGTAAAACCATGTGCGATCAGGCTGAAGATTTGGGCACCGTCAGGCATGATGCCATCCAGGTCCTTCAGCAGGCTGGTCAGCATGATTTCGTTCACGACGAGATCTTCGACTGATGTATTTGTATCTGGAATATCTAATCCGAAGTTGCCATCCTCGGAGTGGTCGTTATTTGTGTTGACCAGGCTGTCCATATAGAGGACATCGCCGGGGATCTGGTAGATGCAATGACCGCAGTCACCGTTGCATCTTGTGTAGTTGTTGTTGCCGCAGCGGTGATCGCGCCGGGCACGGTAGCGTTCGTTCGCTATCCAGCGGGTGTGGTCAAGGTACATTTCTTCAGATACGGGGATCAGCTTCTTGCCGACAGGGATGTAGGGTTGCTTCTTGATTGCCATGGATTTCGTCTCCTTTCGTTTTCGGGGCTTGTTGTCCGAAAGCGCAAAGGAGGCGAAATTGAAGCTCCCTCTACGCTTTCTTGCGCTGAGGGAGCGAAATCGTCCATTTCAAGGTGCACCTAACAAGGGCAGCCAGAAAATGAAGGGTTCTCCCTCATTGGCTGCACCTGCGCCTTCCCAAGCGCGGTGCTTTGGTCTTCCAACCTGATCGGGAACTTCAGCCGGGAGCGACCCGGTGGATCAGGCTGTACGTGTCGGAACGTGAATGCCTATGCACACCCACATACTCTTTGGAAACAAATCACGCTACCGATAGCGATCCTTTTAGCAAACATTTTCTTTGACTTCTGGACATGCGTCTGTTACAATACGCATAGATACTGTGCGTTGTCCGAAGTCGTTTTCATTATAAAAATGGCAGTTCTCGATTTGGGAGCGGTTTGGTACACCGTGGTACACCATGGTACAAATGGCGGAAGGGGCAAGTATGCGGGCATGGAATTTGAGATACTGTTTCCGGTTTTAAGAAAGCATCTGTCAGATGGCATGGATGTGCCAGAGTTCTTCCGTGAGCTTACCGCACAAATCACTGATGTTTCAGAAGAAGATTGGGGCACAACAAAAGACCCATCAAATCGGTTGACACGCGAATCAACCCTGCGTAGTTATGCAAAACGAGGGTTGTCTCAAAAATTCGCTCGATCAATCGTTTATAGGCTTACTCCAGAAAATCTTATAGAACGTATAAATGAACGTCCTGAAGCAACACTTCGAGGTTTGGCGCAGGATCTGCATGGATATGACCCTACTATCGATGAATGTAACGTGAGTTCGATGATTGCCGATTGGCTCAGTAAAATCATCCAGACTTCGGCAGGCGTGATTGAACAGGATGAACTTGAGAGAGATAGACAACAACATTTGTCGAATGATCTCAAGAAAAAATTTGGCGGTTATCTTCTGAATGAAGAAAACGAACATTGTCCCTTCCCCGGATGCGGAAGATTGCTAGTAAAAACCGGAAATGGGAAAGTTGTTCCTGTTTATGAAGTTGGGTTGATAGACAAGACAAAACCACCTGATCTAAACAACCTATTAGCTATGTGTCCACAATGCCATGCCATATACTCAATTGATAGTGATAAGAAAATCTGTAAAGAACTACAAACCATCAAAACCGTTTTAGTTGCCCATGTATCGAGCGAGCATATGTTAGATGACTTACCTCTTGAAAAAGGGATAATAGGTGTTGTCCGCAAGGTAACGGCGCTTAAGGAAAAGGATCTGTATGACGCAGAACTTGATCCAAAAGAGATTAAGCAGAAATTGAATCCCAACGAAAATTTGGCGCTATATATGACAGTAAAAGCTTACGTAACAACGTACTTTATCCGAATAAAGGAAATCATGATGAATTTGGATAAACTGGGCGAAATTGATTACGAAGCCATGCAAGATCAGATGCACGCACTATACAAAAAGTTAAAGAAGTCCAAAAAATCGAATGTGGAAATCTTTAGTGAAATCGCGGAGAAAGTTCATTACGTTAGCCTCCAAGAAGATATCTACTGCCAAATCGTGGTTTCTTACTTTATACAAAGCTGTGAGGTGTTCGATGCAATTTCCTAATAAATTGTACTCATATAAAAAAAGCACACTGGCTTTAATACCAAGTGTACTGTGTGAGATCGAAAGCGGCCCGATTGCGGTATTGGAACTATACCAGAGAGTCCGACCGTCCCTGTGCGATGCAACTGATTTTCTTTCTGTGATGGATTGTCTATATGCCTTAAGAGCAGTAGATATAAGTGATGAAGGCGAGGTGTTCATGTGCTTACCGAAATGAGTTCGCCTGTTTTTATAGAAAAAGGCAAGGTACGTCCTCCGATCCGCTTCAAGGAAGGTTTGAATGTGATCCTTGGCAAAGAAGATGGCGAAAATTCAATCGGGAAATCCTCTGCACTTCTTGCCATTGACTTCGTGTTCGGCGGGAATTCTTATCTGTCCGGCGATGGTGTTAAGCATATCGGTGATCACACCATCTTTTTTGCGTATAAATTCGATGGCGTAAAATACTACTTTGCCAGAAATACATCAGATCCAGATAACATTTTTGTTTGTACGGACAGCTATGAGCTAACCAGTACTGTATGGACAAAAGATCAATTTAGTGACTGGCTTAAGTCGAAGTATCATATCGACTTTCTGGGGTTATCATTCAGAACCACGCTGAGCAGTTTCTTCCGGGTGTATGGAAAAGGAAATACAGATGAACGAAAGCCGCTTCATGGGTTTCCCGGACAAAACATGCAAGGTGCAATAGAAATGTTGGTTAAGCTCTTCGATAGATATAAAGAGGTCGAAGCATATACCCAGCGGCAAACTGAACAGAAAAAGCGGCTGGAAGCATTTCGTAGCGCAAGGAACTATAACTTCATTCCGAGTATGGTCGGAGGGAAAACACAATACGAAGAAAACGTTGTGATCATCGAGGAACTCGAACAACAGTTGGCGACGCTGACAGTGGAACAAGCTGACGCATATACCAATGAAGACATCGAAAAGAGTCGGATCAAAGCACAGCTTGTAGGCGACAGATTACGGATAGAAACGGATATCCAGTTTCTTCAACGTCGTCTTAAGCTGGTAGCCATGAGCCTTGAGTATGGTTTATACCCAACAGAGGCGGATTTTGAGTCCCTTCAGAAATTCTTTCCGGACGTTAACCTGCGAAAACTTTATGAGGTAGAGAAGTATCATCAAAAATTGGCTGAAATACTCGATGCGCAGTTCGCAACTGAGCGTGATTCTATCGAAGAAGAAATTGCAGAATTACAAGAAAGAGCCCGCGCAATACAGGTACAGATAAGCGATATGGGTTTTGTCGGGAATATATCAAAGGAGTTTCTGGACAAGCATTCAGAAATCAAGGGGCGTATTGACGCATTAAGGGCGCAAAACGCTGCTTACTTGACTCTGACAGAATTGCAAGACGCGAAGAAACGTGCAGATGAATTGCTAAAAAGCGCAATAGAAAGCATCCTTGCAGAGATACAGCGGGAATTGAACGATAAGATGAAGGATTTGAATGACACCTTATTTACCGAACCTCGGAAAGCCCCCCGTCTGGTGTTTAGTGCTTATAACAGCTATAGTTTTGATACACCGGATGATACTGGCACTGGATCAAACTATAAAGGGATGGTCATTTATGATTTGTCAGTGCTATTCCTTACAGCTTTACCCGCAATCGCACATGATTCGCTGATACTAAAAAACATTGGCGATGGGGCCATTGATGGCATAATGAAGATTTATTCCCAAAGCAAAAAGCAGATATTTATCGCGTTTGACAAGCAAGATACGTATACGCCCGCAACACAACAGATTGTCGTTGATAACGCGGTGTTAAAACTGTCTGATCATAATTGTGAACTATACGGACAGGCTTGGAACAAGGAGGAGAAAGCCAAAAATGAAGATGAGCTATAACAAGCTATGGAAGCTGTTGATAGATAAGGGATTGAACAAGTCTGCGCTGCGTAAAGCTGCAGGAATAAGCTCTTCTTCGCTCGCTAAACTTGGCAAGGGTGAAAATGTCACAACTGAGGTACTTCTACGCATATGCGAAGCGTTAAACTGTGAACTCAACGACATCGTTTCATCGGTGCCAGATGGTGAAAGTAACGACTGAGCAAATATCAATAACCGGCTACCGGAAGGGAGAGTCATACATGGATGGTAATCTTCAGAGTACAATCGTATCATTTATCTGGGGTATCGCGGACGACTGCCTGCGTGATGTTTATGTCCGCGGCAAGTACCGTGATGTTATTTTGCCTATGACGGTCATTCGTCGTTTGGATGCCATGCTGGAGGACAGCTTCGAGCAGGTACAGGCAATGAGAAAGAAGCTCGATGCCGCAGACATTTCCAACCAATGGCCTGCGTTGTGCAACGCCGCTGGGCAAGCTTTTTGTAATAGCTCACCCTTCCGGCTGCGCGATTTGACCAGCCGTGCAAAGAAGCAACAGCTGAAAGCGGACTTTGAGGCATGAGCGTAGTGATGCGGAATATAGAAAAACTGTTCTCCAAGCCCCTTTCTTCGACACGAAGTGGTGCTTTCTATAATACCTTCCCTTACCCTACGAAGATTTCTCCGGAGGCTATCGCAGTCTATATTGCTTCAGCAACACAATCGGGCGATACGGTTCTCGATACGTTTGCGGGAAGCGGAAGTACTGGGATTGCCGCACTACTCTCGGAGCATCCAACCGAACGGATGATCGCGGCAGCCAAGGCGCTTGGCGTTGAGCCAGTCTGGGGGAGCAGAAACGCAGTTCTTTACGAGATTGGGACTTATGCTACATTCGCTACAAAGACGCTCACAAATCGTCTTAAGGCCAAGGAATATAGTGCTGTAGTGGATAGCTTCATAGAGAAAGCTACAAAGCTCATCGGAGAAATGTATTGTGCAAAATCTCCAGACGGTAAGGCGGGTTCGATACGTTATGCTATCTGGACAGAGGTATTGATCTGTCCTGAATGCGGAGAGGAAATAGAGTATTTCCAGCATGGCACATCGAGAAATCCCGTTGAATTCAAAGCCATTATTGATTGCCCGCACTGTCATAAGGCTTCAGCTGTCGATGACATGGCGTTTGCGACGGAAGATTATGATGATAAGTTGCTCGGGAAAACTATCTCGCAGAAAAAACGTAAGCTCGCTTGGATCTATGGGACATCGGAGGGTAAAAACTGGGATCGGACTGCAACCGAAGATGATATAAAACTAATTCAAAGGCTTGAGGATGAGTATACCCCTAGCGAAGAACCGCGGGAAATCGAATGGGGCGATCTCCATCGGTCGGGTTATCATTATGGAATTACACATCTTCACCACTTTTATACGATTAGAAACTACCGGGCTATGTCGGAACTTTGGAAACTTGCTGAGACGTATCCTGAGTGTGAAGCTGATGCGTTAATGCTTCTGCTACTCAGTTATAACGGAGCACACTGCACGCTCATGACAAGAGTCGTAGCAAAGCATGACGCTAAGGATTTTGTGCTTACGGGGGCTCAAAGCGGCGTGCTTTATATTAGCAAGCTTCCAGTAGAAAAGAATATCTTGCTTGGCCTCCGTCGTAAAGCAAAACCATTCGAAGAAGCGTATAAAATGCTTGAGGATTGTCACGGGACGGTTACGGTGAGAAATATTTCTAGCGCGAAAATGATAGAACCGGATGGTTCAATAGGTTTCGTGTTTACTGACCCTCCGTTCGGGGACTTTATTCCCTACGCCGAAGTAAACCAAATAAACGAACTCTGGCTCCCGAAGGCTACCTTCCGGGAAGAAGAAGTTATTATTAGTAATGCTCAGAATAAAGGCGTGGATAAATATCGGGATATGCTTGCCGAAGTCTTTAAGGAGATAAAGCGAGTAGCGAGAGATGACTGTCCGATTGCTGTGGTTTTTCATGCAGCGAAGGCTACGGTTTGGAACGCTTTTTCCGAGGCTATAAAAATAGCAGGACTAGAGATTCATCAGTCCAGCTTCCTCGATAAGACACAAGCGAGCTTTAAGCAAGTTGTGTCAAAAACTTCAGTGCAGGGCGATCCGCTGTTCTTGCTAAAGAAAAGCAATGCAGAAAAAGCTCCAGCTATGTCCGAAGATCAGATACTTCGACAAGTTGTCATGGAGAATGCTCACAATACGGAGCTTGATCAACGCCATTGTTATTCCCTGTATATTGGAAAGTGCATGGAGAACGGGATTATTGTTCAGAAGGATGCAGCGCAGGTTTATGACTATATCCGGAGATGGTTGGAGGGCGAGTTGGAATGAAACAACATAAGGACGCCCTGCATAAAAAGCGATTCGGGCAGTATTTTTCTGGAAAGAAAGTAGCAGATATGCTATTCTCCCTGCTGCCAAAGGAGCGGAATTGGACGACTGTGGTCGACCCTATGGCTGGGATCGGTGACATGCTTGTCTCAGTTCGAGAAAATACGAGAAACCGTCCAAAACTGCTCGGGATAGAGATTGATGCGGGTATAGCCAGAGAATGCGCCGATAGACTACCAGAGGCAACGATTCTTTGCGGTGATGCGTTCAAGAGCACTGAACTCATGACTCTTGAAGGGTTCGACTTGGTCATTACGAATCCTCCTTATGTCAGATATCAGCTGCAAAATGGGGACAACGAAGCTATGCCTTCTGCGCAGGAGATTCGGGAGAACCTGATACGACAGATCGAGGAACTCCCTTATCTATCAGAGGCAGAAAGGCACTTGCTTCTTAGTCTAGCGAGGAATTACTCTGGGCTTGCAGACATGGCTGTTCCGGCTTGGTTGCTTTGCGCTGCGCTGGTTCGGAAAGACGGCTATCTCGCCGTTGTGGTGCCGGAAACATGGCTTAACCGAGATTATGCTGCTCCAATACAGTATTTGCTCCAGAAATGCTTTACAATTAAAACCATTGCGAGAGATACAAATGCGAGCTGGTTCACTGACGCATTGGTTAAGACTTGTCTTGTTGTAGCAAAGCGGACAGAGATTCAGCCTCTGTCAAAATCAGAAAAACGTATCACTCGAATTATTGAAACAGACCGAGACTATACGCAACCGACAGCTACGCTCTTCCCTCATCTCATGGGAGTTAAAGGAGCACATAAATGGAGTGCTCCCGAAGACAACACGTTCTTTTCTCATACCTTAACAATACCGCATGAACTCTCGGAATCAATCGGTAGTATAGACTCCATCGAATATGTTTCTCTATCGGAGATGGGGATTGAATGCGGTCAAGGGCTCAGAACAGGAGCTAATGAGTTCTTCTATGTCGGATTAGTAAGAAACGAGGGCGAGATGTGCGTTGTCCGCAGCAAGGCCTGGGACCGGGGAGGAAAAGAATATCGTTTCAATAGGAAAGACATCATCCCGACACTTCAGAACCGAGGAGAAATTGAAGGGTTGAGTGTCAGTTCGGAGAAACTTTTGACTGGAGTGCTTTATCCCCACGGTGAAGTTTATGGGGATCTGCGTGACTATATCACCTCAGCTGAAAGCTATCGCGATGCAAAGGGACGGCAGTTTAAGGAGTTTAGTGCAGTAATCCCGAACGAGAAAAAGGAAGGAAATAAAATTGTTCGAGACTGGTTTCGACTCCCGAAGATGATGAACAGGCATCTACCAAACCTCTGTCTGACAAGAGTGTCTGCAAAGACACCTGAGTGCCTATATGTCGATCAAACTATAGAGACGCCGATTGCCATAGATGCCAATATGGTCACACTCTGGGGAAAAGACGCTCGGACGGTTAGGACCACACTGGCGATGTTGAACTCGACATGGAGTAAACTGTCGTTAGAGTTGATTTGTACAGTTATGGGGGGCGGTGCGCTTAAAGTCGAAGCGAGCCATATTAGGAAACTTCTGCTGCCAAAGTTTTCCCAGGAGCAACTTGAGGCATTAGAAAAAACAGGAGAAAGACTAATCGCAGAAAGACAAATGACGGATGCCTTGCAGGACAGGATCGATGATATTATGGTTTCCGTATTCCAAGATAAGACCGCGACACAGCGGATGCGTGACCTTCTCAACCGGAAATATAGAGAACGGAGCACGAGATAATGAATAGAGAGCAATTATTTGATTTTGCGGTAAACGCCCAAGCATTAATCACCGCTGGGGCGGTTGAGGACAGGATACGGCATTACCTTTCCTCTCGGCTTTTCAGCATTTTCCCGGATTATCCTTGGTGGGTACAAGCACATATGCAAGGTACGGAAGAACACGTTCGCTTTTCTTCATCACGAGGAAATCGGGATGGGTTCGTTGATGCGGTCCTCGGAAAGACCGCTATCGAATACGAGAAGAATCTGATGATTCAAAGTATATTTGCTGAAGGGTATCATCAGGTTAAAGAATACTCAGCGGCTCTCTGTAATATAGGAATTCCGGAAGCAGAAGTGCTTGGCGTGCTTTCTGATACCGTCAGATGGTACGGCTATAAAGTTCATATTGTCGGCGAGCAAGTTGAAGGACGGCTGCTTGGGCCGGACGATGTTGAGCTTGAGCAGATTTTGTTTGTCGATCTATCAATTGGGACAGATGATGAGTTCTCTCGCTTTGAACAGTTTATTGAACAGTTCATGGCGAGAGATGGGTCGCGCATTCTTAATGCCAGCACGCTCGTTATGGACTTTGGCGTCGACAGTAGTTTTTACAGAGAATACATCGAAGCGTTTTCTAGGGCGGTACACATGGCGATGGAAGAAAAGCCCGACTATGCAGAACTGATCAAGCAAGTTTGGCAGAACTTTATCGCGTATCTTGGAGCGTCGGATTACGGTTCTTTCTCTATTGAGATTTATGTGAGTGAATTTTATCTTGTAACGGTCGCAAAGATTCTCTGCGCAAATATTCTGGCAGGAAGAGCGATCATTAGCTCGGATGACGAAGTCAAGTCGATCCTCGGTGGTGAATACTTCTCAAAGCAAAACATCTATAACTTTGTCGACTATGATTATTTTGGATGGCTCAATAATTATCCGTATGTTGACCTTATCGTTCCTTGCGTAAAAGAAATGCAGAGTCGGCTCAGAGCGTATGACTTTTCTCGACTCGGTGAGCAGGATATTTTCGGGAGACTCTTAGCACAACTCGCTAACAAGGAGCATCGCCTCATGCTTGGGCAAGAGTTTACACCGCATTGGATTGCTCGCGATATCGTCAACTATAACATTGCGAAAATTGGCGAAGAAGAACCACGCATCATGGACATGTGTTGCGGATCGGGAGTTTTCCTCATTGAGTCAATAAAAGCTGTGCGCGAAAAATACGGGATTTCTGTTGGGAATTATGACAAACATAAAGATTCGATCATCTTCTCGGCGGTTATGGGGTTCGACATTGATCCGCTTGCTGTGATGCTCGCTAAGGTCAACTGGATTATGGCAATGCGGGATTTATTCTCCGCACATTCAGGAACGATTACTGTTCCGATTTACCATGCAGACTCCTTGTTTGTCGCTACGCCGATTACACACAGAATGCCGACTCAGGGCGAAGACTATTATGTGATCACGCTAAATATGCAGCAGATTAGAATTCCGGCTTTCCTTTTCTCTACAGCTTATAGGAAATTGTTCGACTCTTTTATTTCGAAAATCTATAGGCTGGCGATGGCGAGAGCGAGAGTACCGGAGACCGCGAATGGAGCTGTTGCCACAGAAACGCTTATCAAAGCAACTGAACGTGAATGCGGATTGGAGATCGGTGCGGAGAAAAAAACTGAGCTTAGCGAAACGGCTGCGCAAATGGTCCTTCAGCTTGAAAGCTTACAGCGCCAAGGACGCAACGGGATTTGGCACTTTATTATAAGTAACAGCTATCGACCAGGACTAACGGAAAAACAGTTTGACTGCATCGTTTCCAACCCGCCTTGGATGGCCATGAGCAAGCTGGCCGATAACCCCTATAAGACTGCGCTCAAGGAAATTGCAAATAGATATGCAATACAACCGCAAGGGGCGGCACATCCGCATATGGAGCTTGCGACAATCTTCCTTGTTAGTTCTGTCGATCGCTATCTTAAGGAGGGGGCGCACTGGAGTTACATTATGCCAGCGAGCCTGTTGAGTGGCTTGAATCATGAACCATTCAGAAAGGGAAAATACGTTTCTTCCGACGCTGAACTCGAAACAAGGGTCAATGCAATCTGGGAGCTTCCAACCGATACGTTCAAGAATAAAGCCGTAGTGCTCTCGGGAGAAAAGAGTGCCGTAGAACCCGAGGTAATCGGTGGACGCACATATGGGTCGGTTGGCGAATATGAGGAATGTACATATACGCTGAACCACCAAGGCAAGCGTAGTGCATGGACTAATAAAGGCGGCGATATAGAAGTTGCTGATGTCATCGCTGGCGAATCGCTCAGATTTGCACAGGGTTGCGATCTCTTCCCGAGGACGGCACTTTTTCATCAGTATATTCGTAGAGCCAATGGTAATTGGGATGTCAGACCAATTGAGCGCACTGGAGATTTTTGGTATCTCGTCGGTGAGAGCAAAAAGAATCTTTGTAATGATCTTGTCGCTGAAGACTTCGACAACGACTTTATGTATGATGCGTTTATCTCGAAACATCTTTCCCCGTTTATTATGGCTGACCCAGCGAAAGGATTGATTCCGGGACGGAAGGTGCAGGGCGTTTGGAGACCGCTACTTCCGGAAGACTTGGCGCTTTTAAATGCGAGCACGGCGTATGTTTTCCAGCAGATCGCTGAGGCGGTAGGCCAAGATCTCGTTCAGTTCCTCAGTGAGACAATTAACATCTACGGGAAACTATATAAACAGAATTTTTCTGCCAAGGACTTCCTTGTGCTTTCCAGCGCGAGTGGTTCAAACCCGTGTGCGGCCTATATTAATCTCAGGGAGTTCGACAGAAGCCGTCTCGTGATTGATCAGACGCTGTATTGGTATCTCGCAGAGACAGAGGATGAAGCGATTTATATTTCTGGACTACTCAACAGCACGGCACTCTGGGAGGCGATCTCTGATTTCCAGCCCGAGGGGGGATTCGGAAGGCGTCATATCCATACGCTTCCATATAAGATTATTCCAGCATTTGATCCCGAGGATGATGCGCAGAAAGCAATTATTGAAGCGACAAAGGCACTGATGAAAGAATGGAAAGTACTATGCGGCAGTGGACAATACATAGAACTACTTAATCCTAACAGCGGATCGCTTCCGGGAAGGAGAAGACGGCAGCAAGGAAAGCTCAGAGAACTGGGTGCATATGAACGATATGCAAAGGCTTGTTCAGAGGTTCTTGGGTAATCGCAAGTGATGCTTTGAATAGGGAACTTCATGGAAATGA
>Ga0255343_1004909_pt1 | contig 12867 bp, 12 predicted proteins | sample wastewater_treat_4_FD_192413 | JGI IMG/M metagenome (GOLD analysis project Ga0255343, IMG submission 192413) | Wastewater microbial communities from Lulu Island WWTP, Vancouver, Canada - plant16 | ecosystem: Engineered > WWTP > Wastewater > Unclassified | place: Canada: Vancouver, British...
GCCTCGAAACCCTCCGAACCCGCCGCTTCTGCACCCACTGCGGCCCGACTCGGCACCTGTGCTCCTCTCAAAGCGGTGTTCTTCCGCAGCCTGCTAGGCGCCGTTCGGAACCTCCTGCTCGACGGGATACCTGGATCCCTGTCCGGGTGCCGTGACGCCTCGAATGCTGGTGATGACAAAAGGCACACGCGGTCGTATCATGAAGCGGTGAAGCCCTTTCGGTGGAATCCGGACAAGAACGAGGCTCTGCAGATCTCGCGCGGCGTCTCGTTCGAGATCATCGTCGTGGCGATCGGCGCCGGCGGGCTTCTGGACATCTTGATGCATCCGAATCAGGCGAAGTACCCGCAGCAGCGCGTACTCGTTGTGGCTGTGGATGGGTATGCGTACCTGGTGCCGTTCGTGGAAGAAGACGAGTACCTGTTCCTGAAGACCGTCATCCCAAGCCGCAAGGCGACGCGGGACTACCTGCAAGGGGCTGAAACTGATGACAGAGATTGACAGCTACGAAGCCGAACTGATCGACGCCTATGAAGAGGGCGCGCTCAAGTCCGTTGCGACCAAAGAAGAACTCGCTCGCGTGAGGGCGGCGGCCCGTGCAACGGCGATCAAGGATCGGCGCGTCAACATCCGCCTGTCGTCGAGCGACCTCAGCGACATCCAGGCCAAGGCGCTCGAAGAGGGCGTGCCGTACCAGACGCTGATTGCGAGTGTGCTGCACAAGTACGTCACCGGTCGCCTCACTGAGCGTTCCGGTCAAGGCGGTTCGAAGGGACGCAAGGCGACTGTGAGCAGGTCGGCCAAGACCGGGAGATTCGTCAAACAGGCCGCTGCCAAGAAGGGCGATCCAAGGAAGGGATCGCCCTCAGTCAGCGAGCGGAGCAGATGACCTCGATCCGGGGCGCCGATCCACTGACGAATGCACGTTGAGTTCCTGCTTGAGGAGCGGTCAGCCGAGGCTGCCCTCGCTCGGCTGCTCCCGAAGCTGCTTCCACCCGAGAGTACCTGGAGTCTGCATCCGTTTCAAGGCAAGCCGGACCTTCTGGCGAAGTTCCCGAGCCGCCTGCAGGGATACGCGCGCGGCTGGCTGCCGGACGACCATCGCATCGTCGTCCTCGTCGACGCCGATCAGGACGACTGCCGGCGGCTGAAGAGCCGCCTTGAGGCGGCCGCCTCCGCTGTCGGGCTGCGGACTCGGAGCGCGACGGGTCCCGGTGGTCAGTTCGTGGTGTTGAACCGGATTGCGGTCGAGGAGCTCGAGGCCTGGTTCATCGGCGACGTCGAGGCACTGGCGAGTGCCTACCCGGCAGTGCCGCGCGGCCTCGGGCGGCGCCGAGGGCTCCGTGACCCCGATGCGATACGCGGTGGCGCACGGGAAGCGCTCGAACGAGTGCTTCAAGAGGCCGGCCATTTCCGCAGCGGACTCCGCAGGATCGAAGCCGCCGGGCACATCGCGGCACACATGGAGCCATCGCGGAACCGGTCGCGCAGCTTCCGGTGTTTCGTGGACAGCCTCGCTTCGTTGTGATGTCGCGATCCGGCTCTGGGATTCTGAGAGGTGCGATCTCGATTTCGCACAGCGCTGCGCCAGGCATGGCAATAAGTGGCAATAGGTGGGCAATACCGGGCTGAAGCGAGACGTTCATCACCCGCATGAACCCCGACCTCGCCATGGACGCCGCCGACCAGAAGCTCCTCAAGAGCACCGGTGCCGGCAACCTCTTCATGGTCTTCGGTGAGCCCGACCTCGAGCTGCGCACCCTCGAAGGCGGCAAGCTGCAGGTCGAACTCCGCGGCCTCGACATCTACGACCCCACCACCGGTGAAATCCGCTCCGACACCACCGACGAGATCGCCTGCTGGTTCATCGACACCGGCTACAACGAGGAGAGCTTCTTCGTGCGCCACGCCTACTTCACCGACGCCGGCGAGCCCTACAAGAAGCTCCAGCGCGCCCTCAGGGCCGAGATCGACGAGGTGGCTTGGTCAACCCTCTACTCCAGCGTGAGCCGCCCGTTCGAGGCGCCGTCGACCGGCAAGATCGCGGTGAAGGTCATCAACCACTACGGGGACGAGGTGCTGAAGGTGTGCGAGGTCGGATCGTGAAGACCATGAGCCAGTTCCTGCACACTCGGCCTCGGCCAGACCGCGCTCTACGCGTTATCCTGTTGGCGGAGGGCGAGACGGTACCTAACGCCTTCTTCGATCGCGATTCCGAGGAGTTGACATGCACGTCGAGTACTCCGCCGACACGGGTACCGTGCTTGTCGAGTTTGGCGGCACGCCGGTCGAGACGCGTGATCTGGACGAGAACCTCTACGTCGACGTGGACGCCGACGGCCACATCGTCAGCCTGACCATCGAGCACGCGCAGCGCTCAGCGGGCATGGACGAGTTCTCGTACGAGCGGCTTCCCGCCAAAAGTGGCCCGTAGCACCGCGGCACCTCGTCCGGAACGTCGGTCATGAACGCCACCTCCCTCTCAGCAACGACCATGGCTGCGTACTGAGGGTGGCTTCAAAGATCAGGGGAGCGGGATGACCCCGCGGTGTCCCGCCTGATCGAGCGCCGCGACCAGTACCGCGACATCGCCGGCCGCCTGGCCGCCGTGCTCGCCGGTCCCCATCCGGACCCGGCCGCGCGCGTCGCGAGCTGCCGCGCATCGGACGGACACGGTTGCCGCGGGGCCGTGGGCGCGTCCGGTCGCGTGCGACGCCGCTCAGAGGCCGTTCTCCGCGGCGAGGCGCCCCGACTTGACTGCTCGCGCGAAGGCTTCGTAGTCGCGCTCGTTCTGGTCGGCGTAGGCGACCGAGAAGTCGGCCAGCGCGCGGTCGAACGAGTCGCCGCGGCCGAGGTAGGCGGCGATGGCGACGCGGTCGCCGAGGCGCGCGTGCGCGCGCGCCAGGGTGGCCCCGCAGGGACGGGCGTAGAGCGTCGCGCCGGGCACCCGCAGGTTGCCGACCTCGACGCTGCCCTTCCAGTCGTGGAGCTGGCGCACGTAGTAGTCGCGCGCCCGGCCGTCGAGCCCCTCGAGACGCAGCCAGCCGAGGAAGATGTCGCTGGCCGCCTGCATCAGGCGCTGACCCTCGACGACGCGGCGCCCGTGGTTGCGGTAGCGGCTGCGGCCGAGGAAGCGCTCGAGGACCGAGGCCTGCGCCTCCTTGGCCTGCAGGAGGAGGGGCGCCTGGCGCTGACGCCCCTCGAAGAGCAGGATCCAGGCGCGCGTGCCGACGCTGCCGACGCCGACCACCTTGCGGGCCGTGTCGATGTAGCGGTACTGCTCCATCGGGTGGTGACGCCGGCTCAGCGTGCGGCGGTATGTGCGCACCAGCTCACGCATCCACGCCTCCGTCTCCTCGCGCGCCGTGCCCGGCTGCACGAGGTCGTCGATCGGCACCACGAGCGGCGGGTCGGCGAGGATGCGGACCTCGCCGTCGACCTCTCCTGGCTCGGCTCGGTGTGCGCAGCCTACACGACCGGGGGCCGGACGACGCAGGGCGCGGCAGTCTGTACCAGTGCGGGGAGGCAGCGGGAGCTCGGCCCCTCCCGACATGCGTCCCTCGGCCGGCTTCATCGCCGACACCGGCGGAGCCACGCGCAGCACAAGCCGGCACGAGCTGCTCGGGGCGAGCCTCACCGGCAAGCCGGGGATGCGCTGCATGCCGCTTCTCTGTGCGCGCCTGCGACGCTTCTCCCTCGTCGCACCCGCATCCCGTCCAAAGCGCCGGAAGCGTGCCGATGACCGAGCCGGGTTGCTACTCCGCCTTGTACACGGTCTTGCCGCGGAACACGGTGCGCAGCACCTTGGCCTCTGAGATCCTCTCCGGCTTGCACTTCAGGATGTTCGTGTCCAGCACGATCATGTCGGCGCTCTTGCCGACACGCAGCGAGCCGGTCACGCGCTCCAGGAAGTTCGTCCTGGCGCCGTTGATGGTGAAGCTGCGGATCATCTGCCGCACCGTGCAGCGCTCGGCCGGCCACAGGGGCTCGTCGACGAGCGAGTACTCCGGGAACCAGCGCATGACGCCGATCTGGATCGCGATCAGCGGGTCGGGCGGGATGGTGACCGACCAGTCGCTCGAGGACGCCACCAGCGCGCCGGTGTCGAAGAAGCTCTTCATCGGGTACTCATGGTCGGCGCGCCATTGTCCCAGTGACGGGAGTTGGCTGTCGAAGTAGTAGGAGTCCTTCACGTGCCAGTAGGGCTGCACCTGCGCGGTCACACCAAGCTTGGCGAAGCGCGGGATGTCTCGCAGGTCCACGTACTCGAGGTGCGTGATGCCCGCGCGCCAGTCGCGTTTGCCGTTCTTCTGGCGCGCATAGGCCAGTGAGTTCAGTGCCTCATCGGTGGCAGCGTCGCCGATGGCATGGACGTGGATCTGGAAGCCGGCCTTGTCCACGGCCGCGAAGGCCTCATCGAGCTGGGCCGGTCGCCAGATCGGCACGCCGCGGAAGCCCGGTTCATTGGTGTAGTCCTCCTTGAGATAGGCGGTGTGTCCTTCGAGCACTCCATCGGCGAAGAACTTGACGGCCGTCACTTTGAACAGGCTGCGCTTGTGCTTGGCGCGCTCGCGGACAGCCGTCGGCAGCCATGTCCACAGGTCATCCTCAGGGTTCAGCCACAGAGCGGATCGGATCCTCATGGTGAGTTGGTCTGCGCGCGCGAGTTGCTCGTACGCCCGCGTCTCCGGCGTCCCGATGCCGACACCCGGGTCGAACACCGTCGTGATGCCCAGGGGGTTGGCGACCTCGCGCTGGAACCACTTGAGCGCGGTGACGTACTGCTCGGTCGTGTAGGGCGGCAGTATGTCGTTGACGAGATCGACGGCGGACTCACGTAGAGTGCCGGAGGGCTCACCGTACTGATTGCCGGGAGTGCCTACGGTGCCCGGCACGCGCTCGATGACACCTCCGTCGGGATTGGGCGTGTCGCCGGTGATGCCGGCGGCCTCGAGCGCCTTGGAGTTCACCCACAATGCGTGGATGTCCTGGTCGGTGAAGGCCATTGGTCGCGTGGAGTCGATCGAGTCCAGGTCCTCCTTGCGGGGTCCGATACCGCCGATCAGAACGGGGTCCCAGCCGGCGCCGCGCACAGCGGTGAGGTCCGGGTTGTCCTCGGCGAAGGCGCGAATGGCGTCCTGGTAGGCCTCGAGAGAGCCAAGTCCCCACAAGGCGACCTCGTAGACGTTGCTCACCGCGGTGCTCGCGTGCGCATGCGAATCGATGAAGCTCGGCATGAGCAGGCGGCCCTTGAGGTTCACCACCTTGGTGCGGGCGCCGATGTAGCCGCGTACTGCGCGGTTGGAGCCGACGAACTGGATCTTGCCACCGCGCACGGCCACCGCTTGCGCGATCGGCTTGGACGAGTCAACGGTGTAAACGAAGCCGTTGCGGTAAACGGTATCCGCCGGCTTGGTGCCGGCCGCGTTCGCTGCTGCCGGCGCCAGTGCCCCGAGCACCGTCACCGTCAACGCGACCATGAGAAGAACGACCCACCCCTTGTGCATCGCCAGACCCCCTCGTCAGTGGCTTCACAGGTACGAGACTCTCCCGCGCGAGTATATTCGTGCGATGCATGTCGTCACAATCGTCCGCGACCGGCGTTGACACTGCGAAGGGATCCACCTCCGGCACCTCGGAGCAAGACCGAGATCAGCGGTGTCAGCTGACGCTGGCACCGAGCGACGGTGCACTCCAGTCGGGTTCCCCGCAACTCAAGGAACCGGGCGGCGGTGACGAGGATGTTCGTATGTCGCTGAGTGAGCACCTCAAACCCGGGGCCTCATCCTGTCCCTCACTGGGTGAGCGCCGCGTCGAAGGTCGGTGAGCCGTCGTGCACATGATCCCGCTCACCATCGATCCCGACACGCCGAGCGAGGGCGAGAGGCTCCTCTTCGAGCAGTTCGCCGCGGATGACTCCAGGCCGGACTGGACAGTGCTTCATTCGCTGGACATCGCGCGGCATCGACGGCAGTTGGCTGGCGAGGTCGACTTCCTCGTCATCGCTCCCGGGCTCGGAGTCCTCGTGCTGGAGGTCAAAGGATGCCACAGGCTCAAGCGGGAGCACGGCCTGTGGTACTACGGCGGCGAGACCGAAGGCCAGAGCAGAAGCCCCTTCAGCCAGGCGTCTGAGGCGATGCACAGTCTGCGCGAGAGGTTGACGAAGAGGGAGAGCTCGCTGAGCGGGGTGCTCTTCTGGTCGGCCGTGTGCTTCCCGTACGTCGACTTCACCGACCAGAGCGAGGAATGGACGCCCTGGCAGGTCATCGATCGCTCCCGGCTAGCGCAGCGTCCGGTGGCGGAGTGCGTGGAGTCAGTGCTCCGGCAGGCACGCGACCGTGCCGCCGAGCTCAGGCTCGCGTGATTCGATCCCGCTGCCGGCGAGCCTGCTCGCGAGCAGGCGGACCGGATCCTCGGCGCGCTGCGCGGGGACTTCGAGTTCTTCGACAGTCCCAAGGTCCGCGCCCGGCGCGCCGAGGAGGAGATCCGCCGCTACACGGAGGAGCAGTTCCGCGCCCTCGACCAGATGCGCCGCACGCCGCGCGTGGTGTTCGACGGGCCGGCCGGCACGGGCAAGACGCTGCTCGCGCTCGAGGCCGCGCGCCGCGGTCACGCGGCCGGCAGGAGCGTGCTCTTCCTGTGCTTCAACCGGCCGCTGGCCCTGTGGCTGCAGGATCAGGCGGCCGAGTTGCTCGCCGCCGGTCGCACGCCGGCGATGACCGTTCGGACTCTCCATCAATACATGATCGATGTCGCGGGCCCCAGCGTCAGGGGCTCGCCCGCCGATGGAGAGACATACTGGGATGAGGCTTTGCCCCAGGCCGCGGCGGAGAGGCTTCTCGAGAACTGGGACAGGCTGGAGCGCACCGAGCGCGACGGCCTGCCCTCATCCTCCCTCGGTCCGACTCTCGGGATCTACGACGAGCTGATCGTCGACGAGGCGCAGGATGTGGTGCGCGACTGCTTCCTCGACGTGCTCGATCTCAGCGTTCGAGGAGGGCTCAGCGAGGGCACCTGGCGCATGTTCGGGGACTTCGCCTGGCAGACGATCTACGACGACACGGTGTCGCTGGACGGGTTTTGCGAGGGGCGGGGCGCCAACTGCCCCCAGATACCGCTGGACGAGAACTGCCGCAACACGCCCCGGGTCGCGGCCCTGGCGTGCTCCGCCGGCGACGTCGCGCCCGGCTACAGCAGGGTCCTTCGTCCCGATGACGGCATCGATCCCGACGTGCGGTATTACACCGATGCTGCCGGCCAGGCGCTCCTGCTCCAGAGCGCTCTGCAGGAGCTCTACGAGGAGCAGTTCACGGGGCCGCAGGTCGCCGTCCTCAGCACGAAGAGCGACGAGCGTGCGGTCGCGCCCAGACTGCCCGACCAGGCGTGGCGCGACCGCCTGCAACCCCTGATCGAGAGCAAGGACTTCGCCACGGTCGTCAACACGCGGACCGGCAGGACGCACTACAGCAGCATCCATCGCTTCAAGGGGCTGGAGGCGAACGCAGTCGTAGTGACCGACGTCGAGAGTCTCGACTCGGCGCGCGAACGCTCGCTCGTGTACGTCGGGGCGACTCGCGCCAAACACCGGCTCGTGGTGCTGGCACACGAGAGCCTTCGCGGACGGCTCGCGTGACGTCGGCTGCGAACACCGATTGCGGTCTCATCAACCACTGTGAGTCTGCCGGCCGGCACGTGGACCGCCTCGGGTCCGCACGATAGGGTCCGGGGTGTCATGGGCGCTCCGAATCGCTTTGACCTCGATCCCGCCGAGGGCCACTGTCCGCTGTGCGCCCGCATCGCTCGTGGCGACGCCGTCGCCGCGTCTCCGGACGGCCTCGCGGTGGCGATCCGCGACGCGTACCCGGTGGCGGAGGGTCACACGCTCGTCATCCCGCGCCGCCACGAGCCCGACTTGCTCGGGCTCAGCGCCGCGGAGACGGCCTCGCTCTGGGAGCTCGTGCACGAGGTGGCGCGGTCCGTACTCGCCGAGACGGGCGCCGACGGGTTCAACGTCGGGGTCAACGCCGGCGTCGCCGCCGGTCAGACCGTGATGCACGTCCATGTGCACATCATCCCGCGCCGCCTCGGCGACGTGCCCGACCCGCGCGGCGGGGTGCGCTGGGTGCTGCACGAGCGGGCTCCTTATTGGGAGGACGAGTGACGCCGAGTGGGGCGGAGGCGGGCGAGCAGCCGGACCGTGGCGCGGTGGCCTTCGCCGAGCGCGTGATCGCGCTGCTCGACGAGGGCACCTTCACCGCCACCTACAAGTTCGCCCTGCTGCTGGCGCTGCTCGACGTCTGTCTGGAACGTACAGATGCATCCGGCCGCCCTCCGACGACGGTCTCCACCCGCGACCTCGCCCGCCGCGTCATCGAGCTCTATTGGCCGCAGACCGACGAGTACGCAGGTCTCGGTGAGCCCACTGTGCTGCGCCAGAACAAGAAGGGTCAGGCGGAGATCATCCGCGACATCCGCAGGTTCCGGGAGAAGTACGGCCCCGACCCTTCCGCCACGCTCGCCGCGGCGCGGCTGGGTGCGCCGCGCCGGTACGAACGGCTGATCGACGCGGTCGAGTGGAAGCTGATCGAGATGCCTCTGCCGCGGCTGCAGGTCATGGGCGGCGTGCACGACGCCTTCATCTACCGGATCGGCTGGGACACGAGCGTGCGACAGGCGGACACGCGTGCCCCCGGTTTCGACCCGCACGTGCATTTCGTGGGCCGGGCCGCCGAGTACCTCACGCAGCTCGGCGGCCTCCTGCGCCCGCTGATCGAGACGAAATGGGTCGAGCGCGTGCTGCGCATCAACCGGAGCGTGGTCGCCGACGCGGGGCTGCCGGAGTTCATGTTCGGCGTTGAGCGGATCTCGCTCGCCGCGGTCCGTCCGTTGCTCCACGAGGCGCAGTCTGGGCGCTGCTTCTACTGCGGCGGACAGTTGCGCCGCGACTTCGTCGACGTGGACCACTTCGTCCCGTGGGCGCGCCGGCCGGACGACGGTCTCGAGAACCTCGTCGCCGCGCACCCCGACTGCAACAACAGCAAGCGCGACTTCCTCGCGGCGACGCCGCATCTGGAGGGTTGGCTGCGGCGCTTCGACCGGAGCTCGCGCGCCGGAGCCGTGCTCCGCGAGGCCGGCGCGCAGCTCGGCTGGGACTCGCACCCGCAGAGGACGCTGAGCATCGCGCGGGGCATCTATCTGCGTGTGCCCCGTGACACGCGTCTCTGGCTGGCGCGCGACCGGTTCGAGCCGGCGGACCCGGGAGCGATCGCCGCTTTGCTGGCGGGCTGAACGGACGGGGAAGAGTGTCGCGGCGCCGGCCTACGAGGTCCGGTGCCTCCAGCCGGGCCGGCGCGGGCCGGGCCGCACGGCGAGTTCCCTGCGGTTGGTCCACGCGAGCACGGCGAGGTCAGCCGCGGCGACGGCCATCAGCGATGCGGGCGCGCCACGGGCGGCCAGGACGACGAGGAAGAGGGCGACTCCGAGTATGTTGGTCCAGGCGTCGACGCGCTGCGCCACGTAGAAGGCGGCGTAACAGAGGGCGAGGACGAGGCCGCCGGCGAGCACACCGGAGAGGCCGATCCAGGCGCCGAACAGGGTGGCCACTCCCTTGCCGCCGCGGCCGCGCAGGATGGGGGTGAAGGCGTGGCCGAGCAGCGGCGCGACGGCCACCGGCAGGAGAGCCCAGCCGTCGAGGCCGGCGGCGCGCGCCAGCGCCACACCGGCCGTGGCCTTGCCGACGTCGAGGACGCCGGCGGCGAGCCCGACCTTCCATCCGCCGGCCCGCCAGACGTTGCCCGCGCCCGGGTTGTGGTCGGGTCCGTACGCGCGGATGTCGACGTGCAGCACGGCGCGGCCGAGCCACCAGGCGAGCGGCAGGGCGCCGAGGCCGAAGGCCACGAGCGTGAGCAGTACGACTTCCATACTTGGAATGTACCGCGCGCCCGCGACGCCCAAGCGCCGCCGGCGCTCCAGCTCAGTCGGCCAGCAGCTCCGGGTACTACTCCTCGCGCTCTTCTCGCGCGCAGAAGCTCACGCGGTAGCAGTGACCGTTGACGACCACCTGCAGGTCGGGGTCATACCTGCGGAAGACGTGCATCATGACGGTGTTCTGGTAGAGGAGTTCGGCGACCAGGTCGGTGACGCCCCTTTCCAGCGCGAGGCCGGCCAGACTCTCGAGCAGAGCGGTGCCGATCCCGCGTCCCTGCTCCGCGTCCTCCACGATGAACGACACCTCGCCGCTGTGGCTGCCGGGAAGACGGTACAGGCGCCCGACGCCGACGACCTCGTCGCGCCCACGGCGCCGCACCTCCGCCAGCAACGCGACGTGGTCCTGCTGGTCCACGTCGCAGAAGTAGTCGATCTCCCGGTCGCTCAGCCCCGGCTTGTAATGGTGGAAGCGCAGGTACCGTGAGTCCGGGCTGAGGCGCCCGAACATCCGTCGCACGGCGTCCTTGTCGGCGGCGTCGACGAAGCGGAGCAGCGCCTGCCCTCCGTCACGCAGGACCACCCTCCTCCGGAACTGAGCGGTCGGGCCGCCACGACCTGAACGCGTGCCCACAGGGATCGCCCCCCGCGATTCACCGCCGCGCCGCGTCGCGCCACGGGCGGCCACAGGACACGCCCGTCGCCGCGGCCCTGAGGCCGACGCGGCCCTGTGACCGAGCACGACGCCTGGGCGCGGACTCCGTCTCTCCTATTCCTTGTACCCGACCAGCGTCTTGAGGTCCTCGACGCTCTCCGGGTTCTCGATCGTCGTGGTGTCGCCCACGGGCTCGTTCCTGACCAGGCTCTTGAGGATGCGGCGCATGATCTTGCCGCTGCGCGTGCGGGGCACGGCGGCGGTGAAGACGATCCTCTCCGGCCGGCAGGTGGGGCCGAGGACCTTCACCACCTGGTCCGTCAACTCCTTGGCCAGCTCGTCCGAAGGCTCCCTGTCCTTGAGCCGCACGAACGCCCAGGGCGTCTCGCCCTTGATCTCGTGCGGCGCCGGGACCACGGCGCACTCGGCCACGTCGGGGTGCGTCGCGATGGCGTTCTCCACCTCGGCGGCGGAGAGCCGGTGGCCCGCCACCTTCATCACGTCGTCGAGGCGCCCCGTGAGACGGAAGTTGCCCTCGCTGAAGTACCGTGCCCCGTCGCTCGAGAAGTAGGCGTCGTGGCCGAACCGGGCCCAGTAGTTCTCCTCGTACATCGCCGGGTTGCCGAAGATGCCGCGGAGCATCCCGGGTCCGAAGGGACCGCGCTGGACCAGGTACCCGGGGTCGTCCCCCAGTCCGAGGGCCTCGCCCCTGTCGTCCAGGATCTCGTGCCTGGTGCCGGGGAAGCTCCTGCCCGCGACGGTGGGGATGAAGGGTCCGATCCCGGGCAGGGCGTTGATCAGCGTGCCCCCGGTCTCTGTCTGCCACCACGTGTCGATCACCGGGCAGCGGCAGCCGCCGACCTCCTCGAAGTACCACATCCAGGCGTCCCGGCTGATGGGCTCGCCGACGGTCGCCAGCAGCCGCAGGCCGGTGAGGTCGTGGCCCTCGAGCCACTCGTCGCCCCAGCCCATGAACATCCGGATGAGCGTCGGCGCGGTGTAGAAGACCGTGACGCCGTGCCTCTCGATGATCTCCCACACGCGCCCCCGGTCCGGGAAGTCGGGCGCCCCCTCGTAGAAGATCTGGGTCGCGCCCACGGAGAGCGGACCGTAGACGTTGTAGGTGTGCCCCGTCACCCAGCCGATGTCGGAGGTGCACCAGAAGACGTCCTCGTCGTGCAGGTCGAAATCCCACTTGGTGGTCCAGTACGCCTGGGTCAGGTAGCCGCCGGTGGTGTGGATGACTCCCTTGGGTCTGCCGGTGGTGCCGCTCGTGTAGAGGATGTAGAGCGTGTCCTCGCTGTCCATCACCTCCAGCTCGCAGTAGGGCTCCGCTCCCTCCATGAGCTCGTGCCACCAGTGGTCCCTGCCCTCGACCCAGTCCACCTCCTGGCCGGTCCGCCGGAAGACGACGACGTGGGCGACCGTGGTCCCCTCGACGGCGCGGTCGGCGTTGTCCTTCAGGTTGACCGCCCGGCCGCGACGGTAGTACCCGTCGCAGGTCACGAGCGCCTTGGAGCCGGCGTCCTCGATCCTGTCCTTGAGCGAGTCGGCGCTGAAGGCGGAGAACACCACGCTGTGTGGAGCACCGATGCGGGCGCAGGCGAGCATCGCGATCTGCGCCTCGGGGATCATGGGCAGGTAGATGCTGACCCGGTCACCCCTGCCGACCGCGAGTCCCTTGAGGACGTTGGCGAACCTGTTGACCTCTCGGTAGAGGTCGTGGTAGGTGAGCGTCTTGGCCGGTTCTCCGGTCGGCTCCCTCACACCGATGATCGCCGCCTTGTTGCGCCGCCACGACTTCGCATGTCTGTCGACGCAGTTGTAGCAGGCGTTGAGCTTGCCGCCCACGAACCACTTGAAGTACGGCGGGTCTCGCCGGTACGTCTCATCCCAGGTCCGGAACCAGTCGAGTCCCTCGCGGGCGCGCTCCGCCCAGAACGCGACCGGATCCTCGTCCGCCTGCCGGTAGAGAGACGCGTCGTTGACCCAAGCCAGTCGCTTCATCTCCTCGCTCGGCCAGAAGACCTCCTTCTGGCCCGCATCTTCCACGACCCATTTGGTGATCTCTCGCATGTCCCCTCCCAGATGAGCACGGGTCCGTACGACCTGGTGGCGAAGTCGAGGCGTCAAGGACAGCCTACGAGAGAAGGCGCAGAAAGGCACGGGTCAGCGCGGGTGTGAGTGGTTGTCCACCCTGTGGTCCGGTGCCGGGATGAGTCCAGGGCGGATCCGGGCTCATGGCCCCCTCGCGAAAGCCGTCGGCCACGCAGAGCGCCCGGCAGGTC
>Ga0255343_1004910_pt1 | contig 12865 bp, 20 predicted proteins | sample wastewater_treat_4_FD_192413 | JGI IMG/M metagenome (GOLD analysis project Ga0255343, IMG submission 192413) | Wastewater microbial communities from Lulu Island WWTP, Vancouver, Canada - plant16 | ecosystem: Engineered > WWTP > Wastewater > Unclassified | place: Canada: Vancouver, British...
GAGATATGATAGCTTGGGTATATGGTTCAGGATTCCCTAAAAGTTTAAATATAGGTAAAGTTATGGACAAATATCTTAAAACTGGTAATGCTTCTTGGAATGGAACAGGAGATAGTAGTAATGGTGCTTTGGGATATTCTAAACTACAACATAATCAAGGATATAGACCAGCAGACTATTCTAATAAACATCAGAATAAAGAAGAGATAACTGAGGACTTGGCTAAAAAATGGGAGGGTTGGGGTACTGCTCTTAAACCTGCACTAGAGCCTATTACAGTAGCAAGAAAGCCACTAGAAAAAGGATTAAATGTAGCAAGTAATTGTTTGAAGTGGGGAGTAGGAGGAATAAATATTGATGGGTGTAGGGTGGGAACAGATACTAGAACATATAAAGGTATGAGTAGTAATAAGCCAGAGGTTGGAACATTCAGAGATGATAATTGGAAACCAAAAAACATAGAAGTAACAGCAACTGGTCGCTTCCCAGCCAATCTAATCCTATCCTACCCAGAGGATGAATATGTGATAAAATCAAACATATCAGATAAAGATATATTAAGAATTAGAAACTACTTTAATGGCAAGAAATCATAAGTATTATAGACGAGTTTGGGAAAAGTTAAATGGTAAAAAAATACCAGATGGCTATCATATACACCATCTTGACAATGATAAGACAAATAATGATATTAAAAACCTTGTCTGTTTATCTCCGCAGGAACACTTTGAAATACATAGAAGAAATTTTGAATTGTATGGTAACAAAAGAGATTACTTTTCAATGACATACCTACAAAGGTTTCTAAAGGAAAGACAAGATTTTAGTAAATATAAAAGACCACCAATAAGTGAAAAACATAGACAAGCTATTATTAAAGCACACAAAGGGAAAACGCATCCAAACTATCTTATAAAACACAGCGAAGAAACTAAAAGAAGAATGTCGGAGTTTAGAAGTAAATATGGGGTTTGGAACTCAACTAAGTGTAAGGATATAAAAACTGGTAAAGAATATATATCATATTCACAGGCAGAAAAAGATACTGGTTTAACAAGAAAAACTAAATTATTTAATAATAGAATAATATGTATAGAATAACAGAAAAACAATTTAACGAAATGCCATCAGAGTTACAGGAGTTGTATGAGAAACTTCCTAATCCTTCTCGTGACGAGGTAGTAGGGTTGTTTCCACAGACAAAGAGTGGTGCTATGAACTCTATTGCTAAAGGTAGCCAATATAATACCTATGGGAAAATGTATGAACGACAAGTAACAAATCCTGCTAGTGAGGGTTCAGCCTCTCGCTTCTTTTATTGTGCCAAAGCAAGTAAGAGAGAAAGGAATATAGGGTGTGAGGGGTTGGAGGAGAAACCAAAAGTATTCAATGGTCAATCAGACAAACCAAGCGAAGATATGAAAGACGTAGAAAAAAGATTTACAACACTTCCAGTAGCCAACTTCCATCCTACGGTTAAACCTCTTGCCCTTATGGAGTATCTTGTTAAACTTGTAAGCAGAGAAGGACAGGTGGTACTAGACCCATTTATGGGAAGTGGTACAACAGGTATGGCATGTGTAAACACAGGGAGAGATTTTATAGGTATAGAGATAGATGAAGATTATTTTAAGATAGCACAGGCAAGAATAGAGTCTTGTAAAGAAAGTAGACAACTAACTTTTGAATAGCAGTATATGTCCTTAAATTTTACCTAAGCTAAGGGATATTGAATAATTTTTCGCCCTGAGGTATAATACTTGTATGAAAAGTGTAGCAATATCTTTTAGTAAATTAGTTGTATAACTCTGTGGGCTGGTAGGTTTGCTACAACTTTCCTACCACCCTACAAGGTTAGAAAGGGGGTTTTATGGCTAGAAGCAAAAGAATGTTCTCATGTGACGTGGTAGATACTGATAAGTTTTTAGATATGCCTGTAAGTGCAAGGTGTTTATACTACGATTTAGGAATGAGGGCAGATGACGATGGGTTTATATCGCCTAAAAAAGTCCTAAGATTAACGGGTGCTTCAGATGACGACTTGAGAATTTTAATCGCTAGAGATTTTGTAATTCCATTTGAGAGTGGTGTTATTGTTATCAAAGACTGGAAATTAAATAACTATCTTAGAAAGGATAGGTATTTTCCAACAAAGTACACAGAAGAGAAATCCAAATTATCCTTGTTAGAAAATGGTTCTTATGCTATTGAAGAAGCAACAGATACCATTGGTCTACCATATGGTATACCACTTGGTACACCACCTGGTGCACCGAGAAGAGAAGAGAAGAGAAAAGAAAAGAAGAGTATAAAACCAGAAAAAAAGAAAGACACTCTTAACGGAGTAGAAATCCTCTTACAGGAAGATACTGTACTGGAACTTTCCAGGGCACTTGGTATAGACCAGACCGTTGTACAGGGGGAAGTGGAGAAGATGGTAGACTGGTTAAGAGCCAAGGGAAAGAGGTATAAGGATTACAAAGCGTTCGCCCGAAACTGGCTGAGGCGAAGTGTGGCGAAAAGCCAAGATAGTGATGTTAAAATTAAATTTTTTAATAAATAACTATGAAAGACAAGGGCAGGGCATTAATTGCGGCACTTCTAAACAGGGGTTACAAGCCAGAGTTTTACTCTATGCTTACTGAGGATATGTTTGAAAACCCTGTAGACAAGAAAGTTCTCAAAGTTTTGAAAGAAGGATTTAGGTATTCTCCAGACAGGGTAGCGGAGTTTAGGCAAGTAACAGGGCTTGGTTATAGTGAAGTTGTAGATTTTCTCGTAGAGGTAGACAAGGTTAAAAGTTGGGTTACTGAGCAGGATATTTTAGAGTTTGTAGAAGAATATAAGACTAGGAAGATAAAGGAATTGGTAAATAGGGGAGAAATAAGTAAGGCTTTCGAGTATTTTAAAGAGACTGTTAGTAGGCAGACAAATGTGATTGAAGATTATAAGGCACATCTAGAAGAGAGCAGACAGGGTGCGGACAATGGTTTGTTGGGGTTACCCACTGGGATACCAAGTTTAGATGCGGTTACAAGTGGATTTAGGAAATCTAAGGTATGGGTTATTGGAGGGTACAATGCATACGGAAAATCGTATTTTATGACAAATATGGTAAACAGACTCATTGAAATGAAGAGGAGGGTTTGTGTAATTACACTTGAAATGACTAAAGAAGACATACTTGATAGGCTTATTGGAGAGAGATTAGGCATTGGAGTTTATGAATTAGCCAAGACGGTAAACAGGGAAAGGGTGGCAGAGCAGGTTGCTAAGATAGAAAAGAATATAAATGATTTGGACCTTTGTATTCTTGACACTCTTTATGACATAGAAGATATAGAAATGAGGTTAAAAATAGAGAATAAAAATAGGAAAATAGATGTTGTTTTTGTAGATTTTATACAGCTTGTGCGAAACAAAGAAAGTAAGAGTAAGTATGAGAGTTTAAGTGAAGTATCGGAGAAACTTCAGGAATTAGCAAAGGAGTTGGGTGTGTGTATGGTAATACTTTCGCAAATAAGTAACGAAGCTCAAAAAGATGATAGCCAGAACCTTTATGGTTTTAAGGGTGCAGGAGAAATAGGACAGATTGCAGATGTTGCTATTAGACTTCAAAGGTTTAAAGATAAAGAAACTTCTAGGTTTACTGATGAATATAACCTACTCGTAGTTAAGAATAGGTCTGGAGAAACAGGTGGAATAGGATGTAGGATTACTTTTCCTGGTGGGACAATTACTGAAGTTAATTTAGAACAACAAGAATATGAACAAATGGGAGAAATATGAAATTCTTAAAAAGAGAATAGTTGCTAAAAATAGTGAAGATTACGAAAAACAAATAAAAGAAATAATTAAGTTGTTAAATATCTAAGAGGTTTATTGTGTGTTGACATATGTTATAACGGTATGGTATAATATGGTATTATATAAATTAAATATATTATATTTATGGACAATCAAATAGCAATTAGCAAAGATGATGTGGACAAGTTAGTGGGTATAGGGTTCACGGGGCATGACATTGGTCTTAGCAACATATATCCTAGGAGTGTAAACATATTGCAGAGTGACAAGCAGTATGAGGCGTTTACAGATGGGGACAATATTACTAAGAAGATGTATGGAAAGTTGTTTGTAAGAGGTGATATTAACAAGACAAGTGATTTGGTAGACAAGATAGAGGGAACAATGATTAAAGTAGAGAAGGGATATGAGATTCGTAATGGCGAGAATGGTATAGAGGAGAGTGGTTATGGATTTTTAAGTGCCACTCAAAAGGCAGAGTATGTAGAGCAGGGATTAAAGCCTATTAATATGGTAAAGGTTTTGATAGGGCTTGAAGATGCCGAGACCACGAATAAGAAAATGGTTGAGTTAAAGAAGAAAATGGATGCAGGAGAGATTGTTACAAGTAATGATTACCCATTTGCATTGGTTGTTGTTAAGGGTTCTAGTTTTGAGAGTTGGTTTAATGTAGAGAAGCAAATGCAGGATTTAGCTAATGAGTATTTTAATAGACCTCTTTCACAGATACCTATAATAGCTTTTAGGTTGGTTGTTACAAGCAATAAAGAAGAGGGTGAAGGGTTTACATACTACAGTATGGACTTTGATGTTAAGCCTAATGACCCGAAAGAAGCGTTGGCATTTACTCCTTATTTACTGGAAGCTAAGAACCAGAGGTTGTTTTATAAAGTTAAGGAGAGAGTAGCAGAAAAAGAGGCTGAGAAAGCACCAATAATTGCAGATGTAGAGAGTGGTGCTAAGAGTGAAGAGGTCAGGGACGCATTGAAGTTTACTGAGGAAATTTTTTCTGATAGTGGAATAACCGATTCTGACCTTCCGTTTTAAATTAAGTAATTACGAAAATGAAATTATCGTTAATTGATTTTAAAAAGCATGAGAACTCGGAGGTAGACCTTGATGGTAATACGGTAATTACAGGGCGAAATGGAGAGGGTAAGACTTCCATTTTAGAAGGGATTGTATTCACATTGTTTGGTAGGAACTTCTATGGCAAGGTAGCTACTGATATGTTTGTAAGGAAAGGTTCTCTTGGTGCTACTGGGATATTGAGTATGGGTGGAACGGAAATAAAACGAACAGTAGGAAAGGAGAATTCAGTTTACCTAAATGGGGCAAAAAGTAAAGTAGCAGAGGTTGGTAGTTTGTTTCCGAGTGCTGAAATGGCATTGCCTGTGATAAACCCATTGTATTTTATGTATGAGATGTCTGACATAGAGAAGCGAGAATTGTTTATGAAATTGCTTCCTAGTATAGACCGAGAGGAAGTGTTTAAGAAGCATTACAGTGATAGGAAAGATTTAGTAGATAGGTTTAACAATAGCACTTTGAAGGAGATACGAGAGCAGATTAAGAATAGTGAGGTTATTCTTAAAGCGAATGCGAGTCAAATAGCAACATACGAATTAGATATTAGAGATAGACAAGAAGAGATTAAGAAGATGCGTGAGGCTATGCCAGAAGCTCCCAAGGGGGTGCTTGAGAAAGAAAAGGAAATTCAGAAAGAGCTAGATGAAGCACAAAAGGAGTTGGGGTTGTTAGGAAACCCTCATGTTCAGATTGAGCAGTATGATAAAGAGTTGGCAGGATATACCCAACAGGCTCTTCCTGTTGTTAGGAAGTTAGGTGTTCAGAATATAAGCCAAGCAGTTGAGAAGATTAAGAAAGCTGTTGAAGCTCTTGAAAATGAGTTTGAGCAGTTGAGGAACGACTATGCTAAATATAGTGTTATGCTAGAGCAATTGAAGCAGTTTGAGAGTGGTAGGTGTCCTTTGTGTAAACAGCCAGTAACAACTGCAACCCAGAGGATAGAAGAGGTTAAGAAAGAGAAAAGCCAAACTGAGCAGAGGCTTACGGAGCTTAAGATGAAGATAGACAAGTATAAACAGGTGCTTAGGCAATTGCAGGATTTGTCGGATAATGTGCAGAGATGTATCAATGGTAAGCAGTTAAGTGAGAAAAAGGTAAGCAAGTATGAGAAGTTGGTAGAGAGAATTAAGGAGTTGGAATCTCAATTGGTAGGAAACAGTAAAGAAGATTTTAGGAAAGCAGTTGAAGTTGAGAAGATAAAGGAAAACATCCGTCTTATTCAGAATGAGATTACAAGAAAGAAAGGTACTATATCTAAACTTAAAGAGACTAACAAGAAATTAGAGAATGATATGCCAGACTTGAAGTTGCTAGAAGAAGCATTGTCTAATAGTGGTGTTGATGCTTGGGTAGCAAAAGAACAGGCAAAGGTGATAGAAAATATGGTTTCTAAGTATATGAAGTTAGAAGTAGTTACTGTACTTGAAAACAAGACAAACGATAATACAAAAGAGGTATTTGAGATTATAAAAGACGGAGTGAGTTTTAGGAGTATGAGTTTTGGAGAGCGTATTAAAGTAAGTGTTGCATTCGGATTAGTGCTTAGAGAGCTTATGAAGGGGTTTAACTTGCCGTTTGTATTGTTAGACGAGGGTAGTGTGTTAAGTGAGGATACCCTTGCCGAGATTAAGAAGTGGTTAAATGAGCAGGGAGTGGACCTTATTTACACAAGAGCAAGTGATACTAAATTAAGTGTTAAGAAAGATGCTTGAAATACAATTGCCTGAAGAGGTTAAAAGTTTAACAGAAGGGAGTTTGTTTGATAATGATGGTTTAATCAATGATGATATGTTGAGTAAATACTTAGCATACAATCCAGAATTGACAAGAATTTATGGGTTAGCTGTAGCAGACTTAAGAAAGACTAAGCGTGAGTTAGAATTGGAAATTTTTAAGTTAGAGCAGGAAATGGAAAGGGTTAAGGCTAGTATCATTCTTAAGATAGACCCTGCAATATATAAAAATGAGTCTATGCGTGAGGCAAGGGTTATTTTGGACGAAGAGTATAGGAAGCTTCAGGATAAAGTGTTGAGTATTAAGAAAGATATGATTAGTTTAGATAAGGAGATAGACGACTTAAGTGAGCTTTATTGGAAGCATAAGTCTATGCAACAGAGTTTAGATGCTATGACAAAGCTAAGATTGTCAGAGCGTAGATATTAATTAAATTTTTATTTTTATTTATATGAAGAGAGTGATAGAAGTTGATTCAATTGTAATAGTAACGATAATCGCTTCACTTGTTGCAGCATTCCTTATTGGTGTTGCAGTTGGTAAGGCTGCATATTCGGAGTGTGAACCTAAGGTTGTTACACAGGAAGTGGAGAAGATTGTTTATAAAGACACTCCAGAAACACTAGAATATGTTAGAGCTTTGGAAGATGGTTTAGATGCAATGTCAGAGGCTTATTTGGTTGTGTTTGATGTTGCAGAAATTGAAATGAATGATAATAACATGAGGATAGGTCAGGGATATTATGATGTTTATGACTTTGCGAAAGCATGGTTAGAGAAATAAAGTTTATTTAAATTAAGTTTATATTATTATGGAAAAATATGATAAAGAAGCATTGTGGAAAAAGAAGTATTTAAAAATACAAGAGGCGGCATACTTACTTGGTATGGCACCACAGAATACATACACAATGGTTTATAAAGGAAAGTTTAGTTCTGAATTTGTTGAGGAGGATGGTAAGGAGGTTATGGCTATTCCTAGGGACGAAGTATATAACTATATTCTAAAAAGGAGAGCAGAGCTTTATAAAAGAGCCGAGAGTTATAAATTGCCCGACGAGCCCCTGGAATGAAGATAGGAGATGTAAGAGACCATATAAGTTATAGTTCTATTAGTAAGTATCTGCGTTGTCCTAGGCAGTGGTACTATGATTATGTGGTAGCACCAGAGAAAAAAGAAGAGAACCTATCTCTTACTTTGGGGACTGTTTATCATACTGCTCTTGAGAGGTTGTATTCAGAGAGGGACTACGAGAGTGGTTTAGCGGCATTTAATGAGATAAGTGGTAACCATGGGCGTAGGGCTCATAGAGAAGTGGAAGGGGTTATAGAGTGCTACAAACAGTATTATTTAAGTGTGTACCCGAAGTATGCTACTAGGGTAGAAAGTGTTGAGTTAAAGGGAACGGTAGCAATTCCTGGTGTAGAAGTTCCTTTGGAGTATAGAATGGACTTAGTTACTACTGATGGAATAATTATTGACCATAAAACTGTGGGGAGAATGGAGCCTGATTTGGAGCACAGTTTACAATTTGATTTGTATGCGTATGTGTTTTATAAGCAGAATGGTGTGTTGCCAAGAGGTGCAGAGTATCATTATGCTTACAAGGACAGTGGTAAGGTAAAGGTTGTTAGTAAGGTACCGAAGATTTCTGAGATGTTAAAGGCTGTTGCATGTGCGGAAGGAATGGCAAAAGGTGTTGAGGCTGATAATTTTATGCCTACCTATGGTAAGCATTGCGAGTGGTGTCCGTATAAAGAGCTCTGTGACAGGGAGTTTGGATTAATTTAAATTTTTAACATATTTAATATGAAGTATATAAAAGGTGCTTTAATAGTTGGGGAGCGAGAGATTATGGTGCAGCTTCCGAGTGATTGGAGAATTAAGATAAACACCGAGAAGTTTTTGCTTTGTAAATCTTATTTGGGAGAAGATACTGCTTTTAATACTTCTATGATATTTAATGTTAGAGAGGTAGATGATATTGCTTGGAAGAATTGGCTAACTAGAATTGAGCTTATTAAGCAGAACATGGAACTGGGTAATAACGATAACAGTAATAATAACGAGAATATCAATAGTGAACAAAAGGAGGAGTAATGATAAGATTATTTATAGACAAAATTGATGAAGAAGAGGGAATCATTTGTGTATCGCTTACTAGTTCAGACGGTGCGAAAATTGTTAGTGAGGATTATAAAGGAGACTACAAAGTAAATGGTATTACTAGAGAGTTTCCTATTAAGCTAGTATTGCACGAGGGCAAAGATTATTTTTTAACTGATAGTGGAAACATTAAATTTCTTAGGGAGAGAGTAGATGAATTTAAAACCAGTCTTAGGAAAAGTAATAATACAAGTAGATAAGCAGGATGAGAAGATTGGGAATACCAATCTGTTTGTGCCAGAAGTGACAAGAGAAAAAGAACTTGGTTTAGGTTTGTGTTTAACTGGGAAGTACAAGGGTAAGAAGGTATGTTATAAGAAGTATGCAGGAGACGAGATGGAAGTAGATGGGAAATCTTTATTTGTAGTAGATGAGGAAGACATACTAGCAGTAGTTAAGGAAGTGTAGTATATTTTAGTATGGCAAGAAGTATAGAAGCGACTAAACGTGCTAAGGCGGCTTATTCACGAAGGTATCGTAGGGAACATGCTGCTAAGGTCCGTGCTTATAATCGTAAAACTGTAAAAGAGAGGGCTAATCGTAACAAGGCTAGAGCAGAAATGATTAAGAAGTATGGCAAGGCGAGGTTGAGGGGGAAGGATGTTCATCATATTTCAGGGAGTGCGAGAAACAATTCCATAAAGAATTTAGCGATTGTAAAAGCCCACCATGAAGGAGGTGCTCCAGGTAACCAAAATGCCCGAAAGAAAAGAAAAAGACGCTAGGTTTTCAGTGGTGTGAACCCGAACTCTTCTGAGAAGGTTACTATGGGAATTAGTATTAGGCTGGACATGTTAGAATCTCCACCGTTAGTCTTGCGTAGGTACTTATTGTTCCTTTTGAGGAATGCTTTTAGTTCATTGGTTTTCATACGGCTGTAAACCCATTTGTATGGTGGTAGGTAGTATATGACAATCCATTCAATAGCTTTGGAAGTTGATATGGCAGAGGGTTTGTTTTTGTATTTGTATTCTATGCCTACATTTCCTGAACTTTTACTTCTTATGTCTAGCTTAAGTTCTATTGTATACCCGTCATCGTCTATAAAATCATAATCAGGCTGATATCCGTTTACTCTTTTAATAGTGGGGAATTCCTTTTTAAGCATAGCAAGTATGTATTCTTCTGCTTTTTGTCCTAGTTGTAAGTCTTCTTCAAACATAAGGATTACAATTTTATTTTTGGAAAATTAGTATATACTCTTTTTGCATGACATTATACAATCCATAGATTATTTTATCTATCTTCTTAACGGTTTTAAAACCTATTTTTTCACAACAATCAATTACGCTTTGGGTAGTGTTTATTTCTTGTCCTTTAAAAGTAACATTTCCTATAACTATAACGCAATACTTATCTTTCTTTAAGACCCTATACATTTCACTATATGCTTTTTTCATATCTTTGTCATACAGGTCGAATTTGTTTAATCCAGTTCCACGAACACCGATAAAGTCTTCTTTTATTTTGTCTAAATCATATCCTAGAGCTTTTAACGAATGAGCATCATTAGCGACATAATTTAAAGCAATAGAATATGGAGGAGATGTGATGATTCCGTCTACTGACTCATCCTCTAAATTTATTTTTCTAGCATCGCCCTCTAGAATTTTTGTTTTACCAATTTTTAAATCATGTTTTTGAATTGCGTTTCTGTAATCCTCAACAGACGCAATCATTTTTAGGGCATCATTAACAAATGAGGATTCAAAATTTTTACTTCTTCTTGATTGGTCGCTATGTGCCATCATTTCGGCAACTTTGTAGAAATTTTTAACTTTCTCATTGTCTGGTTCTTTTCCATCTTTTTTGAATAGATAGTAATCTTTGTATTTTTTAATTTCGTCAAGGACATCAACGGATTCTGTTTTTACTTTTGAAACAAGAACGCAGAGTGGGCTTATATCTAATCCTATTGCATTTATTCCTAAGATTTGGGCTTCTAAAACAGATGTGCCACTTCCAACGAATGGGTCAAACAGTGTCTCGCCATTTTGGATTTTTATAATATTCATTAGTGCCCGAATCATTTGAGGATGGAATTTTCCTTTGTATGGATAAATCCAGTGGGTTAAATATTGATTAACGGATTTTGTTTGATTATATTTCTGTAAATAGTAATAATCGGAATAGTCATTGTTTATCGTTTTAAAATATGCAAGCCTTCTCCTGAGTATTTCTGTATCCGTATTATTCTCTGATTCAAACTCTCTAAAGTTATTCGCAACTTTTACATTAAGTCCGAAGGATTGTAACTCTAACTTAGCTAAAGATAGTTCGTAAATGAACTGGATGTTGTTTAATAGTTTAAAATTGTTTGTATTTTTCATAATTGTTTTGAGAGGGGAGGGAATTGCACCCTCTACGGTGTAAACAGGTAAATGAAAAAACCTCGCAGAGCTTTCGCTTTCTGCCACCCAGCTATTTTCTTGCGACCCCTTACCTACTTGGATACCCTCTCATTGTAAAACAGCTTAACACTCCTGGCTAGGAGAGCTACTGCCCAGAGCTCCCCCAGTCAGAACTAGATAACTTTCGTAATTAAATTATCTAGTAGGTAGGAATATCCTACCTTGCTTAGCCCCGAGTTGTCATTTAGGACACCCAGAACTAAGCAGAGTGGGACATTTACTTCTTATGCCCTACTTGTCTCTCTTAATAATATAATGCTTTCTCTTTATGTTAAACCCTATTTGGTCTCCTCTCTTAAAATCTCTGTTTAACAATATATTTATTGCTATTCATAAACTCTTCACTATAAACATCTACTCCATTTATAAACAGTATTCTTCTTTTCTTAGTCATTTTCTTCCTCCTTTAATAATTCAGATTCCTTTATTTTTCTGTCTTTCATTTCCTCTACTGACCAACCAGATACTAGCTCGTGTAATTCCATAGTATCCTTCTTCCCCTTGCTGTAGGCTTCTATGTATATCTCAGACAATAACTGCTCTATAAAGTCTATCAGGTCGTCAATTTCATTCACTATTCTGCAAAACTCTCCATCTTCATTCCTATAATACAAATCCCCATACAAAAACCTCAACTCCTCCTTCCATTCTTCTTCGGCAGGTGTTATTTTCGATGGTTGCAATTCTCGCCTACTATTTTTTAGTTCTTTTTTAATTTTCTTGGCGTCATCAAGAGATAACTTTAATGTTCTTGGCTCAGATAATAGGTTGTTCAACACCTCTATTATTTCGTTTACCTTTTTAATAATATCCTCGACAAACTCACTTTCGCTGTAATACTTTTTGTCATCAGATATTTTTTCTATCTTATTCATTCTCTTATACCTTTAACAATTTAGATAATTTCTCCTTTACCTCCTTTCCAAAGGGAGTCCTCTGAAAAGTAGTCAACTCCCAATACCAACGCTCTATCTCCACCAACTCCTCAAAAGTAAATGCCTTCTCGGACAACAGTTCGTATACATATTTCTCTAAATTGTCTAACTTCATAGTCTTAAGTTCTATGTTTCTAGATAATCTCTGCTCTTTCCAGTCTGTTGTATACTCCTTTACATACAACCCCTCAAAGTCTTTTTGCAATGCCTCCCTAAGTTTTATGTCCAAATCCCCTATCTTATTCATTTTCTTTTCCCTTTAATAATTCAGATAAACCCTTTGACATTATAGAAAGTTCTCTTACAGCTTCCATTGCTTTCTCATCCATCACTGCATAGGCGAAAATTGAAGCCATAACCATCTCATAAAAGTCTCTATCTTGCCTATATCCTGCGTATAGACATCTAGCAAGGTTTCTCTCTTTCGCATTTACAGAGAAGGTTGTTTTCTTGGTTTCTGGGTCAATGAATATAAAAAGACCCTCATACCCTGCTTTCTCTATTGCCTCTATAACATCTTTTGGCGAAAGCTCTATATCTTTTGTTTTTTTTGACATATTATTTATTTTAATAATTTAAATATTTATTTTCTATTTCCTTCGTTATCATACCCAACAGGAACATTGGAATCACTCCCCAGAGTTCCTGTAAGCCTCTCTAATGACCTTGCATGTCTTTTTAGGTCTTGTTGCTTCCAGTCCTCGTTTGCCTTGCTTAAAACG
>Ga0255343_1004913_pt1 | contig 12862 bp, 12 predicted proteins | sample wastewater_treat_4_FD_192413 | JGI IMG/M metagenome (GOLD analysis project Ga0255343, IMG submission 192413) | Wastewater microbial communities from Lulu Island WWTP, Vancouver, Canada - plant16 | ecosystem: Engineered > WWTP > Wastewater > Unclassified | place: Canada: Vancouver, British...
TGCCCCGAACTTTCTCGGAAGCAGGGATTCTGAAACGATAAATGACAATTTTGCGGAAACAATAAACGCTTCCGGATTCATCGGGTCATCCTCGCGGAACTTGGCGGCTTTCTGAAGAGCAGATTGAATTCCGCCGTTCTTTTCGTAAGCAGACGTGTCTCTTTCGCTGACGGAGACTATTTCAGTAAGCTTATTGAAGCCTGATTTCCAGAACATCAGCTGAGTTCTGTACTTGTAAGCGAAAAATACGGCAGCGGATACAAAAAAAAGAACTGCAAGCAGCTTCAGCATCCTGTTGGATTTATTCCTGGTTCTATACTTATAATACATGACAACCTTACTTCTTTAATAAATATTCAATCTTTGACGCGAACCCTGCGTCATCACAGACAAACAGCAGCGGATATGTAAATGAGTCAATATAAATCAGAACCGATTTTTCAAGCGGAACAAGATTTTTTATTTTGTGATTATCATACCTGAAAAGTTTTTTAGCGTCACGCAGAACAAGAGACGAATGCGATAAAACGAGATCACCGGATGCAAGTCTCTTCAGGGATTTATACTTTCCTATTTCTGAATATTCAATTGCTTTTTCAGATCCGGGAGAAATTACACTATCACGGTCTTCATATATGGAAACATTATGGAAAATATTTTCTTCTCCGGCGGAAGAAACAGGTGAAACACTTAAAGAAGATTGTAAATCTGCATCAGAATCAGATGCTTCGGGATCAGAAGTTTCAAACACATCAATGTTTTCAGGCAACGATTTTTCATCTTCATTGTCCCGGTAAATAGAAATGGTCTTTTTCTCAAAAGATGAAAAGGATATAATTACAAGAAGTATTCCGAGAAGCGCAAGAAGTACCGAAAGAAATAGTATCAGCATACATCCCCCTTGACTCTGTTATGTCTCAAATGAATTAAGCGTCAAGAAGAAATTGCTATCTGATTTTCCAAAGTGCTGTTTTGAGATATGGAGAACCGCTGTGAGGAAAATCTTCAGCTTCATTTGCAGAAAAGACGAGCTCATAATTTTCAGGATGCATCGAAAGAAATGTTCTTTCATCTGTTTTGAAAGTATTGACCGCGCTGAAAACATAATCGGATATTCCGGATAAATCGCGAAGATATGAACTCAGATCTCTTTCAGCGGAAAAAGAGCCTTTCTGACTTCTGGCAAAAGTCGGAGGATCAATAACTGAAAGAGAAAAATGAATATCCTTCTTCTTGTAATACTTGATAAGATCCGAGCTTTTCCCTTTTACAAAATCCCTTGAATCAACAGTCAAACCGTTCAACTCATAGTTTCTCATTCCGCGTGATAGAACAGGCTTGGATATATCGACATTCACAGCACGGCGCACGGAATTTTTAAGCGCATGAAGAGAAAAGACGCATGTGTAACTGAAAAGATTAAGCATAGACTCGAAATCCGCATAATATTTCAGAAGCTCACTCCTGGCATAGCGCATATCAAAAAAAAGACCGGTATTCTGAGAATTGATTATATCAACTGAAATATCAAGACCCATGTGCCTTACAATAATTTCATCCGCCGGGGATTCTCCATCTATAATTATACTCTTTCGTTTAGCTTCTATATCATCGCCCGGCGAAAGGCGTCCCCTGTTTTTAAGAAGAATTCCTTTTACCGGAAGTGAATACTCAGAACATACATCAGGAATGATTTTAAGCAGTTCAGCAGGAAGACCCGAGTTTCCGTCAAAATCCTGAATCAGTATAAATCCGTCATAATAATCCGCAGTGCAAGGATATAATCCATCACCGTCTCCGTTTATAAGACGGAAAACCGTTTCTTCTGAAGAAAAAAAACCAAGGCGCCTTTCAAACGCCTTTTTTATAAGTTCTTGTGTTTTCATTATTATAGAAGGGGGAAATCCCCCATAATTATTCTTTGTAGCTTATTGCGAATTTATTGCCGTCCGGGTCAGAGAAAATTATTTTAGGTCCGTCTTCCTTATCTTCAATTTCCTGAAAATCAATCTTCTTATCTTCAAGCTCATCTGCAACATCATCAAAATCCTGCATGTCGATGTTGAAAGAAACATAGGTATCCGGATTCGGATTAACATCAGCGCTTTCTTTCAAGCGAAGCTTAATATCACCTATCATAAGATAAGCTTCAGTCTTGTCTTTTTTTTCAACAGTATCAAAATAGAAAACATCTCTGAAAAACTCGAGAGACTTTTCAAGATTCGATACTGCCAGACTGATATGATTTATTTCTTCAACTATTATCATAATTTCCTCTCCAAAATGACTCCGCATATTGTCTCAAAAATATGCTCTTAATGTCAATAAATAAAAACAGGCTCTCTGAATTTATTCTACCGTTACACTCTTCGCAAGATTTCTCGGCTGATCCACATCGCATCCGCGCGCAACGGCAATATAATAAGCCAGAAGCTGAAGCGGAACTGCCGAAAGAACGGGTGAAACTGCACGCGATACTTCAGGCAGGTAAATCACATGATCGGCATGTCTTTTAATATCCTCATCACCTTCAGTCGCTATGGCAATAATGCGTCCGCCTCTTGCCTTGACTTCCTGCATGTTGGAAATAACCTTGTGATAAACCTCATCTTTGAGTGCAATAAACACAACAGGCATTTCGGCATCAATCAGCGCAATCGGTCCATGTTTCATTTCTGCGGCAGGATATCCCTCCGCATGGATATAGGAAATCTCTTTGAGCTTAAGCGCACCTTCAAGCGCAACCGGGAACTGAATACCCCGTCCGAGATAAAGAAAATTTTTAGCATCTTTATACTGACAGGCTATATTTTTTATGGCGTCTTTTTTCTCGAGAACCTTTTCAATTAAAAGAGGCAGATTTTCAATATCACGGATAATACACTGCCCTTCCTCACGGGTCATGCCGCCTCTTCGCGATAAAAGAAGAGTTAGAAGAATCAGAACAGAAACCTGCGAAGTGAATGCTTTAGTCGAAGCCACTCCTATCTCGTGACCCGCATGAATATAAACACCGCCGTCGCTCTCACGCGCGATCGTGCTTCCTACAACATTCGTTATTCCGAGCACACGGATCCCTTTAGATTTTGTCTCGCGCAGTGCGGCAAGAGTATCGGCAGTTTCTCCGGACTGGCTGATTACTATAACAAGATCATCCTTAAAAAGTATAGGTCTTCTGTATCTGAACTCAGAAGCATATTCGACCTCAACCGGTATGCGGGCAAATTCTTCAATTAGATATTCTCCGATAAGTCCCGCATGCCATGATGTTCCGCAGGCAATAAAAATAATTCTTCCGATCTTTGAAATATCTTCGGGAGAAAGATTCAATCCGTCAAGCCGCGAATTACCTGCATCCATAATCACACGGCCGCGAACTGCGTTTTTTACAGTCTCCACCTGCTCGTGAATTTCTTTGAGCATAAAATGCTCATAACCGTTTTTTTCAATTCCGACAAGATCCCATTCTATTTTTTCAACATTCTTTACAATCGCATTGCGGTCTATATCAAATGTCTCAAAAGTTCCGTTTTTAATATCCACAATTTCGCCGTCTTCAAGATAAACAACCTTGCGGGTATGCTCAATGACGGCAGAACAATCAGAAGCAAGCATTATTTCGTTGTCACCGATACCTATGACGAGAGGTGAACCTTTCCTTGCTGCAAGAATTCTTCCGGGATTATCTTCAGAAACAAGCGCGATTCCGTAAGTACCTTCAATCTGCTTAAGTGCAAGAATGAAAGATTCCAGAAGGTCATTTCCTTTTTTCATGTAGTGGTCGACAAGATGTACCACAACCTCAGTATCAGTCTGAGTTTTGAAAACATGACCGAATTCAGTCAGTTTCTTTCTGAGAATTTCATAATTTTCAATGATACCATTGTGAACCAAAGCAAGCTTCCCGTCACAGGATGTATGCGGATGGGAGTTTACATCAGAAGGAACACCATGAGTCGCCCATCTCGTATGAGCTATTCCGGCAGATCCCTTCATTTGATTGATATCAACGAAACTTTCAAGTTCGGATATTTTACCCTTTTTTTTACTTACCTTTAACGATCCGTCAACGACGGCAATTCCGCTCGAATCATATCCCCTGTATTCGAGACGTTTGAGTCCGTTTATAAGAATCTTACCTATTTCATTATTTTCTTTATTTCCGACATATCCGACAATACCGCACATAATTCCCCCTTCGGAAAAACAAACATATATTCTGCGAAAAACCAATTCTTTAGCAAGGCACTTTCTCAAAAGCGCAAATCATTCACTTCTGCCAGATATGCTTTTTCCTGACAAACAAAAAATGCACTTAATAAATTGATCCTTATTCTGTATACTCATATTTTAAAAAACGGGGGATGTTCTGCGGGCAAATACCAAAACTACTTATGTCCAAATAAAATAATTTCTGCAGAATCAAAGAAAAGAATGAGGTCATCCTTGCCCGGAGAATCGGCTAGATAAAATTTGCGGAGTCTGCCTTTAACGGCTGAAATTCTCCCTCCAAACCACATGACTCCGGTTTTATCAATTTTAAAATCCTTAAGCAAATCTGCATTGATCTCAGCATCAATTACAAGGCCTGATTTGTAGCCGAACCTGACTTTTATTCTCTTATCAATTCCTGTTTTTTCTTTCACAACAGCAAAATCGGGGGTTGTTTCAATATCAAGCTTATAAACTGAACTTAAAAAAGAAAGAAGCTCCCTTCTTCTGTAATTTCTGCTGCCGAAAAGGCCGTCTTTCCATTCAAAATATCTTTTTTCAATTTCTATATATCTTTCTACAGGCGTCAGGGAATTCTGCTCTGAAAAAAGCGGAAAAACCGCAAACAAAAATATAACAAATACTTTTCTTATTTTCATATGACAAAAATCAAAAACAAAACGATAATAATGATGACTGCTGCTCCGGCGGCAATACCGATAAGCAAAGAACGCGGCGAAGTGGTTTTAACATCATGGTTTATGAAATCTGCAGTCTTTATACGAATATCCTCTTCCTCATAGGTTTTACCGTACAAATCCCTGGTTAATTTAACATAGACGGTAAAACCGTTTTTTACATCTCTTTTAACCGAATATATTTCAGCTGAGAGAGGACTTATTGTTCCGTCATCCTTCATCAAACCAAGATTATTGATAAACTTCATTCCTACAGGGGAATTTTTATCCAGCATAACATTTATCATATCTCCCGGAAGAAGCTCAGAGATTTTCTTTCCCTTTGTCGGAGAAAGTATTAGAGAGATATCGATTGTTTTACGGTAGTTTTTATCATCAGAAGCTGATTCGCTTTTTTTCCCCGAAAAAAGCGGAATCATTGAATTCAGTACAATTGAATTAATTTTCCCGAAACGGACAGCACCTTCAACGGCGGATTTATTCAAAAACGGGGATAAACATTCGGTAAATCCTTTTTCTGATTCCTCAACTACAGATGCGCACAAAGATGAAATATCACCGGAAGCGAAAGGACGCAGTTTCGCATCTTCATTTTTTTTGACGGACGAATAAAAGTCCGCAAAAAAATCTGCTGCAAAAACTGCTGCAAGATCCGGAGAATCTATTGAAAGTGCCGATGCAATCATCTTCTTATTCTGATTGCTGACAAAAACTGCTGCCGCAAAAGTCTTTGAATCTGTTGCAAGTGCATACGAAATATCCTGAATGCTGTTCTTAACTATTTGTTCAATTGCAGAATTATCATTGCCGTATATATTGCGAAGAAGAGCCGTTTTGGAAGTAACGGTCATGGCCTCGGATTGATGAATCGCATCAATTTCAAGAAATTCTGATGCTGATACGGTTTTGAATTCGGCATTGATTTTGATATCATCAGAATTAAGTACATTAGCAATTATGCGCCTGAATTCAAAAGCAACCGCACCGGTGTCTTTATTGGCTATTTTGGATTTTATGTTCCCTATTTCTTCTTCATGGAATGCCGACATAAAAGCATCATGAATTTTCTTATCATTTCCGGGAACTATATCAAAATCCCTTTTCGCTTTCTGCATCATGTAATAATTCTTTTCAACTGACGAATCGAACTCGAATTTATAAAGCGCATCTCCTACAATGTTTACGGAATATACTCCGGAGAAAGCATTTTTATCTGATTTGATAAAAACTATAGTAATGCCTGAAATATTATAGTCTGCGGCAAGATACTTTATATATCCGCAGACATTACCGGATTCAGCTATATTATTAATTGTCACCAGTCAAACCTCGTTTAATCAAAACTAAAATCTCCCTTTGCAAAAACAGCGACACAGGCATTAACGACATCAGGGTCATAATACTTCCCCTTGTTCTTTATTATCTCATCTATTGCCGCATGAATTCCGAGGGATGCGCGATAGGGCCGGTGAGATGCCATTGCCTCGACAACATCAGCTACTGCTAAAATCTTGGACTCAATCAGTATTTCATCGGATTTTATTCCGTCAGGATATCCGCTTCCGTCAAGCCTCTCATGATGCTGGCGGACAATCATCGCAACCGGCCACGGAAATTCAATATTCTTAAGTATTTCATATCCTGACTGAGGATGATTTTTTATCAGAGAAAATTCTATGTCAGAAAGTTTACCAGGTTTTGAGAGAATTTCAGCCGGAACAGATATCTTTCCGATATCATGAATAATTCCGGCCATCCTTAGTCCGTCTTTTATGTCATCCTTCAAATTCATGTAATCCGCTATCTTTCGGGCGAGCTCGGTTACTCTCTTCTGATGACCCGCAGTATAAGGGTCCCTTGTTTCGACAGTCACCGCCATTGCCTGAATAATTCCGCCCATAGCCTTTCTAAGCATCATAAGAGTATTTTGTATCTTGGCTTCATTCTTCGCACGCTCTGTTACATCACGGAAAACGAAAATTCCTCCGCTGAAAGAAAGAGTCTGTGAATTTACCTTATCATACTGATATTCAATATCAGCGGCTCTCCCGTCAGGTCTTTCGTAACGGCTCAGACAAAGAGTTCCTTCCTGAGGAAAGGTTTTTTTATCAGTTCCGTCTGTGCCGAAAATATCATAGAGATTTTTATTCTCAAGATCACCTTCACTTAGTCCTGTAATATTACATGCTGCAATGTTTGAGAAAAAAATATTGTAATCATCATCTGTTACTATGACTCCGTCGCCTATGTGCTTCAAGACAGCCGAAAAAAGAACTTCTCTTGCACCTGCTGCCATTTCGGCTTCTTTTTTATTAATTGCCATTTCAACAGAAGCAAAAAGATCGTGCTCAGCAAACGGCTTAAGAATATAACCGTAAGGTTCAGCAACTTTGGCACGTTCCAAAGTTTCCCTGTCTGCATAAGCCGTGATAAAAATCACCGGAATGTTGAAATTTTCCTTAACTGTTATCGCTGCGCTAATTCCGTCCACTTCGCCTTTGATGCGGATATCCATAAGAACAAGATCCGGCCGGTGCTTTTCTATTTCAAAAAGAGCATCCTCTGCATTTATTGCGCATGCAGGTATTTCATAACCTTTAGCCGAAAGAAAAGCACTCATGTCGGCGGAAGAAAGAACCTCGTCTTCAACAATTACTATCTTACGTTTTTCACCAGCTTTTCTTTTCGAATAAAAGTTAAACATCAGACCTCATATTTTGGTGCTTTGATTCTGCTTTCAGGCGGAACGCTCTCAGTAATCCAGCAGTTTCCGCCTATCTGACTGCCTCTGCCGATAGTTATCGGCCCCAGAATCGTTGCATTGGCATAAATTATAACATCATCCTCAACTCTGGGATGACGGACAGTTCCTTTAACGGGATTACCGTTCTCATCAAGCGGAAAACTCTTAAAACCGAGAGTTACTCCCTGATAGAGACGTACATTATTTCCTATAACTGAAGTCTCTCCGATAACAACACCTGTTCCGTGATCTATAAAGAAACGCTCACCGATTTGAGCTCCTGGATGAATATCGATTCCGCTTTCAGAATGCGCGAGTTCAGAGATCATTCTCGGTATGAGAGGAATTTCCATCTTATAAAGTTCGTGTGCAATTCTATGACTCGTAAGCGTTTTAAGGCTCGGATAACAGAATATCGCCTCACCGGCGCTTCTCGCTGCAGGATCACCTTCATATGCCGACATAGCATCCGAAGCGAGAATCGAACGGATTTCAGGGAGCTTCTCTATAAGAAGTCTTGCCGCTGAAACAGAACGGTCCTCACAGTAATTGCAGTCACGGGACGCCTTCTCAGGGCAGTCAAAACAGAATCCGCGCCTGATCTGCTTGGTTAGCCTGCCGTAAATTCTGTCGAGGGCAGCGCCGATCTGATATTCCACATTTCCTTCTATCACATCCGGACCGAAATATCCCGGAAACAGCACCGATCTGATATCATCAATAATCTCAGACAGAACAATTGACGAAGGCATGGGAATACTCTTGCTGCTGTGATGATAAACCATCTCAATATTTTTGAAATCTGAAAGTTTTTCAGCAACATTTCTAATAAACATTCCGCCATCCATAAGAACACTCCATCATAATCATATAAAACGAATAATTCAATAAATTAATTGCCCAAATTGTTTCAAGGATAATTTAATTATCACATAATCCTTAAAAAATAAAAAAACCCGCTTTCGCGGGCTTATATCAAAGATCAATAATTCTGCATTCGCCTGGACGAATGAAAATTCTTTCGGTCGTTCCCTTGTCTTTATAGACAACATCCACAAAGGTATTATGCATTACCGATGAATAAAGAAATGCCTTGTTGTTATCATAAAGAAACAACAGAACATTGCTTTCGCCTTTTATCATGACAGGAAAGTCTGCCATGAACTCGCTTCTGATTTTGTTCAGAACTTCAGCCGGAAGCTTTAATATATCCGCCGGTGAATGAGGTATGTTCAATAAGTAAAGAAAACCTTCACCCCATTTCTGCTTAATCAAAACCGGAAAAACACCCGAATCGTCAAGACCGACAACGGTATTCCAGCCGTCGTTTACAGGCGAAAAAATATCACTGTAAAGAGCGCTGTCGCTTGAAGGAAAATAATTCTTGAATCCGCAGATATCTATTTCATGTGCGTAGTTATCCGCCTTACGGACATTAGCTTTTATTCTAAAAGGTTCAGCTCCCTTTTGAGCAGCTTCGCGCCAGAAGCCGGTCGTAGTAATGACCTTTCCGCCCTTGCCGAGAGTAGCTTCCATCTTTTTGACAATATCCTTATCCTTGGCGGAAGACTCTGTAAGAATCATAATACGCGAATCATCATACTCTGGAGACGGCTCGATAGGAAGTCCCATATGACCGAAATAATCCGTAATATATTCTTCACCGTAAGAATCGAAAGGAATGTAGGCGTTGATTCCATATGGTTTGCCGAGCTTCGACATGTCCTCATCAAGTCTGTCGAAAACATAACCCATGCCAGGAACAAAATGGTCATAGATATGACTGTAGCAGAAAAGTGTTATTTCCTTTGCGCCCGAAAGAACTGTAAAAATTCCCTGCTCTGTATAGTCGAGATGAGTATAACAGTCGAAAGCATCATACCAGCCCCCTCCGTTTCTGCCCGGTGCGGCATTTTCGAAATAACGCATGATCGAATAACTCATGTAGCGCGGAATATTCTGCTGAGTCATTTTGTGATCGCGCGTTTCAGTACCTGTATAAATTGAATCGAAAATATTGCGTTCATTTTTTGGATTATATCCCGTAAATGAATGATAAGGATACCAGTTCGGAAATTTTATAATCACGTGACAAGACGGATTAACTTCCTTTGCAGTCTTCATTATGATATTTTTTGAAACATCATTCTTCAGATCCATGCGGTATTCACGGAAAGTTCTGCTTCCCTTAGCTTCGGCGCATTTTTTGCATCTGCAGTCCGTAAAATAAAAGTCATCGAAGATGATTCTGTCAAAATGCTTTGCGGTAAGACGCACAGCTGACTCAAGCTTCTTTCTGTCTTCATCGCTTGAATAGCAAAGAAGCTGCCAAAACTCCTGAGTCTGTTTGGAAGTTGTGATTCCGCCCGAAAGCTTCACCTTTCTTTCATTAAAGAATTTTTTAACTTCAGTCAGTTCATCATCGCTTGCCCAGATATCTCCCCTGTAAGTTTCAATATAAACATGATTGATTTTGATATGCTTTGTCAGAAAATCCCATTTCTCGCGAAATTTTTCATTTTTGGCAAACTCCATTGTATCTCTTACTGTAAAATACAGCGCAACATCAAAGTTCTTATAAGTCTCCATTCATCCTCCTTTGCCGAAAAATTCCGGATATTCTCAGCGTTGAAGCCAATATATAAGCAAACGTTTGCGCGTTCAAGCATTTATTTACTTAATCAGTAAAAAAATAACCTTTTCTTGACAATGCTTATTTGCGGTAAATGTTTCAGATAAGCCTGCATAGCTCAGTCGGCAGAGCGCATCACTCACAATAATGATTTATCAAGTTCGATTCGTGATTTGGCTCATGGCTTTTGCTTAAATTTCAAAAATCAAACCAGAAGATTACCGTCAATTACCATATTCTTTCTTTAATGATTGACAATATATGTTAGAGTATTTCTCTAAAAAAAAATATTAATGGAGATTCCAAATGAACAGCCTTAAGCGTTTTCAGTATACATTTCTATTGCTTCTATCCGCAGTAGTTCTTTCATCATGTACCAGCGTCATGAAAAAAGACGAAGCAAAAAAAATAAAAAAAGGTGCGGTAATATCAGTTGTATCTGCTACATCAGAAGTTGACACATCATCAACCGGAAAGGGTCTTTTAACTCTTGCATCTGAATTGTCTCAAAGAGATAAATTATCCATGCTTCCTACACTTAATTATACCAAAAACAAAGTAATGGAAAATCGCCGCAAAATGTTTCCTTTTGCACTTGCAGGAGAAGGCGAAGTTCTTTCAATTCCGGCATTTAAGAAAATAGAATCTCAAAAAGATGTATTTGGAAACTTTACCGGTGTTCAGGGTTATCCTGCTCTTGCATCATCAGGTAAAGCCGAAAAAGAAACAGTAAAATTTCTAGCCAGCGCAAAGAGTCTTAACGCTACAATTATTGTTGAAGTTTTCAGCTCTCTCACAAAAAGCGGAGTGAGCGTTCTCGGAGTTTCCGTCGGCAATATCAAAGCAAAAACAAACATGACAATTACCGTTTATGATGCAAAAGGTTCAACCATTATAAAAAAGAAAGTTGAAGGAGAATCTGAAACCGGTATTACCCAGTTTATGGGATGGTATAAAGTTTCTGAAGTAAATAAAATATGCGCTGAATCAATTGACGACGCAATCAGCAGCTATATTGACTGGATGGACAAAGAATTAAAAAAATAGTAATATATACAAGTCTGCCTTTGCGGCAGACTTGTATCCGTTATATTAGAAATTATTTTTGAAATCATCTGTAGAAATTATTTTCGCGAAAGTTCCGTTTAGAGCCGCCATAAAGGATCTATGAACCGATTCTGCCGGAATTTTCTCCTCTCCGAAAACCTGATCGCAAGTCGCGCAGGCATCATGAACCAGTGAACAATCATAACCGTAATCCTTTGCAGCCCTTACTCCCGAATCAACGCACATATGACTCATCATACCGCAGAAAACAATTTCTTTAATTCCGTTTGAATAAAGATAACTATCAAGATCCGTGCTCCTGAAACTGTTAGGAAAATTTTTAACAATAATCTTTTCGTCATTCAATGGTTTTACGCTGTTATGAATTTCGGAACCCTCAGTGCCGGGAAGGAAAAAACTTGCTCCCGGATACTCTGAAATATGTTTTACGTGAATTACCTTCATTCCGTTTTTTCTAGCATGGTTAAGAAGCTCTGCCGCGTTTTTCGCTGCAGTCTCCGCATTAACAAGCTCCTTTTTTCCGCCCGGAAAATAATCATTCTGTACGTCAATAATCATCAATGCCTTACTCATTTTAAACCCTTCTTTCCATAATTATTTTGCGCGTTGAAAATCCGAATCCGGAATAAAAATCAATCACGCCTTCGTTTCCGCCGTATACTTCTACGACAATGTTTTTTGTGCCCAGTTCTTCCATCCATTCAAGAACAAGCTCCATGAGCTTTTTCCCTATTCCGCTTCCTCTGTATTTTTTAGAAACACAGAGCGACTCGATCTCACCAGGTGATGCAATGCAGTAAGCAACTGGAATCGAATCTTCAAAGGCCGTAAAAATTCTCATGGACTCTTTGCATTTATCCATGAGTTCGCTTCTTCGGTGTTCAAAAGTCTTGGCCAGGTAAATTTCCGAAAAAGAGCCCTTCGAAATATGATGCTCATTCAGCTCTTCCCAAAGATGCCGGATATCCGCAATGGAGGAAGAATCTTTAACCGCATATTCTATCATAACTGCCTCCCGCCGTCTTGTAGCACGGGAGTTTGAAATACGGAATAGAGAATTATCAATTATTCAATGCAAATCGTCAATTTGAGAATTTTTTGCGGTATTCGCCCGGAGATATTCTGATGTGTTTTTTAAATATGCGGGAAAAATGAGCGGGATCATTAAATCCGGTTCTGAATGAAACTTCATCAACAGGAAGCTTTGTATCGCGGAGAATGAGACATGCGGCTGAAACCCGGGTTTTATTTACATAATCGACAAGAGAATATCCGGTTTCTAAGCGGATCAGCTTTGAAAGAGTTGTTCTGTTTGTTTCAAAACGTGCACATAGATCAGCGACGGATATCTTATCGCGGTATGAACAGTTTATGTAGTGAATTATTCTGCCGGAAAGAGAATCTTCTGCTTCAAAGACTTTATTCCCTTCCTGTGCAATTTTAAAAAGAATGAAAAGAATTTCGAGAAGATTTGATCTGCTTCTGCACTTCCAGAAACCGTCCGGCTTT
>Ga0255343_1004920_pt1 | contig 12856 bp, 9 predicted proteins | sample wastewater_treat_4_FD_192413 | JGI IMG/M metagenome (GOLD analysis project Ga0255343, IMG submission 192413) | Wastewater microbial communities from Lulu Island WWTP, Vancouver, Canada - plant16 | ecosystem: Engineered > WWTP > Wastewater > Unclassified | place: Canada: Vancouver, British...
ATTGAGACAGCCATGTCTGTCATTTGAGAGTTCCTCCTTCTTGTTTTTCGCAAATTCAATTATGACAGGAACTCTCTTTTTTGTCTGTCTTTTTTTCTCTAATTCTGAATCTATCGATTTTTGAAACGGAAACGCTCCTCAGGGTGCATTTGACTTGGGGAAGGCTGGAAAGTATAATTGTTTTATATAATATTCGTCAGTCAAGGTGGAGTCAAATAAGGTTTTGAAAACAGATGTGGTTTTGACAGCTATAATAATTGTTTCTATTTTTATCGCTGGGTGTAATTTACTATGCCCAATTCCAACCGTTGAGAATGTAGTTCAGCAGTGGAAACATAATTTCAAGCTACAGCATGTACTATTTTAGTTAGGATGGTGTCTTCAGTGAAGTCCATTCGGAAGCAAAGGAGGAAAATAAATGAAATGTAATAACTGTCGATTTGAAAATCCAGAGGGAAATCGTTTTTGTCAAAACTGCGGGGCAATGCTTAATGATACCCAAACCAACGTTCCTTATCAGCCGGGCAGACAAAAGCCATACCAGAATGCTTCAGAAGAGAAACCGAAGTCCAGGGCTGTAGTTTGGGTAGTTTTGGCCCTGTTCATTTTGATAGCCTGTTTGATCACGGTCATAGGTGGTGGCTATTATTATTTTTACTTGCGAGACAAGGGCTTGGCTTTAGAAAATCTAATTGGAATTGGACAAGAAGAGTCCACTCCTGTCCCAATAGTTAATACTCCGTCGACTTTGCAAGATGATCCCTCAATTATTGAAGTTACTCAACCTCCATTCGTCGAAAGTTGGACTGATCCGAACCAGGCAATACCTGAGCAAGTAGTGGTTGTAACTGACAAGCATGTTTGGACCATAATTGAACAAACGGATCAAATTGAATTATTGAGTAATTATCCATTGAGTAATTCCTGGGATAGTCAGTCAGGTTTATCACCAAACAAAAAATGGTTTGCCTATTTTACCGGTTTTGAAGAGGAAAAATTTAACCCCCAACTACTGGTGATAGATCTTAGTAACCGCCAAACTATAATGCAGTTGCCTTTGTATGATCCTTCGACACCATTAACATTTACTGAATATGTAGGTGAGCCAGAATTTGAAGCATTTAGAGCAATGCAGATGTCACAAAGCCTTGCTTGGTCTCCGGATGGTTCAACCTTAGCTTTTGTCGCCAAACGTGATGGAGAGAGTGCTGATGTTTACTTGTTTAATCCGGAAGACCTTTCAGTCACGAGGATCTCGAACGAAGCTGGACATGCCAATGACTTACATTGGTCTCCGAATGGTAGCTATCTGCAATATTTAAGTACACACTCTTTTGGTACTGGAGCTGGCTCAAGTATGGAAGCTTTATGGGTGTATAATTTCCATTACCAACAAACAGATTTAATTGAAAACCTGGTTAGCAGCGGGGAGAGATTTGTATCCTGGACTGATGATGACCATTTCTTAATTGCCAGCGTAAGCAGTATTTGCGAACTTCACAACTTGCGATTAGTAAATGTATCTCGTTTATCCAACCAGGTAATTTTAAATGGGTGTTTTACTGGCATCGCTTACAGTCCTGGTAACCAGAACGGCATGTTTTCTGTTACGGATTTTAATTTCGAAAACTGTGTTTGTGGTGAAAAAATAGATGCCGGTTTGTGGATTTTTGGTGAAAACATCGGTTATCCTGTGGTTGGGGAGATAGGTTTGAAGAAATTTGAAGAGGGAGAGGCCTATAATATCAAATTCATTGATCAGAGCAATCTCTTCACGGTTTATGGCGACGGGGGTCTTCAATCCATCTATGAAAGCAATGATTTCTTTCGTGTTGGTTTACTCCCTGAAAATCAAGCCTTAATTCCTTATCGGTCTCCAAGTGGTGAGAACCTGGCTTGGGCAGCTCTCTTTCAGAGCGACTTATGGTTTTCTGATAAAAGTAACAAGGTGGTTAAATTGTCTGCTAACTCCGGTGGCTTGCCTGTTTGGAGTGCCGATGGACAAAAGCTCTACTTCTTTGAAGATAATCGCGTCTTATTGGTTAGTGCCCCTGTATTCGATTCGCTTTTTATGCTGGCAGAATTGCCCGGTGAAACTATTATTACCTTGGTTAGATAACATATCTAATAACAATGTAAAGAATGCAGCAAGTCTAAGTCTCAGGATAATTACTTTAGAATAATAAAAAACCTCGTCACAAAACGAGGTTTTTTTATATTAAATTCGAAAGGTCAATTTATGTCCCTTCTTCCCATGAATTCAGGTATTTGACCTGTTCCGGGGTCAGAACGTCAATTTCCACACCCATTGAAAGCAATTTCAGACGAGCAATCTCGCGGTCGATTTCTTCTGGCATATCATAGACTTTCTTAACCAGTTCGCCACGGTGCTTCAGAAAGTATTCAGCACCCAAAGCCTGATTGGCAAAGCTCATATCCATCACAGAAGCAGGATGTCCTTCAGCAGCTGCCAGATTAATCAGGCGCCCGTCACCCAGGATACTAATCGAACGTCCGTCAGGCAGATCATAAGACTCCACAAAAGGACGAACCAATCGCTTAGAAACAGACATTTCTTCAAGAGCGGGAATATTGATCTCAACATTGAAGTGACCGGAGTTGCCGACCAAGGCGCCATCTTTCATCACTTCAAAGTGATGCTTATCGACTACATTCAGATCGCCAGTAACCGTGATGAAGATATCTCCAATCTTAGCAGCTTCCATCATTGGCATCACACGAAAACCGTCCATGACAGCCTCAAGGGCAACCAATGGGTCAACTTCTGTCACAATAACGTTGGCGCCCATGCCGCGCGCGCGCATTGCCAGACCGCGACCGCACCAGCCGTAGCCAGCCACGACAAAGGTCTTGCCAGCCAGCAGAACATTGGTGGCGCGAATGATGCCGTCCACGGTTGATTGACCAGTACCATAGCGATTGTCAAAGAAGTGTTTGGTCATGGCGTCATTAACAGCCATCATCGGAAATTCCAAAACCTTATCAGCAGCCATAGCTTTGAGGCGTACTACGCCGGTCGTGGTTTCTTCGGTGCCGCCAATAATATTAGGGATCAACTCGCGACGTTCTTTGTGTATCGTACCGACCAGGTCAGCGCCGTCATCCATAACGATATGAGGTTTGTGATCAAGCGCGGCATGCAGATTTTTATAATAAGTCTCATCATCTTCGCCTTTGATTGCAAAGACGGGAATCTCATATTGCGCGACTAACGCTGCCGCAACATCATCCTGCGTTGAAAGCGGATTCGAAGCGGTCAGAACAATATCTGCCCCGCCAGCCTGCATCGCGCGCATTAGATTAGCGGTTTCAGTGGTCACATGCATACAGCAGGACATGCGAAAGCCCTCAAAGGGGCGTTCTTTGCGGAAGCGTTCTTCCAACGTTGCCAGGACAGGCATTTCACGGGCAGCCCAATCCATCCGGCGACGTCCGCCTTCTGACAGGTTCAGGTCTTTGATATTGTAATTATCCATTTAATACTCCATTTTCATGCTATTTTTCCGAGTTCACCCTGATCATCAAAGTGTTTTCTGTATTCTCTCACAAATTCGTCCCAAGTGAAACGATGAATTTGTGTTCCGTTTTCCTGAATGCATGCTGCAGCTGAGATCGTGCCCATCTCCGCGCAGATCTTGAGGCTCAAGCCAGACAGATAACCGCGCAGGAATCCTCCACGGAAGGCATCACCCACCCCGGTCGGATCAACGATCTTCAGGTTTTTAAGCGCGGGAACGATGATATCAACGCCATCGGCATACACGCGCGCCCCGTTCTCCCCCAGGGTGACCACACTAAAAACAGGTTTTTTCAGCAATTCTTCAGCTGAAAAACCAGTATGTTTTTGGATCAGTTCAAATTCATATTCATTGACAAAAAGTCCATGAGCAGTTTCGAGCCCACGACGTAACAAATCCGCATCAACACTGATCACCTGCTGTCCAGGGTCAAAGAGCATTTTCAAACCCAATTCCATCGATTCTTCTATATAAAGTGACATTGCAGCAGGATCAGTTGGTGAGATCATAACAAAATCGTCCGCTTCATAAGGAGCTTTTTTTAAGGAGAGTTCTGCCGCATTCGACATCGCGCCGGTGTAGAAACTGGCGATCTGGGCGTTGTTCTGATCAGTTGTTGCAAAGAAAGATGCCGTGTATTTGTCTTCGATGATCCTGACACTACTGGTATCGACGCCCACTGCTTCAAGCCGTTTGGCGTATTCGGGAAAATCCTGCCCAGCCGTCGAAAAGAGACAAGCATGACCACCCAACATTGCCAGGTTATAGGCAATATTGGCACCGACGCCTCCATCCCGACGTGAAAGTTCTGGGACAAGGAAAGACAGGCTTACTTTGTCGAGGTGCTCTGGCAAAAGATGGTCTTTAAAAAGACCAGGGAATTTCATCAGATAATCGATTGCGATAGATCCAGTCAATATAACTTTCATCAAAGAATTCCTTTTCCTCACAAAAAAACGCCAATTTGGCGTCAGAACTTGTTGGAAGTTTATCATTGATAAAAAGGACTGTCAAAGGTTGCCAAGGTTGCACCAACCAGTTGTTAGTCAGGGGATTATGGCAACACCAGAAGTATCCAGCGCTTTGCATTAAGAATTAACAGGTGTAAGCGACTATCACGATGTGTTAAACAGATGAATATTTAATAAGTCTGTATTTACTGCGATTGAGGAAGTAAGACTATCGCGCCACCAGATGAAAATGATTTTGAGTTAATTAGAGGGTGTTACAACCTCCAACATTGACATTAAGGCTTTGCTGAATCCATAAAATTCTACAAAGATAAATGGAAATTAGTAGAAACAGATTTTAGTGGTCAAATCATCCGTATACATGGACAATTGAAAAATTTCTCACACAAATGTATTGTCCTGTTTTCCTCCAAAGGGGTATGGTTTATCAAGAAGCTTTCAAGACAAAGAGCCCTTTATGGCATGGTTTTACTTGACGGATCATAAATTGACTCAGTTCAGGACTAGTTAGACGAAAAGGAAAAATATATTACTTCCACGAAGTTATTAATAAAACAGTCGTAAAACTGACTTATATAAACCATAATTTTGTCTCCCAATTTTTGGAATAAAGATTTGTATTTCTTAATTGAGGTTTGAAGCAATCTTAGAAACCTACTCGAGATCAAATAACAAAAAGCGGTCCCTGAGGAGACCGCTTTTTGTCTAAATACTGAAAGATTGATTAGAAAGTGCGAATGGCGATTTCGGCGGGAGCTGCCAGGAGGCGTTCCAGCTCGGGGTCGAGTTTGACGAGTGTGAGCGAGAAGCCAGCCATTTCGAGCGAAGTACAATATTCGCCAACGTAATTGCGCTTTACTTTCAGACCCATCTTTTCAGCCAGCTCGTGGGCATGGCCATAGAGCAGATAGAGCTCGGAGATTGGGGTGCCGCCCATGCCGTTGATCATTAGGGCAACTTCGTCACCAGCCTTGTAGGGCAAATCGGACTGGACAGCTTCGAACAGTTCATCGACGATCTTGTTGGCAGGTTGCAGTTTGACGCGTTTGCGGCCTGGTTCGCCGTGGATGCCGATGCCAATTTCCATTTCGTCTTCCTCAAGAGTGAAGATCGGTGAGCCCTTGGCAGGCGGGGTGCAGCCAGTCAGAGCCATACCCATGGTACGGGTCACTTCGACGACGTGGTTACCGATGGCGACCAGTTCCTCAAGGGTTTTGCCTTCTTCAGAAGCGGCGCCACAAGCTTTCATGACAAAGAAGTTGCCAGCCACACCACGGCGACCGACTGTGTAGAGGGAATCTTTGACTGCGACATCGTCATTGATCACAACGCGGCCAACTTCGATTCCGTCAGCTTCAGCCAGTTCCTGCCCCATATCGAATGACATGGTATCGCCGGTGTAGTTGTTGAGCAGGTGCAATACGCCCATCGGGCCAGCAACCAGCTTGGTGGTCTGATAGACGAAGTCAGCAGGAGGCGCGGCAAAGACGTTGCCAGGGCAAGCAGCGTCGAGCATACCGCGACCGACCGTCATGACATGTGCCGGTTCGTGACCGGAGCCGGATCCCTGCATGATGGAAACTTTGTTTGCCATCGGAATGCCCTGTCGCATGATGAGGTTGTATTCGGGGATATATTTCAGTGTGTCAGGATTTGCCAAGGCAATGCCTTTAAGCATTTCGGGTACAAAATCTTTGGGGTCATTTACAAATTTTTTCATGTCTCTCCTATTCTTTTTGAAAAATATTAGGCTCGCCAGGCTTCGCTGAGAGCTTTGATCATAGTGGCTACGGCAACTGAGCCAGCATCGAGTGTGCCAATGCTGCGTTCACCGGTATAGGACGCGCGACCGCGTTTGGCAAGCATCGGTCGCGTGGCTTCGGCGGCATCCGCGGAAACCTGAGTTGCAATATCTAGTATTTCGAGGTCTGACTTGCCCTCATTGATGGCGGTTTCAATAGCGTCAGCGGTTGGGACGAGGGTGTCAAGGTAAGTTTTGTCACCAAGATCACAGTTACCACGCTTTTTGATACCTTCGATAACGGCACGAAGCATGGGAACCACATCTTCTCTCCCAACAACTTCTTTGGTGCCTAACGACATTCCTGCACGGAGGAAAGTGGTTCCCCAGATAGTGCCGGAGACGCCACCTACCGCGCCCATGATGATTTTTGCGATTTCTTTGAGGAGGGTGCCTGGGTTGGTACGATCAATTTCATCCCAATGCTCAAGTACCTTTTCAAAACCTCGGGCAATCGAGTAACCGAAATCGCCATCACCGCATACCGCGTCTAATTCGCTGAAATATTCTTCATTTTTCAAAGCTGTATCAGCGATGGACTTGACTACAAATTCTATGTCTTTACTCATTTATTCATATCCTCGTGTTTTTTAGTTTGTTTTACTGCTTAATTGCTTTTTTGACACCTCCCTTTATTCATTTTCGAACAATTTGATAAGTTGGGCAACGGTGGCAAAACCGTCAAAATCTGGAATGTCGCCCTTTATCAATTGCCCCTTTTCGCCATCGGGGTCTCCGAGGGTGGTTACAATAACATCTGCGTCACTCAGGTCTTCGCGTTGGGTGTAGAAATTGCTTGTGGCGATGGCATGCATGCCAGCCGCTTTGGCAGCCAGAACGCCGATGCGGGAATCTTCAACGACGAGACATTCATGGGGTTGAAAGCCTGTCTTTTCCAGAGCGAGCAGATAGATGGCTGGATCGGGTTTCTTCTTTGCGACGATATCACCCGCCAATACAAATTTGAATGGAATATCTTTGAGGATGTCATAGGCGATCGCGTGGGCTGCGCGCTCGTTGGAAGTGGTACAAACGCCAAGCGTCAAACCAGCTGCCTCGCCTTCTTTCATGAAACGATGGATGCCAGGGCGCAGAGGCAGACTACCGGATTCGATCAATTCGATGAAGCGATCTGTTTTGTAATGGTGCATTTTCATGATTAGATCGTCCACTTCTTCTTCGGGTATTTCTTTCCCGAAACCTTTTGTCTGAAGATGGTGTTTCATGCGTTCTTTGCCACCACCGATCTGGAGAAGTTTGTGGTAGTATTCGACGTCCCACTCCGTGTCGAAACCCATCGCTTTAAATGTATCATTAAATGCAATTCTGTGGCCATCTTTTTCGGTATCAATTATCACACCGTCCTGGTCAAAAAAGATTGCTTTAATTGCCAAGGTTACCTCCTAAGCTTTGCCGGCACTACCGAGCAGGTCTATCCATCGCCCAACGACAACACGAATGGCATCGCGGACTGCAATATCAACTTTTCCTGGGTCATATTGATCGGGATTCGCAGCGATATAGTCCCTGGTCGCGTTAATCAATGTGTATTTGAGTTCGGTTGAAACGTTAAACTTGGCTCCTCCTGATTCAAGCAGCCGTTTCACATATTCTTCCGGCAACCCGGTGCCGCCATGCACAACCAACGGGGTGTTGATTCGGTCTCCATTGAGCATTTTGTTGATGGTTGCCATGCGTTCAAAATCGATTTTTGGATTTTTTGTCTTGTAGACACCATGGGCGGTGCCAATGGCGGGTGCGAAAATATCTACCCCTGTGCGTTCGACAAACAAAACAGCCTCTTGTGGATTGCAGAGCGCGGCTTCGTCTTCAGCAACACGGATCTGATCTTCTACACCGCTTACGGTTCCCAGCTCACCTTCGACAGTTGCCTCACTATTGGCATGGCAATAATCGACAACTTCTTTGGTCTGCCTGATATTTTCCTCAAAAGCTTGTTTTGAAGCATCGATCATAATATTTGTGTAGCCTATATCAGCAAGTTTTTTGCAGAATTCTACGTCGGTACAATGATCAAGATGCAAACAAATCGGAATGGGGGCAGAACTGGCAAGCGTGCGATATGCTGACACGATTACTTCTGGCTTGAGAAATTTTGATGGGGTGACAGATGCCTGGATGATGAGGGGTGCCTTTTTCTCGATAGCAGCTTCAACTACACCTTCCATTTGATTGATGCTGGTGATATTAAAGGCTCCTACTGCATAACCGTCTTTGGCAGCTTGCCTGGTAATTTCTAATGCATTGACAATCGACATTATTCAAGAATCTCCTTTCTAAAATCCTTATATCTGTTTGCGAGATTCTCCTTTCTTGTCATTAGGAATCAAGCTTGCAGGTTGAATGTAACCGAATAGAGGTCACCGCGGTTATAACAATGAAGGAATTCAACCGGGATACCTTCTTCGGTATATAAGACACGTTGTTTGTAAAGAATCGGTGCGCCATCCTCTACTTTGAGTGTTTGGGCTATATCGCTATCTGCCGGACGAGCTTCAAGCCTCTGGACTCCTCTGCGTACTTTGTAGCCGTGGGATTCGTAAAAGGCTAAGAGGTTTCTTGAGCATGCAGCAATGTCGCCATCCATGAAATCTGGAAATTTATCTGATGAAAAATAGGCTTCGTGAATTGTGACCGGGTTTCCTTCAACGATGCGGAGTGTTTTCAGGCAAACTACCGGATCACCTTCAGCTAGTTGTAAGGCTTTTGAAATCTGAAAACGAGCTGGGATGGTTTCAACTTTTAACAATTGTTCGTCTACTTCGAGACCGTCCTCTTTGGAGGTTTCGAAAAAATTACGCAAGTGGCTATGATCACGGGCGAAATGTTGCAAGGCAACAAAGGTCCCTACGCCATGTTTACGATAGAGCAGACCTTCCTCAATCAGGTCTGAAAGCGATTGTCTTAATGTCATCCGACTGACATTGAAAGACGCTGCAAGTTCTTCCTCGGGTGGGAGCTTGTCCCCTCTGTTCAAGGAGCCGATTTTAATTCGCTGCCGGATTGACTCCCGAATACGAATGTATTGGGGAATGCCATTTAAATTGCTGAGATCGTCCAAAGAATGCCCTTTCTATTGAATTACGATAAGCAAAGTTGTATAGACATCTATATTATAATGTTGTTTTCATGGCTGTCAAGACACGCGTTCGACCGGTTTCAGTTTCAAATTTCCCTATCTTGAAAAAAAGTATACGAAAAAAGAGAGTTCCTGTCATAATTGGATTCGCCAAAAAAACAACACGGAGGAACTCTCAAATGACAGAACAAACTGTCCAAATCATTATAACGCTGAAAGTCAAAGAGAACGACCTGAGCTTCGAACTGTCTGGATGTATCTGGGGGTTTCCATCTGTACTTATTGCCTTTCGTATGAGGTGTGTATAAATTAAACCATATATCTTTAACATTTGGAGGGATTTTGCACTTGTTTTTCAACAGGCTCAGTGATAATGTTTGATAATTTTTAGAGCGATAAAAATGCAGGTGAAGACCTCAGTTCTTGAATCATGTAAGGTTTCATCAAATAGTGGATGCTCCGATAGTTAGCCTCATTTCTTGTCCATTATGGATTGATCAGGAGTTTAACAGCGCTTTGATTGTAAGGAAAAAATGGCAATTTCCATTGTTTATTCGCCTGGGCGATAGGTGAAACATTATAACTCGTAGGAATGCGGCTGTTCACTTAATAAATAACAAAGGCAGCCTTCCTATATCTATGGCAGGAAAGACATATGGCGAGAATAAACCGCGCGTCCTACAAGATCAATAGATAAAAAGCCGGATTCACTTGAGGGATCCGGCTCTCGTCTCATTATTTAAAAACCAACGGTAAGTATAAGTTTTTGACCTGATTTTCAAGCGGGATGCTTTCATCAATCACACCATCACCATCTCGATCAATATCAAGAATAACGATGTTTTGATCTTTAAAGACCCCAAAACGAATCGTGTGTATTTCACCGCTGTTTTTAGGAACAGCTCCATGTACATACATCTCCAACCCGTCGCTTGAACTTCTCATAATATAGATATCGTATTCGGCGCTATCATTATTTGCGTTGAGGGTAAAACTTTCAGAGATGGTATTCACTGTTAGTGTGTTTTGTTGACCAATGGTCAGTGGCATCCCATTAACTTGCAGTTCCCAACTTCCATTCACAGTGTCTACCGCAGATGACAGGGTTGCGGTTTGATTCTGGTTTGGTAAATAGCTTATGCTGGTTCCATCGGTTGAAATAATGATCGAATCATTTGTTTGGGAATTTACTTGAATGTTTTTCAGATTTGCAGCATATCCTGGTCCGAAAGCAACAAAACTTGCCTCACCTGTTTGTTTAAACTGGGGGCCTGTCAAGTTCAAAATGTACTCATCCGTTACTGGAAGAGAGAAAAGCAATGCTTCATCTATGCCTAAACCACCGAACACTATATCAACATATGCGCCAGGAATTTCTTCATAAAGAGTCTCTCCAGTATACCCAAGACGTCTTCCTTGTGAATCGGTTATTAAAAGTGTACCTGCACCATTAAAAAAGATTTGTTGCTCTGCTGTGTTTGACTGCAAGGTTTGACGGCACCATGGACATGTTGGCTTCTCAGAATACGCAGATAATGGAATAACTGCAATGGTCTTAATATACTGATTACCTCTCCATGTACCAATACTGCCTCCCAAATCATATTCCCAAGTTTCTCTTATTGTATCTATTATAACATGGCGGTCAAATGAACCCGGATAATTGTTGTCATACACTTTAATCCAAAAGACCCCATCACCTTTGTCTATTACAGCATAAGGAGTTAGCGCATGTCCCCTACATCCTTTAATTAAATTGATATTAAATATGTTTATGTTCAATAAACCATCTTTCGGTCCGTTCAGTCCCTGAATAATTTGTTGTGTAATTGTAGAAAGGCTGTCTCGTTTGCTTGACTCCCTTAGTCTTTTCACAGGGCTCGTTACTTGAAGTGCATGAAAAAAAGCTATATTGTTTCTTACAGAAACAGAACGGGTTTGATAACCATAAGCTCTTTGAACAGAGCTGGACATACTTAAGGAGAAGGGACCTGAATAGTTATTATAACTGTCTATTCCTTCAAAGTAGCGTAATGCTGTGACAGACATTCCTTCGCATCTCCCCCCATTCATTACACTTAGCATCTTTTTTATCCAGGCTCTCGCCTGAGCTTTTGGTATACAAGTGCCATGAACAATGCTTTCGCAGACCGCTTCCTCCCCAAACATTTGGACTAAGTCCGAAATTGTCAAATCGCTTGGATTGGGGGCTCCCAAATCTGCATTTCTAAAACTGTAGCCATCAGGATTAGGACGAAATTGATCAAGAGAATCAAAAACATAAGCCGCGCCTGCAAATTCCGCGCTGTTGTCATTCTGATTCCCATTGACGCCAGTGGCAGCACTGTCTTCACCATAGGCACCAACCACGATTGTGTCATTGGAGATGGCGACAGAATTTCCAAAAGAATCTTCTGCATTTGTATTGGACGCTTTGAGGTAAGCTTGTTGGGTCCAGGTAGTGCCATCACGCACAAAAACATAGGCAGCACCTGCACCACTAGCACTGTTGTCATTCTGATTCCCATTGACACCAGTGGCAGCGCTGGATTCACCTCTAGCACCAACAACGATCGTGTCATTGGAAACTGCGACAGACCTGCCAAAAGAATCTCCTTCATTCGTATTGGAAGCTTTGAGGTAAGCCTGCTGGGTCCAGGTGTTGCCATTACGCACAAAAATATAGGCAGCGCCTGCTTTATAAATGCTATTATCATTCTGATTTCCATTGACGCCAGTGGCAGCACTTTCTTCACCATAAGCACCAATAACGATAGTGTTATTGAATACGGCGACAGAATTTCCAAAAGAATCTTCTGCATTTGTATTGGACGCTTTGAGGTAAGCTTGTTGGGTCCAGGTAGTGCCATCACGCACAAAGACATAGGCAGCACCCGACCATGAAGCACTGTTGTCATTCTGATCCCCATTGACCCCCGTGGCAGCGCTGTCTTCCCATTGAGTACAAACAACGATCGTGTCATCGGAGATGGCGACAGATCCACTAAATTGATCATAGGCATCCGTATTGGAAGCTTTGAGGTAAGCCTGTTGGGTCCAGGTACTGCCATCACGCACAAAGACATAGGCAGCACCTGACCCTGAAGCGCTGTTGTTATTCTGATCCCCATTGACCCCCGTGGCAGCGCTGTCTTCGCCTCCAGCACCAACCACGATCGTGTCTTTGGAGACAGCAACAGAATAACCAAAGTCATCATTGGCATTTGTATTGGACGCTTTTAGGTAAGCCTGCTGGGTCCAGGTGTTGCCACTGCGCACAAAGACATAGGCAGCACCTGACCTTGAAGCGCTGTTGTTATTCTGATTCCCATTGACGCCAGTGGCAGCACTGTCTTCACCATAGGCACCAACCACGATTGTGTCATTGGAGATGGCGACAGAATTTCCAAAAGAATCTTCTGCATTTGTATTGGACGCTTTGAGG
>Ga0255343_1004921_pt1 | contig 12856 bp, 13 predicted proteins | sample wastewater_treat_4_FD_192413 | JGI IMG/M metagenome (GOLD analysis project Ga0255343, IMG submission 192413) | Wastewater microbial communities from Lulu Island WWTP, Vancouver, Canada - plant16 | ecosystem: Engineered > WWTP > Wastewater > Unclassified | place: Canada: Vancouver, British...
TCAGTTTTGAGCATTTGCTGAACGTTCCCCTTTCCCCATGCGTTTTTCTCGTCCCTCGTCCAAGCGCAGCGGTCGTCCATCGTCCCTCTGCCTTCACTATGCCTCTCCTTTCCCTTTCAGTTGTGATCCAACACGTATACTCTTCAGCAATACCCTGAAATACTTGTACATATAAGGATTTATACTATGGTATAATAAACGTGATCTCGGAAAGAGCATTTGAGCGTAAGGGAGATGCCTAAAATGTTGCCAATAAAAAAAGAATATATTGTTACCGCAAATAATAAGAAAAAAGCAGTGCTCATCGATCTTGAAACATTCAATAAAATAGAAGAACTTATCGAGGACTATGGCCTCGGAAAATTTATGAATGAAGCAGAGAATGAGCAAAATCTTTCTTTGACTGATGCCAAGAAACAATACCAGGCAATGAAGAAAGGTTGACAATTGGTCTGCTATTTCAAGAAAACCTTTCTAAAAGATCTCGCCGACATACCCGGCGCCTATCGCAGGAAAGTAGAAAGGTTGGTTTTTGAGGACATCCCCAAGTTGCAGCACATAACAGGCAAGCTTGATATAAGGAAAATACGAGGCTATGAGAGTTATTACAGAATAAGGTTGGGCAACTATCGGATTGGCTGTCAAATACAGGCAGAGAGTAAAATCATCTTCTACAGAGTTAAAAGCAGGAAAGACATTTACAAAGTCTTTCCTTAATCTGCATAAATCTGCACTTCTTTTGCTATGAAATAACCATTGCGAATCTCGAATTGCGTATTGTGAATTTAAAATCAATAAACTCAGTGGTTTATGCTTTTGTATTTCCTTGCACATTTCGCGTTGCGCCATTCGCCTTGCCCTTCTCCCTTTCCCCCCCCGTTGAGGCCGTGGTAACTTTTGTTATTTTTTCATGATAGAGTTGACTTTTTGGTACGTATTTTATAGATATTAGTAAACAAAAGGGTAAGCTTTCGCTGCAAAGCCAAAATGGTAGCAACAAAGAAGCTCCATTCCGTGGGTAGATTTATGTCGAGGAATGGATTTTGTCTTGTTCGTGACAACTCTATTGATTAACATACCTTTCCTGCAGGTATTCTGAGGGATCAGAGGTGTTCCCATGGCGGTAGCGTATCAAAACAACGCTCTCTACTATTTGTAACAATGATGTACGCAGATGGACGCAGATGAAAACATGATAGTGAAGACTGTGGCCGGCTTCGAGATAAGACATCTAAGCCGCCCACGCGCCGCGCCTGCCAGCGACTAAAGATGCAAGGCTTCACCGAAGGGGCTGAATGTTGACCGGCTGGCCTGCTTTATCAGCCAGGAGGTCAAAAGATACTTTATCCGGATTTATCAGCGTTCATCAGCAGTTATCAACGTTCATCCGCATTTATCCTGTGAAAAAGCTTTTTATAACAATGATGTACACCGAACGCCGAACGCCCTCCGTTCTTTTATTGCTCGACAAGTTAACATCGGCCCCTACTGTCCCCTTTTTTATATGTTCTCGCCAGCCTGCTCGCCTGTTGTTTGTGAATCATTTTATCGGTAAAAAAGCCCCTTTAAGGTCTAAAAACGCCTATTATTGGAATGATATCGTATGAATATTAATATGTTAGCGTGGTCCGACCCGGATGACCCGACTTGACGGTTGACCTGTTTATGGTCTATAATTAGTCATATCAAAAAGCAGGGAAGGTGATTCATGAAATTGTCCAGCCAGATTAAACCAATAAGTTATCTGAAAGCCCACGCTGCCGAAATTGTGCGCAATATGGGTGAAATGCGGGAACCTCTTATTATCACTCAAAACGGAGAGGCCAAGGTGGTAATACAGGACATTGAAAGCTACGAGCAAACCAGGGAAACCATGGCTCTTCTGAAAATCCTTGCCATGGGTAACCGTCAGATTGAAGAAGGTAAGATAGAATCTGCTATAGACGTGGTTAAACGGCTTCGGGGCCATGGAAAGACTCGCTAATGTCCCATAAAGTTTTTCTTACCGCTGATGCGGTAAATGACCTGGAAGAAATTTACGAGTACATAGCCTACCACGATGCCCCGGAAAAGGCAGAGCATGTTCTCGGGAGAATCGAAAGGACATTCAAAAGCCTGTCGGAATCTCCTGAGCGTGGTTCCTTTCCGAAGGAACTGCTGACCCTAGGAGTCCGTGATTATCGTCAGATATTTTTTAAACCTTATAGGGTAATATACCAAATCATCAGCGACAAGGTGTATGTCATGCTCATCACCGATGGACGTCGCGACATGGAGGCCCTGCTTCAGCGAAGGCTCCTGCTGGCTTGATACATGTAGCCGCAGATGCACACAGATAGACGCAGATAGATTCCGGTAGCATATCTTATCCTGCTGTGCGAGATACGCACACCAGGGTGACTGTCAGCGCCTGCAGCGCATGTAATTAACCCACGCTCGCAATTTCGTAATCATATCTCTCTGTCAGGCTATGGAACCTGAGTTTAATCGTATCCCGATTAAGCTCAGACACAAAGATCATCTGCTCTTATCCGTGCCCATCCGTGTTAATCTGCGGTGAAAATAGTTGTTCTCGCGTCCTTCGTCCAAGCGTATTGCTCCATTTCGCAATTCCCGATTCGCCATGCCGTAAACCCATTGCGAATCTCGAATTGCGTATTGTGAATTTAAAATCAATAAACTCAGTGGTTTATGCTTTTGTATTTCCTTGCACATTTCGCGTTGCGCCATTCGCCTTGCCCTTCTCCCTTTCCCCCCCCGTTGAGGCCGTGGTAACTTTTGTTATTTTTTCATGATAGAGTTGACTTTTTGGTACGTATTTTATAGATATTAGTAAACAAAAGGGTAAGCTTTCGCTGCAAAGCCAAAATGGTAGCAACAAAGAAGCTCCATTCCGTGGGTAGATTTATGTCGAGGAATGGATTTTGTCTTGTTCGTGACAACTCTATTGATTAACATACCTTTCCTGCAGGTATTCTGAGGGATCAGAGGTGTTCCCATGGCGGTAGCGTATCAAAACAACGCTCTCTACTATTTGTAACAATGATGTACGCAGATGGACGCAGATGAAAACATGATAGTGAAGACTGTGGCCGGCTTCGAGATAAGACATCTAAGCCGCCCACGCGCCGCGCCTGCCAGCGACTAAAGATGCAAGGCTTCACCGAAGGGGCTGAATGTTGACCGGCTGGCCTGCTTTATCAGCCAGGAGGTCAAAAGATACTTTATCCGGATTTATCAGCGTTCATCAGCAGTTATCAACGTTCATCCGCATTTATCCTGTGAAAAAGCTTTTTATAACAATGATGTACACCGAACGCCGAACGCCCTCCGTTCTTTTATTGCTCGACAAGTTAACATCGGCCCCTACTGTCCCCTTTTTTATATGTTCTCGCCAGCCTGCTCGCCTGTTGTTTGTGAATCATTTTATCGGTAAAAAAGCCCCTTTAAGGTCTAAAAACGCCTATTATTGGAATGATATCGTATGAATATTAATATGTTAGCGTGGTCCGACCCGGATGACCCGACTTGACGGTTGACCTGTTTATGGTCTATAATTAGTCATATCAAAAAGCAGGGAAGGTGATTCATGAAATTGTCCAGCCAGATTAAACCAATAAGTTATCTGAAAGCCCACGCTGCCGAAATTGTGCGCAATATGGGTGAAATGCGGGAACCTCTTATTATCACTCAAAACGGAGAGGCCAAGGTGGTAATACAGGACATTGAAAGCTACGAGCAAACCAGGGAAACCATGGCTCTTCTGAAAATCCTTGCCATGGGTAACCGTCAGATTGAAGAAGGTAAGATAGAATCTGCTATAGACGTGGTTAAACGGCTTCGGGGCCATGGAAAGACTCGCTAATGTCCCATAAAGTTTTTCTTACCGCTGATGCGGTAAATGACCTGGAAGAAATTTACGAGTACATAGCCTACCACGATGCCCCGGAAAAGGCAGAGCATGTTCTCGGGAGAATCGAAAGGACATTCAAAAGCCTGTCGGAATCTCCTGAGCGTGGTTCCTTTCCGAAGGAACTGCTGACCCTAGGAGTCCGTGATTATCGTCAGATATTTTTTAAACCTTATAGGGTAATATACCAAATCATCAGCGACAAGGTGTATGTCATGCTCATCACCGATGGACGTCGCGACATGGAGGCCCTGCTTCAGCGAAGGCTCCTGCTGGCTTGATACATGTAGCCGCAGATGCACACAGATAGACGCAGATAGATTCCGGTAGCATATCTTATCCTGCTGTGCGAGATACGCACACCAGGGTGACTGTCAGCGCCTGCAGCGCATGTAATTAACCCACGCTCGCAATTTCGTAATCATATCTCTCTGTCAGGCTATGGAACCTGAGTTTAATCGTATCCCGATTAAGCTCAGACACAAAGATCATCTGCTCTTATCCGTGCCCATCCGTGTTAATCTGCGGTGAAAATAGTTGTTCTCGCGTCCTTCGTCCAAGCGTATTGCTCCATTTCGCAATTCCCGATTCGCCATGCCGTAAACCCATTGCGAATTTCGTATTGCGTATTGCGAATTTAAAATCAATAAACTCAGTAGTTTATGCTTTTGTATTTCCTTGCACATTTCGTGTTGCGCCATTCGCCTTGCCCTTCTCCCTTTCCCGCCGTTGAGGTCTTGGTAAGTTCTGTTATTTTATCATGATAGAGTTGACTTTTTGGTACGTATTTCATAGATATTAATAAACAACAGGGTAAGCTATCGCGGCAAAGCCAAAATGGTAGCAACAAAGCAGCTCCATTCCGTTGGTAGATTTATGTCGGGGAATGGATTTTATCTTGTTTGTGACAACTCCATTGATTAACGTACCTTTCCTACAGGAATTCTGAGGGATCAGAGGCGTTCCTACGGCGGTAGCGTATCAAAACAACCCCCTCCACTATTTGTAACAATGATGTACGCAGATGAAAACATGATAGTGAAGACTGTGACCAGCTGGTATGCTTTATCAGCTAGGAGGTCAAAAGAAAAGATACTTTATCCGGATTTATCAGCGTTCATCGGCAGTTATCCTGTGAAAAAACTGTTTATAACAATGATGCACGCCGAACTCCGAATTCTGAACGTGTCCCAGTTTCTTTTCGCCGAACCATGAACGTTCTCCCAATGTCTTGTCGCCGAACTCCGAACAACGAACGTGTCCCAGTTTCTTTTCGCCGAACGCAGAACTCCGAACACCCAACGCCCTCCGTTCTCCCTTGCCCCTTGAACCCTAAATGCCTCTGATAATTGACAAGTTAACAACGTCCCCTCATAGTTCTGAAAGTTCTCCCAATGTCTTGTCGCCGAACGCCGAACCACGAACCACGAACGTTTCCCCTCCCTGCTTTGTTACTTGACAAGTTGACAACGTCCCATCCTGTCACGAGTGCCCAGGGTTTGTCCCTCACGCGTAATTTTTCCTGGAACCTCGTCGGGAACGTTGTTTATGCCGGTTGCCAATGGGGCATCCTAGTGGTTCTTGCCAAGCTGACCAGCCCCGAGATGGTTGGCCTCTTCGCTCTGGGTCTGGCTGTTACCGCACCCATTATTATGCTGAGTCAGCTCCAGTTGCGAGGGGTGCAGGCCACTGATGCCAACGATGAATATGCTTTCGGGCACTATCTGGCTCTGCGGCTCCTCACCACCGCACTGGCGTTACTCATAATCATAGGGGTCATCTGGGTTGGTTCTTATTCTCCGAACACTGCCCTGGTCATTTTTGTTGTTGGTCTTTCAAAGGCTTTTGAATCTATAAGTGATGTGTACTATGGTCTTATGCAGCGCCACGAACGTATGGATCGCATTGCCAAGGCAAGGCTGATCAAAGGCCCCCTTTCCCTGGCAGCGCTGTGGTTGCTGGTGTATGTCACCGGCGATGTCCTGTGGGGTGTCATAGGACTGGCGGCGGTATGGCTTGTGATTCTTTTGATCTACGATGTGCGAAATGCTGCAGTCATCCTGCGTGAAAGCCTTTCCCTTCAAGGCAAAAGTTTTGTCGACAAAGAAGAGATGCGTCCTGATTTTGAACCGCGACGACTTGCGCACCTAGCCTGGCTGGCACTTCCCTTGGGTCTGGTTATGGCGCTTATTTCCCTTAACACAAATATTCCCCGCTATTTCATCGAGCACGAACTGGGTACGGCGGAACTCGGCATTTTCGCTGCCCTGGCCTACCTGATGGTTGCCTGCAATACCTTGGTATCGGCCATGGGTCAATCGGTAACACCCCGTCTTGCAAAGTATTATGCGGCGGGAGACCTTGACGGGTATAAACATTTGCTTGCCAGGATGTTGGGCATGGGCGTATTGTTGAGTATTGCAGGGGTGCTGGTCTCGGTGTTTGCGGGACATCAACTTCTCAGCCTTCTTTATAGACACGAGTACGCTGTATACAACAATATTCTGATTTGGCTCATGATTGTGGCCGGCGTGTCCTACATCACTTCATTTTTAGGTTATGGAATGACTGCTGCCCGCTATTTCAGGGTGCAACTGCCGCTGTTTATGGTGGTTGTAGCTGTCACATTTGGTGCGTCCCTGTGGCTCATCCCGCGGTTCGCGTTAACCGGTGCTGCCCTTGCCATGGGCGCAGGTGCATTGGCCCAGTTGCTCGGCAGCTGTTTTGTCTTCGTTCACATATTGCAAAAGAAAAATGTGAAAGGTGTTTCTTTGTGAATAAGGCATCAAAGAAGCAGATTCGAATTCTTCATGTTGTCGGTGGAATGAACCGGGGTGGTGCAGAAACCTGGCTTATGCACGTGCTGCGTCATATTGATCGCGATCGCTTCAGGTTTGATTTCCTGGTGCACACCGACAAACCCTGCGCCTACGATGATGAAATCCGGGACTTAGGGTCAAAAATCATCCCTTGCCTGGTCCCTTCTCAGCCGTGGCGGTATGCAGTGAACTTTACTCGCATCCTGAAGGAGTACGGACCCTACGATGCTGTGCACAGCCATGTACATCATTACAGCGGATTTGTCCTCTGGTTGGCGGAAAGGGCGGGCATTCCCATCCGCATCAGTCATAGCCACAGTGATACGTCACAATATGATTCAAAAGCCGGCATCATTCGAAAGGTTTACCTCAGAATAACAGAACGCCTGGTGGGTCAATATGCTACAAATGGAGTGGCATGCAGCGATAAAGCAGCCGCGGCCCTGTTTGGCCCGGAATGGAAAAAGAATGGGCGGCAACGAATCCTCTATTGTGGAGTTGATCTTCGTCCTTTTAGCGAGACTGTGGTGTCTGCACAAGTGCGGCGAGAACTTGGCATCCCGATTGACGCGTACGTTGTCGGGCATGTGGGACGGTTTTCCGAGGTGAAGAACCACGTTTTTCTTTTGGATATTGTCAGATGCATGGTAGAACATGATCCGAATGTGCGGTGTCTCCTGGTTGGAGATGGTCCGCTTCGACAGGAAATAGAGGAAAAAGTTAACTAGTTGGGATTGAAGGATAAGGTCATTTTTACAGGTTTGCGTTCTGACGTGCCGCGCTTAATGATGGGCGCCATGAACGTCTTTCTATTACCTTCCCTGAATGAGGGCTTGCCTTTGGTCTCGATTGAGGCTCAAGCCGCAGGGTTGCCGTGTGTATTTTCGGAAGTAATACCCGAAGAAGCCGATGCCGTCGGCTCTCTGGTCCACCGTGTTGCCCTCAATCTGCCTGCTCAAAAATGGGTTGATGTGATAATTGATGTGAAAAATGAGACTATCTCATCAAAAAAACAGCCCCTAGATGTCATCAGCCAAAGTTCCTTCAATATAATTAAATCAGTTGCGCAATTGGAAAAAATTTATGCCGTATACGCCGAGAAATAAGGATTAGTGCATGTTAGTTTCACGTCTTACATCCTCTCATGAATACATTTTTGGTGTTCTTACTTGTACTTGTGTCAGTATTGGGTTCATGTTTTTTTGTGAATCATGCGTGCACTGGTTTATTATCCCAATTACGCTTTGCGCTATTCTTTTGGTGAAAGATATACAAGATTGGTTTACCGGTAAATTGGATGTTTTTGACCCCGTTTGCTTTGTCGCCCTCCTGGGTTCATATTTCTTTTTTTTGGCTCCCCTTTTACATGTTTACTGGGATTCATGGGTGAACTACGTGACGCCACCCAATGACTGGAGAACATGGTTGGGTTACATGGGAATACTAAATTTTATTGGTTTGGCTATTTATAAGGCTATCATCGGCAATAAAAGATGGGTAGACCAAAAGCCTTTGCGTCTTAGATGGTCCTTAAATGAGAGGTGTTTTAAGATTGTCTGTGGTCTTGCCTTAATGGTTTCTATGTCAGTTCAGGTCTATGTTTACCAAAGCGTCGGAGGGATACTTGGTTATATACATGCATATGAAGACCGTAGTGGGGCATTTGAAGGAATGGGTTGGCTTTTTATGATTTCCGAGAGTTTTCCAATTCTATCCTTCATGGTATATGCCGTTGCAGCAAGAAGGCATGAGGCCCTTCGTCAATGGGGTATCATTATTCTTGCTATTCTTCTGTTTGTAGGATTAAAACTCCTGTTTGGCGGGATGAGAGGCAGTCGAAGTAATACAGTCTGGGGGTTGTTTTGGATGGTGGGTATAATTCATTATTGGATTCGCCCTATCAATAAAAAGATTATTATCTCAGGACTAGTGGCTTTTGTTATTTTTATGTATTCTTTTGGCGTGTACAAATCGCACGGGCTTGCAGGGTTTGATGGCCTGATGAACCCCCTGCAGCGGATAGAAATGGCCGAAGAGGCAGGGCGGACTCTTGATAGGACTTTGCTTGGCGATTTGGGGCGAAGCGACGTTCAAGCTTACCTACTCTACAGCATTACCGATCCCAATAATCAATACAACTACAAGTGGGGCCAGACTTATTTGAGCAGTTTAATGCTGTTAATACCCAAACAGATACGACCTACCAGTATCGGAAAAGGAAAGGCGGGAACGGAAGCCCAATATAGTTATTATTCGGATACATTTTTATCATCACGCGTCTATGGGTTGGCAGGCGAGTCCATGCTTAACTGGGGCATAATATCCCTTCCTTTTGCATTTGCTATGTTTGGTCTAATTGTCGCCAAAGCGAGACGCTTCATTCAGAGTGTTTCAGCCCATGATGTGAGAATCTTGCTCATTCCTTTTATTATTAATTTTGTCATTATTGTGCTGACTGGCGATTCGGATAATGTTGTATTTTTTTCGATAAAGAACGGTGCCTTGCCGTTCCTGGTCTTGTGGCTATCTGCTCGAAAAATACCTGTGACAGAGATCGAAAACTTGGAGACTCACCGCGCGTGAATCAAAGGCAACACTAAGAGACGTCATTTGTGAAAATGCTTTTTTTTACCGAGGCCCGTTTGTATCAAACTGAAGATAAAAAGCATTATGCTGCAGATCAGAGTTCCTCCTATCGGATGTTTAAAAGGTACCTTTCGGTGTTCGATAGGGTGCTGGTTGTGGCCCGTGTAGCAACCGGGTTTCAATATCGTGCCAACGAAAGTACCCGGGTGGACAATGCCGGCGTGGAAGTGCTGCCTTTGCCACATTACATAGGTCCGCATCAGTACCTAAAGACCAGGAATAAGCTGTTATTGTCATTGAGAAGCTATATCGATTCCCGTCCTGAGGCCGCCATGATTTGTCGTTTGCCCGGTACCATCGGAACAGCCGCCGCCAGATATCTTGTAAAAAAAAAGAGACCCTATGGTGTGGAGGTGGTTGGCGATCCCCTGGACGTGTTTGCCTCCGGTTCGTTTAGCCACCCCTTACGGCCCGTGTTCCGACACATTTTTAGCAGAGACCTGAAAATTGTCATAAAAAAAGCAGCGGCCTCTATCTATGTGACTAAGGCCACCTTGCAGAAAAGATACCCTCCGGCAAATAATCAGTTCAGCACATATTCCTCAAATGTCATGCTGCCCCCGGACGCTTTCGTGAGGGTCGCGAAAAGGCTAAAGAGGGAGCCACCATATTCAATTGTAACGGTCGGTACATTGGATGCGATGTACAAATCGCCCGATGTGGCTATTGAAGCGATGGCCCTTCTCAAGAAGAAGGGGCTCAATGTTGCTCTTCAGTGGGTTGGTAATGGGCGGTACAGGGACGAGATGATAGCCCGCGCTCAAGAAGCGGGTGTTGCCGACAGGGTCAACTTCGTCGGCAACGTGGGTTCAGCACAGGATGTTAGAGGCTACCTTGATTCAGCCGATCTGTTTCTGCTGCCGTCCAGAACGGAAGGACTTCCGCGCGCTATGGTTGAGGCTATGGCAAGGGGGCTGCCCTGCATCGGTACAAAGATTGGGGGTATTCCCGAATTGTTGGATGAATCGGCCTTGGTGCCCGTGAACGATCCAAGATCCCTGGCGGAGAAGATTGCGGTATTCCTGACTACACCGGGCCTAGCAGACGCGCAGGCATCACGAAATTTAAAAGAGGCCCACAGCTATGCATTCGAATTGCTTGAGGCTAAAAGGAAAGATTTTTACCACTACTTGAAGAGTATTTCATAACTCATGAGAGCGTCTCATAGTTTGAAAGTGTTCTATCGGTAATAGCTTGACATTGCAACGCCAGCTCGCACTCGTCCATCTGAAACGCCATTTCTATGAAGAAATCGAATTGATGGGAAATATTCAGTTGCCATCATGAAGTTTGATTGTAATTCGAAGACAGCCGCAGAAGACAACAAACGAATTTGCTTTGTTACAACCTTGCCGGTAACATTAAAAGCCTTCGTGCACCCGCAAGCCGAATACCTTTTGCAAAACGGCTGGGATGTCACCTGGATTTGTGCCGCGGATCCAAATTTTCAAACAGAACGCGTTGAACAACCTAAAACCGGATTTGGAATGCCACTCGATGCCTGGTTGCGTCATCCTCTGAAGGATTAGGCCGAAGCGTTGATAGATGAAACCAGATTACGCCGGGAAGGCTATTTTTTTAATCGGCACCAATACGACGGACCTCGGCAGAGCGCTTGTCGGGGAGAAAAAATTGGGCCTACCACCTGTGGGATGTGATGACGTTTCAGGCCTGGTTGGAAAATGAAGGAAATGGGGCAGCGGCATGAGCAGAATCGTTGTAATCGGAGCGTTGCCGGAGTCGTTACTCATTTTTAGGGGAGACCTGCTAAAGGCACTGGTTAATGCCGGACATGACGTGACTGGCATGGCAGCCGAGACAAACCATGCTTTGGTAAGGCAACTTGCCTCGATAGGTGTTGGATTTAGAGCATACCCCGTTCAGCGCAATGGTATGAACCCATTGAAGGACGCGCAAACCTATCTGGCTCTGCGAAAGGTTTTGCGTGACCTAAGGCCGGACATCGTCCTGTCATACACGATTAAACCAGTTGTTTGGGGTGGTATCGCCGCTAAGGGGGTTGCAGGATCCCGGTTTTATGCTCTTATTACTGGTCTCGGTTTTGCTTTTCAACCAGGCGGATGCAAACAGAGGATCCTTAATGGTTTGGTCACATGTCTTTACCATTGGTCGCTTATCAGTGCAAAAAAAGTGATTTTTCAAAACAAAAATGATCTACAGTTATTTGTAGGCCGGAAAATTGTGGATGAGAGGCGGTGTATAGTTGTAGATGGCTCTGGTGTAAACTTGGATCATTATGTTGCTTCGCCTTTGCCAACCGGTAACATGGCGTTCTTAATGATCGCTCGTTTATTAGGCTCTAAAGGATTACGAGAGTACGCCAAGGCTGCGCAGCTCGTTCATGAAAAGTACCCACATGTCACATTTCATTTGGTAGGGCCAGAAGATCCTTCGCCGGACGGGCTTCCCTTGTCTGAGGTGCGGAACTGGCAAGCGTCAGGTGTCTTGCAGTACATGGGTGCGACAGCGGATGTTCGTCCTTTCATTAAACAATGTCATATTCTCGTATTACCCTCTTACCATGAGGGTATGCCGCGCACTGTTCTTGAAGCCATGTCTATGGGCCGGGCGATAATCACCACAGATGCCCCGGGATGCAGAGAAACAATTAGGTTAACCCACATTGGTTTGAAGCAAAAGGTAAAAGGTGAACCTGTTATGGATGGAGAAAATGGATTTCTGGTGCCGGTTAAAGACGTATTATCACTTGCACATGCAATGGAACGATTCATTTTGCACCCTGAACTCGTAGAAACCATGGGGCGTTGCAGCCGAAGAATAGCTGAAGAACGATTTGATGTACACAAGGTCAATGGTGATATGTTGCGAACCATGGCCCTTATATGAAACGATTGTTTGATATTATTGTTGCTTGTCTCGTCTTAGTGTTAATATGGCCAATCATTCTTGTCATTGCAGCGCTGGTGAGAACTCAAAACGGTGCACCAATCCTTTTTTGTCAGTTGCGCCCCGGGCTTGAGGGAAAACCTTTTAAACTGTATAAATTTCGAACCATGACCGATGCGCGGGATGACGATGGCAACCTGCTGCCTGACTCGGAGCGATTGACCCGATTTGGACGTTTTCTCCGCAAGACCAGCCTCGATGAGTTGCCGGAATTATGGAATGTGCTGAAAGGCGATATGAGCCTGGTGGGGCCAAGACCTCTTCTGATGCAATACCTGGATCGGTATACGCCCGAACAGGCCCGGCGGCATGAGGTTAAGCCGGGAATGACCGGTTGGGCGCAGGTCAACGGACGGAATGCTCTTACCTGGGAAGAAAAGTTTAAACTTGATGTCTGGTATGTAGACCATCAGAGCTTTTGGCTGGATATGAAAATCATTGCGATGACAGTATGGAAAGTTTTGAGGCGCGAGGGAATAAGCCAGACTGGGCAGGCAACTGCAGAAGAGTTTATGGGGAACAGGTAAAGGATGAAAAGCCGAGGGACGAGGAA
>Ga0255343_1004928_pt1 | contig 12845 bp, 11 predicted proteins | sample wastewater_treat_4_FD_192413 | JGI IMG/M metagenome (GOLD analysis project Ga0255343, IMG submission 192413) | Wastewater microbial communities from Lulu Island WWTP, Vancouver, Canada - plant16 | ecosystem: Engineered > WWTP > Wastewater > Unclassified | place: Canada: Vancouver, British...
TTATAAACAAATCAATTCTATCTACTAATGGACCAGAAAGTTTTCGTCTATATTTAGCAATTTGGGAAGGAGAACACGTACACTCTCTTTGAGGGTCATTATAATAACCGCAAGGACAGGGATTTGTAGCGCAGACTAAAGTAAAAGCAGAGGGCAGGGTAATTTTAAAATTTTTCCGAGAAATATTTACCTTTCCATCTTCTAACGGCTGCCTTAAACTCTCTAATAAATCTCGATGAAATTCTGGAAATTCGTCTAAAAATAAAACGCCCCGATGGGCAAGGGTTATTTCTCCAATCTGGGGCGGATTTCCACCTCCAATTAAGCTCGCTTCAGAACAAGTATGGTGAGGAGCACGAAATGGCCTCTTTTTAATAATTGGCGCCTCAAAAGGAAGCAGACCGGCAATACTATAAATTTTAGTTACCTCTAAGCTTTCATCAAAAGACAAAGGAGGCAAAATTGAAATTATTGATTTTGCTAAAAGGGTTTTACCTGTCCCAGGAGGGCCTTGCATTAAAAGATTATGACCGCCAGCTGCAGCAATTTCTATTGCTCTTTTCGCGAAATTTTGACCGGCAACCCAATCTAAATTTACTTCATCGATATCGTCTTTTTTAAAATAATTTTCCGGCTTTTCCGGTAAAATATCTAATTTATTCTCAAGATAGAGCACTGCTTCCCTTAAACTATTAACCCCAATAACTTCTATCCCCTTAACCTGGGCTGCTTCTTTGGCATTTTCTTTTGGCAGAACAATTTGCTTAAAACCCTTTTCTTTTGCCTGAATAGTAATTGATATTACCCCTCTGACTGGCCTTAACTTTCCGTCTAAAGCAAGTTCGCCTAAAAATATTTTTTTATCTGGATTAAATTTTATTTGATTGTTAGCAAGAAGGTAGCCAAGAGCAATGGCTAAATCGTATAAAGTACCCTGCTTTTTTAAATCAGCTGGCGCTAAATTAACTAAAAGTTTAATAGGCTGAGTATCTGGGGATTTTAACTGAGTTGATTTAATCGCACAGCTTACCCTTTGTCTTGATTCTTCAACTGCTTTATCCCCTAAACCAACAATCTCAAAACTTCTAAGCCCGTACGAAACTGCAACTTCGACTTCAACAAGATGAGCTTCAAGCCCTAATAAGGCGGCTGAAAAAATTTTAACGGGCATAAGTATATTAAATTTATAATTTGCCTTGAGAAAATTATCTTTTTAAAAATTTATTTACACTTGGAGCAGGTTCTTGCCTCAGGAATTGCTTCCAGCCTTTCTTTAGAAATTTCTTTCCCGCACTTTTCGCATATTCCGTATTCAAACCCCTTGCGAGGATTTTTAATTTTTTCTAAAGCTAATTCGACGTCTCTAAATTTTATTTCTAAAACGTATTCCTGAGGAAGAAGGTCGGAATATTCTTCTACTTCATCTGCTTCCTCCTCTAAGCTTCCATCTAATTGAGGCCAAAAAGTTTGCCAGTCTTTTTGGGAAAGTTTATTTCTTTTGGCAAATGATTCAAGCTGACTTTCAAGTGATTTTTTAGACTCTTCTAACTTCTTTTGCTGTTGTTCTAAAAATTTTTTGTCCATAACACAGTAATTTTTAATACTAAATAATAAGTTTAAAATTAATTCATTTATAATTTAAAATTAAAAATTCGTTATATTAATTTTAAAATTCCGGCAAAAATTAAAGCCAGAATTAAGATAATAAAAACTCTTATTAAAATTTTTTGCGACAAGGTTGGCTTTGGCAAATTATTCTGTCAGTTTGTTTAATTTATTTTCTAGCTCTTCTTTTTGATTTACAATGTTTTGATATTCTTTTTTTATTTTTTCTTTTTCTAAAGAAAGTTCTGATTTTTTATTTTCAAGGTTCCATCTCTCTTTTTCCGCCTCTCTTCTTTGTTTATCAATTTCTCTCCTTTTTAATTCGATCTCTTTTTTTTCTGAAAAAGTCTGAGCCATCGCCTCTTTTCTTTCTATTTCATCAATCTCTGTTTCAATGCTTTTTTCTCTAATTGAAACACTCTCTAATTTTTGGTCTATTTCTTCTTCTTGAGTAATAATCTTCGCCATTTCTTTTTTAGATACTTCTATCTCTTTTTCCACTTCAGCTAATTTTTTCTCTATTTTTTCTCTTTCTTTTTCAAGAATTATTCTATTTTTTTCTTTTTCTATTTCTTCAATCTGTTGTTTTATTTTTTCTTCTTTTCCTAAAATCTGACTGTAGTTAATCTCGCATTCTCTCAACTGGTTTTTTAAACTTTTAATTTTATCTTCAACTTTATATTTTTCATCTTCAACTTTTTGACGCTGGTCTTCCATTGCCCATCTCTCTTTTTCCACCTCTCTCTTTTTCTGAGGAGACATTTCTTTTTTTTCTTCTTCTTCTATTTTAAATTCTAAGGCCTCAAGTTCTTTTTCTTTTTCTAAAACTGGTTCAAGCTCTTCTTTGTTGATTCTATCAATTTCAAAGGAAATTTCAGCCTTCCTCCTTTCAACCGGCTCTTTTTGAATTGATATTTGATTGAGTTGTTCTTTAAGGTCTACCTTTTTTATCTCCAACTCCCCTAAAATATCTTCAGGCGTTTTTTCTTCTTCAGTTGCTTCTTTTTTTTCTTCCTTTAATTTCTCTATCTCTTCTTTAGTTGCTTCAGTTTTTATTGCTTCACCCTCTTTAAATTCTTCTTGTGCTTCTTCTGCTTTTGCTTCTTCCCTTAACTCTTCTTTTTGTTCTTCTACTGGCTCTACTTCTTTAATCTCTTCTTCTTGAAAAATTGATTCCAACTCTCTCCTTGCTTTTTCTTCTGGGGCAAGTTCTTCTTCTGGTTTTTTATTTTCTTCCTGAATAAGTTCCTTTAATTTTTGCCCCAGTGCTTCTTCTGGCTTTGCTTGTTCTTCAATTTTTTCCTCTTCGGGCAAAACTTCTTCAGATTTGGTTTCTTGCTCTATCTCCGGCTCTTTCTCTATCTCCGGTTCTTGGAAAGGCCTTGCCTGTTCTAGTTTTTTAACAAACTCTTTTCTCATTTCTTCTTCAGATTTTAATTCTTTAAAAGAAACTTCTTCTGACTTCTGCCCTACTATCGGCTCTCCCTCGTTTTCTTCAACACCTAATTTTGGTTTTAAAAACTCTTTAGCTTTTAAGTTAACATTCTTCTCTCCCAGCATTGCAATATCTTTCTGCATCGTTCTGATTTTATCTGGTTGAATAAATTCTTTTATTTCCTCTGCCATAATAATATAGTAATAATAATTTAGTTAATTTAACAATTAAAATATCCTTATTTTTCCTTTTTCGCCTTTTTTAATGATAAACTAATTCTTCCCTGTGGGTCAATAGCAATGACTTTTACTGGAATTAAATCTCCAACTTTAACTATATCTTCAACTTTTCTCACTCTATATGGAGCTAACTCTGATATATGAACTAATCCTTCCTGGCCTGGAAAAATTTCAACAATTGCGCCGAAGTCAAGGATTCTTTTTACCTTGCCTTGAAATATCTCCCCAACTTTTATTTCTCGGGTAATATTTTCTATCCAAGCAACTGCTTTCTTGGCTGCCTCTTCTTTCTCAGCCGTAATAAAAACTCTTCCATCTTCTTCAATGTCTATTGACACGCCACATTCTTCGATAATTTCGTTAATAACTTTGCCCCCGGGGCCGATAACATCTCTAATTTTTTCCGGCTTAATTTGCAAAGAGAAAACTCTTGGGGCAAAAGGAGAGAGGTTCTCTCTGGGACTGGAAATAGTTTCTAATATCTTTTTTAAAATAAACTGGCGGGCATTTTTGGCTTTTTTTAGGGCTTCTCTTAAAATATTTTCATTAATACCTCTATTTTTGACATCCATTTGAATAGCGCAAATGCCGTCTTCTGTGCCTGCAACCTTAAAGTCCATATCGCCGTAATGGTCTTCAGGGCCTTGAATATCTGTTAAAACTTTATCGCCAAATAAACCAATCGAAATGCCAGCTACTGGTTTTTTAATTGGCACCCCTGCATCCATTAAGGCTAAAGACGACGAACAAACTGAAGCCATTGAAGTAGATCCATTCGAAGACAACACTTCTGAAACTATTCTGATTGTATAAGGAAAGTCATCGAAATTTGGAATAACTGGGATTAAAGCTCTTTCAGCCAGCATCCCATGACCAATTTCTCTTCTCCCTGGGCCTTTTATCGGCTTTACCTCCCCAGAACAATAAGGAGGAAAATTATAATGATGAAAAAATCTTTTTTCTCCCCTTATTTCCATTCCCTCTAAAATTCGCTGGTCTCCTGGAGCCCCTAGGGTTAAAATAGAAAGAGTCCTTGTCTTCCCCCTTGAAAATAATCCTGAACCGTGAGTTCTTGGCAATAACCCAACTTGAGTAGTTATCGGTCTAATTTCATCTGGTTTTCTGCCATCCGGCCTAATATCTTTATTTACAATATAATTAGTTAAAACTCTCTCTACTTCTTCTTCAAAAAAATTCAAACCAAGACTAATCTTTTTAGGGTCATTATATTTTTTTAATAATTCAATAAGTTGTTTTTTAAAATCAGATATTTCTTGAGTATAACCTTCAATTTGAGCATAAGGGCCGGTATAAGTTCCAAGAGGCTCGGTAGTTAAATTTGGCTCAAAAATTACTTTTTCTATTTTATTTTGAAGAAACGATTTTATTTCTTTTTCAAGTTCTGAGTCTATTTTCTCGGACTCAATTTTTATTTTTGCTCTCCCCTCCTTTTTTTGAATTTCTCTCTGAAGATCGATTATTTGTTTTAAATATGGCTTAGAATAATTTATTATATTAACGACCTCGTCCTCTTTTACTTCTTTGGACTGAGACTCAATCATATTAATTAAAATATCGTTGCCTTCTTCAACACCGCTAATAGCCATATCAAGCTCTCCGCTATCCCTTGCTTGGTAATCAGGAAAAATTATTAAGTTTTCTTTTTTGCCAATTCTTATCGCGCCAACCGGTCCATTCCAGGGTATATCTGAAATTAAAAGAGCAGTCGAAGCTGCTAAAAGGCCTAAAGTTGCCGGGTCATTTTCACCATCGAAAGCCAAGCAAGTAATAATGACTTGAACTTCATTTTTTAAATCTTTAGGAAAAAGAGGCCTAATTGCTCTATCAATTAAGCGGGAAATTAAAATTGCTTCATCTGTTGGCCTTGTCTCCCTTCTCACAAACCTTGAACCTAAAATTTTGCCTGCCGCATAATATCTTTCCTCATAGTCAACTGTTAAAGGGAAAAAGTCCTGCCCCTCGATAATGTTTTTTGAAATAACACAGGTTGCCAAAACTATTGTTTCACCAATTTTGGCAAAAACTGAACCGTTGGCATTTTCTGCCAACGGCGTGGTGTTTATCTCCAAAATTTTTTCTCCTATTTTTATTTGATAATTATTACTCACAGAACCAATTTTTAGGATTTCGCTTATTTTATTATATAAACTTAAGCAAACTAATTTACTCCTTAGATAAGTTTTATAAGTTTAACTTCTTAACTATTGCCTGATATCTTTTTTCATCTTCTTCTTGCAAATATTTTAAAAGTTTTCTCCTTTTGGCAACCATTTTTAAAAGCCCTCTTTTTGAGTGAATATCATTTTTATGTTTTTTAAGATGCAAAAGCAATCTGTTTATTTCTTCAGATAAAATAGCAATTTGAACTTCGGGCGAACCCGTATCTTTATCGTGAAGTTCAAATTTTTTAATGATCTCTTCTTTTTCTTGTGGAGTTAACATATTTTTATTTTTTTATATTTTCAAATGTTTAATAATAAAGCATATTAGCATAGCGACTGATAATCGTAAAGGGGAAATATACGTTGGTGCCCCCACCAGGACTTGAACCTGGATTTACGGATTAAGAGTCCGCTACTCTGCCATTGAGTTATGGGGGCGTGTTTTCTATTTTTATCAAGTTATAAGGGGCAAAAAGATTCAACATTCCAAGGAGTCAAAATATGATTTACATGAACTACTCCAATAGCATTAATAAAAAATCCGATAACTAACCACCCACAAAAGAAAATTACTAAGCCAATAGCTGTTGATTTTAAAAGTGATTTTGCTCTTTCAAGTTTCTGAGGATCGCCTGCGCTTGTCATAAACATAACTCCGCCAATTATAAGCATTAAAGCGCCTACAGGAAGAACAATATTCCCGACAAACCATCCGATAATTTTTGTAATCATTGCAAAAAGGTCACACAACTGACAAGGGCAACCTTCGGTACCGCAAGGAACTAACCCTCCTTCTGGACAGTTTGTCCTTGGTTCAGCCGCTAACCCAATTTGCCATAAACTTAATAATAAAAAAACAAAAACCGGAAGACTTTTAAATATTAACTTTTTAATTTTATTTAAATGACGAATCTGATTTTTCATTTCTGATATTTGTCCCCATAATAATTAGAGATTCTATTAACATTTATTAAGCGAGAGGCAAATTTATTTTTATAAATTCGCTTATCCCATAATTTAATATGGGGTGTGCCCTCGAGAGGACTCGAACCTCTAACCTTTGTTCCGAAGACAAAGATGATATCCATTTCACCACGAGGGCTAAAATCCCCTAATCACTGAAATAATTTTAGCAAAAATAAAAAAAAATGCAATAAAAACTAATTATTTATTTTAGGCCATTTTACCAGATATTAAATATAAGTATCGTCTGGTATTCCTCCGGCAAATAATGTTCCAGGGCCTGAATTTGCCCCGACAATAGGAGGGGCTATAGAAGTAAAAGTCACTTCTGTTTTTAGTTCATTTTGAATTTTTTCCTTTAATTTATATGCCAGATTAACATTATCTGTATAATTTATTCCAACCTTAATCTTCCGATATTTATTTTTAAAATACTTAATTTGGTTAAAAATAGCTTTTAAAGTATCTCTAGTCCAAAAGTTAAAACCTGTTAATCCAACTCTTCCGTTTTTTGTTCCAATTATTGGTTGAATTCCAATTTTTTTTAAAAAGTTAAATGCCTTCGCCTGCCAGGCAGTTATTCTTCCGCTTTTTTCTACCCAAAAAATTGTTCCAAGAGAAGCAAATAATTTAGCCCTGCCTTTTAAGTTTTCAAGACATTTTAAAATTTCACTTACCGCCTTTCCCGCCTTAATCATTTCTGCTGTTTTGACAACCATAAGGCCTTGAGGAGCTACTACTTGCCCTGAATCAAATATTTCAAATTTTGAAGGATCGGGCATCAGTTGCTTTGCCTGATAAGCAGCATTATAAGTAGCAGAAGATAATTGAGAAGAAAGGGTTAAAACTATTATTTTTTCAAACCTTTCTTCTTGTTTTTTATAAGCTCTTAAAAAGTCTGCTAACGATGGGGCCGATGTTTTTGGATAAGCTTCTGTCTCCTTCATTACTTGATATAAATTTTTTTGAGGACATCTCTCCCATTCTGGAAAAAATAATTTTGTTTTTACAAGCTCTATTTTATATTTGTTAATTAATTCTTGAGGTAAAGAGCAAATATCGTCGGTTATTAAACCAATTTTTTCCATTTTTTGAAAAAATGTTAATTATTTTTTACTTGGCTGTTTATTTTGGCTTTTCTTAATTTTAATTCCTGAAAATATTTTTTTACTCTATCAATGTTTTTAATTAAAAGTAAAATTACTGGAATTAAAGAAATATAAAATATCTGAACGTTGTAAAAATAAAGAAAAATTACACCTAAAACTATTCCAATTACTCTCCCAACCATCTGAGTCCCGATAGCTGAAAAAAGTTGAGATATCTTAAAAACAGCTCTTTTTTCTAGTATAAGTTCAGTAATTATAGAAGCAATTAAAATTGGAACTCCCCAAATTATAAGCGAAAGTGGGTCTAAATATAAAAAAATTCCCATTAAGCAGGCCGCTCCCCTTCCGCCTTGAAATTTCAAAAAAATCGAATAATTGTGCCCTAAAACAACAAAAGCTGCTGATAAAACAAGAGAAATAAGATAAGAATTAAAGGGTAAATGCAAATAAATAAATAACTTCTGGGTAGAAAAAATAGCCAAAACGGCCTTTCCCATATCTCCAATTAACACTAAAAAAAATGCGATTATAGCCAGTTTTATGCCTTTATTTTCTTTTACCGCTCTAAAAGTATTTAAAGTCCCAATATTTCCTGAACCTATTTTTCTAATATCCTGTCCTGTAAACCATCTAGTAATTAAATAAGCAAAAGGAATTGAACCTAAAAAATAAGAAACTATTGAAATAAAAAAATAATACATATTTTAAAATTCATGCCAGGCACAGAGCAATGACCCCGGCCCAACGTGAACGCCAATAATAGAATCAACTAAATTAATAAAAACGACCTCGGTTTCTTTTAAATTTTCTTTAATCATCTCGTTTAATTTTTTTGCTCCTTCGGGATTATCGGCATGGACAATAGCTGCTTTAATTTTCTTACCATTTTCTCTTGGTTTTTTTGTTTCTAACTCAAGCTCTCGAAAGAGGGCTGTCGGGACATCTTTTGCCTGCATCTTTAAAGCAACAGGGATTATTTCTCCTTTCCTGACCCCAAGCAATGGCCGCATCCCAATTTTTGCCATCTGCCTTACAAGATTAGCAAGGGTATGGCTCATTCGGCCGCCTGCCTCTAACCATTTAGGGTCTTCTACCATACCAAACAGATGAACCGCAGGAATAAAGTTTTTAAGCTCTTTGGCAATTTTTTCAATGTTTTTTTCTTTATTAATAAGTTCTGCTGCCCTTAAATCAAAAAGGCCTTCGCCGGCCGATGCATTAAAAGAATCAATAATATAAATCCTTTCCCCATCTTTTTCATCCAGCATTTTTTTTCCTTGACAGGCAGAATTATAGCCTCCTGACAATTTCGAGGACAAAGTAATACAAACAATCTTTTCTGATTTTATAAGCTCCTCCTCAAATATTTTTTTAAATGTCCACGGGGATGGTTGGGATGTTTGAGGCCCTTTTATTCCTTTTTTGTCCGCTTCTCTCATTTTTTGAAAAATATTCTCGCCCGGCAAATTCTCGCCTTGACCCCAATCAACAACATATGGCACAAATGCCATTTGATGTTTTTCGATTATTTCTTTTGGCAAAGAAGCGCTCTCACCAACAACTAAACCAATATGCTTCATAGTTTATCTATTGTTAATATTAATTTTTTATTTCGATTCGGCCGCCCACGAAAGTAGTAATGTATCCGGCCCCCCATGAACGCCAACTATCGGATCAACTAAGCTTAAGAAAGCAATTTTTACATTTTTAAATTCTTTTTCAATTTTTGCTTTGAGCTTTTTAGCTCCTTCTAAATTGTCGGCATGCGAAATTCCAATGATGATATTCTTTCCATTTTCTATTTTCTCCTTGGCTTCGATTTTAAACTGATCAAAAAGAGCCGAAGGAACATCTTTAGCTTTCATCCGCAAAGCAACTATTTTAACCAATCCTTCTTTTGTGCCGATTAATGGCCGCATGCCAACTTTTGCCATTTGCCTTAATAAGCTCGCTAAAGTATGGGGCAGCCTCCCCCCTGCTTCAAGCCACTTTGGGTCCCCAAGTATACCAAATAGATGAATTTCAGAAATAAATTCTTTTAAAGTTTTAACAATTTCCTCAAAATTCTTTTTTCCTTCCTGAACTAATTGAGCTGCTTTTATTGCTAAAATTCCTTCGCCACAGCTTCCCTGATAAGAGTCAATTATCTCTATTCTTTCCTGGTCTTGAGACGGCAAAAACTTTTTTGCTTGAACTGCTGAGTTAAAAGCGCCGGAAAGACGGGAAGAAACAATTATTGAAATTACTTTTTCAAACCTTGAAAGAGCTTCTTCGAAAAATTTTTTATAAGTTCCAATTGTTGGTTGAGAGGTTTTTGGCATTTTCTCCGGCCGAATCTCTTTAAGATTTCTCATTTTTTGGAATAAGTTTGCGCCTGGCAAATTTTTTCCTGCTTCCCAATCTACAATAAAGGGGACGCATATCATTTTAAATTTTTCGATTATTTCCTTTGGCAAAGAAGCTGTTTCGCCAATAATTAAACCAATTTTTTCCATAAAATTAAAATATTTCTGCCCAAGCAGCAATTACGCTCCCCGGACCAACATGCGCCCCAACAACAGGGCTAGTTAAATTAATAAAAGGAACTTCTGCGTCTATCTCCTTTAATAATTGTTTTAGTTTTTTAGCATCCTCTGGATTATCGCAATGAGTAATCACAACTCTTATTTTTTTACCCTGCTTTCTTATTTTTTTACTTCTTGCTTCAATTTCTTTAAAAAGGGCGTCTGGAATATTTTTTGCTCCTAAACGAAATCCAACCTGCTCTACTGCCCCCTCTTTTACTCCAACCAATGGTCTAACTCCAATTTTTTGAAGCCGGCGCACCCAGTTTGCTTGAGAATGGGAGATCCTTCCTCCCCATTCAAGCCATTTTGGGTCTTTTAAAAATCCATAAAGATGAATCATTTGAATTTCTTCTTTTAATTCTTTAACTATCTCGTTTATGTCTAACTGCCCTTGAATTAATTCTATTGCCCGTAAAACCAAAAGCGCTTCTCCGCAAGTAGCCTGAAAAGTATCTATAATATAAACTTTATTTTTTTGATTATCCGGCAACATCTCTCTTGCCTGAACTGCTGAGTTGTAACCGCCGGAAAGTTTAGATGACAATGAAAGACAAATAATCTTTTCAAAACCTTTTTCAAATTGTTTTTTATAGGCATCTAAGAATTCTTTAGGCGAAGCTTGAGAGGTTTTTGGTAATTTTGTAATTCCTCTCTTTTCGGCTTCTATCATTTTTTGATAAATATTTTCGCCAGGGATGTCTTTACCTTCCGGCCATTCAACCTTAAATGGTACAACCTTAATTTGATATCTTTCAGCGATTTTTTGAGTTAAATCAGCAATTTCATCGACAACAATCCCAATAGAAATTTTTTTTATCGACTCTTCACCCACCACCTCTTTCGCCATATCTTGTTCTTTTAAGCTTTTAATTTCACCCAAACTTATCATTATCTTTTTGACTTCATCTGGGTAATCAGTGTGGATATGAATTTTTATTTTATTCTGAGCCTGAACAATATCAAGGCAGTTTCCTAATTTATTTAATTTTTCTCTAATTTCTTTTTCGCTCATTTGAGGATTTTCTATCAAGGCAACGACTTCGTATCTGTTAGATAAAATCTGAACAAATTTTTTAACCTGTTCTGATTTTTTAACTTTTTCTTTTTCTTTTTTAACTATTTCCGGTTTTAATGCCTCTAAATAACTCTCAAGAACAACTAAAAAACCAAAGCCTCCGGCATCAACAACATTTGCTTTTTTAAAAATCTCCATTTTTTCTCTAGTTGCCAGTAGAGCTTCATTCGCCTTTTCAATTGCTTCTTTAAATAAATTAACGAACTCTTGTTCTGTTTCTGATTTTTCCTTAAAAACCGTAGCCGCTGCTTCTATTACATCCAAAACTGTTCCCTCTTTAGGATTTTGAATTGCCTGTCTTGCCCTTTTTGCTCCGGCCTCAAATGCTTGAGCAAATTTTTTAGTATCAATTGGATTTTTATTTAAAACAGGCAAAAAACCGGCCAAAAATCCGGTGTAAATTACACCGGCATTGCCTTGAGCGCTTTCAAGGGCACCGTCAAGAGCAACACTGCAAAGTTCTTCTATATCTTTGAAATCTCTGTTTTGAATTTTTTCTTTTATTCCCCTTAACGTTGCGGCTAAATTATTTCCTGTGTCTTGGTCCGGGACTGGAAAAACGTTTATTTTGTTAATACTCTCTTTTTCTGCTTCAACTCGTTCAGAAGACAAAATAAGCATTTTTTTGATATCTTCTTGAGTTAAAAATTTCATAAATCTTGAAAAACTTGTTTTGTTTTTTAATAGATAATTACAGAGAAAAAGGGTTTTTAACCCTTTTCTAATAAATAATTATTTAGAAATTTTATCTTTTAGCTCGTCTAAAATTTTTTTAGCCAAGTCTTTGCCCGCCAAACCAAAAGAAATACCTAACACTAAAACAATTAAAACTAAAAAAGCAATAAAAATGCTTAGAATAAGAGCGGGGACTATTTTTAGCTGATAAAGAATTGCTAATACTGCTAAAACCCAAATTGAAGTTTCAAGAGTTCTAGCTAAAATTTTAGAATATGTTATTCCTTCTTTTTCCCGGCTAGCTATAAAAACTTTTTGAGAAAAATCAACAGCAAATAAAGCTAAGAAGAAAATTAAAACCGCAATAAAAATATTCGGCAAATACCCAACAACGCTAATTAAAAATTGAGAAAACTGGGGTAAGGCTAATATCTCAGCAACTAAAATTAAAAATAAAATAAAAACACACCATCTAATAAACTCCCCTAAAATTTTTGGCAAATTTAAATTTATACCTGCCCTGCTTAAATTATCCTCCCAGCCAATTCTTTTAACTACCGCATTTATCCTTGTCTTTTCAAAAAACCTTTTTATAATATCGCCCAACCATTTAGAAACAAACCAACCAATAATAAAAACAATAATTGCTCCAAGAATTTTTGGGGCAGAATCGGCCAAACTATAAGAAATCTGCGAAATTATACTTTCAAACATATGTTATTTAAAATTAATTTTTTACCATTTAGCTTGATGAATCTTTAATAAATAACCAAGCCTATTAAAAATTATATGGAGGAAAAATGTTAAAGTCAAGAGTAAAATCCAAAGAATTAAGAAAAATTTTTTATCTGGAAAGTAGTTCCAAAGGTAGGGTGTTAAAAAAACCGAACAACCTATAACATAATTTATTTGGTCAAAAGGCAACCATCTCTCTCCCGGCTTTTTACCTATTCTTCTTTTAAAAAAAGCAAAAAAACAATCCCCAAATAAAATA
>Ga0255343_1004930_pt1 | contig 12842 bp, 9 predicted proteins | sample wastewater_treat_4_FD_192413 | JGI IMG/M metagenome (GOLD analysis project Ga0255343, IMG submission 192413) | Wastewater microbial communities from Lulu Island WWTP, Vancouver, Canada - plant16 | ecosystem: Engineered > WWTP > Wastewater > Unclassified | place: Canada: Vancouver, British...
GGTAATGAGAATATCAAGTTTGAAGCATTTAGAGATTATGCAGATATGAAATCTTTCTTTGGTGCTCAAATAGGTGTATTTGAAGAGAAGAAAGAAGAAACAGGATTATAATGGCATTATCTGGGGTGCTTTAAGGGACTCATTCTTAAACCTCAGGTTGCAAATTATGATAAATAGAAATAACTTGGAATATCTACTGAAATACTTAAACAACCCTTTTTCTTTTGTTCCCTAATTAAAGGAAATATTGCTATACTTAAATAGCTAGATGAAATCCATTATTACAATCAAAAATACGTCAGAAAGAACTCCTATGTCATTTACAAGGAAACTGGTTGTTGGTGGATTGCTAGTATTAACAATTGCTGTTTTTTCCTTTGCAATATTTGTTTTCATTATTGCTTATCCATATCCATCTCCGAAACCCGAAGTCTCCCCCGTGGTAAAAGGATTAGATTATTCTTCTTCAATAGGTAAAAATGAGGATTCAGTAGTAAATTATGATGTCGAAATTAAGGCGCCTTTTAAAGAAGAGTTAATAGAATACCTAGACCAGCTAGTCTTTTTTCTCTATCTTAACGATTCTGCCTTTAGACTTATGGATGAAGATATGAAACAAGAAAGGGTATATATTAACTTGATAAGACTGAATGGAGAACTCTGTCCCTATGAAAAATATGATGGTATAAAGGAAGGAATACCCGAAGAAATACAAAAGAAATTAGTCAATATCGAGACTTTAAACGGGGATTTTTGCGAGAAGTTATTTGAAAGTAGCAATTTAATGATTCAGTATCTCGAAACAGAGAATGTTGAAGAAATGAAGGACTTACTTGGGAAGATAAGAGAAATAAATGGAGAAAACTATAAAAACAGATTACTTATAGAAAAAATCTCAAAAGAAATACTCTCTGCTGTAGAGTAATTTCATAGATAATAAATACTAAAGTTTTAAAGGATTTATAAGCCTTAATTACTAGTTATGTGGCTTCTGTTTCAAACTTGTCTTTCCACTTATCTAGGAATGCAATTACTTCTTTAGATGGAACACCGTTATTTATGTGCCAATCATTTACTTTTATAAGTTCAAAAGCAAATCGACCTAATATATCAAGCCCTGATGTTAAATAGTAATCTTTACGGAAATTGAATAGGACATTACCGTGAACTAACTCACTTAAATCTGAATACAATAAAGAGAGCTGTTTAAATTCGTCAGGAAAAACTTTTTTAAGCATAGAATGCATATCTGGGAAAGCTGTAATCTTTTGAGTAATATCTAGCCCAAGTGTATTAAAATCGTCAAAGCTCTTTTTATAGACATCTTTACCTTTATCATCTAAAGAGTAAAAAAGTGCTGCCATTTTAAGAAAATCCTTTCTACATAATATGTCCCTTTTTTCTTCTGATTGATGAGTAAGGTATAAAAGTTTGATTACTTTATTGAAAACGCCCCTAATAGGTAGAGAAAAATGCCTAAGCTCGTTATAGCCGAGTAATCTTAACGAGAACTCGATGTCTTCCCACGCTGAATCAGTTTGAGTAACAAAATACAATAATACAACGTCATTATTCTTCTTGTTTTTCTTAACTAGCTGGTCAAACTGTAATCTCTGCTTTTTCCTAAATTCAGCTACTTCAGGGAAGAACTCCGCTAGTAAAATCTCATATCGTTTTTTCATATTTGCGTATTTGAATATTCAATTATACCACTCGCACAACGGACGTGCGCGTCCGATATGGACTCCTAATGGACGCTGTGGTAAACTAAGGTATGAAAGGTAAAAAAGAATTTAAAACTAATGATGCTAAAAAGGCTACAGGACTTACAGAAAGGCAACTAAAAAGTTGGTATCTCAACGAACCTTCTGGAAAACGACAAGATGGTGAATGGAGAAAGTATACAGCTGCAGATGTGATAATTCTAAAAATATTAGCTGAGCTTAGGAAAAATGGTATTGAATTAAATAGTCTTACTAAATTAAAGAGTTGGTTACAGACAGAAGATGCAATAGAGTTCTTACTAAAGAAAATAAACATAGGGTTTAGTATGTTTTTATGCACAAATCTGGTTGACTACTTTGGATTTGAAGATGATTCAGAAGGATATGATTTCGTTTTCCTAATAAATAATCAAGTTGATAAAGAAGGAAGAGTTGAGATTGATAAACCAATCATCGTATTGCCTCTCAACGGAATAGTTGAAGATGTATTAAGAAGACTAAATATCGGCAAAGATTTCAATACAAAGCCTAATGAGCATTTATCACTAACTGTGCTTTCTCAAGTAATGCCTAAAGATAGCGACCTAACTATACAAGAGAAAAAGTTACTAGAATTACTAAAAGAAAAAAGCTTTCAAAATCTTAATGTAAAAGTTAAGGATGGAAAGATTGTTCATATAAATAGAGAAGAAAGTATAACGTTAGACAACTAAATATTTTATTAAGGTAACTAGAAGAACTAGAGCCTTCAGGTAGATTTGTAGACATAATTATTGTGTCACAGTCTATTTGTAGGCTCTTTTTTTATTTAAATGGAAAGAAGAGCGAAACAGAAAAAAAGTATCCAACAACCCCAATACACTGTTGGGGATAGAGAAAAGCTTGTAAAGCTCTTTGAATTACTTATACAGATAGATAAATCAGTTAATAAAAAGAAGAATGATTGATACAGTGTCTCTTACAATCCCAGAAGAGAATTTTTACATAATGAACCACGAAAGGTTTACTCCGTGCACTGAAAATATATACAAACCGCCATACATAAGGATAACAGGAAATAGTCCGTTTAAGTCAGTGAACAATGCTACACAAGATATGAAAACAAAGTTTGGGTATTTACCAAGAGTAACCTTGTTTAAAGCTCTACGAAGAGGTGGTTTTCAAATATTCTTAAAGATTGAATTTTCAATACCGAAGCTTGTGTATTGCAACAACTTTGATGAAGTGGAAGAGGCCGACTTTAATGATATCTGTATTAAGCTTAAGGACTTACTTTTCGAAATGGGGGTTATTATTCGCGATATTGAATATATTACTAATGCAACAGTTTCTACCTTGCATTATTCAAAGAATATAATTTTGACCGACTACTCTACTCCATATTTATATCTTAAGGAGTTTCAGAGGGCTGACATAAGTAAAATCTACGATACAAATAAAACAGATTACAGGAACGAAGGCTATGCTATAAAATTTCATTCAAATGATTACGAGGTTATCTTGTATGATAAATTGAAAGATTTGAAACAAGCTTCAATTTCAGAAAAACGTTCGATAGAAAATGAGAATTATGGGCAACTAAACCTACTTTCAACAATGTCAATGAGGAAGCCATTTGAGGTTTTACGATATGAACTTAGGTTAGGAAGTCGGAGGAAAATAAAACAAGTATTTGAAAAAATGGGTATCATTTATAAGGACATATCTTTTATCGAAGTCTTTAACAAGGAAATATCTAAAAAACTCCTAATGCAAACACTAACAAATATCAACAACTCAATTCCTACTATACTGAACTCAGATACTGAATCTCTTGAAAAGTTCATAGTTAAAGTTCGTTTAAATAATCCTCAATTGAACTACAGCCAATTACTTAAAATTGTTGGGGCTAAGGCGCTTTATCAAGAAATAGGTTTGCGTGGATTTAGAGAACTTACTGAAAAAACAAACGGGACAGCTTGGTATAGGTTGAAGAAACAGCTTAAAGAATTAAATTTTGATAGTAGAAAGACAGATTTAGGCAAGATAATAGATGAATTAGAAGGGTTCGAGACAGTTAGACTTGAGAAATATAAAGAGAAAATATAATATATGTATAATAACGATAAATATATATGGAAGAAAATTACTACACAATTAAAGAAGTCGCAATGATATTAAAGGTCGCTTATTTGACCGTATATAGATGGATAATAAGCGGAAAACTCGAAGCAAATAAGGCAGGTAAGCAATATCGTATATCGAAAACAAACTTAGATAAATTTATGCAAAAGAAATAAAATGGCAAATAATGGACTCAAAAAAGGTAGATACACGCAGCACCCCAATAAAATTGGACTTTACAATACAACAAAGGGCGGCTTTATTAAAAATGATAATGATGTAGTGTTATCTTTTCCTTTTAAAGACACTGTTCTTGAAGCTGGGATGACAAGAGACGAGGTTGGTCGAGATGAACGGTTCTTACATTTAGAATTAGATAGTAAGGATATTGATACGCTAGAAGAGCCAAAGGTTCTAACAGACTTTAGGCTTATAGATAAGGATGGTGAAACTACTCTTTCTGCTTCGAGTCAAATAGATTTTTTTGATGAGAAAGGCAGTCTAAATCATAATTTACTTATAAAAGGAAATAATCTTCTAGCTTTGTATTCTTTACGAGAGAGACTTGCAGGGAAAGTAAAGATTATTTATATAGACCCACCATACAACACAAAAGGTGATGCAAACACATTTGCATACAATAACACCTTTAATCATAGTGCCTGGTTAACATTTATGAAGAACAGGCTTGAAACAGCAAGGGATTTACTTAGGGAAGATGGTTTTATAGCGATTGCCATAGACCATTCTGAATTGTTTTATTTAGGTGTTTTGGCAGATGAGATTTTTGACAGAGAAAATAGAATTGGCATTGTAAGTATCGTTCATAAACCAGAAGGTCGAAACCAAGAAAAATTTTTTGGAACCTCAAACGAATTTTTGCTTGTATATGCAAAAAATAAAGAGGAAGCTAACTTCGAGGATGTTGTTCTTGATGAAGAAGTTGCACAACAATATAATCTTTCCGATGGTGCTGGCAACTATAGATTGAAAAATTTCATACGACTAACAGATGGTAAATATGCTCTAAGGGAAGCTAAACCAAACTTTTATTATCCGATTTATGTTAGCCAAGATTTACAGAATTTTGAATTAGATTCACATCCAGGATATTACCCTGTCTATCCAGTTACGGAGAATGGGGTTGAGAGAACTTGGAAGACTTTACCAAATACTTTTATGGAACTTGTTAAAAAGGGTAATGTTGTAGCAGAGAAGGATGATGATAATATCATTATCTATGAAAAACTTCGCGAAAAACAGGTGATTAAAACTCATTGGATAAAGAAAGAGTATCACGCTTATCACTATGGCACTAAAATATTAGAGCAAATATTAGGAGAAAAGTCTTTTAGTTTTCCCAAATCCATTTATGCAGTAAAAGATGTTCTCAAATTGATGACTTCAGGGGATGATATTATATTGGATTTTTTTGCTGGTAGCGCCACAACTGGACACGCGACAATGATGTTAAATGCAGAAGATGGAGGTGACAGAAAGTATGTATTAGTAGAACAAATGGATTACATAGAGTCAGTAGCAAAGAAACGTCTGACTAAGGTTATTCAGAAAGACTTTAATAATAGCAGCTTCATCTATTTTGAACTTAAAAAATATAATCAAGAATATATAGACTTAATTGAAAGTGCGCAGTCACTTAAGGAATTAGAAACACTTTATGTTGATATGCGAAACAATGCATTCCTAAAGTTCTGGTTTGACCGTAAAGAGTTCGAAAAAGACGAAAATTTCAGAAGCCTTGATTTGAACGAAAGAAAGAAAGCTCTTATTGAAATACTAGATGAGAATCAACTATACCTTAACTATGCAGATATGGATGACAGTCGACACAAAGTGTCAATTGATGAAAAGACTTTAACAAACAAATTCTATGGCGAAAACTAAAACAAAAATAAATGCAACACTAAGTGATTTTTTATTTAACCAGATAGAAAATGACCCAGCATATCAGTTATGGGAACGTGAATTTATTCTACCTGAGTATATTTCTGACAACTTAAGTAAAACACTTAGAGATTATCAGGTTAAAGCACTTAAACACTTTATTTGGCTTTTTGAGAACGATAGAACAAAGGCTAAACACCTGATGTTTAATATGGCAACTGGAACGGGTAAAACACTTGTTATGGCTGCCGTTGTTTTATATTTGTTTGCACAAGGTTATCGAAACTTTATTTTTCTTGTTCATCAGATACAAATCAAAGACCAAGCATTAAAAAATTTCACCGATTACAAGTTTGAGAAATATTTATTCAATCCTAAGGGAGTAAGAATCAATGGACGAAATATCCCTATTAAAGAGGTCTCAAATTTTTCTGATGCTGATAATAGTGCCATAAACTTCTTTTTCTTTAGCACCTCACTTCTTTACAATCGTATTATTGAAGAAAAAGAAAACGAATTAACTGCTGAAGACTTTGTTGAAAATAACGTTGTAATAATAGCAGACGAGGCACATAGACTTAATGTTGATACTCGTAGTAAGAAAAAGAAAGACGTTGAAGAAGTAAAAAATTGGGAAACTGCAGTTATGTCAGCTATAAATGCGAACGATGACAACATTCTACTCGAATATACAGCAACTGTAGATTTAGCAAACCAAGATATACATAAGAAATATACGGATAAAATTATTTCTAGATATGACTTTCTAGAGTTCAATAGAGATGGATATAGTAAGGATGTTAAATTTCTTTACAACAAAGAAATTCATACAGAAGACCAGAAAAGATTACTAATAATAAATGCCGTTGCACTAAGCGAATACAGAAGACTACTTGCTGAAAGAGAGATGGGAATTGATTTAAAACCAATTGTGCTTATCAAATCAGTAAAAATTTCACAAAGCGAAGAAGATAGAGAGTTTTTTGATTCAGTCATTAGTAGCTTACGTCCTGATGATTTGAAAAGATTGTTAGAATTAGGTAAAGAACATGCAAACCGTGAGCACGAAATTCTGAAGGATATGTTTGCTTGGCTTAGCGAGCCGAAGAACGGTATGGTAACCACAGGTGATTGGGATGGACTACATAAATTTGTTAATGAAATAAGAGCAAGCTTTGCACACGATAATACCCTTATCTACAACAGCCAAAAGAAAGAAAAAGCTGACCTTCTGCCCCTATTAGATAGTCCACGTAATACAATCCGTGCAATATTTAGTGTGAATGCCCTAAATGAAGGCTGGGATGTTTTAAGCCTATACGATATTATTCACTTCGATATAAGTGAAAGTAAGAAGGTTTCACTTCAAGATATTCAACTAATTGGTAGAGGAGCAAGATACTTTCCTTATGAATTACCAAAAGAATATATCCCCGATGATAAAAGTAATTTAGCTTTAGAATTTAACTTACGCAATTTAGAAATTGATAAATATAAACGTAAATTTGATAATGCGCCATTTGAACGAGGTAGAGTTTTAGAAACCTTTGTTTATCACTTTGTTAAAACGGGGATGTTCTTAGAAAATTTACAAAGAGATTTGCTTGGAGAAGGAATCATTAGCGAAGGAGTTGAAAAGAAAACAATAAATCTTAAACAGCACTTCCTAAAAAGTGATACTTACACAAAAGGTTTTGTCTTAATAAATCAAAAACAAAAACGAACAAAAACCACAGATGAAGAAATAGATACAACTTTTAATCGCACAATTAAAGCGGGTTTGTATAACTTACGTTCACGAGCTCTTAGTGATTATGAGCAAAACCAGCAAATTGCAAGTCAAAAGACTAAAAAAATAAAAGTTACTGAGGAATATTTTGCGGAACCAATCATACGTAAAGCTCTGGTATCAGCAGAGGCAAACTTCTTCCGTTTCAACAACTTAATTCTTCATCTTCCAGACCTAAAATCTGTCGATGAGCTAATTGATAAATATCTTCCTAAATATGAGATAACTTACACATACGAAGATGGGAAAGATATTAACCTACTTAGTGCACAAGAAAAGCTACAACTATTAGTTGGGGCTATATTGCCAGAAGTTCGAAGAAGAATTGATATTTATATGCCAAGAGAATCAGGAAGCAATGTGTTCCGTCCAGTATCCTTATCACAAGTTTTTGGTCAGGAAAAGAACATATACTTAATGTCGTTTCCAATCATTGACCCTGTTACAGGTAAAAAAGTCTTTATTTCAACGGATGAGCGAGCAAAAGCACAAAGCGACCACGATAACCCAGAATTACAATTTAATGTAAAAGATGCAGATTGGTATGCATATAGTGAGAACTACGGCACTAGTGAGGAAAAGAAATTTGTAAGATATTTAGCTAGCCAGATAGAAGACTTGCAAAACACTTATACTGGAGCAGAAATATATCTTATCCGTAACGAATTAGACTATTGGCTATACAGCATAAACGATGGTCGAAGATTCAGTCCAGATTACATACTTATAATCAATGATGTTGTAAATAAACGGCTCTATTATCAAGTCATAATTGAGCCTAAGGGTGGACATTTATTGGAACAAGATGCCTGGAAAGAAGAAGCTCTAATTGCATTAAATGATGATAGCGAGGTGGTCTTTGACAGTAAAGAGAACGACAAGAAAGCTTATGCAGAATACCTTAAGGAAATGGAGAAAAATGGATATAAAGAGGTAAAACCGATTGGGATAAAGTTTTATAATTCTGATACACGAGGGGAATCTGATTTTGCATTAGATTTTGAGGGGAAACTTTTAACTGAAGATGGCAAAAAATAAAGCAATTTTACTAGCAAGAGTCTCAACCCCAGAACAAGAAAAAACTGGTCTGTCAATTGAGGAAGTCCAACTTCCACAGATGCGCGAATATGCTACTGAGAATGATATAGAACTTGTCAAAGAATTTGTCTTCCAGGAAACAGCCAGTGGACATAAAGTGCGACAAAAGTTAAATGAACTTGTCGAATATGTAAAAAACCATCACGAGATAAAAATCATACTAGGATATAGAGTAGATAGAATAACTAGGAATTTCAGGGATGCTGCTACGATGGACTTACTTAGACTTGAATATGATAAAGAGCTCCATTTTGTTCAGGATAAGCTTGTTCTTACTAAAGATAGTAGAGGTCGAGATATTGAGAATTGGGATACAAAAGTCTACTTAGCTAAGCAGCACCTAAACAGATGTGAAGAGGATGGCTATAACACTTACCAAACTAAGCTCAAAAGTGGACATTCATATGGTCACGCACCATATGGGTATGACAATATTAAGAAAGTCGAGGGAACATATATCCCACCAGCAGAGAGAATTACAATAAATGATTTTGAAGCAGGGATAGTAACTAAGGTCTTCGATTTGTATACAACTGGAGCGGATTCATACAGAAGTATTGCTGACAAAATTAGTAAGGCATATAACGTTGAGTTTGGTAAACGAAAGGTCGAATTTATATTGAAGAATCCATTTTATGCTGGATACAGAATACATAATGGTCAACGTTATCAACACATATTTCCACCAATTGTATCTGAAGAAACCTTTAATTTAGCAGAAGAAAAAAGAGAAGGCAGAACAAAATCAGAACACAATGGGAAATTGCACGGCAAGCTTGGTTTGTATAGAGGTTTAATAACTTGTGCAGAATGTGGGTGTTCATACACACCATCGCCTAATCGCCATACAAAGCTAGGTCGTGAAGTAGAAAGCGAATCGTATTATTACTGCACAAATTCCAAACACAGACATAAGGTAAAACCTAAGGGAACAAATGACAAGGAATTGACTGCACAGTTTGCAGAGTTATTTAAAAGCATAGAAATACCAAAGGAAGAGCTCGCGTGGCTTACGGAAGTCCTCAGAAGCTCACACGAGGGTAAAAAGATATTCAACAAGGCTGAGATAGCCGAATGTCGAACCGAGATAGACAAACTTTCAAATAGAATTGAAAGTGCATATGAGGACAAGCTAGACGGTAGTATTACTACGGATAAATATGAAAAATTACGAGCCAAATGGAACAAACAGAAAAAGAAACAAGAAGATAGACTAGAAAGAATTAGCAAAGCTGATGAAGAGTATTATATTACCTCTGCAATGCTACTTGAGCTTGCTTCTAGAAGTTACGAACTGTTTATGGGTTCTGAACCTGAACAAAAAAGGCAATTGATAACTCTTACACTTCAAAACCTCACTATCGAAGACGGGAAACTCTGCTATGACTGGATAAAACCGTTCGATTCTATCTTCATTTCAGCCAAAAGTCACGAATGGGGTGGAAGATGGGATTTGAACCCACAACCCCTGGTGCCACAAACCAGTGCTCTAACCAGTTGAGCTACATCCACCATATATATTAATTATACAATATTCTGTATATATATTCTATTCGTTTTCTTCCCTACTACTTCACCGTAACAGATTTAGCTAAATTCCTAGGTTTATCTATATTATTCCCTAATGCAACAGATAGGAAGTATGATATTAGTTGAAATGGTATTACATTACCAATACTACTAACATTCTCTATCTGTGGTGTAACAATATATCTATCAAAAACACTCATATCTTCAAACTCCTTAGCACCTATACCAATTGTAAATGCTCCCCTAGCCTTCACCTGCTCCATTGCATTTATAAGGTCACTACTAGCACTATCCTTCTTAGAAGGTATGATACCTAAAACAGGAGTACCTTTCTCTATAAGTGCAATAACTCCATGTTTTAGTTCTCCTGCAGCAAATCCTTCTACATGCTTGTAAGAGATCTCTTTGATCTTAAGAGCACCTTCTAGAGAGATAAAAGCATTCTCTCCTTTACCTAGTATAAAGGCATGTTCTTTTTCTTGGAGATATTTAGATATACCTCTAATCTTGTTAAATGACTCCTTACTAAAAAGAGATGTAATACTTCTAGATAGCTTCTTTAGATTCTTCTTTGCATCATTATGTTTCTTTGCCAAACTCATTGCTAGTAAGTATCCCCAAGCACATTGAGCTGTAAAAACCTTTGTAGATGCTACACATATCTCTGGTCCTGAGTTAGTATAGTATTCAAAATCAGACATTCTACTAATTGTAGTACCATACATATTAACTAAACTAGCAACCTTACAACCTTTTTTCTTAAACTCCTCTAATGCCTCTATTGTATCTGCAGTCTCTCCACTCTGTGAAAGAGCTATGATTAAATCATTCTTTTTAATAATTGGCATATATGCATTAAATTCATAACTTCTTAAATCCTGAGCATCAATACCTGCAATATTCCTTAAGAAGTATGCAATCTGTCCAGCAGAAAAACCTGCTGTACCAGCACCAATGGTATATATTCTGTTTGATTTCTTAATTGCTGCTATCAAAGGTTTAAGATCTTTCTCAGTATATTCAGTAGCATAGAGAATAGTATCTTTTTGATCAACAATTTCCTTTATCATGAAGTGCTTAAACTTACCTTTATCAATATCACTAAACTGATGCTTTAGTTCTTTAATTACAACTTTCTTCTTTTTACCTGTAAGAATGTTGGAGATAGCAATATCTTGTCCATCTATCTCTACCATATCATAGTCATCCAAAAGAACAGCTTTGTTTGTTGCTGTAGAGAAAGAGAGGGTATCAGAAGCGATATATACTCCATCATCTGCTACACCTAGTACTAATGGTGAGCCATTTCTAATAGCATATATCTTCCTTTCATCATTACTTAATACTGCTATTGTATTTCTTCCTTCTAATCTCTTAAAAACAGCTATTAAGGCTTGCTTTAAACTCTTCTTCTTTTCCGTTTGTTCTTCAATTAGTTTTACAATTACCTCTGTATCTGTTTGAGATATGAACTTAGCTCCTTTTTTAAGAAGTTCTTTCTTAAGTTCATCAAAGTTCTCTACTATACCATTTTGAGCTAATGTAAAGTCACCTCTTGTGGCAATATGAGGGTGAGCATTTACTGTTGTAACTCCACCATGTGTTGCCCATCTTGTATGTCCTATACCAATATTTCCTTTCTGCAGAGCTTTTAACTTACTATTTAATTTAATCTCTCCAATATTCTTGTACTGATGAATTTCGCCATTAAGTATCGCTATACCCCATGAGTCATAGCCTCTGTATTCTAATCTCTTTAATCCTTGGAAGATTAAGTCATTACATTCTTTTGTACCTGAGTACCCAAAAATTCCGCACATATTTGTGTAGATTAATATTATTTAAGGGAATTGTTGATTGTACTTTGTGAATTTGTAACAATCTTTAGGTCAACAATATGACCTGGAAGCATCCGCTGATTATCCGATGACTTCCGCCTCGTAGTAGTGCCTTTTCACTACCCATACGCTATTATTTTAAATATCCCTGTCGATATATTACAGGGTATGTTGATGAGGGTCAAGCTATTTTCTACTCTTCCTACCACTTAGTATGCTTGCATAGTAGAGGACATTTACAATGGAGGTAAGTAAACCTGTAAAATATGTAAATGCTGCGGCATTTAAAACTTTCTTTGCTCTCGGGATATTTTCTTCATTTATTAAGTCATACTTCTTTATAAATCTTAAAGCTCTCCTACTAGCATCAAGTTCTACAGGTATTGTAATAAGGGAAAGAATCACACTTGTTGAGAAGAATATTAATCCTATTTCTGAAAGTTCGAATCTTGATAGCATTAGTCCTGTAAAGAAAAGTATATACCCTATCTGTGTTCCAAAGTTGGTGACTGGTATGAAAAATCTTCTAATATTGTAAATACCTACAGATGCAAACTTCTGTTCTACATGTCCCATCTCATGTGCTACTACTGCTACATGTGATACTGAGTCAGATTTTACATTCTCAGAAGATATTGCAACTGTATTGTTTCTAGGATCAAAGTAATCTCCGAGAGAATTTTGATTTGCAACAATATTAACAGAGAAGTTTTCTCCTTTCTTAATCTCATTTGCTGCATCTAAGCCTGTTTTATTTTTACCTGATGAAACCTTTGAGTATTTACTAAAAGTGATTTTTACATATATCTGGGCGATAATTGTAACAAGAAGAGCTGGTAGTGCAAAAGTATAGTA
>Ga0255343_1004931_pt1 | contig 12839 bp, 7 predicted proteins | sample wastewater_treat_4_FD_192413 | JGI IMG/M metagenome (GOLD analysis project Ga0255343, IMG submission 192413) | Wastewater microbial communities from Lulu Island WWTP, Vancouver, Canada - plant16 | ecosystem: Engineered > WWTP > Wastewater > Unclassified | place: Canada: Vancouver, British...
GGGCTGACCAACCTGATCTACAACCTGTGCAGGTACGAAATTTTAACCCGTGGAATGCCTTCTGCAGGATAGCCATGCTCAAATCCAGGGAAAGAGTTGATTTTAAAGGAAATACTAAGCAATATCCGTCACTTTGGAAGGAGATCAAGGGGGAGCGTCTTTAAAAAAACCATGAAAACTATTTATTGATTCGGGAAACGCTGGTTTTTAGAGGTTCCCTTATTTTGTAAAGAGGCCTAACTGTCGAGCAGACCCCCCTTGTGGCAGAAGCCCTGATGAAAGTTGGCATTTGTGCATTCGAAATAACCTTCCGTCTGGGAGATGATAATGAATACGAAAATGGAAAGAATGAGATTGCTGCCGCGATGAAGGCGGCGAACGGAAAAATGATGATTGGTGCTGGTACGGTGCTGGATATCAAGCATGTGCAGATGGCTTATGAAGCTGGTGCCCAGTTCATTGTTTCCCCTGGACTGGATCTTGATGTTGTGACAGAAAGCAAACGCCTTGGTCTGGCAGTGATTCCCGGCGCACTCACTCCTAGCGAGATTATGGCTGCTTGGAAGGCTGGTGCCGATATGGTAAAGCTTTTCCTTGCTGACGATATGGGGATGCACTATATTAAAATCTTCGCAGCCCCCTCCGTCATATTCCTCTGCTGGCTACAGGCGGAGTAAATCCCGATACTATTCCGGATTTCTTTGCTGCTGGCATCAATGCTGTTGGTACTGGTGCTACCGTTGTGAAAGCTGAATTAGTGAAAACAGGCAATTATGAGGAAAAATACCGCTTGGCGGCAAAACGTGTGGACGCAGTCAATCAGACAATATGTAATGCCTCCTGTTTTTTGTATGTGGTAACCCCTGTGGATAGTAGTTCCATACTCATCTTACAGGTGAATCCTCGTTTCTACAAATCCCGGGGGCATTACATATTATCTGAATGGTCTCCTTCCCGGATAAGATGATGTGCTTGTGTCACTTCCTGCATGTTCGCTGTTGTTGTCACCAAGCTGTGGATTAAGCCGCTTCCCGCGTCCACTCCCACATGCGCCTTCATGCCAAAGTGCCATTTATTACCCTTGCGGGTCGATGACATTTCTTCATCTCGTTTCTTGTCCGCATTCTTTAATGACGGCGGCGCGCTGATGATAGTGGCATCTACGTTCGTGCCCCCGCGCATGAAATGACCGTTGGCTTCCAGTACACGATTGATGGCCTCAAATATAGCCTTCCACAACTTACTTTCTTCCAATATCCGCCGAAAGTGCAGCAGGGTTGTGGCATCCGGTACATTCTCTTTCATGAAGTCGATCTTCATGAATTTGCGCATGGCATAGCTGTCATAGATGGCATCCTCCACTCCCTCGTCCGACAGGTTAAACCAGGCTTGCAGCAAATACATGCGAAGCATTTTTTCAATACCCAGCGGTGGACGGCCACGCTTCCCGCAATAGTAATGCGGCTCAACAAGGCTCACCCACTCATCCCAGGGGATGATTTCTTCCATGATGTCTAAAAAATGCTCTCGCTTCGACACCCTGCGGCGTCCACCGTATTCCATATCTGTAAAGCTCTGCTGTTTCATGATAAAATCCACCTGTTCTCTTCTCTTTTCTCGCCTTATTCTACCATGAAACATAATTAATAGTTCAATGGATGATTAAATCAGTGGTTCCTTAACGGTTTGGCTGAATTCCCACCATAGATTAATTGTGATTTGGTTAAGGTATAGCTGCTTTGAAGTAAAACATCATGCTTCGCTGCGACGTTGGCATCGACAGGCTAAGCCCCAACCTCATAAGACTACAACCATACATTGTACATTGTTCCGCCTCAATTGATGTATACAACAATTCTTCGTTTAAACCATGGAGTTTAACGCGATTCCCGATGACTGGTTTAATGCTCGTTGAACGGAAGATAAAAGCCACGGTTTCAAGTTGATCTTTAGTGACATACTGAACTAAATGGTACTCGTCTGTTGCTGGGTCACCTACACTATATCGGTCTCCATTAAAAATAACGTGACGCACGCCTTTGTATGTTGCAATCATTTTCGATGCTAGTTCCATTTGTTCACTGTTAAACTGAGTAATGTTCGCGCCTATTCCTAAAGTGCCTCCCGACATAGAAACATGAAAACGATATTGCAACTCTTGAAGAGTGCTACCATAAACTCCGGAATTTGAATCAGTTACCCAGCAACTGGTCATTTTGGGTAGATAAAATGTGGCGCAGCCATCTTGAATCAGCAAACGCTGAAATGGATCTGTATTATCACTGGGCCAGAATTGGTCCGTTAATCTCATCATACCGAGGTCTACGCGTGCACCGCCGCCGCTACACGCCTCGATATCAACACTTGGAAACTCATCACGGATCTCCTTAAGAATATCATATACCGCTTCTACGTGAAGTTCTCTTGCCATTGGACTGATTTCTTCAGAAACATCGGTGAAGGGGCGGTTCATATCCCATTTTAAGTAACTAATGTCGTACTGCCTAAGCAAGTTAAATAGCGTCTTCTTGATGTAATCCACCACATCCTTCCTGCCAAGATTTAATAAGTACTGATTTCGAAACATCAACGGTTGATGACCATCAAGAGAATACGCCCATTCAGGGTGTTCGCGATACAGATCGCTATCTGGGTTAACACTCTCAGGCTCAACCCATAAACCAAAAGCCATTCCTCTCGACGTCACATGATCAATTAACTGCTGAAGGCCATTGGGAAACTTTTCGGAATTTACATACCAATCTCCAAGTCCAGCCGTGTCGTCCTTCCGTTGTCCAAACCATCCATCATCCACAACAAAAAGTTCTATCCCCAAAAGCGCAGCGCGATCTGCAAGAAGCATTTGGTCAACTACATTTACATTGAAATAAGTAGCTTCCCAGGAATTATACAGTATACGTCGATCGCCAGCATTTGACGATAACCTATGACGTTGATAGTCATGTAGTTTTCTAGTCAGCGAACCTATGCCGTCTTCTGCAAAACACAAGTATAGTGGCGGAGAAATCAGATCCTCGCCCCGTGAAAGAACAGCCTTGAAATCAAAGTCGTTCCACCCAGCGTTGATGTTGATATTGCCAAATATCGATTTCTCAACAGTCATCTGCCAAGAACCGCTCCAACCCAACATCGCTCCGTATGCTTCATCATTTTCACCAACTATTGCAATAGCCGGATTATAGTGCGGACCAGATAGGCCACGTGTAGACTCTATGCGAAAGCGCCCTTCTGTTATTACCCGTTTTCTCTTCTTAAATTCATTTGCCCACGCACCAACACGATAATGCATTGTATAATTACTTCCAGTATTGGGCAAAGAGAAACTCGCACTAAAAAACCTACGAATTTGTACTGGTTTTTGACCACAAATGAATCTTGTAGATTTAATAATAGTGTCATGTTCCGCATCAACTTGATAAATTAGCTCTATTGCATGTTCATTTTTCTCGTCAGTCAGTGTAATAATAAGGCGGTCCCTCTGTATGTCATAGTTTGAGATTCTCATAAACATATTTTCATTCGCCTTGAAGCAGTTGCCAATAAACGAGCGAGAGTCCCACACTGGATACTCTGACCTTTCCAGCAGAATATTGCTGTCAAAGGAACTATGATGTACAGTTTTGGAGAAATCTCTTAGATCTTGGGCATGTATTCGCCCCCCCCAATAGAGGCAGATAGGCAGGTCGTTCAGGATACCAATCACATAAGTGCTTGAATCCGTATTCAATGAGATTATCCCAATTTCGTTATCATATTGAATCATGCCAAAGCCTCCTCATGTTCAACGTATCATGTTAAGACACAGTATACGTTATGGTTTGGCGTTGTTCCAGTAGCATGTGCCGCGGAATGTTCAATCACTTACTTTTACTTCGCTGGTCTATATTGTTATTCCCGCAGACAAACGCATAAAGGTAACATCCAAATGCCAGAATGACAAAACAGTTATTTATACTCACTATTCAGTAAAATCCATTTCTATTCGATGCATACCGAGACCAAGGATAGCAATCGCTCTCTGCTCTGTCCAGAAAACTTGTCATCAGTCAATTTCTTCCTTTATACTCCAAAGATGCTGTATTGCACCATAGTGAGCCGGATTGGTTTCTAGAACTTTATTAAATAGCTCTGATGCTCTCTTGGTTTGACGTAACCCAAGCGCTCCCAGACCAGAAAGAAACAGGCAGTGTTCTCGGTTTCTTAGTATCAAATCTTCATCGAACACTTGCATATCCGGTAAACTAACTGCAAAGTAATCAAGTACAGGGGTATCATTAACATGATCACATCCATACTGCTCAAGCGCCATAAAAAGTTGCCTTGCTCCAGGCTCATCACCTAAACACCTCTTTGCTAAAGCTGCATAATATGCCATCTCTGCAGGTTGATCATAGTAGTATTGCTTTCCAGCGAAGCTTACATTGCATACAGATGCCTTGACCCAATTGTCCACACTTTCAGACTTACGGCCACTTAAAGCCTGAACTTTCCCGATTAGGAAATAAATATCATTGTCTTTTGTGCCGATAAGTTTCCCCTCTCCCAGATTCTCCGGATAAACCAACGCACGACGGAGCAGAGATTCGGCGGATTGCCATTCCTCTAATTTCATCTTCTTACTGGCAAGTTGAACCAGCGCATGTTTGTACTGTGATACAATTTTGCCTTCTCCTCCTTCCCAGGGATGAAAGCGGTGCGATGTGAGATACTCTAATGCACGATCGTGTTGTGCGGTTAGATTAAGCAGGGTGATGTATTCACAAAGCAAATCGTCTCTTGATTCTACTAATTGCATCCTGGACTCGAGGTAGGAAAGCCTTTGAGCTGGCTGGACAGCGCATCGTTTGCGCAACTGATCAAGTTCCATCAACACACGAGCATCCCTATCATTCCTATTGAACGCCTCTTGCATTTTTTTAAGTGCTAACTCAGGCTGCTTGAGTTTATTGAAGGCATAGATCGCTAGGTTTCGCAACGGCGTGGCAAAAGTTGGCATTTGGATTGATGATATCCGCCATAAGGCTGAAGCTTCTTCGTATCTTTTCTTATCATACATGAGATTTCCCAAACAATATGCAGCAGTTCCATCATCGGGATTTTCAGCCAAGGCAAACTGTAAAACAATCATATCTTCCAATGTGTTTGGGAAAGCATATTCAAGACTCCCACTGCTGGCTTCAAGAAGTGCCTGCTTATACGGTTTCTTTGCAACGAAGAGTGCCCATGCACGATGGTAGAGAAGAACAGCATCTGTGCTTTGCTGTTGTAGAAGTAAGCTCACAGCATCATCCGCGCACCCCGCCTCAAGTAGCCATGAGGCTGTATTTATTACCCTGCGATTATCGCCCAAAATACTCTTTGTACCATACTCTGACAAAAGCATTCTGCACACATGGCAGAACGGATCTATTCGCAGTGTTTCTTCGCACAAATCCCGCATAGCGCTCATGTCTCCTATGTTCCGTAGCATAAGCGCCTTTATTGCTTGTGCCTTCATATTATGAGAATTTCGCACCAAAGCTAGCTCCGCAAACTCCAAGGCCTTTCTATGCTTTCCCTCCCTTGCGGATATAGAAGCAAGAAAATAGTAGGAAGCCTCCTGCTGGTTAGCTGACCATGCAGCTTTGAAGAAATGTTCATATGCAATAGAAAGTTTGCTCTCATAGTAACAAGCTAGCCCAAGCCCATAGAAGGCTTCACTATCATATGGGTTCGGATTTTTCCATGTTAATCTCTCGATCGCGGCTTGGAAGTATTCTTTGCTGGCCTTAAACTGCCCACGTCGCAAAAGAAGCATACCATACGCTGTATTGCATCGAATATCACCGGGATCCCTTTTTAGTGCTTCTAGGTAATATCCATCGCTTACGCGTGTTGCATGCCGATATTGTTCCAAATGAATACCGGCCAAATATAGTTCCTCATTGCTGGCAATTTCACTTGGCATTGGCAAGGCTGTTGCAATCTTGGCAGGAATTTCCTTCGTGCTGTGAGTCGATTTGTTAGAAATAATAATTTCTCCATCTTTGTTGACAACTTGTAACACAATGTGGTCCGATGCTTCCCCACTGAAATATATCTCTTTCACCCAAGGCTTTTCAGGTAGAAGGTTAAGTTGCTGAGAGTGCAGCACTTCATCTCCGTTCATGACAAGAATTGTGTGTTCTTCATGTAAGGAGCTAGCATAGACAGATGCCCTGACGCTCTTCTCCTGAAATTGGAGGCCAAGTACAAAGTCCTTATTGGCATTCGTAACTTGACCAACTTCCCTATATGGCATGAAGTATTGCTTAAATGTTTTCTCTTCCCCCGGCATTAGCCAGGAGAAATCAGGCTGGTTGTCCGTGTAAATACCGGTCATCAATTCAACATACGGTCCATCATCATCTGTCAAATTTCTATCCCATGCTTTGCCAAAGTCTCCGCTCCCCCAGGTCCACTGCTTTTTGCCTGGTGACACTTGATGATCCGCTACATGCAAAATGCCCGCCTTTTTTTGGTAATCGTAACCACCAATAAAGTCGTAGTCGCTATGATATGCCATAAAACTAGTCGGGACAGGTATATTTTTGTATCGACTAATATCGGTACCAGGGCTGTAGTCATACTTATAGTACACGCCGGTAGCAACCGGAAAAGAGGACATGTCACGTTTTCCATGATCCATAACGAAATGTACATCTGGCGGGAAAATGGACTGCGTATCATCATGTGCTGCCACCGCTGGATTAGCCCACCATAAGAAAGTCTGCGCAAGAGATGTAGGGTTGTATAATTGGCCTTGAATCTCAATGTATGCCTTCCCGGGATAAAGAGATATAATGCACATCCCTTTGGTTCCATACATACGATCAACTTCGCTAAGCAGTACGCTCGCACTGCCATCGACGTTATTCCGCAATACGTACTCTACAGGCATGAATGTTGTTGGGCGATGGTGTTGAGGCCAATTGAACTCAATCCCTCCAGAGATCCAGGGGCCTGCTAAACCAACGAGCGCTGGCTTGATTACCTTATTATAATAAACGAAATCATAATCAATGATTTTATCATAAGCTCGATATATGCGTCCTCCCAGACTTGGAAGAATTGTTACATGCAGGTAATCATTCTCAAGCATTACTGCCCGATATCGGACATCCTGTTTCTGATCCATGATCTTTTCAATGATTGGCAGAGGATAAACTTTACCGCTACTTCCCTGATATACCCGATTTTCAAAAAACATCGGATTTTTTTCGGGAGCACCGATGCCATAAGTCGGTATGGTGATTTCTTCTTCCCAAACCTTGGCAAACAATTGTTTATTGTTCATCATTACCTCCATAATTCATTTTTTAGGAAACTGTATTGTAGATGATTGAATAGTAACATCCAGGCGCAAATTAAAGTTTCTTTAGTCTGCGAACTTATTGCAAAATATTGCTATGCTGATTTTATTAACCTCTCCAACAATTGACGATGCTGAAAGACAATGTTAGAATACAAAATAAGCATTATTCTTAATTCTACTGGAGTCAGTATGAAAATTAATGAACTTGGGGTTCTACCGGATTCTGTTATATACTTTCATACTCCTAGTGAGTCCGCACGAAAACTATTCCTGACCGTTCGATGTGTTGGGCGCTATCACTGCGATGCAAGATACAAAGTTGATAGAGAAAACTATAACAGTTTCTTGCTTCTATATGTAGCAAGGGGAGCGGGGTACGTGCGAATTAATGGCACAGACACTGCAATTACTGAAGGCTCAATTGCTTTAATAGATTGCTACCATGCTCACCAATACAAAACTGAAACTGGTTGGGATATTTTATGGGTTCACTTCTATGGGCCGTCAGCGCAGGGTTATTATGACCTGATCAAGCGGTCTCGTTCATTAATAATTCAAGTCACGACTTCTTCATCCTCAGCATATGCTTTGGAGGAAATTTTTCGAATGTTCCATCATGATCATCAAATAAGCGAAGCACTGATAAACCGCCATCTTGTATGTGCGCTAACTGACTTTCTAACCCATAACTCCAATTTAGATTCAACAAACGGTGGCGCGCGAGATTTTGAGGACGTCCTTAGTTATATCGTCCAAAACCTTGAAAAGCCGATTCTTTTGCAGGACCTGGCAGAAATTGCGGCAATGAGCCCCTATCATTTCTGTCGCGTTTTCAAACAAAAAACTGGTTTTACACCTCATCAGTACCTTCTAAACGCGCGTGTTAACGCCGCCAAGTTTTTTTTAAAAACAACGGATTTACCCAATAAATCAATAATCGTACGATGCGGCTTCAATAGCGAAAGCGGGTTTTGCACCGTTTTCAAACGCTTGACTGGCAGGACTCCGCGCCAGTATCGAATGAACCAGAAGGAGAATCTTGATGAGGCTTGAGAACTGTAACGGTATTGTCGCTGAATTTAGTCCAATTGGAGCTTCTCTACAGCGGTTTCTTGTGCCGGATAGTGGTGATAAACTCACAAACATCATTTTAAGCCCTGCTGACCCACTGAAGCCCCGTTCAAAAAACGCTTATGCTGGAGCAATATTGGGACCTATTGCAGGTCGCGTAAAAAGCGGTAAAATTGCCGCTAATGGCGTCTTTTCGCAATTAGACTTGAATGACGGTCCGAACCATCTACATGGTGGCTCTCACTGTTTATCCGATATAGAATGGAAATGCATACAAAGCGATCAACAATGCGTCAGTTTTTTTACCTCGCAGCCAAATGGTCTTGGTGGATACCCAGGTAACCGCACGTTCGAGGTAAAGTATATTCTGGGCAATGATAATGCCTTAAACATATTCATGCACGCTGCTTCTGATGAAGAAACATAGTTCAACCTCTCAACACATATCTATTGGAACTTAAGCGGAAACCTTACCGATACCATTCTTGACCACCTTTTGCAGATACCATCAAGTGAAGTGGTTTTTAACTGTTCAGATCACACAACGGATCGGCTTGTATCATCAGCCGGTTCAATATTTGATTTACGGGTTGCCAAGCCGATATCTTACATTGTGAAGAAGGTCACCCATGAACAGGTTCGCTTCGGAAGGGGACTCAATCATCTCTTCATACTTGAACAGTCATGTGGAGCCCAAGAATATGCTCCGCACATTTCGCTTGAGCATCCATTATCGGGGCGACAGCTTTTAGTATCAACTTCGCTTCCCTGTCAGTGGGTGTATACAGGTGGATACTTGGGCCCCAATCTACAGCTTTTGGACGGGAAGGTTGGCAAGCCAAACTTGGCAATTGCTTTTGAACCGCAATTGGGACACTGTAATAATGCCATGGGTAAAATGCATATTCAACTTGCACCGCAGAAGCAATTCAGCGCATGGATAAAGTTCAGTTTTTCGCAACCAGGTTTGTCCATTTCAAATTAGAGTCCAAGACATTCTCTGCCTATGAAGCGGCGTCAATGTTGCTCTATGCGATGTCAACGAAGCCGAAAAGTTTTGACAACTTCACATTCAATCACATGTAAATGAAATATTTAAGTGTCAGAACAACATCTGAAATAATGTTTCATCAGAAAATTATTACCTAAACAGTCCTGCTTAGTCGCTTTTCCGGTCCGTTTTGTTCTCATTTTCTAGTGTCAGTTCAATTCCACGAATATGAGACATTGAACCATTCTTATTAAATAGTCGAATGCGGTTTTTCCCCGCCTGTAGAAGTATTAACACTTCCTTACCTTCAGGTTTATCCCAGCTTGGGAACCCCCATCCGCTGGTCGGGTGTAGATAAGTATCTACGCGCTCAGTATCATTCGCTTCAAAGCTTATATCTCTTGCTTCACCACCGCAATAATTAACGCGCAGTATATAAGTGCCATCATGCATCAACTCAATATTTTCATATATCATTTCTGCATCTTTTCCAAGCCCAACCGCTTCAAATATCCCTTCTTCTACTTGTACAAGTTCAGCATCCCCTGTAAGCTTTGCGAGTTGTGCTCCAAACAGAAGCGTTTTTTGAGGATCGTTATCCACCAAATGCATTTTCTTCAGAGCGGGTACGCCGCCTTCCATCCGATCTATTTGTAGCGTTTGAAGCCCAGCCTTCAGATACATAACAATCTGGTGTGTTATGAATGTTTTATAATGACCCGACTTAGGCATCTTGCAGGTCACACGTTGTTCTCCGGCACATGCAGACAGTTTCCAATCAAGCTCAGCGGAATAGAAGAATCGCAAAGTATACAGTTTCTCATTAGGAACATCTATCGTAAACTCCGCCCCGGCATTAAGTAACATTCCACGCTGTTGATTATCCCATGATACAGGTTCGCTGCCCCGTCTGGGCTTAGCGTCCCAGGCGGGATACACCGTTCGATGACCACTCATATAACCTGACAGAACACCACCGGGTAATTCCCCGATGTGTTTGGTGATATATAATCCAGCACCTCCATTTTCAACAAGATCCAAATTTAGGGTTGTATGCCGATTTACTGCCAAACGACGAACATTAATTGACTCTCCTTTGGAATCATCTTCATAGATTTCAGCTTCATAATCACCCTCAGGCAAGAAATCAAACGATAATACAAAGCGCCGCTTATATGTGTTAATAATCCCCACAAGATATTCATCACCTGCATATCGCATTATGGCGGCATGATCACCGGGAAAACCACTGAGAACCTTAACACCATCATATTTTGACTTTGTGCGTCGTAAGAAGTCCGTACCTTGCCAAGCTTCAAGGTAGTATAATGATAGAGCATAGTGAGTTACTCCGGATTCAAATACGACTGGTAACGCCATTTGATGTGCCATGCTTGTGTTTCGGTTACTATTTGAAAAACCTGTAGGCGTATAATCCATTGGGCCCAAAACATTACGAGTAAATGGCACAGTACAGTTATGGGTAGCATTGGGCAAATCGCTCCACTTGTAGTGCTCTAAGCCCAGAATCCCCTCACTGGTCATATAATTGGGCCAAGTCCGACCTTCCCCCATAGGCTTAGTTGCACCATGAAAATTAATCATGAGTTTATTTTCAGTCATTATTTCTGCAATCATCTTGTACTGCTGCATGGTATAACTAGAGTCATTTTCAAAAAAGTCTACTTTAAGTCCATCCACACCCCAACTAGCCCACAAGGGAATACGTTGAATAGCCTTTTCATATGTACTTAACTGCTGCATACCAGTCCAAATCCAAATTTGCACATGTTTTGAATGCGCATAATCACACAATGCTTTGACACAGCTAGCATCCCATGGACAGTCTAACGTAACCGCTTCAAATCCCATGGCGGCTGCAATATCAATATAGGCTTTTGATTCTGAATAAAGTTGAGAAGCATTTTCATACTCCCACCATGCCCATAAAGCACGTGCAGGGCGAATCCAGGTTACATTGCTCAGCATTGATGGTGGGTTAAGATTATAATTAAGTGTGGAATTAACCAACTCATTTAAGCTATCAGTAAGAATAACAAAACGCCAAGGTGAAGTGAATGGCATTGTTGAAATAATGGGTTGCCCTTTTTCTTCGGGTGCAAAGCCTATGTCAAACCGGTGCTCCGCAGTGCCCACTAAATGACATGAGCAGTAGTTTCCATTTATTGTAAGAACACCAGCCTCACTGATCATCATCCAGATATTTTGTGCTCTATCGTGCAAAAGTCCCGGCATTCCAAAGTGCTGGTGTGCAAGTGTATGATCCCATATTCTGAGATTGTATGTGCCTTCATATGACTTTACCCAATCTTGCAGCCAAAGATCCTCAAATGTTTTGCCAACACAGAAGCCTGTTGTTTCACGTATAATTCGTATATCGACAGTCTTTGAATACGGAATTTCATATCGAAAGGCAATTCCATCGTCATATGCGCGCATCTTTATGGCAAATGCAACCTCACCTTTAGTAAACGTCAAACACAACTCATTACAGCAATTGTAATAAACAGCTTTCTTTCCTGCTGGCAGACTATATGTTTCATCAACTACACTATAATGAGCATCCATAAAGACCAAGTCAGAAGTAAAAGCTTCAATATCACTCTCAAGCCCCAAAGGACTGTTTTCCAGTACTATTACTCCGTCTCGCTCAACCTGGTAATTGAGTCCTCCATTTACATTTTGCTTCACGATAAATGACATATTGCCATTTGGTGACTTGAGGTGCCACATTAACTTCTCCTCCCACTATATAAGCTTTCATATTGGCATCGATACCGCCAACGAGACATTCATACCAGACTATCATTTTTTAGAATCTTTGAGATATTTATTAAGCCTGACTTGCCATGACTCATAAATCAAGGTGGGGATCACCGGGATAGGTAATCCCCACCTTAGGTTTGTTGTTATTTCAATGGATTAGACTCTGCTTGATCGTACAACAACTTACGTGCATTGTAGTTCTCAGTATAAATTTTCTCAACTTTCGCTGCATCATTATCATCCATCTGCTTGATCAAATCAGCATAAAGCTTTTCAACTTCCTCGTGGGATGCTGCATTAACCATCGCGGCAAAACTGCTATCTATCAGATCCTTAATCTTCTGCTCAGCCAGGGCCTCTATTGTCCCGGCTCGCGGACCAATGTCATCATACAAGGCTGTATCCCAGTTGGCACCCGCCATGCTCTTTAGTCCGTGAAGGTTAACTTCATCTCGATTGTAACGGAATATTAGGTCGTATGGCGTACCATCCTCTCCAAGGCCATTACGGATCATCCATGTCCACTTTCTTACGCCACTTTCTTTTGAGAAGGCAGCCCAGTCTTTACGAATAGCGTCCAGCGTTTCCTGAGTAGGTGTATGTACGCCGTCTACTATATTCCAATTGACACCTTCG
>Ga0255343_1004932_pt1 | contig 12838 bp, 5 predicted proteins | sample wastewater_treat_4_FD_192413 | JGI IMG/M metagenome (GOLD analysis project Ga0255343, IMG submission 192413) | Wastewater microbial communities from Lulu Island WWTP, Vancouver, Canada - plant16 | ecosystem: Engineered > WWTP > Wastewater > Unclassified | place: Canada: Vancouver, British...
CTGTACTTGTTCTAAGTAGTTTTTCAAATGGATCAATAGTTTCTGCTAATGACAGTAAAATAGTTGAACTATCATACTATGAAGAAATTAAAAACTCTTCTAAAAAAGAAGTTCTTCTGATAAGGTTTAAAGGAGAAAATGCAATAACTTATTCTAAAACAAATCAAGTATATCTCACACAACTCTATGGTAAAAATAATAATGGTCAACTAACAGTAGATGAAAATTACATAAAAAGCTTGAAAAATATACAAGAAAACTTCATAACGAAGGTAAAAAATGAAATTCCTGTGAAGTTTTTTATGTCGTATCAACTTGTTTTTAATGGAGTTGCATTAGAAGTAAGCGGATATAATATAAGATATTTGATTAAGCAGCCAGAAGTTGAAAAAATATATTTTACTAATGAAAAGTATTATCCCTTAAGAGATATTCTTGTACAGACAATACATGCGGAAGATGTCTGGAATATTACAGATAGTAATAATCTTCCTGTTGATGGAGAAGGTACTAAAATCGGAATAATTGATTCAGGTATTGATTATAACCATCCTGACTTTAGTCCAACTGGTATTGGCAAGGATAAAAAAGTTGTTTCAGGATATGATTGGGCGGATAGTGATTCTGATCCGCTTGATGATACTTTAGAAGGCCATGGTACCCATGTTGCTGGAATAGCAGCTGGTAATAATCCTAATGATTCCAGAAAAAAGGGAGTAGCTCCCCAAGCTAAACTTTATGCATATAAAGTTTTTTCTTCAAAGGAAGGAGCTAAAGGTGCACCACCTCAGCTAATAATCTCAGCTCTTGAACAATCTGTTAAAGATAAATGTACTGTTGTTAACTTATCTTTAGGAAACTCTGCTCCAACTCATTCCGTTGATGAAGGAAATCCTTACTATGAAGCTATCAAAAGCACGAGAGACGCAGGCGTTGTAGTGGTTGCAGCCGCAGGAAATGATGGTTCTCGCCATAAGAAGAATCCATGGCCTATTCATGCCCCTGGGGTTTTTGAGCCAGTTATTCAAGTTGCTGCTACAACGGATAGGAGCTATCAAGTATTCAGAGCAGTTTTGCAAGATGGTTTTACGCAACCTTTTAATCCTTATCTTTCACGTTATACACCTCCATTTAGGAAAGAACATTCTGGTTTACCTGTTATTGACGCTTCATATGGTCGTAAGGAAGACTTTGAAAAAATTGATGTAAAGGGTAAAATTGCTCTAATTTCAAGAGGACCCAAAGAAAACCCCGAAACAGGCGATAAACCAATTACATTTAAAGAGAAAAATTTAAATGCGAAAGCAGCAGGAGCTATTGGATGTATTGTATATAATTATGACCCAGAACCAATGGGAGCACTTATGTACGATGCTAAAACTGGGGAAGATCCATATTCTTTTGGATTCATTCCAAACATTACAATTAGTGGGTCTGCTTCTAAAATATTAAAAAGACTCCTTGCAAGAGGAGCAAAACTGTATTTTGATGAAAGTTCTTACGATATGATTTCAAATTATTCTTCAGCGGGTCCATGCCTTGATGGGGATTTAAACATATTTAAGCCGGAAGTTTCAGAGCCAGGAACATCAATTAACTCAGCTTATCCAGGTGGTAAATATGTAGATTATCAAGGTACTTCTATGGCAACACCAGCAGTGGCTGGCGTAGTTGCTCTTTTAAAACAAATGAACCCAGAATTGGAACCTAATGATGTAAAAGCAGCCTTAATGAATACTTCTGATGTAATAAAAAATGGATTAAATGGGGAAATATTCTCATATTTTTATCAGGGTGCGGGACAGGTTAATGCTTTGAAGGCTATCCAAACTCCATTGATTGCATACCCTCCATCTATTATGAAATCGACAAAACAAATTGATGATCATATTTCTATAAATTTAAAAAATATCACAGATAAAGTTGTATCAGTTGGAATTTATACAGAGGTTTTTAATTTATCCAGCTCTAATACTCCTATTAAAATTGAAATTGACAAAAATAATTTTGATATCCAGCCAACATTAATTGAGTCTTTTAATATTGAGTTCAAAATTAATGATAATGACTTTACTAAAAGAAAATATGAAGGAGCAATCTGGATAAGTATTAAAAATAGTAAGGATTTAAATAGTGCCACTGAAAAACTTCATATACCATTTATTATATATAAAGAAAAAATTACAGCAATTGATGACCCTATAACAGATTTAAATGTTTCAAAAAATACCATTAGTATGAATAAGGAAGAGAATGCTTCTGTTAGTTTTACGATTAATTCAGGAAGTTATATAAAAACCTCAACTCCATCCGAAGATACTATAAGTTATTTAAATTATGCCAGCACTTTAACTATGTATGTTGAAGATGAATATGGTGGTAAATGGGGTGATATTTATTTCGCCGAGAATATACCTGTCGGAACTTATACTTTTTATTGGGATGGAAAAAGTCTTGATAATAAAGAATTCCTTCCAAATGGTAACTTTGTTTTAAAGAGCGGAATAAGTGGTTCTGAATATACTATTGATAATCGTGGGCAGGTTGTTGATACAAAAAATGTCATTACTGAGTCACCTAAATTGCCAGTTAAAGTTTCAGGTTCTTCTCTTCCTGACCCACCATTACTCTTAATTGGAGTTCAAAATAAAGTTAAAGTTGGTGAAATATTTACTGTTAATATTGTTTTTGCTGATTGTAAAAATATAGAAGATGTTGATTTGGAGCTATCATTTTCAAAAAGCAGGCTCAAAGTATTAGATGTTTTTCCTGGGGAATTCTCTGACGAGAAAAACTTTAATGCCAAGATAGAAAGTGGGAATATAAAAATATCATCTAAAAGGAAACAAAACTTCTCATCAAAAAGAGGTAAGATAGCTACTATTAGATTTTCTGCTCAAAGAAAGGGTTCTCCTGATTTAACTGTTCCATTTTATAAATTAATTGATAATCAAAAAAATGAAAGAAAGGCATTTTTACGAACTTCCCATCCGGATATTTTGTCAGAAAAATTTTATTTAGGTGATTTTAATGAAGACAAATTAGTTAATAGTTTAGATTTTGATTTATTGTCAGAGCATTATAATTTAACTATTGACGATCCAATTTGGGATGATAAATTTGATTTAAATAATGATATGATTATAGATATAAATGATGTTATAATATTTTCAAAATTTTATGAAATTTAAGTTAGGAGGGATTTTATGAGAGTAAAGCGTTTTGTCTCTCTTTTAGTTTTATTTCTTTTTCTTAGTTCTTTTTTTACAATTACTTCTTTTGTATTTTCAGAAGAAAATAATCCTTTAACTATCGAGAAGATTATAGGTGTCCCTGATAATAAAGGTGTTTTTCGAATGGCAACCCAAGATGGATCGCAATTTTTCCCTATGTATCAACAGGGTTTAGTAGTTGACTCGAAAGGTTTCATCTATATTGGAGATAGCGGGGAGTCTCAAATTGAAGTATTTGATTCAGGATTTAAATCAGTAAGAAATTTTGGAGAAATTGGTACAGGTAATGGTAAATTCCAATATTTAACAGCAATGTGTATAGATGAAAATGATAATATTTATACGGTTGATAGTTATAATGCCTACATCCAGGTTTTCAGTAGTGATGGTAAAGTATTAAAGAAATTTGGAGAAAAGGGAGAAGGAGAAAGCAAGCTTCTTAATCCTTCAGGGATTGCAATCTTGAAGAATGGTGATCTTATTATCACAGATTATGAAGGTGGTGTTAAAGTCTTTACTAAGAGTGGCGAATTTAAACAGTTATTCACAAAGGACTCTCGTATTTATAATCCAACAGGAATTGCAGTTGATAGTGAAGGTTATGTCTATATTACAGTTACTGACTATCGAGGTGGATCATCTTCAATACTTAAGTATTCACCAGAAGGTGAATTTATTGTAACAGCAGTTTCAGCTGGTGCATCTGACAGTAAGCTTGCTGGTATTGCAACATCTACTTGTATTAGTGGAAAATATTTATATGTTACTTCTATGGGTAGAGATAATGTATTTACTCAAAAATTTGAAATTGAGAAAGATCCTAAGGCACCTTTAAAGTTTATGGAAATTCTATCAAAACCACCAGAAAATGGTCTAATTAGTGAGACTGATATTGTTCTTCCGACTTCAATATTCGCAAAAGATGGTATTGTCTATATTCTTGATGGTCTAATAAACAGGCTAATTGCTATTGATGATGCAAAAAAGCTAAAAGGTGCAATTCAATCCCCAGTTTTGCTTTACGGTTATCTTTATGGTAATCAAAAGAAACCTAAAGGTTATATGTCAAACCCTCAAGGAGTTAGAGTAGATAGTGACGGTAGAATATTTGTTGGTGATAGTAATTATCATGATGTAGTTGTTTTTGATTCCAATGGAGAAGAAATTAATCGATTTGGTAAATTTATTTCTCAAAGAGGTATAGTTCCTGGTGAATTTTATAATCCAACTGATGTTATTGTTGACCCTGATGGTTACGTATATGTTAGTGACGTAGCCACAAGCGTAGTGCAGGTATTTGATCCTGATTTCGAACCAGTGATGGCTATCCAGGAAGGGTTTAATAATCCTCAAGGGTTAGCTTTCGATTCAGAAGGAAATCTTTTAGTTGTTAGTTCAAGATCTTCTATTGTATCAAGAATTGATATAAGCGATGTTATGGATGAAGAAGCAAGTGAAATTGATTCTTATCCACTTGAGGGTGAATGGCCTGTTGGCATCTCTGTCGATAAAGACGACAATATGTATATTGGAATGACTGGTTCAGACGAAGTTCACATAGTTGATCCAGAAGGTGAATTAATTAAGAGAATCGATAATAGAGGAACAGATCCAGGTAATTTTGCAGTCCCTCAAGGTGTATGTGTGGACAGTGAAGGCTATTTCTATGTTGCTGAAACAGAAAACGGTAGGATTCAAAAGTTTGACCAAGAGGGCGAGCTAATATGGTGTTCTGAGCTTAATTGGCCAGGGCTTACGCTTATTGTCCAAGATTCAGATGGAAAATTATATCTTACTGACTGCCTACATAGTACTGTACTTGTAATTTCAGATGAAACTGCTACTCCTCCAACCCCTCCTGGTCCGCTCCAAACAGAAGCAACATTTAAACTTGAAATAGCCAATGATGAATTAATCGAAGGAGATAATATCATTGTAAAGTTAGTTGGGAGTAAATTAGAAAACATAGGCTCAATTTTAGCTGGTATTAAATACCCGGTAAATCTTCTTGAATTTAAGGGTGGCAATCCTGGTGAATTACTAACTGGAAAGATTAAATTTAAATGTAGTGAACCACAAGAATCTAATGGATTAGTCACAATTTCTTGCGAAACAGAAGAAAGCGCTGGAGTAAGTGGAATTGGAGTAATTTATGAATTAGAATTCATGAACAAAGCTTCGGGAGATGGAACCTTAGAAATTGATAAAGTAGTTCTCAAAGATCCGAAAGGAAGGGAATTACTTCCAGAAAGGATTGAAAGAACAGTTTCCTTTACAATTAAACCCAAAGATATTACACCTCCAATTTTAGAGATAGAAGAAATACCAGATGTTTTATATAACGAAAAACTAACAATAAAAGGTAAAACTGAACCAGGAGCAACACTAATTATAAATGGGAAAGAAGTTCCAGTTAAAGAAGATGGCAGTTTCTCCATCGAAATTGTACTTATAATGGGAGAAAATAAAATAGAAATAATAGCAAGAGATGCCTCTGGCAACGAAACAAAGATTGAAAAAATTGTTACTCTAAAAGAAAGGATAATAATCAAACTACAGATTGGCAGTAAAGTCATACTCATTAATAATGAAGCAGGAAGTTTAGACGCTCCACCCTTCATTGATAAAAATTCTGGTAGAACTTTAGTTCCTATAAGACCAGTCGTTGAAGCAATAGATGGCAATATTGATTGGAATAATGATGAAAGAAAGGTAACTATTACTAAAGATAATATAAAAATAGAACTCTGGATAGGTAAAATAACTGCTCTAGTAAATGGTAAAGAAGTAAAAATAGATCCAGACAAACCAGTTGCTCCTGTAATTGTTTCTGGAAGAACATTTTTACCATTACGATTCGTTACTGAAAATCTTGGTTTTAAGGTAGATTGGGATGCTGCTACCCAGACTATTACTTTGACTTACCCTAATCCTGATAAATAGATCAATATCAATTTAGGTTTATTTAAGCTTCTAAATTCTAAAGAACCCCTATGTTTTCAATAACATAGGGGTTCTTTTTTTTTGCTTTTACACAATTAGTAATAAGTCAAGGTATTCTCAATCATTTTACGTGTATTCCAAACAAAGCATGTAGTAGTCTCTTACTGGTTAAAGTCCAGTATATGTAAGGTTTAGCAAACAGTCTATCACTTATGTTGCAATTTATCCGGAATCCAAGGTATATTCCTCTTTTTTAAAATAAAAAAATAAACACTGAATCCCCAATTAAGTTGGGGATGACAGTGGGTGTGCTTTCGAGGATGACAGTTCCTGTGGATTCCGGATTGAAGATTTCGGGAATGACATTTACCTCTCTATCATTCTTTACTTGATACAGAAACACTTTTTGTCATTCCCGCGAAAGCGGGAATCCAGTATTAAAAGAGTCTGGATCCCCAATCAAGTTGGGGATGACAAGTTACTTGATCCTCGATAGAAGATTTCAAAGATGACATAATGTTGTCATCATATATATTTTATTTGTATTTTATTTGTATTTTATTTGTATTTTATTTGTCATTTTGAAAGTGCAGTATAAAGAGAGGTTCCATCAGTTGCAAAATACAAATACGCTCCTTCAAGAAGACGGATGTGGCTTGAATTCCTTCGGATATCTTAATGCCTCTCCTTCAGGAAGAAAATGTTTAAGTATTAGAACCTTCGTTGATGGAAAGATTGCGCCTAAGGATAACGGATTCAGTGGACTGGTTTTTATCAAAGAGAAAAGATCAATCAATATAGAATCTTAATTTATGGAGTTTCATAGGTTATTGTTATAGTTTGAGTTTTTTCATCCCATGCAACTTCTGCACCTAAGTTTTCAGAAACAAATCTCAAAGGAACAACTGTTCTTCCATTAACTATCCTTGGAGGAGGGTCAACTTCCACTGGATTCCCATTAACTCTTGCCATCTTCATGTCTATCCAGAGCTCTATAACTCTGCCTTCTAACTTGTATGTCACTTTTCTTTCAGTTGGATCCCACAACACTTCTGCTAATAATGCTTCACCAATAAACCTTAGTGGAACCATGGTTCTCCCCGTAGTTTTGTCGATGAATGGTGGAACATCAAGTTTGTGGAGAACATCATTTACATATGCATTCTCATCACCTATCTTAAGTTTTATAACAATTGAAGATTTAATAGGATTAATATATACACTAACAGGAATTCCAAAATCACCACCATTCGAATTTATGTAAATCTCAGATGTGTATGATCTATCATAATCTAAATCATTGGTATCTACGGTAACATTAACATCAATTTCATTGCCAACCCATGACTCAGGCTCTACATTAATCCAATCTGCCTTTGGTGTTATAGTTCCTTTAAGAAGACCTCTTTTTGCATTTCTTAGCTTCATCATTTTTTCTGCAATAGTACCCTTGTTAAGTTTTCCAAAATCAAATGCCATGGGTTCAATTGCAAGACTGGGACAGCAGGGTGCAACCTTCATTATAACTCCTATTTTTGCATTACCTCCGTTGGATTCTATCCTTATAAGACCTTGATATGTTTTATTTACTTCCAAACTTACTGTGGAAACTGTTATCTCTACATCTGTCCTATTTGAACTAAAAGTTTGGGGGTCAATAGAAATCCAGCTATCTTCTGTAGATAAAGCACCTTCAAGCGTTCCTGTACCGCTATTTGAAATTGTAATAGTTTTCGATTCTGAGAGATCTTTTGAAATTTCGCCAAAATTTATTTCACTACTTGAGACTACAAGATGAGGGCCAAAACCAAAAATTTGTAAAGATATTTTTACAACTCTACAGTTTCCGCTATCTGCAACAATGCAAGTATCTCCTTTTATGCATATTGCAAATGGTTTAAATAATCTATCTGGCTCAATTGTGTAATCAATCTTTTCTATTGGCTTTACGTAAGTTTTCGGTCCACCATACCCTCCAAACATTGTTTTAAATTCACCATTCTCAGAAAAAACCTGCATTCTATTATTTGCACTGTCAGCTACATATATATTTCCACTATCATCAATATCTACATCTCTTGGCCAGTTAAATTGTCCCTCTTCTGTTCCTAAAGAACCAAAGGATGAAAGAAAATCAAAACCATCAGAGCGCACTTTAAAGATCTGGATTCTATGATTTCCAGAGTCTGCAACATAAAGTTTCCCATTCTTTACCTTTATACCTGTGGGGTATTTAAAATCACCTTCCTTATAACCCTCTTTTCCATACTTAAATCTAAATTTTCCTTCTTTATTAAAAACCTGTATCCTTTGATTTTGTGTATCTGCGACATAAATTTTTCCATCTTCATCTAAGCATACATCCTCAGGTGTTACAAATTGTCCACTTTCTGTTCCTTTCTCTCCAAATTTGAAAATTAATTCACCATTCTCAGAAAAAACCTGTATTCTATTGTTCAAAGAGTCAGCAACAAAAATTTTTCCCTCATTATCAACAGTTATTCTTGAAGGAGCATAAAGCATGCCATCATAAAGCCCCATTTTACTAATCTTCTTTATAGGAATACCACTTGAACCAAATTTTGCGATTACAGATTGAGCTGAGTCAGACACATAAATCTCACTATTAAGTCCTATACCTACTCCTTTTGGAAATATAAGTTGCCCTGGTTCTAAATCTTTTATCCCCCATTCCTTTATAAAGTTAAAGTTTGGGTCAAAAAGCTCAATTCTACTATTACCCGAATCAACTATATAAACCCTTCCAGTAGATGTGCCAACTATACCTTTAGGAGAAAGAAATTCCCCTTTTCCACTTCCCTTTTTCCCAAATTTATCATATCTTTTGTTTTTGTAATCCCAGAAAATCACTATACTCTTTGACTCATCTGTCACAAAAACCTTATCATTGCAAAATGCAACTCTGGATAGACTTGCAGGTTTTAGATCTGGTGGAGGATTTTTAAAAAGTGTATCAATAGCTTTTCCCTCTTTATTTACGATTAAAACTGAATTAGTAGCTTTATCGATTACATAGAAATTTTCTACTCCATCAAAAGTAATATCAACGGGAGTAAATAATTTACCTTCAACTACCATCCACTTTGTAAGAAAATCCAAATCAGCTGTAAAAATATAGATACATCTATTTTTCTCATCAGCTACATAAAGATTTCCCTTTTCATCAAGAGTCATTCCTAAAAGAACTCCAAAATCTACCGCACCAGCTTTTGTTATTTTTGTAGTAAAATTTCCATCTTTATCAAAAACTTGTATTCTTCTGTTGTCAATATCAGAAACAAATATTTTCCCCTCCCTTGAGATAGCTATACCTTGTGGTTTCTTGAAATATCCATTACCATCTCCTTCAGCACCAAAACTAAATAAAAATGTTCCTTCCTTATCAAAAACCTTTATGCAGTTATTATCAGTATCAACAACATATAATCTCCCATCAGTACTCGATGCAAGATCGGAGGGATTATTGAAGTTAAGTTCTCCTCTCCCAGATCCTATAATCTTAACTTTTTCGTCTCCAAGTGTAGGAAATGCTGTAAGTGTAAAAATGGATATTAATGCAATCAGCATTAAATGCCTCTTCATCTTTATCCTCCTAACTTAAACTTTGCAAAGATTTTTGTTTCTTAAAAAATTTATCTTGAAGCTACTAAATATCTATAACCCTTAACAAGGTATTATACTCTAATTTATTATTATTTACACATTTCGATATTCTTTCATTTTCAATAACGATTTTGGAAAGTTTATACATTTGAGCTATAGAAAACAAGGCTTGCTATAATTTAAATTAATATCTATACTCATAAGTAGTAATGAAAAATAGTATAAAAAAGGAGAAAATCAAAAGTGAGTGAAAAAATTCTAATGAAAGGGGCAGAAGCCTTTGCCGAAGCTGCCATAAAAGCTGGTTGCAGACTCTTTTTTGGTTACCCTATAACTCCACAAAATGAAGCTCCTGGATATATGGCTAAAAGGATGCCAGAAGTAGGAGGAGTTTTTCTTCAAGCAGAAAGTGAAGTTGCAGCAATAAATATGCTTTATGGTGCTGCTTCAACGGGTAGTAGAGTTATTACAAGCTCCTCAAGTCCTGGTATAAGCCTCATGCAGGAAGGGTTATCCTATATTGCAGGTGCACAGCTTCCAGTAGTTGTTGTAAACGTTATGAGAGGAGGACCTGGATTGGGTGGTATTGGTCCTTCTCAAGGTGATTATTTCCAGGCAACAAAGGGAGGAGGACACGGAGATTATAGAGTTATTACGCTTGCTCCATTGAGCTTGCAAGAACAAATTGACTTAATTTATGATGCCTTCGATTTAGCGGAGAAATATCGTAATCCTGTTATGATCCTTAGCGATGGTTTACTTGGTCAGATTATGGAAGCAGTTGAGTTTAAAAGAGAAATCAAACCGAATGATATACCCAAAAAAGAATGGGCTGCTACTGGAAAGAAAAACAGAGAGAGAGTTTTAATTAGTTCATTTAATCTTGACCCTGACGGCTTAGAAAGAGACAATAGTGTCTTAAGAAAAAAGTATGAAGAGATTAAGAAGAACGAAGTGAGATACGAAAACTATCAAGTGGATGATGCATCGATTATAATTGTTGCTTATGGAACTGTTGCAAGAATTTGTAAAACTGCTGTAAAAACTATGAGGGAAGATGGTATAAAAGTAGGGCTTTTTAGACCAATCACATTATGGCCATTTCCTGAAAACGAACTTAAAGAACTATCAAAAAGAGAAAATGTTAAACTTTTCTATGACTTTGAGCTTAGCTTTGGACAGATGATAGAAGATTTAAGATTGTCCGTGGGTGAAAGGAAGCCGGTTTATTTCCACGGAAGAACTGGTGGTAATGTTCCTTCTCCTACTGAAGTTATAGAAAAAATTAAAGAGGTAATGTAGGAGGGATAAAAAATGCCTGAAGAAAAAAGACAATTATTTAAACCAACATCCTTACTTAAGCCTATAAGTAGAGGATTTTGTCCTGGTTGTACTCACGGAATAATTCATAGATTAGTATGCGAAACAATTGAAGAAATGAACTTAACTGAAAAAGCAATTATCATAATACCTGTAGGTTGTGCAACTCTTTCTGTCGATTATTTTGATTTCGATTCAATACAATCAGCTCATGGTAGAGCACCAGCTGTTGCAACAGGTGTAAAAAGAGCAAGACCTGATTTGTTCGTTTTTACTTATCAAGGAGATGGTGATCTTGCTTCTATTGGGACAGCCGAAATAGTTCACGCTGCTAATAGAGGTGAAAATATAAGTGTTATATTTGTTAATAATGGTATTTATGGTATGACAGGAGGACAAATGGCTCCAACAACCCTCCTTGGATGGAAAACAGAGACTTCACCTTATGGAAGAGAGCCAAAAAGAGAAGGGTATCCCATAAGAATGAGCGAGATGCTTTCACAACTTAATGGTCCTGCCTACATTGCAAGAACTGCAGTAAATAACCCTAAAAATGTTTTAGCAACTAAGAGAGCTATAAGAAAAGCTTTTACTGCTCAAGAAAAGGGTTTAGGTTTTTCATTAGTTGAAATTTTATCAACCTGTCCTACTAACTGGGGCATGGATGCATTAAGTGCTTTAAAAAGAATAGATGAAGAAGTTATGAAATATTATCCTCTTTCTGAATTTAAAGTAATGGAGGGGTTATAAAATGAGTGAAATAGAACTTATTGCTGCTGGTTTTGGTGGTCAAGGCATAATGGTAATAGGAGAAATAATTGCAGCTTCCGCTGTTCAAGAGAATAAATTTGCAACATTTCTACCCTCATACGGTCCTGCAATGAGGGGAGGAACTGCTAATTGTATTGTTGTTGTGTCTGATAGTGAGATCGGTTCTCCTGTATTATCTGAACATAAAAATGCAATAATTATGAATATACCTTCATTTGAGAAATTTGAGCCAACCTTAATTAAAGGAGGAAATATTTTAGTAAATTCTTCGCTTATAAACAATAAGTCTAAGCGAACAGATATAAATGCATATTATATACCAGCAAACGATATTGCTAACCAAGCAGGTGCAAATGTAGCTGCAAACATTGTAATGCTTGGTAGTTTTTTAAAAGTTACAAATTTTGCTTCATATGATACAGTCTGTAGCATGGTAAAAGAAAGATTCAAAACTAAAGGAGAAAAAATAGTAAATATTAACTTAAAAGCTTTAGAATTAGGTTATAATTATATATGATCCCTGAAATAGATAAATGTGAGCTTTTAAATATTTTTGAAACAATTTTGAACGTAAATTCTCCTTCAGGTAGCGAAGAAGCAATTTCAGATAAAATTATAGATATTGTTAAAGAACTCCAATTAGAAATAATAACCGATGCTTCTATAGACAAAATTAAACCAAATTTAATACTTAAATTACCAGCATATAATAGCAATAATCCTGAATCTATACTTTTCTCAGCACATATGGATACTGTAGAACCAACAGAGGGGATAAAAATAATAAAAGACTCTTCAATTTATAAAACTGATGGTTCTACAATTCTTGGGGCTGATGATAAATCCGGTATTGCAGCCATTTTGGAAGCATTGTTTGTTTTATCAAGAAATAATATTCCTCATCCAAAAATTGAAGTATGTTTTACAGTAGAAGAAGAAATTGGATT
>Ga0255343_1004933_pt1 | contig 12835 bp, 16 predicted proteins | sample wastewater_treat_4_FD_192413 | JGI IMG/M metagenome (GOLD analysis project Ga0255343, IMG submission 192413) | Wastewater microbial communities from Lulu Island WWTP, Vancouver, Canada - plant16 | ecosystem: Engineered > WWTP > Wastewater > Unclassified | place: Canada: Vancouver, British...
AGAGAGGAGCACAAGAACTATGCTTGTGCTCCGTACTATAACGTCATCAACTACTTTCATTTTAACTCCACCACCCTATATTCCGATGTGTGTTTGTTAAATGCGGACTTAACGTCAACTATGTTATACTTGACAGTCTTTTCGCCCTCCCAACCGACAACAGTGACAACGTCACCATTCTTAAGGGAAAGCTTATATTCATATTCATATTTGTTTTCCGGGATTACTCCGTATTCATAATCCCTTGTGACTACCTGTGTTGCCGAATACGATACAACTTCCGATGTATACGTACCAATGCATTTCTCTGATGCTCCAAAAATGTTTACTGCGCAAAAGCCGAGTAAACCAAGTCCCAATGTAGCTACTGCTGCAAATTCGAATGCTTCTTTTCCTGTTGTTTTCATAGTATTAATTCCTTTCTACATGAATGGTTTCTAGGTACAGTATTATGCTGTACATCATTATAATATATAAGTGAAAAATGGACTACAAAAATATATGGGGGATGGTTATTAACCATCCCCAAGTAATATCAATCATTAAACATGAATATTGGTCCTAAACATGTATATCGGTCTTCCGTAGGCCTTACGTCTATGATGTGCTTCTGCTACGATTCGAGTAAGTACTTCATCAAGATTGATTGCTGATACTCTAGCATAGTCCATAAACTCGGTGTTATAGATGTCAAGATTTCCCGGCGTATGCTTAAAGAATGCTGCCACCTTGATATGAGCGGTTCCGTCAGGATTCCTCATTCGTGTAAACCATGCGATAATACTTTCGTCATCGCTTACAAACTTCTGTACAAATGACACTTTGCCATAAGCCTCACATGTCAGGTTCTTGTACATGTTTGTGAGCGTTCCATTGAAGTCTCGTAACTCGATATGTTCAGCGTAGCTTCGACAACAACGACTTTCGTTAATCGTTGTGCCAGAGAATGATGTAGTAGTGTATGATGCTGAAATGATGTTGAAAGCAGGCAGCTCGAATCTGGAAACAGACTTAGTTCTAATTCCTCTTTCTGTAAACTGGTGCTGCACTACATTGTAGTCGCGTCCACTTGTAATTATACTCTCTTTGCAGCTGATACTATTAGTTTTCATAACAGGTCCGTCCTTTCGTATATCTATGTGATGTGTGTTAAAGCTATAGTCAAAACTATATCACCTCCTAGTCTCCGATGTCACACCATAGCGCATCGGCATTTGAATTATAAGCATTTGCTATTTCATCTGCCGTAGGGCAATTGGCTTCAATATCCGCTAATTCCTTATCGGCATCTTCAGCTAAGTTAATGAGTTCGTTTAAACGAATCCAATATTCAATCGAATCGTTTGAGAAGAACGACGTCGTGTTAACCGGATAAGGATACCTTGCATCGTATACATTAAATTTATGCTGTGCATACAATGCAACAGCAAGACCATATTCAGTTTTAATCAGTACGGCTTCGCCATTATTAGGAAGCTCATCTGATAATTTATGAATGATTGAACTCATAAGAATTCTCCTTTCATATAATAAATATTACATAAAGGTTGAGAACCATGTACAAAACTAAAAAAAAATAAGGGTGGCCCATGTGGGCCACCCTTACGGATGTGAATGTTTGGATACGATTATTTGCTGTAGAGAGTGTATGTATGCTTTCTACCTAAATCGTCAACGTCATATGTTATCATAGCACGGATATCATATGGTGTAAACTCATACCCGTCAACAATGCTCTTGATGGTATCCTTAGTAATAGCTTCATCGCAATTGATAGTAGCTTCGAAGTCTACTCGTTCGATACCATCTTCCGGATTGATAAGTGTCTTTGATATCATAAGGTGATTACATCCCACGTTAAAAACGCTTGCTTCTATAGTACATCCAGAGTCGTCCTTGTAATAATGAACACTCTTAGATGTATTTCTAACCGATACCATGGTCTTTTGTTCGATACGCTCGGTATCATTTGACAGATTAATGGTTTCGGTTGTCTTAATATACTCGTTAGTCCGCACAATATTTACTGTAGTATGTTTCTCGTCGTCGTATGTTGTTGTCTCCGAGATGGCGCGTGACGGAATCCAATTCATGCCAGGATTAGACTGTGCAGTATTAGACTGTATCAGACGATGCTTGTCGTCAAATATCAGTTCCCGCACCTTGCCATTTGTATCGGCGAAAATTGTTTTGTCCGACATATTCATGTTTACATATCCGTCATAAACCTCCTCACCATTTTCGCCTATATTAGTAAATGTGTGAGCTTCGCAGAATTCATTGCGAAGGATAGATTCGCGTCTTGTCGATTTCATAATGTCGCCACCGCGTTTCCATATTGTGGTTGTTGTGTCTATTGTCTGAACCGCATCCGTGTCTGTACCGTTGTATTTGTTGCGGCATATCTCATTTCTAACGAGAACCCCGTCAACATAGTTTTTCCAAGATACATACGCACGACGTCCGTCTGGTGTTGTAATTGTAACGTGTTCATCCTTGTGTTTCTTGCCGTCGCATTCACCTATGCTATAGTCGATGTCTGTGATTGTTGTTGAACCGTCTTTGTTTTTGACAACGAAGTGTTCATTTTCTTTGTGTTCACCCTTATCATCAATTAACCAAGTCTGACGGCGTCTGTTTCCGTTGTCGTCGGTTTCACTGATTTCGTGGCGTGTTGCTTTCATGTTGTCGAATGCTAATTTCTTAAAGTTTTCCATAATAGTTTCTCCTTTTGAATAAATTAGTCTTCACTTGTTACATTGAATAACGAATCGAGATACGTTTCGATTGATATGTCATCATAGAACTCATCTCTGTTATCGAGACAATCTAAAATGCTCATATCGATACAGTCATTCTTTTCACTTTCGAACCTCCACTGTTCTCTGCCGCATTCATAAAAGCTTAATGAACGTAAATTGAAAACGAGGGATTCCATAATGCGATCGATATTTTCCAGAGTCATTGTCTCGGTGCATTTTGAACCACCCTTAATCACAACCGTACGGTATTCTCCGTAACGGAGTGTCACGGTCTTATTAACGCAGCATCCGATTCCGTCTTCCCACGGATAACGTGATGTGCGAATTTCGATATGCTTATCGTCGGTTTCATCTTTTGTATAAATATCGATTTTGCCGTCATCGTTGATAATGCGTAATTTGTAACCGGTTTTTGTTGGGACATCACGGATACAGCGAACGTTGTCTTTTGTTATACGAACTTCTGGTATTGGTGTGACGTTGTTTAACGCACATATCCAATGATTGCGTGTTATCATAGTTTCATCGCCATTAACTGTATCGGTCTGGTTTGCAACACCGTCAATTGTTGTCATTATCCCGGTATCGTGTATGCGATAATCGTGTGCAGTGACATCTTCAACTTCCGGGCTGAATTCACTTTTGTGTGTGAGCGCTGCAGCAACTTCAAATATTGGTGTCGGATAGCATACGGCAGCATGTACTTCGGCACGCTGAATGTATGGCCGTCCATCTTTTGTTTTGTGATGTACCATCTGAACTAAAGATGGTGTGACTGTCCCGTCATCATGTTTATCATATGTGGTGACAATGTCCGTGTACTCGTCGTTTGGCCATTCCACATACTGATGTGTGGTCTTGATGGTTTCGGTTTCGATTAGTAACGGTCTGCGTTTCTCATCAAATTCAACGTGCTGGTGCCGCTCAGTTCCAAATCCCGCGAACGTTGAATCAACAGTATCTTTTTTGGTGTTCAAATCGTGTACAACAACCTCAGTCATGTTACCGCGTTTATAAACAGCAGTTGTTGACTGTGTTGTTGACGTGTGTTCATATCCCATGCTTCTTAAATAGTTATGCTTCTTCATAAGTGTCCTCCTTAGACATTAAACAAATTAGAATACTATCTTGGTATCCTATTACCTAAATAATATATAAGTCAAAAACTAACTCACATTAGAATATCCCAAACATTATTATAATGTAAAGGAGGTAATTACCTATGCGAGATCCAGATTTAGAACAGCTTTATGTCGAGCCGAATACAGAATTACTTGTAGACATACCGCAGGATATCCCTAAGTTTGAATATGAGCCTTATAACTTCTATGACGACAGGGATTTCAATAACTATATAAAAGACCTTAAGAAATATGTAAGAAGTTCTTTTGAGTACAAGACTCAGTTGATACCTTTCTTACGAGAATATATGGGAATGAACCAATGTTCATACCTGCCTAATCTTACGAACGAGAACAGAAATAAGATACGAATCGAAATTCATCATGACCCGATAGACCTTGAAACTATATGCAGGGTCATCTTTAGAAAGAGACTCGATATGAACGAATCCCTTGCTATACCTGCAGTAGCATACGAGGTATTATGGTGTCATTACTCGTTACTTGTAGGACTGATTCCATTATCAGAAACAGTTCATGAGCTGGTTCATAATGGAAATATCTTCATAGACCCAAATAGAACCTACGGGTTCTATAAACAGTTCATTGACCGTTACTTTAAGTACTTCGATCCTGAAGAACTGGAAACACTTGATAAGATTACTCAGAAAGCACTCTCCGGCGATATGGGTGATTACGAACGTTTACTGCAGACTAACTATGTTGAAGTTAATATGCATGAAACTGCTAACCGTTATGAAGCACTTGCTGAGATTAAAGCTAATGCTACAGCACAGCTTACATCTAAGAGTGCGCTCAAATCATTATCGGCATCAAAACCTGCTATAAATCCACTTGCTACTATGGAAGATGTCCGTATACAGTACGGAGAAGCTGACCAGTACATTGTGGATTACTATAGAGATAAGAAAGGAAGGTAATAACCAATGAGACCTATAAAAATAGATGCATTCGCAAACGAATACGAACCCACATCCGATAAACTTGCGTTCACCGGATTTGACGTTGAGAGCCTCAAGAAGAAGTTTTCTGAAATCCGGAAAGATATGCAGAGGCCAATCGGACAGTCTAATGATGACGGAAATCCTATGTTGCCGCCAACAAAACTTCCGGAAGGATTTGTTTCTGATATATGTAAGTCCATTATTGACCGTAAGGGTGTTAAAGTCCATACATCCAATACAGCATACTTTGTAACCGAAGAGTTTGAAAAGTATGACATCGGTAATGATGAAAACGGATACTATTCAAACACTCCGGACTGCACTAAACTGGTATCTGGTTTATCTGTAGAAGCGTGGAGAGAAAACTACGTAAAGAGTCTTCGCGGAGATGTATGTGAAAATCTTCAGGCTGACTGGAGCAAGACCATGCGTAAACTCTATAAAGACTATGACGTGCTCAAAGAGGGTAAAGATGAACAGGCATTTCTTGACAGAAAACAGAGTATTCTTAATCTCTGTTGGAATCCCGAGATTTCTTTTAATGAATCTAACCAGTTATTCGGTAAGGAACGTGTTGAACGTCTTAGAAACACATGGGAGCTTCTCGATTGCAGAACTTCTACATATACAGAGAGTTCTGAATCGCTCAACGAATGTGACTATGCTATGGCACCAATATACTTCATTGCCGGAGTAACAAGTGATGACGGACATATAGCCTTAGCTGCTGCTACATCTGCAGACCTTAATCCGATTATTATTGACTCCGAGCACGAGACTACTCTTGATGTATTTGGTGATGATAGAATCACAGTCTTAATGACTATGGTTAACAAGACTAAGAAAGATATGTATATTGAGAAGTTTAAGAAGTTCTTATACTTCGGAGATACTCCCGCTCCGTCTCTCACTAATTCATTTGACCAGCCAATGATTATGCAGGTAATCAAGACTATACGCAATGTAACAGATATCGATTCCAACAAATTCTATACGTTATATTCAGGCTCGGCTAAAAATTACGTTCCTGAACTCTCGTATAGCACGGTGAAAATGATACTCAAAGTTGCTAAAAGCGAATTATCCGAAGATGTCGTCACAGTTCACGAAGCACTCGATTTTGATGAACAGGGAACCATGATTATATATCGTAGCCATTCCGGTTCATTAGACTTCGGTCAGGAAATAAACAATGCCTCTAAGTTCTGTAAGATATACAAACAGACTGGAGACATGGATGGACTCAAGTATGAAGTATGTAAGTTATACTTCTTCTTCATGTGGCTCGACAAGGAAATCAACAAACCTAACGCTGATAAAGACACTGAACGATACAAAGAGATTGTCGACTGTAAGAGAATCTGTACCAATGTATTCTCTCAGAATCTCAAAGAGATAATCAAACGTGAACCGGATTTTGTATTCGCGGAGTACTATAACAAGACCACATTCGGTGGAGCAATCCGCATCACACAGAATACATTCAAGTATACCCTTGGAGCAATGCTCAAACTTATCTTCAAAAAATAAAATACAAATAAAACGGAGAGACCTACTAGGTCTCTCCGATTATTTTGCTAATTACATATTGTACTTGTCATCGTCATCATCGTCTTCGTCGTCGTCACAGTCGTCATCATCATATACGTTGACATACTTGCAAGCGCGAGATATGAGTTCGTCAATCTTCTCTGGGTTACGTGTAACAAGATTCCTTGGTGGATTCTTACGACATTTATCCATTGCTGTATAGTATACAGCTTTACATGCTTCACCAAACTCGTCATCGACATGTAAAGCTGTATAGTATACAGCTTTACATGCTTCACCAAACTCGTCATCGACATGTAAATTCATTCTGGTTATATCTGCTATAACCTGCCAACGTCTGCTGTCTGACATAGCGCAGAAGTCTGCGCCAAAGTCCAATGCCACGTTAATTGCTGCACGTAAAATGCGTACACATTTCATGTCACGGATATGGTTGTCAATTGCTGTCAATGAACTGAAAGCATATATAACTTCATCAAGTACGTCATTTTCAGTACTATCATCAATCGTAGCATCTTCGATATGATCATGATAGAATTGCATGATAGCGTCGTGCTGTGCGTAGTTTGGCTTAGGAAGATCAGATGAGTCTCCGAAAGCATAATATTCTCTTGAAACAACAAAGCTCATCATTTCAACAAGCATCCATATCTTACGTCTACGCAGAGTCATTGAATTCGTATCATAGAATCCGCGTAAGTAGTTACCTATAAGATTTGTTGACTTATATAACTCGAAGACTTCGGCGTACGTTGCGACGTTGTTCATTAATGATGCCATATAAGCAACGGCACCGAACTTCTGGAAATCCCAAGCTGCGTCAGCCACGAGTTTTTCGTCAGGGTTGTCAATCTTATCGCTACAATACTTTCTGACTAATTCCATAAAGAATGCTGACTTAGCAAAATCATCAGATGCTTTCTGACGACACATAAGTCGGATGTATGGTCCATCGGCATAATTTTCAGCACGCTCGTTAAGCGCGTCTGCCGATGATGTAAAGCTGATGGTTGTCGGGCATATGCATATAGAGCGGTCATACGCATCCCATACGTCCATAGATAATTCTCCAATGTGTACAAAGTGTGGTACATGTTTCATAATAATTTCCTCCTGAAATATATAGTTTATTATAACCATCCCTTATGGTTACACTATAATAATATATAAACGAAAAACTCATTAAATAACCGGATGGAGAATTACTCCATCCGGATATGTATTTATTCTTCTTCTTCTTCGATAATACCTGCGTCTTTGATCTCGTCGTCTGAGACAGTTTCATCACACGATTCTTCGCAGTCAGTATATTCAACGGAATATGGGTCTGTACACCATGAATCAATTGAATTGATTACCGATTTGAAAGTGATTCCCCAAGGTGCAAGCTTTTCATCCATAACATCCTTGATTGATTCGTACAGAAGAATTGCGTAGTTACGGATTTCCTCCTGAGCAGCCTTATCCATTCTGAGCTGTAAGAACTTAGCAAGTGAATACCATGTGAATGTCATGTAAAGCTTACCACATTCAACGCCTATAGGTAAGATATTTCTTGCATCTTCCTTAGTAAGTGACTTGGAGTCGACAGCCTTAACATACAAATTAGCACATGACTTATAGAATTCATCAAGTGTCTGACCGTTGCTAAGCTTAACGTTCTCAGCCTTAGACGGAGTATAGAAGCTTGCATCGCTGTAGTTAACGTAACGCATACTCTCCTGGGTAATACCGTTACGATGACGTACGATCTGATGTGTAGCCGCTCTGCTCATATTGGTGAAGCATACAGTAATTGTTCCGAGTTTGAGGAAGTCAAACGGATTGATCTCTGTGATATACTTACCAGTTTCTGGTCCCTGGTCATCGGCAACCATCCAGTCAAAGTTGAGAAGATTGATATCAAGGTCATCACAGTTGATGATATTGACATTCTTTTCAGCAGTTGGATCAGCTGACGGAATCGGATTAAGATATGTGTATATATTGGAACCAGATTCGTTGTTATCCCAGTCATCAGCAGTAATGTCGTCTTCGTAACTGCCGTCGATTACTTCTTCCGGGAAAGCATATTCGTCAACATAACCCTCATTGATAAGGTCAGCGACTGTACAACGTGGGCAGATAACTGAGAACTCAGTGAATAACTGCATGATTGTCGGGTGATCCATATCAGAATGTCTGAAGAACTCTTTCCATCCTCTAATTGATGCCGCAAGATAGATGTACTTCTGATCCTTTACTACTCTGATGTACTGAAGATTGTCGATGATAGCAAAGTAGTTGTCCGCTGTTAAAGCATCAGCTTCGATCTTCAATACTATATTGCTGTGTTCAAGAATACTCTCGTGATGAAGTTTGATTCTTCCGAGAATATAAATAACCATAGCGTTATAACTTACCGGTGGCTTAGCATTTGTACAGCATCTACAACAAGTGTCGATAAGCGTCACAGCATCATTGTGGAATACTGGACTTAATGTAGAAGCTGAAACGGATGTAGAAGCGAAGCTTCTATCTTCAGATTCCTCTTTGTTATGTCTTTTAAAATTGAATATCTTCATTAGTGTTCTCCCTCCATGAGTTCTTTGTATGAGATTCCGCCTGCAAGTCCGATAGACTTATCTGAATCAGTTGCTTCAAACTTAGCACCTTTAATAGCCGGATGATAAAATTCGATCATTGCAAAATTTGCAACGTCTATAAGGTACCCAGTATTACCAGTCTTGACGTATTCATCAAGTCTGTCCTTAATGCACTTGTAAGCCTGGGCAAGTTCCGGATAAGTCTTAGAACACCAACCGTACTTATGGTGTGAAACCTCAATACGATTCTGCATCTTATTGATAAAATCCGGATGCCAGTCTCTCTTCATAATATCTTCTCTTGAATCCATTGGTTAGACCTCCTAATATATTAATTATTCGTAAGTTAACGTGTACGTATTATTTTACTGTGTTTGAGTCCAGAGTATCTCGGATAGAAATGCAGTGTTCTTCAAGAAGGTGTTTCATTGTTGTTATTGCACTCTGAATACCGTCATTACTGCATTGTACTAAAGCTTCAAAGTCCAGGCTCAATGCTACACGAAATGGTGTTGTTCTAAACGTGGATGTTATGTCTATAAAATATTTCTGTTCGAGGTATTCATGACTTGAATGCTCTTTTATCTGCCACGATACTGACGAAACCTTGAACCCAGGAATAGGTTCAAAGTCACGTAATTTATCAACTATCTTTTCCGAGGTTGTTGTATTTGTTGTTGAATCCATAACATCAATCTCCTATGCAATCATAAGACTCACCGGCTGACAGCACGTTTTCGTTTTCGTATTCATGGTCAATATCGATAATATTATGAATTTCCGGAGTAAATGTATCCATAATATATTCAACAAACGTGTCAAGGCTTTCCATGGTGAACGAAGTTGGAATGTTTTCATCAGCGTCGTGGTCAAATTTGTATCTATATTCAAAACGTGGTGCTATACGGTTGGTGCTAATTGTAGCGTCGACCTGCCATACATTTGGACAACCGCTTGTGTAGTCGCGAACCATACTGATTGATGAATAGTACTTTTCATGATTTGAAGCCGGATAACGAATTGAGACTTCGGTCTTCCAAGGTTCAGATTCACCAGTGTCAGACTGAATGGTAACTGTGCGTACATTGACGTGACATTTATCGTGTTCAGCAATTTGTCTTGTGGTATCAGAATGAATTGTATATGAATGGGATTTGCCATCTTTGCGAATACATGTGTGAGAACTACTGTTGCCGCGTTTATATTTGAATTCACGTCCGTCTGGATGATTTGAATCAGTCTGAACACATACGGACTCAAATACTGGAAGTCCGGCTTCCATTTTGTTAGGATCGATATTTTGTGGATTAAGGTATTCCGTTGTTGTTATGATACGGCCTGGATCTGTGTATCGTATTTTGATATGCCGTTCACGAATTTCACGGTTTGAATTGTATCCGTGCATATGCGTCATTGAGATAGCCGTACAGTCGTTTTTATCATTGTAGATGTATTCATATTTACGAGATTCAGAACTACCGTAACCGTAATCTATTTCGATAGCTTTACGGAATATATGTGCGTATTTTTCGTCGAGATACTGGGTGCTTGTTATATTTATGTACGAATATTTTTGTTTACCATTGCTGCTTTTAGTGATAACAATGTTTTTATGGGTTGTCACAACAACAGTGTGTTCTTCTTTGGTTTTAGAAATAGTTGTTGTCATAAGCACAGTGATATTCTTACGCGCAACGGTGTCACGTTTAGTGTATGTGTGGGTTTCCGCTTCTAAAGTTCCAGATTTGGCGTGTTTAGAAGTTTTCCCGGTTGTTATGGTTTTACCCATGCCAGTAGTTACAGACTGGTGGTAAAACAAATTGCCACCATCTGGTATCTCTGAATAATGACATGATAATTCTGTTGTGTAGTTCGGTTTCAGTTCACTCATTTTATCTTCCTCCTATAGGTCTAAATATGTCCAAGTTTCTACTATATTTATGCAGCTCTTCTACTATCAAATCCGATGGTAAAAGATTTCTGCAGAAATACGCTGATGCGAATGGTGAACCCTCTACCGGGTTACGCATATCGCTAGGATTGTGGAATCCCACTCTCTGGTCAAATGACAAGAGCTGAATTCCTTGTTTGAAGTATTTGTATCTGGATACACCCTGAAGACTATTCATAGGTAACAGAATAGCAAAAGGTTTATCCAGTTCGTATAGACGTTCTAATATCTTATCCTTGATACTGAACGGCGGATTAGATATTATACAGTCGTAGTGTTGTTCCGGTTCGTATGTAAAGAAGTCTTTACCGTCATTAAGATGACTTCTTATTACAGTATTACCATTCCACACAAGCTGTTGCACATATGCTGACCACATTTCATCAAACGGACACCACACTGTCCAGTTATGTGGTATGTATTTGATAATAGGGTCTACCGCGTAGAATGGTGTATAGTTTTCGTCAGTATCAGCGTTGCTTTTACTGCTCAAGTATCCTACATTATTAGACAAGTTTATCTCTCCCCACATCATCTGTTAATTCACCACGATAAATCTCGTAGGTGTTTACAAGCCCCTTGATGACTTCACGTTTCCAACGGTACATTTTAGAACCGAACCATTTAAGATTGAAGAATACCTTAGGGTCAAATGATTCATCATGACATGTTTCGGCAGTATTACATGTCTGGCGCATTAAGTCATACGTAAAGCGGACATTACTATCGAAGTAATCGTAACGCTTATCGTATCGAGGCCATTCAGTTAAGTTATCGTGGTCCATAACGAATTCAATGATATTGTCATTGTCTTCGAAGTAATACATTGCTGTTACCGAGCCATTGTCAGGAACTAACGAGTATTTGACAAGGATTATTTTGTGACCGTTAATTTCGTATTCACGTTCAGTAACGACGTGGTCCCAAGTCCATCCGGAGTATAACATCGTTCTGAACTTATGAATCGGTATCGTTCCGCCGCAAAATTTGCCATTTCCACGGTCCAATATCCATTCCATAGTAAAGCAATCCTTATCAGAATTCATGTATATAAAATGTGTTGATGTATTGGCCGGATCGCTTGGCTCATCCGTTGGATTTGTTGGGTATCTGTTTACAAGTAAGTCGTATGTTTTATTCATATTATGCCTCCTTGATAGTGTCTGCATATTTATCGGCCAAAGTTATCCCTAATTCGTCCATCAGTTCTTTTACCTTTTTGATATTCCCGAAGTCGAACCAAGCACCTCGAATGCTAGTTCCCCAGTCGATAAGCTGTTCTTGTTCAAGAAGATTGGCAACCATGAGATACTTCTTATAGTTCTCGTCGCTGCTATTGATGTAATCAAAGTTATTATCATCATTGATTACGCCAAGTATTTCGATTATAGCATCGCCCCATTCTTGGCTGATGTCATCGTCATATGTCGTCAGGTAAAAGTACTCTTCGACTAACCATATAGCTTTAGTGGGTTCTACGTCATCAGTATTCCAGAGTTTGTATCCGGCGGCATATGATTTGTAGGTTTCGCAGTTCTCCTTATATTTAAGGTATCCATGTTCGATTACTTCGACGTGTTCATTATTGTTCATATTATGCCTCCCTAATATTGTCAGTGTTTATCCATCCTGCTAAGTCGCAAAGACAGTATCTTTCATCAGTGTCTTCATTTACAGCAAAGCCATTTATCATCTTAAGAACTCTATAAGTTCCATTAGGTAATCTGGCAAAAATAGTATCTCCCGAATACACAGTATCACGGGAGAGAATGATTGATTGTGTCATTGTACGTCTTCCTTTCTATAACTCCATATCATCGTCAAAGTCTCTATATTGATAAAAAACTTTGACGAGAATGTATCCCGACGGAATGCCGGGATCATCTCTTATAATCTTGTA
>Ga0255343_1004938_pt1 | contig 12819 bp, 10 predicted proteins | sample wastewater_treat_4_FD_192413 | JGI IMG/M metagenome (GOLD analysis project Ga0255343, IMG submission 192413) | Wastewater microbial communities from Lulu Island WWTP, Vancouver, Canada - plant16 | ecosystem: Engineered > WWTP > Wastewater > Unclassified | place: Canada: Vancouver, British...
TGGCGGATTGATGGGCGAAAGCACGGCGGGAGGCGTCCAGCCGTATAAATACAACGGCAAGGAACTTGACCGCATGCACGGCTTAGACCTGTTCGACTACGGTGCACGGCATTACGATGCCACTATCGGAAGGTGGTCGACCATTGACCCAATGTCGGAGGAGTATTACTCAATTTCGCCGTATGCGTATTGTGGGAATAATCCGATTCGTTTTATCGACCCTACGGGAATGTCGTATGACGAACCTGAAAAGGAAAAAAAACCGTCATTTTTCAATCAGCTATATCAGGCATTTAATACTTTAGTTGGGGTTTTTGCACACGATATGGGAATACATCCCAAACAATTACAAAGTGAGAATCCCGCTGTACGTGAAGATGCTTCGGTAAAACGAGAGAAAACGATAAATACGCTAAATGCTGTTAATGAAACGTTGCTTAGCCCAATACCGGGAGGAGAGATTGGCTATAAATTGGCAACCGACCAAAAAATATCAAAAGAAACTGTTGTTTGGGAAGCCGTAGGTGTTATTCCTGCTGTAAAAGGAGGTAAAATAGCGGCTAAGAGTGGGGTTCAATATACGAAATCAAGTTTAAAGCTTGGACAAGAGATGCACAAAGCATATAAAGCAGGATTAGATGACGGAATAAATACTATTAAAGAATTTAGACTACCAAGCGGAAAACGAATAGATTTTCTTGATATTCCTAATAGAACAATTTACGAGTTGAAACCCTATAACCCAAGAGCAATGAAAGCAGGGCAAAAACAGCTTGATATGTATATGAAAGAATTGCAGACTATACCAGAATATAAAGGTTTCAATTGGAAAACTGTTTTAGATACTTATTGATATGGACCGTAAAGAGTTTAAAAAATTGTTTGACGAAATAGCCAAATCCAGCAAGTTTGAAAGTGTTTTCGGGGGTTGGTTCAAAGAAAGTACTGAAAGTATAGTTGTACTTGATTTACAGAAATCGAACTTTGGGGATTATTATGAAATGAACATTAAGATATACGTACAAGGAATATTCGGCAATAACTATTCCAAAAGCAAAAATTTAGTAAAAAGAGAGATTGGGAATATTTTCAGAAGACAGCCTCCCGAATATAAATCAGTTTTTAATTTTGATGAACCAATGGACGATGAGAAGCGAAAAGCTGATTTAGCAAAGTTGTTTAGTGATTTTATTGTGCCGTTCACAGATAAAGCCTTATCAAAGTCAGGTATAAGGGAGTTAGCAGAAAAGGGGGAAATATTCTTACTCCCAGCAGTTAAAATAGAATTAGGATAATCAAGGCCCCGAGAATCGAGGCTTTGATTTAAGTGTATTAGCTAAGACTTTCTCTGACAGTCTGGCATTTTACTAAGTATTCAAAATTGGGTTTTCTAAGTCATTTTTGACCGGAATAATCAAATGGGAAGAGGGGGTGTTTTCGCCCCCTCGGCCATTCCAGCCAGCCAGGTTATTACTGACAGGTTGCTCCCCAGCAGAGCCTGTTTCCACTTCGCCTGACGGTTGCAAAGGTATAAAATTTTCATTTAAAGTGTCTAACATTTTCTCTTTTGCAAGATGAATTGACTCTCTCCAAGTCTGCATGGGAGTTTTGCCAAAGCAATATTTTCCTGAATGAGCTCGTTCATTATTGTAATACTGTAACCATACATCTACATCTTGTTGTAGTTGCTCAATAGTAGTGTAAATTTTCTTACGAAAAGCTGTAGCATAAAACTCTTCTTGCATAGTTCTGTGAAAACGCTCACAAATACCATTGGTTTGAGGACTTTTTGCTTTTGTTTTCGTGTGGTCAATATCTTCAATAGCCAGATAGAGTTGATATTCGTGATGTTCTCTTGCTCCACAGTATTCAGTTCCTCTATCTGTAAGTATTCTCATAAGAGGAATACCGTACTGATCGTACATGGGAATAACCCTGTCATTAAGCATATCGGCAGCTACCAATGCGACTTTTCGGTCATAAAGTTTAACTGTAGCCATCTTGGCATAAGTATCAATAAAAGTTTGCTGATAGATGCGCCCCACGCCTTTGATATTGCCGACATAGTAAGTGTCCTGAGCGCCAAGATATCCGGGATGATAGGTTTCTATTTCTCCTTTCGAAACTTTATCTTCTTTAGCTTTCTCTAAAGCAGCCACCTGAGCTTCGGTAAGAACCAAACCTTCCTGTGCAGCTTTGGCTTCAAGTGCCTTTAAACGCTTTTTGAAAGTTTCCAGATCGTTGCGCAGCCATACACAGCGAACTCCTGCAGGGGATATAAATACACCTTCTTTTTTAAGTTCGTTAGAAACTCGAACCTGACCAAAAGCAGGATTCTCCGTGGCAAAAGAGATAACTCGCTGCTCAATATGCAACTCGATACGGTTTTTGATAATAGGTTTGCGTCGGCTAATTTCCTGTAAACCCAACTCGCCTCCTGTTTCAAACAATTCTTTGTAACGGTAAAATGTGTCGCGACTGTATCCTAAATACTTACACGCTTGTGAAACATTACCTAATTCTTCTGCTAATTTGAGTAGACCTAACTTGTTTTTGATTAACTTTGTTTCTGTATTCATTTCTGACAGTTTTTTAAGGGTGAAACTTATTTTGTTTATGCAATTACAAATGTAAGTAGTTTGCCCTTGACTGTCAGATTAAATCAAAACTAATTCAAATTTATAATATTTTTATTTTTTTCTGGAATCATTCCACAAACTTTTTGAAACGTATAATCCAACCCTTTAGTCATATAAGAATCGAATAATATATCCGGTTTGGCTCGCTGCCCATTTTCATCTGTTGCTTTAAAGCTGAAACCATACACCATAGCCTTGAGAATCTAATCGTATTTCATTCCTTGTTGAATTGCCAGGAGGCGTATAATACCCATGAATCGATCATTTGGACCGAGTTTGCGTGGCAAATCTTGACCTATTCTGAGAATAGTATCCTTCAAGTGTTTATTTTGAAATCTTCTTAATAAATCATCAATATGATTATCAAGATGTTCTTTGGTGAAATCTTCTGAATAAATCTTCAACAATACTGCAGCCGATTGATGCATGGTTTTCTTAACAAATTCTATAACTTCTACATCCTGTAATACCTCAAAAATGTACTTGGCTTCAGGATGTTTAAAATTACCGTAATATGCTGCGGTTGCATGACCTAAATTGTGGATAAATGCTTTTCTGTCCACCCAAGCTTTTATATTTTTCTTCGGTGACAATCCTTGTACATCAGGGATTTTTCCAATAAAAGCTTCACCATCTAAAATCAGTTCGTTATAAGGTTCAGCAAAAACTGCCAACGGATCATTATCCAAGTCTTCTTTTGTCATTATCGGAACCATTTTCCCAATACTGGTTTCTATTAATCCTATCAATTTTGTTAAAGGATAATCAGACGGGAGATGCTTCTGTAGCTCTTGACGGATAAACTCATCACCCGAACGCATATTTTCGGCGATGATAATATTCAACGGCAAATCAGCATTTCGCTCGTAACGCTTTAGAATTCCCTGAGCTATTATCGGTATAATGTGTACCAACGCATTTTTTCCGACAGAAACAGCGACGATAGAAGTATTCTGAACTTCATCTATTATAACCGCCTGTTTATTTGCACCATTTATTGCTCTGACGTTCGGCACTATAATTGTTTCTTCATTCTCGCTTTTGATTACCACAGGATATGACTTTCTTTCGTTCAGCAAATGCACGAGTTCAGCATCAATATCGGAAAAAACAACTTCGTAACCCGATAGACCGAAAAGCTGACCTATAAAAGAACGCCCGATTTTTCCGGCACCAAAAATCAGAATGGATTTTTTATTCATACCTCAAACGTCCTGTTTACTCATTGATCTGCTCTCTATATTTTTCTAAATAGGGCAATATATGAGCGTACTTCTCACCTTTATACTTCTCGAAATAGGTTCCCCCTAAATAAAGACATGCAAAGCCACCCGAGACAATGCCCATGATACATGCTTCTTTCAGGTCTATGTCGTCTTTGTCCTGCTGCAACTGCCATACAAGAGAAGTGATAACCCCACCTACGAAATTATCACCGCAACCGGTAGTGTCTCCTTCGAAGCGACCGGATTTTATATCCTGCGAAACAGCTTGAGATACCGGGATTAGTGTAACAGGTACATCACCAAAGAGTGGATTGCCTGAATACATCCATATATCTTCAGAGCCATTGGTGATTATTACTGCTCCTGTTTCTTTCTCGATAAAAAAGAGCATAGCCTCTTCCAGGTTATTTGTTCCGCTTAAACGCAGTGCTTCATCAAAATCGGTAATAAGAAGATCAATATATTTGTAACTCTCATCACTTTTTCCCAAAGGCCATCTTTTATGTGGATTCTCTTTTTCGTTTACGAAATCAAATACTGTGTTCACTATAGTCATACATCCTTCCAGTTTGGACCTTTGAAGCAACTCGGTCAAATTTTCATGAATGCGTGGGACAAGTGCCGTACCTCCAAACACAACGATATCCGAAGAGAAGAAATCTTTATCCAGCATGTCAGGTGTATATTCCCACGCAGAACCGATCGAATTGACAAATGTTCTTTCTCCATGTCCCTGATTGAACTGAGGATCAGAGAACACATCGGTTGATGGTGTCAAGTCGCCCATGCATTGATATGTATCGAGTTCAACCGGCGTTTTAGCTAATGATGTGGTAAGAAACCTGCCATTGGAATCATCCCCATAACAACCGTAGAAGTGAATGGAGCAGTCATCATTCATTTGCATCTGGGCGGCATGTATAAGCGCTACGATACAAGGCCCGCCGATATTGACTGTATCGGCAGTTCTGCCTCCCGTTAACTCCTCCAATACACGATGGAAGTCCTGTTTTGAAAATGCCTCAAAATCTTCTTTTAAAACCAAGTGCCCGGGGCTTAGTCCGCCATCTCCTCTCTTCTTCGAAGCATATTTTGCAAAAGCTTCCGAAGAAAAAGAGATGTTGTTATACAAGCGGTCAACCAGACAACATCCTGTACCGGAAACAACGATTTTGTTACCCATAATCAAGAACGAAGAAATTTTTCGTAATCGGAAACCAACAGGTATAGCGGTTGTTCATCTTCTTCAATCACTGGGAATCGCCCCACTTTTTCGTAAAAGCAATTATCTGTCGAGTCATCGTTCACGCTACTTACTTCACCCACCAGCACTTTCCCTTTTTCACCATAAAAACGGTGATACATTCCCGGCTCCAGGGTAATGCTCTCGCCAGGTGTTAAAATCACTTTTCCACCTGCCTTAACCGTTCCTGTCATACCGTCCTTCTTGAAGGTTACATCCGTACTATCCAACTGGTTGTTAGGGGTTGAATTATAAAGTTCGATGACGAGATTTCCACCTCCCCGGTTAATGATGTCTTCCATTTTGTTCCAATGATAGTGCATCGGGGTTTCCTGGTTTTCTTCGACAATCATCACTTTTTCTGCATAAGTTTTTTTATCGACATTCAGCTTCCCGTTCCGGATGGTAAACAGAAATAATCCCCTTTTATTAAAATTACCTGAACCAAAATCGGTAATATCCCACCCAAGCATATTAGTAATTACTTCTTGAGCATTTTCTTTGTTTCGATTCCAGTCTTCCAAGTTCCAGTAAGCCCAAGGAGGGAGCAAAAAGTTTTTTTCTTTTAAAAAACACTCAGCATCTTTTAAAATTTGATTTACTTCACTACGTTTCATAATGTTAGTTAGTTATTTAGAATTTATTTTTACCTTCTTTCATATTAAATGCACAAACGATTAAATAACCTAAGGCAACCAGCAGCAACGCCATACCTGCCGTTTGACCCCATGAATCGGATACAATTCCCATTAAGAACGGGAAAATAGCGCCACCTGCCACTCCTGTTATAAGAAGTCCTGAAATTTCGTTTGCTCTTTCAGGCATTCTTTGGAGTGCAGCAGAAAAAATAATGGAAAAAACATTGGCTACAGAAAAACCTACGATGAAAATCATTGTAAGGATAACCCAAAGATTAGGAGTAAGCAGCATAACAATCAATGTCGGAATGGCTACAAACATACTCCAGAAGAAGAACTTTCTTCTAGATAGTTTTACTAAAAGAATAGCTCCTATAAATGTTCCCACTGTCCTTGCTACGAAATAAAGACTTGTTCCCAGACCTGCTTGTTCAAGTGGAATATCTACTTGTGCCATCAAGAATTTAGGTATAGTAGTGTTTAAACCCACATCAACTCCAACTACGAACAAAATACCAACAAACAGCATCAGAATGATTCTATCGTTTAGGAGTTTGAATGTTCCGCTAAAGGATGATGTTTTCTGAGCGACAGATTTCTCTTCTATTTTTGTCATCTGAAGCCAAAAGCCTGACAGCAGAGTAATGATTCCAAAAATTAAAAATACATATTTCCAGTTTCCAAGATTTATTGCAGCCCAGCCAGCTATAATCGGTCCTAAAAAAGCGGCAATTGCTTTAACAAACTGCCCCAAAGTTAGGCTGCTTGCCAATTTATTATCAGAAACAACATCGCTTACCAAAGGATTCAAAGAAACTTGAATAATAGTATTGCCTATTCCAAGTAAACTAAATGCGATGAGTATAGCTGGAAAGTTATAGACAAAGAGCGGTAAAATCATTGCTATAAAAGAAATAGCCATACTAAGAATAACTGTTCTTTTCCTTCCTATTTTATTGGCAATTAATCCTGTGGGAATAGAGAGAACGGAAAACCATAGAAACAAGCTCATAGGCAGCAAGTTTGACAGAGTGTCACTCAACACAAAATCTTTCTTTACATAGTTAGTGGATATTCCAACCAAATCCACAAGCCCCATTACGAAAAAACCTAATAGAACCGGCAAATATTTGTAAATTGTGTTCTTTTTTTTCATTATAACTAAAATATATAAACTTTATATCAGGTAATTTATCATGACAATTCATTTTTAAAAAATAATCCATCTGACAATCCGATTCACTAAGGAGTATAGTTCAAGAAAGAAGGCGGCGCATCTGTTGGTTTGCTTCCCCACAGTTTGTTCGATAAATTTCCCATTTCGAGTTCTAAGGTACCTCCACTGATGATGTCATCGTGAGTGAACCACGGTTTGTCTAACGATTTTCCGTTCAAACGCGCTTTTTGAATATAGATATTTTCATCCGAATTATTCTTGGCAACTACTGTAAACGTCTTGCCATTCGGAAGATTAATCTTTATTTCTTCAAACACAGGACTTCCTATGTTATAAACCGGAATACCCGGTGTTATAGGGAAGAAACCCATCATCGACAATACCACAAAAGCTGACATTCCGCCACCATCTTCATCTCCGGGAATACCAAATATATTATCCATAAAAAAAGTGTCCAACAGCATCCTGATCCTTTTTTGCGTTTTCCATGGAGAACCTAAATAATTGTAAATATATGGAATGTGAAAACTCGGCTCATTACCCATAACAAATTGTCCCACCAATCCTGAAGCGTCGGGTTGAGTGTACCAAAATCTGAATTTGGGTAAACCTAAATCTTCGCGGAAAAGCTGATCCAATTTTTGTTCTGCTGCTTCCCGTCCGCCCATTAATTCGAATAATCCTCCCAAATCGTGCTTAACGTCCCAATTATATGTGTAAGCGTTGTTTTCGGTAAAGTATTCTCTTCCGGCAAAACGAGGATCATAATTTTCAATCCAATTTCCTTTTGCGTCTTTCGGCCACATAAAACCTTTATCTACCCGAAAAACATTTTTATAATTTTCGGCTCTTTTTAAGAACAGCTCTTTATCTTTTTCCAGTTTTAATTCCGATGCCAGTTGAGCGATACACCAATCTGAGAAACTGTTTCCGGTTGTAACGGAAACACTTTGACGTTTTTCCCAAACCGTATCCACGGTCGAAACAGTTTCTTTTTCTCCCGGATGCAATCCCGGCATATAGCCGTTTTCGTTGTAAAAATCATCCAATTCTGTTTTCGGACCATTTCTCCAAGGTATTAATGTGGCATTTATCGAATTCTTCTTCAGTCCTTCGTAAGCTGTTTTCAAATCAAAGTTTCTTAACCCCTTGTACCAGGCATCTGCCATCCACGAAGCTGCAAAGTTTCCGATCATTGCCGGCCAATCTCCGAATACCACAGCAAAAGACGGCATGTAACCTCCCTGCTCATACATTTTAATGTAAGAATTAATTTCATCCGTAACTTTTTCGGGGTTTAAGATAATGTTTAACGGTTCGTGTGCTATATAGCTATCCCAAAGCCAGTTATCTACATAAAAAGGCTCATTGGATTGGTGAATCTTATGGTCGAATGCACTGTAATATTTCCCGTATTCATTGATGTTTACCATTCTTTCATAAGTGCGATACAGAGCTGTATAAAACACTCTTTTCTGTGAATCGGAACCTCCTTTTACCTGAATTTGATTTATTACTTTATCCCAGGCAGCTTCGGCATTATCTTTTACTTTCTTAAAATCCCATTCCTGGATTTCTTTCGATAAATTTTCTTTCGCTTGCTCAATGCTGATAAAAGAGATACCGTATCTGAAAGATACTGTTCTTTCATTTTCCCCAAAGTAGAGTAACGCAAATTTCTTGTTATCAGGTTCTTTGTATTGAATATTCAGTACATCAGCATCTGTTTCCGCATAAAAATAAGCCGTCATTCCATCAAAGTTTTCGTAACCGGATAATCCCCTTTTGTTATGCACATTTATCTCTCCGGTTTGATTGAAAAGTCCCATTCTCAAGTAATGAGGCTGATTATTTTTGAAGTGAATCTTATAAAAACCGCTTCGAGACCGAGGAGAGAATTCAACTTCATCGTTTGTATCTTCGAAAGTAACCTGATAGTAATAAGGTGTTGTTATCTCCTGACTGTAAGTCCTTCTTTTACCCCACGCATTTTCTTTAAACTCGCCACTTAGCGGCAAAAACGAAAAAACGTGCCCCAATCGATGAGAGGTCATTGTAAGTGAAAAGTTATGTATTTGATCATCTAAGTGATCATTCCGAATCGGGAATACCCTGACCATACTGTTAGGGATATGCACTGTAGGACGCGTCGGTTGCAATATAATTCCAACACCTCCAATCGTAGGATCTACATATTCCAAATTAGACTGAGAAAAACCTATCGAAACGATAAAACAGGAGAAGAATAAAAATAAATATCTAATCATGATTATATTGTTAAAAACTTGATATATAATTAATTATCGTAATTGATTTTTTGATCATTGTTCATGATGCAGAAATATTCCCATTTGCTGCATCTTGATTTTGTTTCAACCAAATACGATACAGTTCAAAAAAAGTTGGAGCGTCTAACAGCTCTATGTTCGGATTGACCTTCTTTAATTCCTTCATTGTTTCGAGATACCATCCCGGCGTTTTTAAAATGTTCCGGAACCAGTGAAAAGGTATCGGGCGTTCTTCCACCCGCTGTGCGATGCGAAGTGCCGCCTCTTTAGGTTCCTGCTGTATATCTTCGTCTGAGCGCAGCACGGGCATATTCCCATGCAGCAGCGTGAGCGGCACCTTTTGGGGAACGATCCCGTTTGGACTAAACGACGCGTAACAATCTAACCCTTTGGGTGATAAGCCAGGCGCGCAGCCATCGATCACGAATCCGGTGATGGTCAGTCCCCACTTGTCGTAAAAAGGCTTGCAGTGGTTAGCCCACGCATCCAGACCACATGGTAACCCAGAAATATCACGTGGCTCTTGCAACATTCCCGGCATCAGGTAACCGGCCCCGTTGTCGGCAGCCACGAAATAATCGTTCTCGGTAGCGCTCTTCCGAAAATTGTGCATCACCATGGGTGCTCTTCGTTGTAGTACAGGGCTTATAGCCCACATCAAGGGCAATTTACCCCGGTCGGGGTGGTCCCAAATAGTGGGTGTCCGTTGCGTTATCCATGGCGAGGCATCGTAGTCGCCCACGTAAAAAATCATGAACTCCCGGTTGTTCACGTTCACTTTCCCCTCCTCGGTAAGGTACCCCCGCTGTTTCAATTCATCACGCGTAACCCATTTCTGCCCGTATGTTTCTTCCAACGGGAAGTGTTGCCAGAACGAAGCATTTGCCAGAGCACCATACCCAATGGCATCGGCATCCTTGAACGCGTTGTACGCGCTGATCACGCGACTAAACTCCCACTCCGTGGGCACATCATCGTGATTTCCACCAACCCGTGCGGTATATTTAAACGCCCAAGCCGGGAATCCGCCGATGTGGCACATCTTTTCCCCCTTATTCAACCGATACGCCTCAGAAAGAAACTCTTTAAGGGTGGACAGGTCAGTTTCCACCACTTGAGTGGGATCGTCCGTGGCCGGTTCATCTCCCCAGGGAGAAAGGTCAAAGAAAAAGGCCCGCTGACTCACGAAGAAGTCATGGTTGGTGAGCGTATGGTGATTCATCACGGTTGCCCGCGGGTTCTCACGCCATTTTTGATCGATATAGTACGCGCCAAACTCGCCGTTACACCGCCCAGTTTTCATGTAATGCTCTATAAACCAGATGTAGGGGTCATTTTTAACGGATCCAGTAGATGCTCGTCCGGTTCCAGGAATAGTACCTTTGCCGTTAAACAGAGACGTGCCATCCTCATTGATTAACCATACCTTAACCTTTAACTTGGGGCCGTTTACCACCAACCTATCGTACAAGCTATTAGGGGACTTGTCATACCGAACCGCAATTAGGTTCTCTATCCCAGCAACAGCCGAAGCCACATTACTGGTAGATGCCACTTCAGAGTCATAGATGACTACACCGTCAAAATCGTTCTTGTAGGCCTCAACCAATGACACCACGTCCCCGTAAACAACCGTGTCCTTCCCGTGTAACCACTCTCCCGATCGTCTGTACTTATTCCACCAATAGGTGTCAATTTCCCTACCTGACTCCACCACGTAATTTATAAAAAGACGCGGCTGATTTCGATTCACAACTCCTTGGAGTGTGGACACCGTATGGATATCATCCCATAGGGAAAGTACCTTACTCGTCTCCCCGAGATTATACGCAAGGGTATATTTTAAATCAAACATGCCAATAACATCAGAGGACTTCCTTTCACAGGAAACCGCACAAGCAAGAATGACCAGAATTAACCCTACTCTCACGCTTATTTTACTCATGTCAACTTTCTTTTTAATTTTGATGTAAACAAAAACTCTCCACAGGGAGATAACATCATTCGCTTTTGATTTGAGTCTCTATTGTTTTTTACCCGATTCAACCACCCCAGCACTGATCAACAAACTTCAGAACTCTTTTTAGTAACCAATTATCATGGTATAAACTCAAATTGTCGTTCGTGGAATTGAATATATTCACAAACTTCCATCCAAATCGTATTCTCTACTTTAACGTGTTCTTTAAAATACTTTCTAGTTTCAGATCAGGAAAAGAGGAGAAATCCATCACTTTACCGACATAGGCATAATCGTAACGTTGTAGTAATTTCCCGAGAAATTAGGTTTTCCCACAAACATGGGCAGGTTGCGTTTAGAAACGTCCAATGTCTGTTGATGTATGTGTCCCGAGAAGACTGCCAGCAAATTAGGCGTATTCAAAATCTCTTTCCTGAATTTCATGGTAGTAGCGGTGTGTCCCTCCTCGGGCCATGTTTCCCGCCTCTCTATTTGATAGCCACCATCGTGTACTTTATTCCAGTCGGGATGGCCACAACCGTAACCTACCCCCCGTCCGGGCATATAAAAAGGGATATGCGTCATCAACAAAAGGGGAAGACCTGTACTCGCCTGTTCTTGGAAAAACACCAACTGCTCCTCAGAGATTTCATAGGTGGAGTTATCGATGAGTAGTACCCTTACCCCTTTAACATCCAACGCGTAATAGAGCGGGTTGTGTCCTTGGTAAAGTGGAAGTAAACGCTCCTCGATCCAACTTTTCCTTAAATCTTCCGACGAGCCAGACATTCCCTCATAATGCCAATCGTGATTGCCAGCCGTATAGACGTAGTTGAGTCGGGAATCGCGAAGTATAGAGTCCGCCCATTCGATGGCATATTCCGAGGGATAACTAAATATATCTCCCAGCATGGCCAGCAAGTCTACCTCCTTTTCACACGCCACTTGTATGGTTTCCAAGAAAGCGAGCGAAGGCGTGGTCTCTTCACCCGTTTTGTAATGCTTGGTAACATTGTACGCTTCTGACATGCGCTTACTATACTGCTCATACTGCTTCTCCCTATTGTCTTTTTCGAACAAATGGGTGTCGGAAAAAAACAAGATATTAACTGTATCGGTGACCGCTGAGTAGTAGAGAACAATCTGGTTACCCGATACTGAAAAAGACTTTTCCGGTACAGTTCTGTTGCAAGACAAAAAAAGTGAGCATCCGGGTAAGCCACACAAGACAAGGAGTTTTGCAAAAAGCATTGTAAATTTTCTCTTCATATCCATTGTTTTAAAAAGATTTGATCATCGATATGCCCCTTTACAAATACGGTGCATGATCAGAGGGCTATAAAACATATAACGTTTCAGAAATTGCTGACATGACCGGCTTCGCCACTCTATCTCATTTTTCTACGAGCTTTAAAAAGCAGTTTGGTAAATCTCCAAGTAAGTATCGTCCTTGAGGATTATTATTGTTATCATGATTTCTTATATTTTTGAACTCGCTTTATTAATAGTCTACAACCTCTTTCCTTTGCTTTTATTCAGGTTTTTCGTCTTTTTTTCCTCCTTCTTTTTCACCCCACGATTCTTTATCCCGCATTATTCACGCTTTTATGCAAGGCGTGAACCTCGTCAATATAGTGAACTATTTCAA
>Ga0255343_1004941_pt1 | contig 12815 bp, 10 predicted proteins | sample wastewater_treat_4_FD_192413 | JGI IMG/M metagenome (GOLD analysis project Ga0255343, IMG submission 192413) | Wastewater microbial communities from Lulu Island WWTP, Vancouver, Canada - plant16 | ecosystem: Engineered > WWTP > Wastewater > Unclassified | place: Canada: Vancouver, British...
TGAAACAAGTGCTCCACCCCATCCAACAGCTCAAAACTCCTTGTGTGGGGGCTCGGATTGAGCCCCCACATCTTTTAATCTAAAGGTTCAGAACTTAGTTTTTGAACCAAGTGTAGTAGATACCACCTGAGTAGATCGGGTTCAAAACCTGACCCTGGACCCAGCGCTGGCTGAAGCCGTGAGTGGTAATGGTTTGCAGAGGAATACCGATTGCCAATTCGTAGTACTTCATGCTGATCGCTTTGTAGAGTTCAGCACGGGTTGCTTCGTCAGGTTCGGTGACCGCTTTGACCAGATCAGTCTGGAATTCCTGCTTCAGTTCGGTGGGCAAGCCCTGGCGACCGCCATACACACCATAGGTGTAGGGCTGGAACCAGTTGTAGGGATCGTGGATGTCTTCCAGCCAACCGCCGGTCAGCAGCGGGAGCTGCTTGGCGCGCTGGATGCGCAGGTAGGTTGCCCAGGGAAGACCAAGGGTCTCAACGCTGAACTTGTCATTGACCGCAGCGAGGTTGCTGGAGAGGATTTCAGCGATGGTCTGGCGGGTATTGTTGCCTTGGTTGTATGCCATCTGCACGCGGAAGCCCACGTTCCAAACATCGGTGCCGTCAGTTTCTTCACCGGCGGGGATGCCGTCTTTGTCGATATCAGCAAGCTTGAATTCTTCCTCGCACTTGGCAAGATCAAATTCATACTGCGGCATATCAGGATCATATCCGACCATGCCGGGTAAGGGCAACTGGAAGGATTTCACTGCCTCACCAGCGAACACGTCATCAATAAAGGATTCCCAGTCAAAGCAGTATGCCAGGGCTCTGCGGACGTGAATGTCGCTGAAGAAGTCAGCGGGGATACCATTGCCGTCAAGCTGACCAGAGCCGATGTAAGGATTCGGGCTTTCTTCGGTGGTAGCAATGTTCCAGTTCGGCAACAAAACGTCCATCGCGAGGCGCGGGCGACCGATGCGAACCACGAACGGATTCGTTGAGGTCTGACCTTCTTCACATAAGACGAATTTTTCAGCGCCAAGTTTGGAGCCGTCGTAATCGCAAACTTGCATCAGCGGGCCATAGGTGTCGGTTTCAGGATCGTACTCGGAAATTTCTCCCACCAAGGCGTCCATCTGAGAGCGGTTGGCGGCGGGAACGTCAGCAACGTCCACATCACCGGTCTGGAGCATCGCGAAGCGGGTACCCCATTCGGGAACTTGCTTGAAGACGACTTTCGCAAGCTTGGCAGGTTCGCGCCAGTAATCTTCGTTGCGTACAAGAACGATCTCGTCCTGGTTGACAAATTTGTCAATCTTGAAGGGACCGGTGCCGTTAGCCATCACGCTGAAGGGATCATCGGCGGAAGAAACACCATAGTAATTCTGCCAGGTCTCACAGGTTCCATCCCAACCGCCATTTTCAACGACCCATTTCTTATCCATGATCGAGCCCCAGTTGTTGGCGATCGTGGAGATGAAAGGACCCCAGGGCTGCGCGAGTGTCATGGTGACTGTGCCAGCGGCATCATCCGCCACGATCGCGTTCTGCACTTTTTGGCAGGCTTCCATCAGGACAGCCGGATCAGCGGCAGCGATGCCAGCCTGATCATCGTAGAGGTTTCCTTCGGGATCGACAAGCAGCGAAACGTCATCAATACCAACGCCGAGGAAGGGCTCAGTCAGCAGGAGCTGCGGTGAGGACGTGCCACCCTGCAGCAGACCGCGCTGGAAGCTGTATGCCACATCCGTGGGGGTCAGTACGTCGCCGTTGTGGAATTTGACGTTTTCGCGGATCTTGAAGGTGAAGACTGTTCCGTCTTCGGAAACCGTGGGCATCTCAGCAGCCAGCTTGGGAACGAATTCGCTCAGACTTTCGCCGTCGTAGAAAATCAGGGTTTCGTAGACGTTTTGCAGCATTTCACCAGACATCGTGTCGTATGCCAGAGCCGGATCGAGGGTGTCGACACTGAGGTCACCGTACGCCAGATATAAGGTTTCGGGATCCTTCGACTTGAACTCGACCGCAGGCGCGGTTGTTTCGGGCTCGGTGGTCTCGGGCGCGGTTGTTCCTGGCTCGGCAGGGACTTCCGGCTGAGGCGCTTCGGCTGGGGCAGCAGGCTGTTGGCATGCTGACAACACCATTCCGAGGGCTAATAGTACGGCTATTAAAACATAAAGCTTACGCATAGGTTTCTCCTCCTTGAGAAATTAGGTTAGTATTTTGACAAACGTGTAACTTTGATTTTTTCAATATCTTTTAGAAGGCTACCTCCTTTGATTATCCGGATGATCCCACTTGAAGCACTCAATAAAGTGCCCAGGCGAAACCTCCTTGAATTCAGGTCGCGATTGCCCGCAGAAATCTTCGGCAATAGGACAGCGTGTTCTAAAACGGCAACCTGATGGCGGGTTGACAGGTGAAGGCACATCGCCTTCGAGGACAATACGCTTGCGGGTCTCATAGTATTCCGGATCCGCAACAGGAATAGCAGAAAGAAGCGCTTTCGTGTAGGGGTGAATGGGATTTTCGTAGATCTCATTTCGATCCGCGAGTTCAACAATGATACCGAGGTACATCACCGCGACGCGATTGCTGATATGCCGGACCATCGAGAGGTCGTGGGCAATGAAAAGGTATGTCAGGTTGAATTCCGATTGCAAATCTTCAAACAGGTTGATCACCTGCGCCTGGATTGAGACGTCCAGCGCTGAAATCGGCTCATCACACACAACGAAAGTTGGATTGTTCGCCATCGCGCGGGCAATGCCGATGCGCTGGCGCTGACCGCCGGAAAACTCGTGCGGGTAGCGCAGCATGAAGTCCGGATCCAGCTTGACAAGGTTCATCAGAGTTCGAACGCGGTCATCGATTTCTTTACCGCTGGCGGTGCCAAATGCCACCAGGGGTTCGGCGATGATATCGCGAATGGTCATGCGCGGGTTCAGGCTCGCGTAGGGGTCCTGGAAGATCATCTGGATGTTTTTGCGCATCATCCGCATCTCTTCGGAGCGGAGCTTCGTCAGATCAACATCTTCGTAATATATGTTACCGGCGGTTGGCTTGTAAAGTTGTAGAATTGTGCGACCGGTCGTCGATTTTCCGCAGCCCGACTCACCGACCAAGCCCAGTGTCTCGCCTTTGTGGATCTTGAAGCTCACGCCATCCACAGCACGCACCGACCCGACCTGGCGCTGAATCACTCCCCGATAGATCGGGAAATGCATTTTCAGATTTTCGACTTTGACTAATACGTTGTTGTTTTCGGTCATTAGCGCTCTCTCCCGATGGTGGTGTCTACCCAGCAAGCAACCCGATGTTTTTCATCCACTTCCACAAGCGGGGGATTTTCCTCCCGGCAGCGATCCACGACCCAGCGGCAGCGTGGAGAGAAGGGGCATCGTTGTGGTTTCTGGTAAAGCATGGGGGGCATGCCTTCAATAGAATAAAGCCGCTGGTGTCCTTTTTGGTGAATCCGCGGAAGACTGCCGAGCAGCCCGATGGTATAGGGGTGACAGGGATTGGCGTAAAGGTCGCGGATGGGCGATTCTTCGATGATGAAACCGCCGTACATGACGTTCACCCGATGGGCGATACTCGCAACCACACCCAGGTCGTGCGTGATCCACACGATCGACATACCAACTTCTTCGCGCAGGCGAATCATCAAGTCCACAATCTGAGCCTGAATGGTCACGTCCAGCGCCGTGGTCGGCTCGTCAGCGATAACAATCTGCGGATTGCAGCTCAGCGCCATGGCAATCATCACGCGTTGGCGCATTCCGCCGGAATATTGATGGGGATAATCCTTCAGGCGGTCTTTGGCGCGCGGTATCCCAACTTGTTCAAGCAGTTCCACAGACCGTTCGCGCGCTTGCTCCTTGCTCAACCCCATATGCAGCATAAGCGGCTCCGCCATTTGTTTGCCGATCGTCATGACCGGGTTCAGGGAAGTCATGGGATCCTGGAAAACCATGGAGATCTGTCCTCCGCGCACGTGGCGGATTTCATCGCTGGTCATCTTCAGCAAGTCCTTCCCTCTGAACATCGCGGTTCCAGCCACGATCTTGCCAGGAGGCTGTTGGATCAGCCGCAGAATAGAAAGCATCGATACACTTTTGCCGCATCCGCTTTCGCCGACGACGCCAAGTGTCTCGCCTTCATTGAGCGTAAAATCGACGCCATTAACTGCATGCACCACACCTTCTGGTGTGTTAAACTGCGTCTCTAATCCTTGAACGTTCAGAATCTCACTTGTCATCAATTATTCCTTACTCAGTCTTTACTAGGCATAAGCCTGTAGATGTGTGACAATGCTTTATAGGTTGTTAGTGGTGCCGATGATATCAGACCCGATTATAACATCAATAGTTTTATAGATTTTCACCAATTTTTCAAGTCCAGAAATCCCTCTCGTTTCTTGCGCAAAACCGATGATCTTACAAAATGTTGGTTGAGATAATACCGTCTGGCACAGGGCAACACCATTTTCAAATTTTACCATCACCTTTGAAAGTGTAAGATATTTATCCGTTGCCACAAGGATCAGGGAGTGCGGTTCGAGCACCAAGTCGCCAAGCGCATCCACCGAGCCCAAGCGCAGCGCGCGTCTGGTAGCATCGTCCACATCCTGGTCATAATAGACCGCGGCGTTATTCAGGACTTTGTCCAGCTCAACCACGGGTCGGCGGAAATCGCGGGTCATCAGCAGATCGCCGCAAACCCCGGAACCCAGCATGATGAGCGCGCAAATCAATGAAGGCATGAGCGGTCCAATTTCGCTCGAAGACGACAAGCCCTGGTCGATGAGCACGTTTTCGAGAAACCCGCACAGCAGACATGTGATCCCAATTGCGAACAGGCAGTAGAACCAGTATCCTCCGAGCCCGATCAAGGGCTCAAAATTGACCAGCGCACTGGCTTCAGTACCCAAGCGGTGCAAATACCAGGCGGTAAATTTCTGGGGAAGGTTGATAACCAAATAAGTGAACAAGACCGCCAGACCGCCCCAAAACAGCAAGCCGAGCAGGGCTTTTTCAAATTTCGCCGTTAGATACCCCACCAAAACAGCAGCAGGAATGCAAACGAGCAGGGCTGGCACAAACTTCAGAAGGGGAAGAGCAGCGTGCGAACGGGATAAGACCAGCGCGTCGACCCCCCAGGCAGCCAGCGTGAAGAACAGTCCGGCGATAAAACCGTACTGCGCACCAAGGTAAGTTCGCTTTCGGGAGAAGCCGCTGTTCATGACTATAGTATAAACTAAAAATACAGAGGAGCAAAGGGATTTTTGACCGGGTTTTTAACCGAGTTGAATTCGCGAAACATTAAATCCATTGTCCTCAACCACGCCCGCAGACACCAACCCCATGAAACAAACGCAAAAAGAATCACTAATAACTCGCGCAATGAGGGGAGTCAAATATGTGCCCGCTAAGCAGTTGTTCCTCCGCAAAGGTCCGTCAGCCAGGATCGCGCTTCTCGATTTCAGAATATGCGAATACAGGCGGATTCAAGATACCCCAAAAAAGGCGGGAGCATGCCTCTGAACAAGGAGGTTGCCGCTTATCCCGCGCCTTGGACCTCCCGCCTGGTGCCGGTTGTTCTTAAAAGACAAGACGCCTTGCGGCGTCCTGTTCCAAGTTTAATTAACTGTTAGTTTCTGCGGTCCCTGCGGTCGCCGCCGGAGCTTCTGCGCTCCCCGCCCGAACGCCGGCTATCCCGCCGGTCGCCGCCGCGCCGCGATCCGCCGCCGCTCTTTCCGCGGTTAGGGTTATCGTGTTCGCGCGCTTCCTCAGCGGTCCAGCCCTCAAGCAGCGCCTGGCGCGAGAGACGGATCTTGCCTTCGGGCGAGACATCGGTGACCATCACAGTCAGTTCATCGCCGACGTTGACCACGTCTTCCACTTTCGCTACCCGTTCGCTGGAAAGCTGGGAAATGTGCACCATGCCGTCCACGCCGGGCAGAATCTCGATGAACGCGCCGAAATCTGTGATGCGCACGCATTTGCCGGTATAGATCTTGCCGATTTCTGCGGTTTCGGTCACTGACAGAATGCGGTCGCGCGCTTCTTCAAAGCCAAAGCCGTCCACCGATGCAATATAAACCGTGCCGTCGTCATCAATATCGATCTTGGTGTTGGTCTCTTCCTGGAGCAAGCGGATATTCTTGCCGCCGGGGCCGATAATCGCGCCGATCTTATCCACCGGCACCTTCACGGATTCGATCCGGGGCACGTGCGGTTTCAGATTCGGGCGGGGCTCGGCAATGACAGCCAGCATCTGGTCGAGGATGTAAAAGCGGGCGGATTTGGCGCGGTCAAGCGCTTCCGCCATGATCTCAGGGGTGATGCCGCTGATTTTGATGTCCATCTGCAGAGCGGTGATGCCGTTGCGCGTGCCGGCGACTTTGAAGTCCATATCCCCAAGGTGGTCTTCGGTTCCCAGAATGTCCGTCAGGATGACGTATCGCTCGCCTTCCTTGATCAACCCCATCGCCACGCCTGAAACAGGCGCGGAAATCGGCACGCCGCAGTCCATCAGCGCCAGAGTGGAGCCGCAGACCGAACCCATCGAGGAGGAGCCGTTTGAAGACATCACTTCCGACACCAGCCGCAGGGTGTAGGGGAAGGATTTTTCGCTGGGGATGACCGGCACCAAAGCCCGCTCAGCCAGAGCGCCGTGCCCAATTTCGCGGCGGGACTGCCCGCCGAGGCGTTTGGTCTCGCCCGTGCAGTAGGGCGGGAAGTTGTAGTGGTGCATGTAGCGTTTCGACTCGATACCGTTGAGGTTGTCCAGTTCCTGAGCTTCCTTGGGGGTGCCGAGCGTCGCCAGGGTAAGCACCTGGGTCTCACCACGGGTGAACAAGCCCGAACCGTGCGCGCGCGGAGCGATATCAACCTCGCAGGTGATATCCCGCACTTCGTAAACCTTACGGTTGTCGGGGCGCTTGCCTTGGTAAAGAATGCGTTCGCGGATAATTGCTTTTTCCACGTCATCAAACGCTTCGCCGTAAGCGGTCCGGGCTTCGGGGGTCGGCTCCTCGCCTAACTGCTCGAGCAGGAAGGCTTCTTTGATCTCGGCGATACCGCCGTAGAGGTTTTCTTTGCTGTATTCCTGGTCCAGCAGGGCTTCCAGGCGGGCGCGAATCGCGTCTTTTGCCTGGGCGAGGAGATTGGCATCCTTCTCCGCCAGTTTGACTTCCCGCTTGGCTTTGCCCACTTCGGCTGCCATGCGCAGTTGGGCGTCAATGATAGGCTGAATGGACTCATGCGCGAGCTGCAGCGCTTCCGCCATCAAGATTTCGGTGACTTCGTTCGCGCCGGCTTCCACCATCAAGATGGCTTCCTTCGTGCCCGCGACGCGCAGATCAAGCGTGGAAACTTCCATCTCCTGCAAGCTGGGGTTCACGACGAGCTTGCCATCCACAAAACCAACGCGCACCGCCCCGACCGGACCGCTAAAGGGGATGTCGGAGATCATCAAAGCCGCGGAGGCGGCGTTGATGGCGAGCATGTCCAGCGGGTTTTCGGTGTCGGCGGAAAGCGACATCAGCACGACCTGCACCTCATTGCGCATGCCTTCGGGGAAGAGCGGGCGCAGCGGGCGGTCCGTCAGACGGGCAACGAGCGTGGCATCGGTGGAGGGGCGTCCCTCGCGGCGGAAGAAGGATCCGGGGATCCTGCCGCCGGCATACATACGTTCTTCGTAATCGACGGTCAGCGGGAAAAAGTCGCTGCCTTCACGCACGGCGCCCATCGTGGCGGCAGCGAACATCATGCTGTCGCCCTGGCGCAGGATCACCGACCCGCCAGCCTGGCGCGCGATCCGACCGGTTTCAAAGGTGACTTCTTTACCACCAAGGGTGGTTGAAAAATACTTGGCTTCTGGTTTCATATTGTCCTTTCACTGGTTGCCAGTTCAGGGACTGAAAGCTGCCGCTCAGCGACTGATCAGCAATTTTCAATACCCGACTGGCTGAATTCAATTTGTTAATTATCAGGCACGAAAAACTCCCCCGCCATTATGCGAACTGGCGGTGGGAGCTGTTTTCCGTGCAAACGACCTTCATGTACTGCTTATTTCCGGCGAATGTTCAGGGATTCCGTGATCGCCAGGAAACTATCATAATTCTTCTGGCGCAGATAAGCCAGAAGGCGGCGGCGCTGACCCACCAGCTTCAACAGACCGCGGCGGGAAGATTCGTCGTGTTTGTTGGCGCGCAGGTGATCGGTCAGTTGGGAAATACGTTTTGAGAGCAGAGCGATTTGAACTTCGGGGGAACCCGTGTCGCCCGCTTCTCGCGCGTACTTTTCAATAATTTCGGTTTTTTCTGTTTTTGTTAATGCCATGACGTATGCTCCTATTAATTTTATTGCAGGTCTCCTTGCTCGCAGCCCAAAATAATGGACCGCTCACCGGACCAGTCATACAGAGATTATAACACGCTCCCACCTGCACGCAAGGTCAGAAATTTGGTCGTTTTGTACAGCAGGCTAGAGAGAAATTGGAAAATGTCGATTCCAGCGGGTTGGAAATCGTAGTTAATGGCGCAATTGAGGAGAGTTTCCATTTTAAAGCGTTTGTATGCTCTATCTGATGTTACAATATTCCCATCTGATGCAGCTCCCGCGAGGGAGTAATATTTGAATCATGAAGGAGTGTTAATGACAGAGGCAGATACCCGTATTCAAAAACTAAAAAGCATGCACGAAGCTTCTCTTCTCGGCGGCGGAAAGCGCCGCATTGAAAAGCAGCATGCCAAGGGCAGTCTCACTGCCCGGGAAAGGATCGATTTGCTTCTCGATCCCGGAAGCTTCCGCGAAATCGGCGGCATGACCAGCCAGATGAATCCGGCTGAAGGGGATGAAACCCTCGGCGATGGCGTCGTGACCGGATACGGCAGCATCGATGGACGCACCGTTTACGTCTACGCGCAGGACTTCACCGTCCAGGGCGGCTCGCTTGGGGAAATCCACGCGCAGAAAATTTGCCGCGTGATGGACCTCGCCGTCAAGACCGGTTCCCCCATCATCGGGATGATTGATTCCGGCGGCGCCCGCATCCAGGAAGGCGTGAGAAGCCTGGGCGGCTACGCTGAGATCTTCCGGCGCAATGCCATTTATTCCGGTGTTGTCCCCCAGATCAGCCTGATTATGGGTCCCTGCGCCGGCGGAGCCTCCTACTCCCCCGCGGTAACCGACCTGATCATCATGGTCAGGGGCAAGTCTTACATGTTCCTGACCGGACCCGCGGTGATCAAGACCGTCACGGGCGAAGAAGTGGATTCAGAAACACTCGGCGGCGCTGACGTTCACCTCACCAAGAGCGGCAACTGCCACATGGTCGGCGCGAATGATGAAGAAGCCATCGCCCTGGCGCGTAAGGCGCTTTCGTACCTGCCTTCCAACAACGTGGATATGCCCCCGGTGCAGGAAACAACAGATCCTCTGACCCGCAGAGCCGAAGAGCTCAACAGTCTCGTCCCCATGGACCCGACAGTGCCCTACAGCATGCGCCCGGCGATCGAGGCGATCATGGATAAGGGCTCCTTCTTCGAGCTGCAGGCGGGCTTTGCCCCCAACGCGATCGTTGGTTTGGCGAGACTCGGCGGTCGTCCGGTGGGCGTCATTTCGCAGGAACCAATGATGCTGGCAGGCGTAATGGATATCGACTCCGCGGATAAAATTTCGCGCACGGTGCGCCTTTGCGACGCCTTCAACCTGCCGATCGTGACCTTCATCGACTCGCCTGGCTTCCTGCCGGGTGTCGATCAGGAATACGGCGGCATCATCCGCCACGGGGCGAAGGTGCTCTATGCCTACTCGGAAGCCACTGTTCCCAAGGTCAGCGTGGTCACGCGCAAAGCTTACGGCGGCGCGTACGTGGTCATGAGCAGCAAATACCTCGGCACCGATATCACCTACGCCTGGCCCTCCGCCGAGATCGCGGTGATGGGCGCTGAAGGCGCTGCCAACATCCTCTACGGCAAGCAGATCAAGGAAGCCGAAGACCCCGAAGCCATTCGGGCACGCCTCACGCAGGAATATCAGGAGGATTTTCTCAATCCTTATGTAGCCGCCAAAGCCGGCTACATCGATGACGTCATCGAGCCCGCTGAAACCCGCCAGAAGTTCATTGAAGCGCTTGCGGCTCTGCAAAACAAAATTGAAACCAATCCGCCGCGCAAGCACGGCAATATGCCGGTTTAAGGGGGCAGGATGTTTGAGACCCTGAAACAAGGTTTATTGATTACCGCCGTGGGAATGGGGATCGTTTTCGCGATGATCCTCGTCATTTGGGCGATCATGGCGCTGCTGGTGAGGCTCACAAACCGACCTGAGCAGGAAGAAGCCGCACAAGAAACCGCCTCGCCCGAACCCGCTATGGAAGCAAGCACAGGCGACGCGGCGGCGTTGGCTGCTGCTATTGCAGTGGCTTACGCGCTGAGCGCCAAGCCCAAAACAGCTTTCGCGGGCGAGACCCAATCCATCCAAACCGGCAGCGTCTGGCTGACCGCAGGTCGCGCACAACAGGTTGCGCAGCAAATCAACAGAGGACGAAGCGCATGAGTATTAAAATTGAAATCGAAGGAAAAGTCTACAACGTCACGATCAAGGACGTCTACGCCAACCCGGTCATTGCTGAAGTCGATGGCAAGACCTACAAGGTATACCCCGCCGCTCAAGGCGCCGCGGTGACCCCCGCAGCAGCAACCGAACCCACCGCTCCAGCGCCTGCCCCCGCGGCAGCCGCCCCAGCAGCCAGCGTCGGCAGCGGTCTGACGCTTAACGCGCCCCTGCCGGGCGTGATCGTCTCGATCGACGTCCAGGCGGGTCAGAGCGTGAAGTCTGGTGAGCAGGTTTGCACGCTGGAAGCCATGAAGATGAAGAACATCATCCGCTCCGACCGCGATGGTGTCATCGCCCAGGTGAACGTCAACGCTGGCGATTTGGTCAAACACAATCAGCCGCTGTTCACGTTCCAGGCATAGGAGCAGGTATGGACTTTACCCAGTTAATTAATGACCTGACGAAGGGATTTACCAGTTTTACATGGTTGAATGCCGTCATGATCGTGGTCGCCCTGGTGTTGATCTACCTGGCTATTTGGAAGGAATATGAGCCCGTGCTGCTCCTCCCGATCGGCTTTGGCTGTCTGCTCGCGAACCTCGGCATGTCGAACGAACTCGGCTTTATGAAGGTCATCTACGATGCCGGCATCAAGACGGAGTTATTCCCGCTGCTGATCTTTATCGGCGTCGGCGCCATGATCGACTTCAGCCCGCTGCTCAGCCAGCCCAGCCTGGTGCTGCTCGGCGCGGCAGGTCAATTCGGCATTTACTTCACGCTTCTTCTGGCGATTGTTTTAGGCTTCCCCCTCAACGAAGCCGCGGCGATCGGTTCCATTGGCGCCATTGACGGTCCGACCGCGATTTTCGTCGGCGAGCGCCTCGCGCCGGGAATCATTGCGCCCATCGCGGTGGCTGCTTACTCCTACATGAGCCTTATCCCGATCATCCAGCCACCGATCATGAAGCTGATGACCACCCGCAAAGAACGCCTGATCCGCATGGAGTATTCCCCCAAACCGGTTTCGCGCCTGACCCTGGTGCTCTTCCCCATCATCGTGACACTGCTCGTGGCGCTGGTCGCCCCGGACGCGGCTCCGCTGATGGCTGCCCTGATGCTCGGCAACCTGCTGCGCGAAGCCCTGGTGGTCGACCGCCTGAGCAAGATGGCGCAAAATGAGTTGATCAATATCGCGACGCTCTTCCTGGGCTTGTCGATCGGTTCCACCATGACAGCTCAGAGCTTTCTCAACTTTGACACGATCAAGATCCTCGCGTTAGGCTTGCTGGCATTCGTCATCGATACCGTCGCGGGTTTGCTGTTCGGCAAGCTGATGGCGGTCATCACGCGCGGCAAGGTGAACCCGCTGGTCGGCGCGTGCGGTATTTCCGCATTCCCGATGGCCGGGCGTCTGAGCGCCAAGATGGCGCTCGAGGAAGACCCCTCAAACTTCATCCTGATGCACGCCATGGGCGCCAACACAGCCGGTCAGCTCGGCAGTGTGATTGCCGGCGGCGTTTTGCTCGCTTTGGTTTACGGGTTTATGCACTAAGGTTTGTTTGACTCAAAAACACCTCTGCGTAAAAACCGCAGAGGTGTTTTTATATTTATACAGGGTGGTTCAGAGTCTCAGCAGGTAGCCTTTTCCGCGGATAGTTTTTATCAGGTCGGGATGGGTGGGGTCGTCTTCCAGCGCTTTGCGTAGCCAACTGATGTGGACGTCGAGCGTGCGCATGTCTTCCACGTAGTCAGTATCCCAAACCGCCTTAAATAAATCCTCCCGACGCAAGATAACGCCAGGCTTTTCCATCATCTTTGCCAAAAGCTCGCTCAGGCGGGGAGTAAGCTGAACTTCCCGGTTTTTGTAGGTGGCGATGCGGCTCTCCGGATTGAGCAGCAGTTCGCCTCGCTCCAAAACGCCCTTATGATTGTTCAGTTCAAGCGTCCGGAAGCGGTTGACCAGTTTTTGGACGGTAAAAGGCAAGCGCAGAAAGAACTGAACGTTTTCCGCTTCCGCCACAGGTTCGTCCTCTGCCACAATAAGGCAGAGCGGTGTGGCTGGGAGCGCGTTGTGGAACCAGCTCACCAGGCGCAGACCGTTGGTGCGTAGAGATGCGGCATTGATCACGATCACATCCGGCGAAAAATGATTCAGTGCGTCGAGACCTTTGCTCCCGCTGGATTCGACTTGGAGGGAATACCCTTTTTTCTTGAGGTCATGGGCAAAGTGACGCCCCCCCTTGCGCGGTCCTTCGATCAT
>Ga0255343_1004942_pt1 | contig 12813 bp, 8 predicted proteins | sample wastewater_treat_4_FD_192413 | JGI IMG/M metagenome (GOLD analysis project Ga0255343, IMG submission 192413) | Wastewater microbial communities from Lulu Island WWTP, Vancouver, Canada - plant16 | ecosystem: Engineered > WWTP > Wastewater > Unclassified | place: Canada: Vancouver, British...
GTTCACACTGATAATCAGGGTACGGCATACAATCTGGAGCGTCTCTCACAGACCCGCGCCCAGGTGATTGTAAACTATCTCATCAACAGGGGCATTGCCTCAGGCCGGCTCACCCCGCGTGGTTACGGCAGTACGAGGCCTGTAGCATCCAACGCCGGCTGGCTTGACCGCCGCCTGAACAGAAGGGTGGAGTTTACGATAGTTAAATAGTTTTCCGGATAGTGGCCTCCGGGGGGGCCGGAGAAACCGGGGGAGGTTAGATTGAGTGGCTTTTATTGCCCTCTGGCTTGCCAGATAAATGATTCTTACTAAAATCAGTCATATCAGGCAGGCAATTATAAGTTTTTAATTCGTTATTGACAGTATATGAGAAATACACTGATATTGATTTTGTTATCTTTTTCGACGGTCACTTTGTTTTCGCAGGTGCCTCTGATAATTGAGGGCCAAGTGATTGTAGATACGGAGACCGGTGTCTCAAACGGATATAATATTCCGAGAAACCAGGTTACTGCGCTGACATTTCGCAACAATAAGATGACCTCGGTAAACTCCTCGGGTTATATTTTGCAGGCTGGTGATGAGAAGCCGGGACTTAATAGCAATCATCTTGACGGTGCTGTAATAACCGGCAATATGCTTATATGGAACGGCACAGATAAGGACAGCTGGACACATGCTCTTTTCACAGGCTATAACCTGGGTGTAATTATCAAATACAATTACCTTCTCAATACCCCGAATGGAATTCAGAGAAAGTCAGATGGAATGACGGATGAGACAGGTGTTGTAGCCTACAATATCATAAAGAATCCAAAGGTAGGCATTGTTGTTAAGGGTATGAACGGGGTGAGGATATACAACAATACTCTTTATACCGACAAGACCACTGAACAGACCGGAAGGGGTTTAATAGATGTTCATACAAATACTGATGCCGGTCTGAATGCACCATCTACTGGCACGCAAATTTTTAATAATATCTTTTACACAAAACATAATACTTTGTGTATTAATGTAATGGACAAGGAGAGTCTGGTGGGATTCAGGTCAGATTACAATATCTTTTATTCCGAATCAGGATCTCCCGGATTCAATGCGGGAGGTGTTGTCGTGACCTTTGCTGAATGGCAGGCGCTTGGTTATGATCTCAATTCTGTTGTAATCAATCCGCGATTCAATGATTTTACTGACTTTGTCCCGACAGACAGACTCGATTACGGGACAGATCTTGGTGATAATTTTGCCGAAGGTCTGGCAATCAATGCTGAATGGGGTGCTGTAAGTCCAAAAACTGCCATGCAGAATGGCACATGGCAGGCAGGTGCAAGAATTTATGAGGCTGAAGTGAATGACACAATCGTTTTACCGCCGGGAGAAACAAAAATATATCCCAACCCGGCATTTGGTTTCTTTTATGTACTGACAACTGATGAGAACCGGGCTTACAGTTCGCTCAGGTTATTTGATGCACATGGGCGCATGGTGCTCAATGTTCCCCTGGGATTTAACAGGAGAAACACCATCAATCTTCCGGGTAACATCACCTCCGGGGTTTATACTGTTTTACTGGAGGCAAACGGGTTGGCTGCCCTCCAGAGTAAGCTCGTAATATTGAATTGATAATCAGTTTATTGTTTGATAAACTTCCGGGTCAGGATTATTTCGTTGGACGAGATCATTACTATGTAGATGCCTGATACCAGGTACGAAAGGTCGAAATGTTTCATGTACTGATCCTGCGATAACTCCTCAACAAGTACAGTACGTCCCTGGGAATTTACTACAGCCAGTTTATACTCTTCGATATCATCAGGTGCATCATAATCAATTGAGAAGTTTCCATCATTGGGGTTTGGATAAATCTTAAATGAACCTTTTTCCGGTTTAGGTGGTGTCACTATGAAATCCAGTAAGTTAGATTTGGTGGAAGCTTTCATGTTGTCAGTGGCTATTGCATGGATTGAATAGGAACCTTCCTTAATATCTTTCAGGGTAAAGGAAAAGGGAGGGCTGGTCTGTTCTCCAAGCTTTCTGGTTCCATCATAAAGGATGACTGACTCAATTGAACCATCCGGGTCATGGGCTGTCACCTCTATAATCACGGTGGCAGGTGAAGTGTATGAGCTTCCCTTGGCTGGTGAAGCAATGGATATTACAGGAGGTTGATTTGGTGGCGGTGTCGGTGTTGGAGTAGGAGTAGGTGTTGGTGCAGGAGCGGCACAGTTGTTTGTTACAGACCGGGATGTGAATGATGCTGCCTGAGCGCCTTCGGTAGATTGAATCGGATTGTAAGAAGGCCTGGTATATGACAGGGTAGTTACATCACCATAATTAACCCTGCCCGAGAGTGTCAGTAAAACATTTTTCCCGGATACAGCGACTGAGCTGACTGATCTTGCGGTGCCGTTCACCGTGACAGAAAATGCAGATGCGGAGGGTATTACTGAGGCAAGGTTAATATTATAACTTAGTACAATGACGGCAGGTGCGCTGTCTTCAATAGAGGCACCTGATACAGCAGGCACAGGCGGTGTATAGGGATTGGGGTCAGGCATCAGTATTACAGAGGTATATGGCAGCAGGGTGACAGAACCGGAATATTTTTTCCCTGTCACATCAACCATCGGCTGGTTCAGAGTGACAACCTTGTTTGAGGTCGACGGATTATAATGGAAGTCAATCCTGGAGGTGTCACTGACTGTAACCGCCGATTTTTTTGAGTTGCGGTCCTGACCTGTAAATGACTGCCAGCCGGCCAATGTCCTGTATTTGCTCCCTGTTGAAGGTGAATATGTTTGAAAAACATTGCCATCGTCAATCGGCCGTGCATAATGGTTATTATCCGCGGTACCAAATTCAGGAATATCATCAGCCAGGCTGAAGAATTTTAATGCAAGCTGTGTGGAACTTTTTGCAATGAAAAGGTTATTCTTCAGGCTATTATTTCTAATGTTGCTGCCGGAATTGTTCTGGAAATACATTCCATAACCGTTATTGAAAGCAGTATTGTTCTCCAAGGTGTTATCATGAGAACGATGAATCATATATCCAGCCTCAGAGCAATTGGCCACTGTATTGTTCGTAATGATTGTTTTGGTAGTATTAACATCGAGATAGATGCCCCGGGCAATATATCTTGATGGGTATGGGGTGCCATCTGTGTTGCCGACCACATTAAGAATAATGTTACCATCTATTTTTCTGGAAATACCTTCTGCAACTGTATAGATAGCTGCTCCATCATTCAGAGTCAGCAGGACATTATTAATAAAATTATTCTGGATAGTAATAATATCCGCCGTTGAAGAAAGTCCAATACCGCAGTAACCTATATTTTCAATCGTATTGAATTTGATTACACAGTTATCTTTTGCAATAGCTATACCTGAGGCATTTGAACCATTAAAAGCCTGACCAGGTATTACTCCAATGTTTCGGATAGTATTGGATGTTATAGTCTCGTTATCTCCCACTGCTAGTATTCCCTGTTGGTTACAATGAGAAATGTTGTTATTGCTGATATTGCTTCTGTCACCGAGTAAATGAATTCCATCCTGTCCGGCAAAATCGAGGGTGGAATTTTTGATTGTCCAATAGTTACTGATATAGTTAAGGCAGGTAATCAGGTTTGAGATTGAACCTGTTATGTGAAGTTCGTCAATAGTTATAAAATCATACTCAGAAGTATAAATCAGAGTATTAAGTGATGCAACTTTAACTGTTTTATCGGCAGGGGATGATGTGCCAAAATAAACATAGATTTTTTTGGCTGCATGATCATGATACCATTCACCATATTTAGAAAGAGTTCTTATATCATTCTGAATAAAATATCCATGACCCGGGACAGCATCCTGGACTGTCCCGAGTGACCTATAGGTCAGTTTTGTTCCGGTATGATCAGTTATTATACATCTATCGAGAGACCAGTCATTTTTTCTGATTACTACTTCAGCTCCGGTCCAGTCAGTGGTTGCAGACAATTCATTATCAGTGATAGAGACATTGGTTGATGCGTTTTCAAAGATATTATAACCATTATCAGGCCATCTGCCCATGGCATATTGTACTCCGTCAATAGTTACCATATTGGTCTGTGCTTCTGAATCAATTGCAGCAGAATATATTCCGTTACCTTCGGATATCCAGGATGTTAACGTTGTGAACCCTGTAATTACCGGCTGTTCACCAGTACCATATGCTGATAGTGTTATGGGGGATCCGGAAACTCCGGACCTGGTAATGTTTATTGTACCATAGAAGGTATCACCTCTTTTAAAAAGGATCCTGTCACCAGGTTTCAGAGAAGTGAATACTGAGTTTACCTTTGATATAGTAGCCCAGGCGGTAGCGTCAGAGGTCCCCTCGTTCAGATCATTGCCCCCGTTTTTTACATAATAATCGGTAGCTGTAATTAAAGTACTTATAGCCAAGAAAATGAGAGAAAAAGTGATCTTCATAAGAGCTTTTTCAAATGACGAATGCGATTATAATTTTGACTAACATATATTTTGTACGACGAATGACGCTATTTGTTACATACAATGTAAACAAAAAGCAAATGTCAAATTAATAATAAAAATCAATACTACGAACACGAATTGTCATTTTTATCAGTTTATTAATAAACGACTAGCCATTTTACATGAGAATTATTAATTCGGAAGTGCTTAATTTCTTTCTAAGGTTTATTACAAAGGGGCATGAGAGGAGTGTTAAGGCAAAAAAGAACATTGTAAGTTCGCTTCTGATTAAAGGTGTCAGCATTGCAATCAGTTTTGTTACTCTTCCATTAACCCTGAATTATGTCGATGCTTCTACCTATGGTGTATGGCTCACAATGAGCTCTATAGTTGGTTGGTTTGCATTTTTCGATATTGGGCTAACTCAGGGTTTGAGAAACCGTTTTGCGGAAGCAAAAGCAAAAGGAGACGTTAAGCTTGCAAGAATTTATGTAAGTACTACATATGCCATTCTTGGCATGATATTTACATTAGTGTGGGTTGCTTTCATTATTGCCAACCAATTTATTGACTGGTCAAGACTTTTGAACGTGTCAGAATCACTTAGACCGGATGTCACGAAATTGGCGGTAATTGTTTTTACATATTTTTGTATTTCATTTGTATTTAGGATTATCACAACAATTTTACTGGCTGATCAATTTCCTGCAAAATCTTCATTGATTGACCTTTTTGGGCAGATTATTGCCCTGGTGATCATTATCATTCTTGTAAAAACGACTGAGGGTTCGTTAGTTAAACTGGGCCTTACCTTTTGTTCTTCACCACTTGTTGTCCTGATAGGAGCCAATTTTATTTTTTTTAATGGCAAATACAAACAATATAGTCCTTCACTGTCATTTGTAAGATTTTCTTATGCCAAGGATCTTTTAAACCTTGGAGTTAAATTTTTTATCATACAATTAGCTGCAATAATTCAATATCAAACAGCTAATTTTATAATTGCCAGAAATTTCGGCACTGCAGATGTAACAGCTTATAATGTGGCTTATAAGTACTTTGGAATTCCGTATATGATTTTTAATATTTTTCTTGTTCCATTCTGGTCAGCATCTACAGAAGCTTTTCAAAAAAATGACATTAATTGGATAAAAAATGGAATTAAAAGATATAATCAGTTAAATATACTGATACTTCTTGGCACTATTATTATGTTAATCTTTTCTGGCCCATTTTATAAAGCATGGCTGGGTGAGGACAAGGTAGTCATACCTCTGTCACTTTCCTTCTGGGGTTTTGTTTACTTTAACGTGATGATGTATGGTAGTAAATATGTTCAACTATTGAATGGTTTGAGCTATTTGCGAATTCAGTTTATATCAAGTATATTAAGTCCTATTATTTATTTGGGTGTAGTAATGATTCTGATCAGAAGTTTTCAAATGGGAGTCTGCTCTTTGTTTATCGCTTCTGTGATTGCAAATTTTAATGGATTAATTCTGGCTCCTCTGCAGTACCATATGGTTATAAATCATAATAGGAAAGGAATCTGGATAAAATAAGGATTAAATCTTTGGCACTACCATGGTTACCAAAAGGCTCTTAGTTTTTGTCAGTTTGATACTAGCTGTGTTGTTTCATTTTCTTTTCTATTTGAATTATTATGGTCCGTCAATTAGTTCCTTGCAGGGAGTACTTAAATATTTACTCGCATTAGGGTCAGCAATAATTATAGTTTTTCTATATTTCACGACATATTGGCGGGCTGATTTGAAGCGGAGTAAGCTCACAGTGCTTTTTGATATTCTGATATTATGGTTCTTTATCTCATTGATCAGGAGTATGTTGGAAATCAGAGACTTGAATGGCTTCATTTTGTTTATATTTAATAATTATCTGGCTCTTTCGTGTTTTCCTTTATTTTTTTTTATTGTAGGGACTAATCCGAATTATTTTCATATGACCAATAAAATATTGTTTATATATGTTTTATTGGCATTTATTTTTTCACTTCCTTTTATCCATTTCTTTGAACTTCAGCTTTATTTGGTATACCCATTGTTCTTTTTAATTCTTACCATTCCATTGATGAGATCAGCTGAAAGAATTTTGATTTTGATAATCTCTATTACTGTAATAGTTGTTTCTCTTACCAACCGGGCAGGAATATTACGTATACTGTTTAGTTTTTGTATCGTTGGCGTCTATTTCATAATGAAGAAGGTTCATATTAATAAAAAGCTCCTTTATGCGTTAGTGTTTATAGTACTGATGATTCCCCTGGCATCGTTGTACCTTGCAATTAAAGGACAAAGTGTTTTTCAGATAATCTTGGGGGATGACGACACACCTTACAGTCAGCTTAACCCATATGCAGATACAAGAACTTTTTTATATTATGAAGTTTTTCAAGATCTTAAGACAAATGATGTTCTACTATTTGGGAAAGGTTTTAATGCAGGTTATGATTCGCCCTCATTTCATACTTATCGAAGGGAGGTTGTTGAGGTTGGATTTCTTCAAATTTTAATGAAAACTGGTATCGTGGGGTTTATTCTTTACTTTTCAGTTATAGTTGTTGGAATCTTCAAGTCAATTGGCCATTCAAATAACTTATTTCTCAAAATGTTGGGATTCTTGCTGATTGGATATATAATCATGCTTTTCTTTGAAAATCAATTGGCATATAACTTGTTAAATATTATTATCTGGCTGGTTGTAGGTATGTGTTATTCTCCTGTGCTTAGAGGTTTGAACGATAAGGAGATCGGCGTCCTGTTTCACAATAGTAATAAGAATAACTGAATTTCTAATCTCCAATGTTATGAAAAAGGCTTTAAGAATTTTATGGTTTACAAACACGCCTTCATTGGCTACTGCAAAACTAGGAATGCCTAACTATTTGGGAGGTTGGATTTCTTCATTGGAAAAAGAAGTTTCAAAATGCCAAGGGGTAAAGTTGGGTGTAGCATTTCCGTATGAGGATAAATCAAAAGATGAGTTTTTTATTGGAGACACCCAGTATTTCCCTTTGCACTTGTCAATGGAAGGCGGGAAAGTAGCCAGATTAATGAAAAGGTGGACTCATAGGGCAGACTCGTTGAATGATATTAGAATCTTTAATAATGTTATTAAACAATTCAATCCAGATATTATTCATGTTTTTGGAAGTGAGAAATCGTTTGGACTCATTGGGTCTAATTGTAAGATTCCAATGATTTTGCAAATACAGGGTAATCTGTCGGTATATACCGAGAAGTGGTTTTCTGGAATTAATTATTTCGATGTGCTTCGTTATTGCCGAAAGAAATCTTTATTACAAGGATATGGGATATTTCATTCATATTATCTTTTCAGAAAATGGGCAATTCGTGAGAGAGAGATTTTTAAGCATTGTAGTCATATCATAGGTAGAACAGATTGGGACAGAAGGATCTCAAGAGTACTATCACCAATGAGCAAATATTATCATTGTGATGAATTATTAAGAGAACCTTTTTATACAAAACAGTGGAAATACTCTGAAAGGAAGGAAAAAATTTTCGTTTCGACAATAAGTCCAGTGACATATAAGGGATTTGAAACCATCCTGAAATCAGCCAACCTCCTCAAAGGCTTAGAGAAGGTAGAGTTTAAGTGGTACGTGATTGGAGTTAGGGGCAGCGAAGAAATTGTAAGGATTTCGGAAGGTTCAACTGGCCTCAAGTTCTGCAATAATAATGTAATATTCAAGGGCTCATTACCAGCAAATGAATTAATAGAATACCTGGTAAATTGTGATTGTTATGTTCATCCCTCACACATCGAAAATAGTCCTAATAGTGTGTGTGAGGCAATGTTAATTGGCACTCCGGTTATCGCAACATATGCTGGAGGGACTTCGACTATTGTTCAGAATGGAAGTGAAGGTATACTTGTTCAGGATGGAGATCACTACGTTTTAGCAGGTGCAATAATGGAGTTAATTCATTCACCGGGACAAATGAACGTTTATTCAGAAAATGCACGTAAAAGAGCCTTGGAAAGGCATAATCCACAAACGGTGGTAAGTAGAATTTTGGATATTTATCAGGACGTACTCAAATCGGATAAAAATGTCTTTTCCCAGAGTAATAATTATAGGTGAAACATTCCGGTCAAATGGTGGCGGGGGCATAACAATGATGAATCTTTTTAAAGATTGGCCTTCAGATAATTTGGCTGTTGTAACTGAACTAACAATGGAAAGTTCTTCAACGTTTCACTGTCGGAAATACTACCAGATTGGCTATCAGGAGAAAAAAATTATATTCCCGCTGTCGTGGTTTAAAAAGAAGATTCTTTCCGGAGAAGTAATGGCTGGAAATAGTGGGAAGGATCAGCCCTTGTCAGGGAAAGAATCATCTGGTCCAAGATCTTTTCTTAAATTGTTATATTATAAGACAATAAGAGTTTTAGGTATAAATCATTTAACATATAAAATGCAATTGTCGGAAAAACTACTGCATTGGGTTAAAGACTTTTCTCCTGACATAGTTTATCACCAGCCATTTAATTTTTCGGATATGCAGCTTGCATACCAGTTGAAATGTGCAATCAATATTCCGATGGTCATACATGTGATGGATGATATTGTTAGTTTTGCCAACAAACCTAACCTGATCTATTACTACTGGCAGAAACGAATACATAGACTCTTCAGAATGCTGATTGATTCTGCGTCTGTCTGCCTTAGCATTTCAGATTATATGAGTGTAGCGTATTATAAACGATATGATAAGAATTTTATAGCATTTCGGAATCCTGTCGAATTAGATGAGTGGATGCCACATATGAAAAAGCAGTGGGAATTCAGTGCTCCAATAAGAATAGTGTATACAGGCCGATTAGCTGTGCCAAACATAAATTCTTTATTATTATTCTGCCGTGTAATTAGTAATGTCAGGAAAAAGGGTCATGATATAGTGCTTGATATTTATTCCCTGGATGAGAACCATAGCTTTTGTCGACGCCTTAAGACTCTTGACGGCATCAACATAATGAAGCCAGTTCCTTACTCTCAAATTCCTGAGTTAATCAGCGGTTATGATATTGCTTTACTGCCAATTGACTTTAATAGCCGTGGTATACGATTTGCCAGATTCTCTATCTCAACGAAGACATCAGAATATCTGATCTCAGGAGTTCCTGTTATATTGTTGGCACCTGTTAAAATTGCGCTGACTGATTATGCTCATAGAAACGGATGTATGTATATTATTAGCAATAGTGATATAAAGAACATTGAGAATAGACTGATAGATTTTATTAACAACCAGCCTTTAAGGGAAGCTATAGCACGTAAAGGGATCAAGGTTGCCAGGATCGACTCAGATGCTTGCAAGGTAAGACGAGAATTCAAATCTCAAATTAAAAGCGCCATTCATTAGAAGAGAATTAATTTTAGCAAATACCTGTCATTGATAATTGATAGTTCGTTGAATAAATAAACTATTGCAGATGAGTGGAATAAGTATAATCATACCAGTTTATAACAGAGAGAAATATATTGGCAAAGCTATTGAAAGCGTGTTAAATCAAAATTTTGATGGTGAGATTGAATTAATCATTTCTGATGATGGTTCTACAGACAATACTTTGGAAATTGTGAAGTCAATGGGGGAACAAATCATTATAATAAAGAAACCTGACAACGTAGTTAGCACAGGTCCATCAGGAGCAAGGAATCGAGGACTTTTAGTAGCAAAAATGCCTTATGTTGGCTTTTTGGATTCAGATGATTTCTACCTCACCGGGCACCTTAATAAGGCATATGCTGCAATTTCAGGAAATTCCGGGTTTGGATTCGTTTTTTGTAAAACTCTTATGTGTCAGGAAGATTCTGGTGCAATGCTTTACAAAAGATGGACTACTACGCGGGTTTTAAAGAATGATATTCTACATCCTGTGGTATCAAGATCATTTGTTGTTCATACAAATGCCTTTTTGTTTAGACGCGATGTATTTTCACGGGTTGGATATTTTAATGAAGAATATTGTAATGCAGAGGACGGTGATATGTGGATGAGAATTAGTGAACAATACAAAGGCATGTTTCTAGATTATTATGGGGTAGTTTACAGGGTGAATTATAGCCATGACCAGCTCACTAGAAAAAACAGGATTACCATAAATGAGAGCTCACTTAAAGTCTTTAAAAAGGCTATTGACCGATATTACACTTTGGGTTTGAAGAGTCAGTTCAGAATCTTCTCATTGAAAAGGTGTTATTATTATTACAAATATGTAAGCCGTAAATATATTTATAGACTCATTTCAGTTTTGCTTGCTATCAAATATCCATTTGGATTTGTACAGCGTATACCTCTATTTTACAATAGCCTAGTGTCTAAGAAAAAGAATAGTAATTGGCAAGACCTGGCATGGTATATTAGAAATACTAATAATTCATATTAGCGATATCAATCCTGGGGCGACACAATAAATATAAAATATGTTTGAGCGATGTCTCTAAAAAGCACCAAATCTTATCCAAGAGTTCTAATATTCAGCCAGACATTTAACAAAATTTCAGGTGGGGGAATTACGCTTACAAATTTGTTTTTTGGCTATCCCAGGGAAAACATTGCAGTATTAACTTATCCCTTTATGCTATTACATGCTTCCTTTGAACCATGTAATAATTATTATCAATTGGGGAGGGAAGAGTATTCTTGGAGTTTTCCGTTAAATTATATCAAGAAAAAGTTTAATTCCGGACCTGTACAAATAGAAAAAAATAACTCACGGATTACTGCAAATCAACCCTATCTTCGTAATCGGATCGCTACAGATATTTTAAGCCCATTCTTACGATGGAGTGGGTTGACGCATTGTGTGTCAAGAATAAAGATATCTGATAGACTGAAGAAATGGCTTGAGAAGTATGAGCCAGAGGTATTATACCTTCAGATTTCAAACCGGGAGAGCATATTGTATTCACTTGAACTTATTGAATACCTGAAAATACCGGCAGCTATCCATATGATGGACGACTGGCCTATGACTGTTAGTTCCAGAGGGCCATTCAGGAAATATTGGCACAATAGAATTGACCGGGAGTTCAGAGAACTTCTTGCTAAAACTACCTCATATTTAAGTATAAGCGATGCCATGTCTGAAGAGTATTTAAACCGGTATGGGAAGCAATTCAAGGCTTTTCATAATCCCGTTGATCCTTCTTGGTTTAATGAAGATCCGGTAACAAATGAATCAGACAAAAGGTATTTTAGAGTACTTTATCTAGGACGCATAGGTATTGCAAATGAGTACTCGCTGCTTGCATTTTCAGAGTTCATTTCAAATTATATATATCAAGATTGCATAGTTGAGTTTGATGTTTATACAAAAGACATTGATAGTAAAATAGCCAGAAGAATTGGAAACCTTAAGGGTGTACGGATTAATCTTCCCGTCAATCACGAGGATGTCCCCTCCCTGATGACGAGATATCAACTATTGCTTTTGCCCCTTGATTTTACGAGATCAGGATTAAAGTTTTCTCGACTTTCGATGCCCTCGAAGACGTCGGAATACATGTTGTCCGGTACACCAATTATGGTTATGGCTCCAGCAGAGTCCGCTGTTTCAAAATTCTGTACTTATAATAAATGTGCTCATTGTATATCTTCTGATAAGCTTGAAGATCTGACAAAAACGATGAATTTTTTAATCGAAAATGATGATTATCGAAAGGATTTGGCAAGTGGTGCAAAACGTCTTGCAAATCAATTATTCAACCGACGAAAAGTCACCAGAGACTTCAGAGATTTTTTGGTTACATTGTCTTCCTTCAAGTAAAAAAGGAAACAACAAATTGTACTGAACCTCATAATAAGAGAAGGGTTCAGGGTACTATTGATAGCTTGAATTAAGAATAGTAATTTCCTATCAGATATGACACCTGCTCCAGCTGAGGCTCTAGTGTATGACCGTTTTATGGATTGCCTTCAAAAGCCATGGTCCCAAATATGATACCTGTAATGGCCCCATAATTCATCGGACGAGATTATAGACAGAAATCTGTAATTTTATGATGATGAAAAAGAGAACATTCACCAGCGGAATACGGAATACATTCAATTGCAGGCTTTTTGGTAGCTTCGTTAAAAAGCTTGCAAAATGATAGGTAAAACAGAAGACAACCCGCAATTGAACGTCTTTCGGATCCCGTTGGTTAGTGTGATAAATATGAAGCATGAATTAGTAGAATTGGCTCAGCGAATTAACTGGAAATCAGTTGAGAAAGACTTTGCTTCTTATTATGCTGATATGGGTCGCCCGGCAGTTCCAGTGCGTAAGATGGTAGGCTGCATGCTTCTAAAGCAGA
>Ga0255343_1004960_pt1 | contig 12760 bp, 10 predicted proteins | sample wastewater_treat_4_FD_192413 | JGI IMG/M metagenome (GOLD analysis project Ga0255343, IMG submission 192413) | Wastewater microbial communities from Lulu Island WWTP, Vancouver, Canada - plant16 | ecosystem: Engineered > WWTP > Wastewater > Unclassified | place: Canada: Vancouver, British...
ACTTCTCCTTCCTCTTTTGCTATTTCTGCTTCACCTAAAGCAACTTTCATAAAATATTCGTGATTCATCTATTTATGTTAAAGGAAGCTCAATATTATTTAATACCTCTTTTGTCGCATTGTCCTGGACAAATACTACTATTGATAGATTATTCAAATTATAAAATTCATTAATTTTATAATTAAGCGAAATCTCAAATAAATCGTTTTTTAGACCAAAATTTCTATTCTTTATTTTAATAGTAGTTCCAAGATAATCAGTTTTATCATTGTTTTCTAAAGATAAATAATCTCTAAAAACAAATTTATGATTATTTGTGCCACTAATAGCTTTGTACTGGATGTCATCTTCAATTATAGCTGCATATAATCTCAAATCATTGTAGTTATCTATGTCTTTCAAAGCTAAAGCTTTGATATTAACAGTTCCAGACTTTTTATCCTCGCTTAATTCACTAATAGCATGAAGTGCAATATCTGGTTGTTTGGATAATCTATCTAAAATCATCTCCTCGTAAGTATTGTATATTGCATCAATTACATTATCATCTCCAGTACTTGTAGGCAATCCTTTAACGTAAGTAACACCATCAAAAAAAGTAGTAGGTATGCTCTTATCTTCCATATACCAATCCATTCTTTGCTCTGCCTCAGTACAAGAAAGCCGTGGTGTAGGATGATCATCGGTTGACTCAACATAACATTTCATAAAGGAAACTCTGTCTTTAAATTCATTTTCAAGTTTTATGAATACTTCCTGTACATAATAATCTTTATTTAACCAAACAGCTGTGAAAGTTTCCACTAAAACATTGTGAGAAATTTTAGAAATTAGTTCATCACACGACATTAAAGAAAAACTTAAAACTATTAAGATAAGAAGTGATAATAATTTTTTCATTGATTATACCTTCTTTCACCTATATAAAAAAATTAAGGGACGAGTTTTAAGGCTCGTCCCTTAATAATCAGCTTAGTTAGTTAAAATCGTTTAAGAATTAGTATTCAGGATATGCTGGTGGCGGAGGAGTTGTTTCTTTTTCTTTCTTCTCAGCTATTGCTGCTTCAGCTGTAAGAATAAGTGATCCAATAGAAGCTGCATTTTGTAAAGCTGTTCTAACAACTTTAGCAGGATCAATTATTCCAGCTTTAGCCATATCAGTATATTCAAGAGTTTCAGCGTTAAATCCATGACCTAATGGAAGTGTTTTAACTTTCTCAGCAACTACAACTCCTTCAACTCCTGCATTGTTTGCAATCAATTTCACAGGTTCAAATAAAGCCTTCTTCACAATATTTACTCCTGTTTGTTCATCTTCATTACCTAATCTTAATTTATCAAGCGCAGAGGAAATTTGGACAAGGATTGTTCCTCCACCAGGGACTATGCCTTCTTCTACTGCTGCTTTTGTAGCTGCAACAGCATCCTCTACTCTATGTTTTCTTTCTTTCATCTCAGTCTCGGTTGGAGCACCAACTTTTATAACAGCTACACCACCTGTTAGCTTGGCAAGTCTTTCTTGAAGTTTTTCTCTGTCATAATCAGATTTTGTTTCTTTAATTTGTCTCTTTATCTGCTCAATTCTCTTTTTTATTTCTTCTGAAGAACCTCTTCCTCCGATTATTGTGGTGTTGTCCTTGTCAACTTTTATTTGATTAGCCTGACCAAGCATAGATAAATCAACACTATCAAATTTGATTCCTATATCTTCAGAAATAACCTGACCACCTGTTAGAATTGCAATATCTTGAAGCATCTCTTTTCTTCTATCACCAAAACCAGGAGCTTTAACTGCTACACAGCTAAATGTTCCTCTTAATTTATTTACAACAAGAGTTGCTAATGCCTCTCCTTCTACATCATCAGCAATTAAAAGAAAGGGTTTTCCTGATTTTGCAAGTTTCTCAAGTAATGGTAAGAATTCCTGAATTGAACTAACTTTTTTATCAGTTATAACTATATAAGGATCTTTAATTATTGCTTCCATATGCTCTGGATCGGTAATCATATACGGAGATATGTATCCTCTATCAAACTGCATTCCTTCTACAAAATCAACCTTTATATCAAAACCTTCATATTCTTCAACAGTTATTACACCATCTTTTCCTACTTTATCTATTGCTTCTGCAATTGATTTACCAATCTCAGTGTTTTTAGATGAAATTGTTGCAACCTTTTCAACATCATCTCTATCTTCGATCGGCTTGCTAATTCTTTTGATTTCATCAATTGCAACCCTAACGGCTTCTTCAATGCCTTTTTTAAGAGCAATTGGGTTTGCTCCTGCTGTTACATTTTTAAGACCATCACTAACAATAGCTTGAGTTAAAACAGTTGCAGTCGTAGTACCATCTCCAGCGACATCAGCAGTTTTTGAAGCTACTTCTTTAACAAGTTGAGCTCCCTCATTTTCAAATGGATCCTCGAGTTCAATCTCCTTAGCAATTGTTACGCCATCATCACAAAGAATTGGAGAACCAAATTTTCTTTCTAAAACAACATGTTTTCCTCTCGGACCTAAAGTTACTTTTACAGCATTTGCTAGTTTGTTGATACCTTCTAATAATTTTTGTCTGGTTTCTTCGCCAAAACTTATTAATTTTTCAGCCATTTATTGCCTCCCCTAATATTAGTTTAATATTAAATTTCATAAAAATTTAAACCAAAACAGCTAAAATATCTCTCTCGCTAACGACAAGATAATCTTCACCATCGAGTTTTATCTCTGTTCCTCCGTACTTAGAAAAAATAACTGTATCGCCTTCACGAACATCCACAGGAACACGCGTTCCGTTATCAAGGATTCTGCCACTTCCAACTGCTAAAACTTTTCCCTTTTGAGGTTTTTCCTTAGCTGTATCGGGGAGAATTATACCCCCTTTTGTTGTTTCCTCTGCTTCCATTGGCTTTATTACAACTCTGTCGCCCAATGGTCTAATGTTTATCATTACCTTTTACCTCCCGTTATTTAATTATAAATTTTCTAAAAAGAATTATACCCAACAAAATATTTTAAAATTAACAAAAAAAATTAACTTAAACTCAAATTCAAGAAACTTCTAACCTAAGCTTAAGAAAGGAATATTTATTCGATAAAAGCTAATTATTATGAACAGAATCAGTAAAATCCAAGTGAAAGCATTTATCTCGCTATATTTACCATGTAATAGTTTTATAATAACATAAATGAGCAACCCCGCTGCTATTCCCTGAAAAATATTCATTGTAAAGGCAGCTATAATGCCCGTAAAGAGTAATGGTACAATATTATCTTTTAAATCTGCATTATGCAACTGAAAACTTTTTGAAATCAAAGTCAAGCCAACAACAAAGAGAGCAGGAGCTACAGTATAGGGAGTAAAAATTTTACTTCCTAAGGGTATAATAAACATTGATAAAATCATTACAATGCCTGAGAATACTGATGTTAAACCAGTTTTTCCACCGGAAACTAAAGAAATAAGTGTTCCAAAACTTGATGAAACAGGACTTGAACCAAAACTTCCTGCAACGAGAGATCCGGTTCCCTCTGTGACTAATAATCTCCCATTTAAAACATCTTTTTCTTTTGATGAAAATATTTCTTCCTCATCAAAGAAGAGCCATATGGACTTTATGAGTGCTATCATCATCACTATATGAGTAAAAAGTAGCGAGATTAATGGAATAAAAAGCTGGCCAAATTTAGCAAACATATCACTTAAAGATAAAATAGGTTTTGAAAGAACAAGAGGAATATTTTTAAAGTCTGGTAGAGCAAATATACCATCAGTTCCAGCTAATTTTGAAGGAGGTATAATTATTGCATCTGGATGCTTAAAGAATATAAGGATAATAATCATTGCAACTATAACCACACCTAAAGATAGCTCAATAGCATATTTCTTTCTTGCATCAACAAGGAAAGCATAAAGTAGAAGCCATCCAACAATAATACCTGCCAAAATAAATGCTGCTTGCCTTAAGTTAAAACCAGATACTTTTGGCAAAAACATACCCAACAAGGTTGTAAGAGCCATTCCATATAATAATGAACCTTTTGCTCCAACTTTATGCAGAATAAATGTAATTATAATTCCAACTACAAATACAAATGTCTCGGGATTTCTTAAAGTAAAAGATACAATTTGAGAGTCTCCCTTAAAAGAGATAAACTTTCCCCCTAAAAGGGAAAAGAAAATTAAAATACCACCAAGAGCTAGTGGAGCTGCTAAATTCATAAAAGATGGCATTTCATTGATTATCCATTTTCCAACAGAAGTATAAGCAACAACTATGAAAACAACACTTTCAATAACAAAAAATGCTATAGCAACATTCCACCCCAGACTCAATACAGATATCAAGCTTAAAGTTAAAAAGGAAGTAAATCCCAAGGAACTTGAAAATACAATAGGGAGTTTTGTATAAAAGCCTGCAACTATTGAGAATACACCTGCAACAGCAAGCCCAATTAGAAGAAAAACTCCAAAAAAAAGTGGTTGATCGCTACCAACTACATTTGATAAAAGATTAGAGCTTGTAATTAAAGTAAATAAAACAACAAAACCTGCTGTCAAACCAGCAATAAATTCAGTAATAATGGAAGAATTACTTTCTCTTAATCTGAAAAAACTGTTTAAGAATGATTCCTTAGTTTTAAATTCATCGGTTTCTTTTTTGCTCATTTATTAATTCTATTCTCCTTTCGTTAATCTAATGATTCACGTGCTACAGCTATAACTCTATCATTACTTCCAATCCTTATCAATCTTACTCCCATAGAGTTTCTACTTAATTTAGGAATTTGTTTTGTATTAATTTGAATGACATTACCTGCAGCTGTTGTAATAATAAGCTTCGTATCACCCCTTAATGACCTGCATGCAGCTACAGGACCAGTCTTACTGCTAATTTTAATAGCCCTAACTCCTTTTGTGCCTCTTTTTGTCTTTCTAAAAAGTTTAAAATTACTAAGTTTACCGTAACCTTTCTCTGTTAAACATAAGAGCATATGGTCTTCTTCTTCGATCTCCATTCCCACTACTGAATCATCTTTAGATAACCTGATTCCTCTGACACCATAGCTAGCTCTACCCATTTTTCTCAAGTTTTCAGTGAATCTCACAGCATAGCCATTTTTTGATACAATAATAACAGTATCATTATCTTTAATTATTCTAACTTTTTTTAATTTATCACCATTTTTTAGTCTTATTGCAATTATTCCATTCCTTCTAATATTTTCAAATTCTTTTAGCGCTACCTTTTTAATTATTCCTCTCTCTGTGACCATTAATAAGCTTTTATCTTCCTTAAAATCAGAAATGGCTAATGCAGTGCTAACTGAATCGTCTGGTTCAAGTTGAAGTAAATAAGAGATAGGTGTACCCTTTGACCTTCTTTCCGCTTCAGGAATATTGTGAACTTTAAGAGAAAAGACTTTCCCTTTTTCGGTGAAGAAAAGAAGAGTTTTATGATTAGTTACTGAAAAAATATCCTGAATTTCATCATCTTCTCTTTTGGTAATACCAATTACCCCTTTGCCGCCTCTACCCTGAGTTTTGTAGGTTTCCTCTTTCATCCTTTTAATATAGCCATCTCTTGTAAATAGAACTATAACAGGATCATCATGAATTAAATCATCCGTTGAGTAATCACTACTTCTATCATATATTATTTCAGTTCTTCTCTTGTCACCATATTTATCTTTTATTTCAAGAAGTTCATTTTTAATTTCCGAAAGAAGATTTGTATCGTTCTTTATTATATCTTCAAGGGAATTAATATATTTGTTTAAATTATCCATTTCATTATCAATCTTTTGTTGTTCTAATGAGGTCAACCTACCTAAAGACATTTCAATTATCGCGCTGCTCTGTTCAGGTGTCAATTCAAAAGCTTCCTCAAGTTTTACTTTAGCAATAGTTGAGTTTTCAGAAGATTTAATAAGCTCTAATACCTTGTCTATATTAGAAATGCCTATTTTTAATCCAGAGAGTATATGCCTTCTTGCGCGAGATTTAGATAGCTCAAAATTTGTTCTTTTTGTAATAATATCTTTTCTATGTTCTATAAATAAATTTAGAAGCTCTTTTATATTAAGTTCTTTTGGAATCTTGTTGACAAGAGCAAGCATAATTACACCAAAATTTGTTTCATACTGAGTGAGTTTGTAAAGCTGATTTTCAAAAATAAATGGATTTATTCCTTTCTTAAGCTCAATAACAACTCTTATGCCTTCACGATCACTTTCATCTCTTAAATCGCTCACACCCTGAATCTTATTTTCTTTTGCAAGTTCCGCTATGGTCTTTAATAATTCAGACTTATTAACAATGTAAGGTAACTCATCAATAACATAAATTGTCTTATTCTTTGCCTCTTCAATGTGACCCTTTCCTTGAAGTCTAACAGATCCTCTACCGGTTTCAAAATAACTTTTTATTCCTTCAGTACCAATAATACGTCCCCCGGTAGGAAAATCGGGTCCTTTAAGAAACTGCATAATTTCTTGGATTGAAGCCTCAGGTTTATCAATGACGAGAATTAATGCATCAACAACTTCGTTTAAGTTGTGCGGTGGAATATTTGTAGCCATTCCTACAGCTATACCACTTGAACCATTTAATAATAAATTGGGTATTTTTGCTGGTAAATATTCGGGTTCTTCTAAAGAAGCATCAAAATTTGGCATAAATGGAACTGTCTTTTGGTCTAATTCTTCTAATAGCTCTAATGAGATTTTTGCTAACCTTACTTCAGAATAACGCATTGCAGCAGGTGGATCACCATCAATTGAGCCAAAGTTTCCATGACCTTCTACTAAAGGATACCTCATGGAAAAGTCCTGCGCTAACCTAACAAGAGAATCGTAAATTGCTGCTTCACCATGTGGATGGTAGTTACCAAGAACCTGTCCAACAATTTTAGCTGATTTTTTAAAAGGTCTATTAGGAAGATTTCCAAGTTCACGCATAGCATAAAGAATTCGCCTATGAACTGGCTTTAATCCATCTCTTACATCGGGAAGGGCTCTCCCCACTATCACACTCATTGCATATTCAAGATATGATTTTTTAACTTCTGATTCTAAGACTACTTCTATTACCTTTTCGCCATCTTTTTTGATTTCTTCTGCCATATATTTCTCCTACTTATATATCAAGGTTAGTTACTTCGTGTGCATGTCTTTTTATGAATTCTTTTCTTGGAGCTACTTTTTCTCCCATAAGAATGGTAAAAATCATTTCTGCCTGTGCTGCATCCTCGATAGAAACATTTAATATTACCCTGCTATTTGCATTCATTGTGGTATCGGAAAGCTGGTCGGCATTCATTTCTCCTAAACCTTTATACCGCTGAACTTCAGCTTTACCATTTAAGTTTTTGAGATGTTCTTCAAGCTCTCTATCAGAATAAGCATATATTTCCTTCCTGTCAGCTTTGATTAAATAAAGTGGAGGTTGAGCAATGTAAATATTCCCATTTTCTAAAAGAGGACGCATATATCTATAAAACAGCGTTAAAAGTAAAGTTCTTATATGAGCTCCATCTACATCAGCATCACTCATTATAACAATTTTTTTATACCTTAATTTTTTGTAATCAAAATCTCTTTCAATGCCACATCCTATAGCTGCTATAAGAGCTTTTACCTCTTCATTAGCCAAAATTTTATTTAAATTTGACTTTTCTACATTCAATATTTTTCCTCTTAGTGGTAGTACTGCCTGGGTCCTTTTGTCTCTGCCTTGTTTTGCACTACCTCCAGCTGAAACTCCCTCAACAATAAAAAGTTCTGATTTTTCAGGATCTTTCTCCGTACAGTCAGCAAGTTTACCAGGAAGTATTGAACTTGTGAGAAAGCCTTTCCTTCGGACAAGGTCTCTCGCTTTTGCAGCTGCTTCTCTTGCCTCTTTAGCAAGGAGGCATCGCTCTATTATAGCTTTTGCCACTTCAGGATTTTTATCCAATATAAAGGAAAGATTTTTATAAACAAGATCTTCAATAACTTTTCTAACAAAGTTATTACCCAATCTTCCTTTTGTTTGCCCTTCAAACTGAGGGTCGAAAAGACGGCAGTTAATGATAGAATATAAACCATCTTTTACGTCATCTTGAGAAAATAAATCTTTCTTATCTTCTTTTGTATATTTTAACAAAAGTGCTTTTTCATTAATCACTTTTGTTAAGCCTGATTTGAAACCAGATACATGTGTACCACCATCTCTTGTATTTATACTGTTTACAAAAGAAATTACATTTTCTCCATATTCTCTTGTGTAATTTAAAGATATTTCCACAAAAACAGGCTTATTGTCAGGTGAATATCCTTCATCAGAAAAATAAATTGGGTTTTGTAATATGGTTTCTTTATTATCAATTAAGTTAGTTAAATATTCATTTATTCCACCTTCGAAATGGAATACTATTTCTTCTCCTCTGACCTTATCTTTATAAACAATACGTAGGTTCTTATTCAGAAATGCAAGCTCTTTTAATCGATTAAATAATATCTCAGAGTCAAATGTTGTGGTTTCAAAAATTTCACGATCAGGTTTAAAAGTTATTTTTGTCCCTGTAAAACTTTCTTCTCCAACTTCTTCAAGGCAATTTACAGGCTTTCCTCTCTCAAATTTCTGCCTATAAATTTTCCCATCTCTTTTAACTTCAGCTATTAACCATTCTGATAATGCATTTACAACAGAAACACCCACTCCATGTAATCCTCCAGAAACTTTGTAACTCTTTTCATCAAATTTTCCACCTGCATGAAGTCTTGTGAGAGCTACTTCCACTCCAGATATATTTAATTCTGGATGAATGTCCACAGGTATACCTCTACCATCATCCTCTACAGAAAGAATATCTTTGTCTTCAAGTGTAACAACAATATTATTACAATAGCCTGCCATTGCTTCATCAATGCTATTATCAATAACTTCGAGAGCTAAGTGATTTAAACCTTTCTCATCAGTTGAGCCAATATACATTGCTGGCCTTTTCCTGACTGCTTCTAAACCTTCTAACACTCTTATGCTGGATGCCTTGTAACTATCGTCTTTATTGTTTAAATTATTATTGCCATTATTATTTAAATTTTCTTCCATTTATTTCCTCAATTAAAAATATATATAGACAAATTATATTTAAAAATCTCTCAAAATCAAGCATTAAAGCAATCATGTAATAGCAATATATTGATTGTTACAAAGTTAAAGCAAAGATTACTTTGTTGGTAAATATTAACTATACAAATAATCAAATTCTTCTAATTTTTCTAAGAATTGAAGATAGAGAGGATTATTATTATCTAAGTTTTTGGGGGTGAAATCCTTTGCATCTAAGAATCTCGGTTTTGGAGTATTAAAATACATGTGGTTCTCATTAATTAATATATTTTCATTACTTTTTGTAATATAATAAGATGCCCCTTTAAATATTTTATATGGCTCATACATAGAATTAAAATTAGCATAAAGTATATTTGCCATTACAAGTGGAGTTTTTCCAGTATTTATTGTGGTGTGGCCATAATGGGATGGAATAAAAATAGTATCTCCTGCTTTTGCCTCGATTATTACTACATCCTCAATAATTTTTGTTGATTCAGATTCTTTTCCAGACAAATAAGGGTGTGAAAACTTTTGAAGAATATATATTGCATTTCCGTAAATGACTGAGTAAACCTCTGTAAACGTACGTTTAAAACCAGATAAAGGAGAAAGAGGATGGACGTGCCCAATAGTTTTAATATACTCTTCTCCTATTGTCCCAGGAAGAATAACAGTTATATCGTACCTTAAGCCACAATTTTTGATATTAATACTATCTTCTCTTTTGCCAACGTTTCTATACATTAAATATAAAGGCATATTTTTGTCAGAGCTTGATGAGTCAATATAGTAAGGCTCAGCTTCCGAAATTCTTCTTATGCCAGGTATTATGGTATTAATTTTATCACTAAAACTAATTTCACCAGTTGATTCGTTCAAGCTTATATCAATTCCAGCAAATTTTTTTAAAGATATTATTTTCATACTTCTAAAATAAAATTTTAAATTTACTTGCTAATTATAACATATTTAAATATCTCATGGAATTTCTACCACAATAAGGTTTAAAAATAATATTTTTAATTCTTTAATAAGTATTTTATATAACTAACAATTCAATCTCTTTACCAAATATAATTTTGGATAAATTATTTACGGAGGAGTTAATTATTAATAAACTATTTTTGTTGATTTATTATTGCAGTCGCTGCAGCTACTGCAGCTCCTTTTCCAGATCCATCCTTGGTTAATTTAAGCTTAATTTTGTCTCTTTTCTCGCCTAATAAATTATCAATATTTTCTCTAAGTTTATCCTTATACCATGTGGCTTTTTCGTAAAGTGTACCGTCTATAGCTACTATATGAGTCCTGTTTAGCTCTCTATCTATCTTTAAGATAATTCCCACAATAAGAGTTGCAACAATTTTTGCAGAACGATCCATAACAATTTTACAAATACTTTTTAATATCTCTCGATCAATTAAAACTGAATTGTTAACATTAAATTTACGTAGTTTTTCTTTTACTAACTTTAATTCAGTTGAGTTATCGCTTATAATTTCTGACATATCTTCAGCATCGAATAATTGGCTATCATTCCAACTCTTCATGTTATCCGAAAAGTTATTCTTACTAATAAAATCACTTATTATTATTTTTGTTAGCTCTGCAATATATTTTGCTGATATCATCTTTTCCAGTTTATATTTTCCTGGATTTTCACTCATTTCATCTAATTTTCTATCGTAGTCATTCCTGCGTAATTTATTAAAATTACCCCATTCTGTATTAATAATCATACTTTTTCTACTTTGTATAGAAAATGCCTTAAGCTTCTTTATTTTTGAAATATTCTCAATGTAAGCAGCGTTTGTTCCTGTCCCCAAAATTACACTCACATCGCAATCTGTATTAATATATTTTCTATATACCAATGTTCCCACAGCATCGTTTAATAAGGAAACTATTTTAATGTTTTTTATTCCTATTTTTTCCATAGATATATTTAACAACTTAACAACATCTTTACCTTTAACCCCTTTAATATCATATCCTTTGGTCCATTCAAGTAACTTACCAGAATTTATGCTTTCTTTATTAACTGGAAATGAAAAAGTAAAACCTAAATTTTGTTGTTGTATAGGATCATCTAAATGATTATTTTTTATAAAATTACTTAAAGCATTGGATATATAGTCAAAAAATTCATCTTTAGTTGCAGTTTTAATCTTTTCCTCAATAATAACTTCTTCTTTTTTAAGGACGGTAGCTTTCTCTCCCAAATTAATTTGCATTAATCTAAGATTAGTCCCTCCAAAATCAATGACTAAATAATTCCCATTTTTATATCCGGTTGGTGGTTCTACATATGATGGAATCATTTTAAGGGAACTCTTTGCACCAATCAAACCTTTATTCATTTCTGTGAGTAAATTTTTAATTATATCTTTCTGTTCATCTGGACTTATCTCAAAACTATCTTTTAATTCTTTTAAGTTTTTACATAAATCCTCCATTCTTTAAATTCTCCTTTAATTTAGACAGATACTGAATATAATTATAAATTATGTAAAATATTAATCCAAAACTAACCAAATAGCATTTGAAATTTATATAATTAATATAATACTTATATTATTAGTAGAGATATTATTTTTCAAAATAGGAGGTATGTAATGGTATCGAAGGCATTTATTCTTTTAGAGGCACAAGCAGGAAAAACTGAAGAAGCTCTCCATAAAGTAAAACAGATTGAAGGCGTAAAAGATGTTGCATTAGTAACAGGTCCTTATGATTTAATAATTCAGTTAGAAGCAGAAGATTTAAAAATACTTGGTAAAATAGTAAGTGAGAAAGTTCAGGTTATTCCTGGTGTCACAAAAACAATTACCTGTACAAAAACAATTACCTGTGTCGTTATAGGCTAACTAAATTACATAATTTTTAACTTTTACTCTACAGCTCTTACGGCTTGCACTCCAACAACAAAAGCGTTTTTATTAATCTGAATAAATTTAGGTTTAACAAGTTCTTCGATCGTTTTAATTAATTCTGCTTCTGGTAGTGGAAATGTTGGAACTTTTGTTGAAGCACCAATTATTACCATATTTAAACTTATTACACTGCCAACATTTTGAGCTAATGATGTAGCATCTATGCTTATTATATTTTCAGTAACTGCCTTAATTTTAGATATAATTTCTTCTAATAATGGATAAGTAGCCATGCCTGCATTAACAGATGTTGGAATAATTGGATGAGTGTTTAATACAACATAAGCATTCTTTTTTAAATAATTGATATAACGGAGACTTTCCACTGGCTCAAAAGCAAGCATTAAGTCAGCATGGGCATCTGGGGTAAGCGCACCATAAACTTTACTTCCAATTCTCACGTGTGAGATAACGCTACCGCCCCTTTGTGACATGCCATGTGTCTCACCAACACGGCAATTCAACCCAAGCTTTACTGCTGTTTGAGCAAGAATTTTAGAAGCTAAAATAGTTCCTTGTCCGCCTACACCACATAAAACAATATTATATTCTTCCATTATTTACTCCTTTCTTAAAATTGCTTTTCTTGGACATACTTCAATACAAACTCCGCACCCATTGCATAGAGATTCATCAATAATTACTTTCTTATCATTTTCCTTCCATATTAATGCAGGACACCCAAATGCTTTAACACAAATTTTGCATCCATCGCAAATATTTTGG
>Ga0255343_1004965_pt1 | contig 12758 bp, 10 predicted proteins | sample wastewater_treat_4_FD_192413 | JGI IMG/M metagenome (GOLD analysis project Ga0255343, IMG submission 192413) | Wastewater microbial communities from Lulu Island WWTP, Vancouver, Canada - plant16 | ecosystem: Engineered > WWTP > Wastewater > Unclassified | place: Canada: Vancouver, British...
ACATTAACCGACAGATTTTTAAGGTACGTAAGTTTTACAACAACTTCCGACGAATTAACCAACATGACACCCAGTACGCCGGGTCAAATGGTTTTTGCTCAACATTTGGTAAAAGAATTGAAGTCTTTTGGGTTGAAAGACGCCGAAGTGGATAAAAACGGCTATGTAATGGCAACTTTGCCGGCCAATACCGATAAGAAAATTCCAACTATCGGCTTTATTGCCCATTTGGATACCAGCCCCGATATGAGTGGAAAAAACGTCAAACCTCAGATTATTGAAAATTACGATGGCAAAGATATTTTACTGAACGAAGAACAGCTAATTGTGCTGGAAACAGAAAAATTTCCTGAAATTTTGCAGTATGTGGGTCAAGATATTATTGTTACCGATGGCACTACATTGCTTGGTGCCGATGACAAAGCAGGCATTGCTGAAATTATTTCTGCTGTTGAATATCTTCTGCGTCATCCGGAAATTAAACATGGAAAAATTCGCATTGCTTTCACTCCTGATGAAGAAATAGGAAAAGGAGCAGATAATTTCGATGTGAAGAAATTCAATGCCGATTGGGCATATACTATTGATGGTGGAGAAATTGGAGAATTGGAATTTGAGAATTTCAATGCTGCCTCAGCCAAAATAACTTTTCACGGATTAAATGTTCATCCGGGCTATGCATTTCATAAAATGAAAAATTCCATTCGTATTGCTCATCAGTTTGTAGCCATGCTTCCCCGCCACGAAACGCCGGAACATACCGAAGGTTACGAAGGTTTTTATCATTTAACGTCCATAGAAGGTACGGTTGAAAAAACGACCATGCATCTTATCATTCGCGACCACGACCGCGACAAATTTGAAAAAAGGAAAAAAGAGCTTCAGCATTTGGCTAATAAAATCAATGCAGAATTTGGAGAAAATACCGCTGTTATCGAATTACGAGATCAATACTACAACATGCGTGAAAAAATTGAACCGGTTTTTCACATTATCGATTTGGCATCCGATGCCATGAAGGAAGTGGGCATTACGCCTAAAATTGTTCCGGTAAGAGGGGGAACAGATGGCGCCCGACTTTCGTATATGGGACTTCCCTGTCCGAATATTTTTGCCGGAGGGATGAATTTTCATGGGCGTTTCGAATACATTCCCATTCAATCTATGGAAAAAGCTATGATGGTGATTGTAAAAATTGTTGAGTTGGCTGCAAAAAAATACTAAAATTTCTCTGACAAAAAATAGTGGCCTGTTCAGTAATAATGAATGATTTTGCAAATGAATTTGATAATCGATTGATTACATCTCGGACTTCATACAAGGACTCTACTCTTTCCATTTTCCTTTTTGACAATTTTTGGATAGCAAGCATACAGATGCTTGTTTAAAAGCGCATTCACGAGTATTTGGAACATTTTTTGAAGTGTAACAAAAAGTAAAAAGAAAATGTAAGCCTTTACGGATTTCTGAATAATTAACCATTTTTTCAGCAGGAGGAAACAACGAAAGAAAAATCTATAAAAGGAACATTACAAAAAACTTGGAAAATACTTTAGAATAGAGAATAAGGAACCAAAATTAAAACAATAGAAATATTAACTGCATTAAAGATATTAAAGCGAAAAAGGGAAATAAAACAGGGTTACAAATCAAACAAATACCAATCAACTATCTTTGAGGTATTAACGCTTTATCCGGATTCATAAAATTCCGGTATTGTTTTATTCGATTTAAAAACATTTACTGATGAAATCCACATGTATTGCCTACACAAACACGAATGAATATAATATGTCAGACATGTGGGTTCCATCAGACCTTTAAAAAATAAATTATATTCTGATGAAAATAAAAATTGTCAACCTTTCGAAACATCCACTGCCATCCTACGCCACTTTACTTTCTGCCGGAATGGATTTGCGAGCCAATATCGACGAGCCGGTAGTTTTAAAACCTTTGGAAAGGAAACTGATTCCCACAGGACTTTTTATCGAGTTGCCGGAAGGATATGAAGCACAAATACGCCCGCGAAGCGGACTGGCCATCAAACACGGCGTTACGGTGCTCAATTCTCCGGGCACTATTGATGCCGACTATCGCGGCGAAATTTGTATTATTCTGATCAATCTTTCCAATGACGATTTTGTAATCAACGATGGCGAACGAATATGCCAAATGGTGATTGCTTCGCATGAACATGCAGAATGGGAAGAAGTAAAAATGTTGAACGATACCGATCGAGGAAATGGCGGATTTGGACATACGGGACGATAAATTCCAAAAAATGTAGAAATTCTGAATCGAATCTACTATTATCGGAAAATAACAAGCAAAACAATTTTTCATGCACAAAAAAATTTTTTTATTCCCCATATTAATTTTTCTCTGTCTTCTCACAATTTCCTGCTCATCGACAAGGAAATCGGTTACACGAGAGAAAAATTTTCGGTCAAATAAACTGACACCCGAACAGCAAAGTCAGTTCGACTATTATTTTTACGAAGCGCTACGACTCAAAAATAATCAGCAGCTCGATGAAGCGATGGAAACTTTTCTCTTTTGCCGACAAATCGATTCGCTGGATGCAGAAGTACAATCGCAACTGGGTGTACTATATGCCAATATCGGGCTGATTGACCCTGCCCTGAAAGCATTGAAAAAATCGGTTGAATTGCAACCTACCAACTGGTGGTACAGCATGACGCTGCTCAACATTTACTCTCAGCAGAAAAATTGGAAAGATGCTATTGCTTTGGCCAATGAGATGCAAAAAATTTATCCTGAAAAAGAGGAAATCTATTCCACGCTTGCTCAGTTGTACAAAGCCTCCGGCGACATCGACAAAGCCATTGATGCCTACAACCGGCTCGAAAACCTAACCGGCATAGATGAAAGCATTTCCTTTGCAAAATTTAGCCTTTATGCGCAACAAAACAAAGTTAAAAAAGCAATAGCCGAAATCGACAGGTTGATCGAAAAATATCCGACCGAGAATCGCTACAAGGTTTTGCGAGGCGATATTTACCTTCAACTAAACAATCTCGAACAGGCTTTTGCTATTTATGAACAAATATTAAAGGAAGAACCACAAAATCCTTTTGTCTATATTTCCCTTTCGGAATATTACAAGAAAATCAATCAGCCCGAAAAAGCTACGGAGGCTATTGTCAGCGCATTAAAAAACGAACAGTTGGATGTGGATACCAAAATAGAAATTCTGGGGCAGTACATTGACAACCTGATAAAAGACAAAGAAAAACTCGACGAAACGGAAGCACTTTTCAAACTCTTGGTCGATCGTTATCCGCTCGAAGAGCAGGTGCATGCCTACTACGCTTTGTTTCTGGAATACCAGGAGCGTATCCCGGAAGCCATATCTGAGCTTGAAACCATGTTAAACATCAACCCTAAAAACTTGCAAACATGGTTAAAACTTATTCAAATATATTGGAGCGACAAAAATTTTGAAAAAATATATGTTACTACTGAACGCGCCATCGAAGTATTGCCCGAGGAACCCATATTGTACTTTTATCAAGGAATTGCTTTGTATCAATTAAATGATTATCAAGCTTCACTGCAAAAAAATAAAAAAGCTCTGCTTTATATAAAAGACCAACAGAAAGCGCTGAAGAGCGATGTATATGCACAACTGGGAGATACTTATTTTAAAATCGGTCAAAAAGATTCGGCATTCATTGCTTACGAAGAATCGCTGAAAGCCAATCCCGAGAATATCTACGTGATGAATAATTATGCGTACTATCTGTCGCTGGAAAAGAAAGATTTGAAAAAAGCCGAAAGAATGAGTGCCAAAACAGTGGAAAAAGAACCCAACAATGCCACTTTTCTCGATACTTATGCATGGATTTTGTACCAGCAGGGTAATTATTCGCTGGCAAAATTTTACATCGAACGGGCTATCGACAACTTGAAAGATGGAGAGGACAACGGCATAATTTATGAACATTATGGCGACATACTCTGGATGTATGGAGGAAATGACGAAAAAGCACTGGAAATGTGGATAAAATCATACGAACTCGGAAATCAAACGGAGGAATTGAAACAAAAAATTGAAAACAAAGGTTTCGATCGTCAAAACAAATAACAAAATTTGCAGAAAAATTTTTTGCTTCCAAAAGTTACAAGTTTATGAAAAAAATTTTAAGTATTTTCCTGATGATATTGGTATTGCTCAGTTCCTGCAAAACAAAAAAGCAGGTTCAGCAACCCTCTTATTTTCCACAAAAGCTAACTACCGAAAAGGTTATCGAGCAGTTGAATGCATTGGACAATATACAAACTGCAGAAATCAAAAAAATGAACATTTACCTGAAAATGAAAGATCGGGAATTTAATGTAACTTCTTCAATGACAATAAAAAAAGACTCTGCTATCAATATTTCCATTCAGCCTTTTTTTGGCATGGAGCTTTTCAAACTGGAAATAACACCAAATAATATTTTTATATTCGACAAAGTTAACCAAACCTATTATACAACAGATTTTCAGTATCTGAATCTTCGGACTGGGCTTGGTATTGATTTTTACCATCTGCAAGCCCTGCTGACCAATCGCTATTTTTGTTTAGCTCGACAGAAAGATATTGCATGCAGCATTCTTGCACAAAATAACCACAAGATAAGCTTTGGATTCGATAACGAAACACTGATGCAAACCATGAGCATTAACCCCGATTTCAATATAACAGAAATTTTACTGGTCGATAAAATTAATAACCTATCTTTCAATGCATTATACGAAAATTTTGCTTTGATAAATGGGATAATTTTTCCAAGACAAATTACATATATGTTGAAAGGACAAAAACATTTATCCAGCGCAAAAATTACCATTGATAGAGTGAAATTTAATCAGCAAGTTGAATTTATACCAACCGATACCCGTCGTTATAAAAAAGGAAGTTTTGATCAGTTGTTCAAAAAATAAACAATTCAGCCTCATAATTTGCTATTCATTTTTTATATAATTTTTTTTATTTTGTCAAGATGTTTCGTACTTATCTAATCCAGCTTTTATTGATAATTGCTTTTGCCTGTTCAGGGACGCAACTCTTAGCCCAGAACGTAAAACAATTGGAAGAAGAACGCAAGCAAACGCTTCAAAAATTGGAAACGACCAGCAAAATGCTGGACGAAACCAAAAAATGGCAGAAAAGTTCATTGAACAAGCTTTCTCTCCTCAATAAAAACATCAACGAACGTACTCATCTGATTAAAACAATGAGTAAGGAAATTTCGCAGCTTGATGTAGAAATAAAAACAATGGGACAAGAGATCGAACAATTGGAACGTCGATTGGAAAATTTAAAAAATGATTATGCAAGGCTGGTACAGGAAGCATATATCAACCGCAGTATTTATTCCAAAATTATGTTTGTGCTTTCGGCAGAAACTTTTGATCAATCCCTACGGCGCATTCGATATTTAAAGGAATACAGCGACTATCGGAAGCATCAAGTTAGCGAAATAGAAAAGGTTAAAGCACAGATTGAACAAAAAAAAGACAGTATATCCAAACACAAAAGCACACTGGTGGTAGTGGTGAAAGAAAAAGAAGTAGAAGCAACAAAGCTGTCGCAGGAACAAAAAAAAGAAAAAAAACTGTTGACAGATCTTCAGAAAAAAGAGAAAAATTTACGTAAGGAATTGGATGCACAGCAAAAAAAAGCCAACGATTTAAACAAACGAATAGAATCCCTGATAGCCGAAGAAATTCGAAAAGCCGAAAATCTTAATAAAAGTAAAGGAAAATCGACAACAAGCAAAGTTTCTACACTAACAAAGGAAGAAGTTTTATTGTCGGGCAATTTCGAGAAAAATGCGGGACGGCTTCCCTGGCCTGTCAGCAACGGTTTTATCAGCGGACATTATGGCATTCAGCCTCACCCCGTATTGAAACATGTTACAACCAACAACAAAGGTATTTACATTCAAACACCCGCCAATAGCACGGCAAGAGCTGTTTTCGATGGCGTAGTTACTCAACTTTTCTCCGTACCTGGAAGCAACAATGCCGTCATTATACAACATGGTGAATATCGTACCGTTTATGCAAACTTGACCGACATTTATGTCAAAATAGGGGATAAGGTTTCTACTAAACAAGCAGTAGGTAAAATTTTTACCGACAGCGAAAAGGACAACAAAACGGAGCTTTATTTTCAAATATGGAAAAATAAAAATTTGTTGGATCCGGAAAAATGGCTCGCACGATAAACCAAAAATCAATTAAATTTGCACATTGGTTTAAAGTGAATTTTTTTTATAATCTATTCTATGGAAATATGGAAGAAATAGTTGAAAAAGTTACGTTGACAGAATATAACGACAGCAATATCATTACGCTGGAAGGGCTGGAACATATCCGTCGCCGTCCCGGTATGTACATAGGAAAACTCGGAGACGGTTCTCACCCCGACGATGGAATTTACGTCCTACTAAAGGAAGTGATGGACAATTGCATTGATGAATTCCGTATGGGAGCGGGAAAAACAATCGAAGTTCAGATCGTAAACGATATGGTACAGGTTCGCGATTACGGTCGAGGTATTCCGTTGGGAAAAATGATAGAAGCGGTTTCGATTATGAACACTGGCGGAAAATACGACTCCAAAGCCTTTAAAAAATCAGTTGGACTAAATGGCGTAGGAACGAAAGCAGTAAATGCGCTCTCGGAAAAATTTATTGCGCAAAGCTTCAGAGAAGGACAAACCAGAAAAGCCGCATTTGAAAAAGGCAAACTTACTTTCGACAGCGGTATCGTTGAATCGGATGCCGAACGCGGAACTTTGATTACCTTCACACCCGACCACGAAATGTTCGACGGATACGAATACCGCGACGAAGTGGTGGAAACCATGCTTCGAAATTACGTTTACCTAAATGCGGGACTTACCATTGTTTACAACGGGAAAAAAATTATTTCCCGTAACGGTTTGACCGATTTACTGAACGAAAACATGACCGTTCCGGCTCTATACCCTATCATTCAACTGAAAGGAGAAGATATTGAGGTTGCTTTTACCCATTGCGACCAATATGGAGAAGAGTATTATTCTTTTGTTAACGGACAACATACTACGCAAGGCGGAACCCATCAAAGTGCTTTTCGCGAAGCGGTAGCAAAAACCATCAAAGAATTTTATTCCAAAAACATGGAATATACCGACATTCGCAACGGAATAGTGGCTGCCATTGCCGTCAACATAGAAGAACCTGTTTTTGAATCTCAAACCAAAACCAAACTCGGTTCGCGCGACATTGCACCGGGAGGAATATCTGTCAATAAATTTATTTCCGATTTCATTAAAACCGAATTGGACAATTATCTCCATCGCAACCTTGAAACAGCTGAAATACTGCTCCAAAAAATTCAGGATTCGGAAAAAGAACGAAAAGCCATAGCCGGCGTTACGAAATTAGCACGTGAACGTTCCAAAAAAGTCAGTTTGCACAACAAAAAATTACGCGACTGTCGCGTTCATTACAACGAATCGAAACCCGGCGCCGAAGAATCGTCCATCTTCATTACCGAAGGTGATTCTGCAAGCGGCTCCATTACAAAAAGTCGTGATGTGAATACGCAGGCAGTTTTCAGTCTTCGCGGCAAGCCACTGAACTGTTTCGGGTTAACCAAAAAAGTGGTGTACGAAAACGAGGAATTCAACCTGTTGCAAGCTGCTCTCAACATAGAAGACGGCATCGAAGGACTTCGTTACAACAAAATCATTGTTGCCACCGATGCCGATGTAGATGGTATGCATATTCGCTTGCTGCTTATTACTTTTTTCCTTCAGTTTTTCCCCGAACTGATTAAAAAAGGGCACGTTTACATTCTACAAACACCGCTTTTCAGGGTTCGGAACAAAAAAGAAAAAATTTACTGTTATTCGGAAGAAGAAAAAATTGCAGCCGTTAAACGATTGGGAGCCACTGCCGAAATTACGCGCTTTAAAGGCTTGGGTGAAATTTCGCCCGACGAATTTAAAAATTTTATAGGCAAGGACATCCGCTTAGAGCAGGTTTCGTTACGCAGAGAAGATGCCGTTTCAGAATTGCTCGAATTTTATATGGGAAAAAATACCAGCGAACGCCAAAATTTTATTATCGAAAATCTGGTCATTGAAGAAGATAAAGTTGAAGAAGAAATTGAGTTAAAAATAGAATAACTCCTTTTTTATTTATGTCTCAGAAAATATCGGAGAACAAGGCAAATTGTTTATTCGGCGAGAAATGAAAAAATACATTTTTTGAGCATTACTCAACAATTATCAGGTTATTCGGATTCAACCCAATTTGCGGGATTTTGTATCTTAATCTCCCGTTTTTGTCGAAGCAAAATAAAGTACCATTCTTAGTATAGTTCTTTGCATCGCAAATATAAATATTCCCATTTGAAGGATGAACAGATATGGAATAAGGACGTTCAATTTCAGTTTCATCTGTAATAAGCCGTTCGTTAATGATGCGTTCGGTTTTGCAGTCGAAACTCTTAAACCAGAAGTTGTTGGTTATAAAGTCGAAATTGTACATATAAGCTGTATCGTTCTGGATTACAAAATTCCCCACAGGCAAGTCCTCGAAAGTCTGAAGTAGCTCATCCGTTTTGCTGTCGATGCGTTGCCATACGGCCGGGATTGTTCCGTTATTTCCTCGAGAAACCACGTAAACGTCTCCTTCGCTGTCCGATTGAAGTTTATATGGGTTCTGACCTACTTTTATTCTTTTTATTTCACGATATATCGCCAAATCAATTACCGAAACAGTGCTGTCGTAATTTGGAAAATCGAGACCGCCGGAATTGGATACGTATAGTTTCCCGTTTACTGCAACAATTCCATCAGGATTTCGACCACAGTAAATATTCGTTTTCATGACAAAACTGGCAGTGTCGATTTCCGTTATTGAACCATCAAAAGAACACACATAAGCTTTATTCTCCCAGAAAGTAATGGCACGGGGATAACGTGGTTCGTCATTTTGGTTGGTTAATGCCAGTCTTTTTATCGATTTTCCCGTTGAAATATGTACAATTTCCACTTGAGAAGAGCCACAAACCACTATCCACAAACGGTCTCCATACCTTTTCATATCGTTTGCAGTGTCGCCAAGACCTCTGCCATTTTTAACTGCAAAAAAATTAAAATCCATTTTTCTTTCATCAAAATCGATGCAGGCAAGGGTGCTGTTGTTCAGATGATACAATCCTTCGGATAAAACATACATTTTCCCCTTTTCATTCGTATTTTCAGGAAAATTTCGAGGTTCGGGCTTGTCCTTCATATCGTTGCATGAGGCACAAATAAAAGTCAGTAAGAGTAAATAGAGTATTTTTTTCATCTTTTTCCAGAACTTTGAGTCTGCAAAATTACATTTTTCCAGCTAAAAAGTACCATTAGTCCACAAATAGATCGATTATACAAGCACTAATCACTTGTTGTCCTGTGCTGTCGCACAATTTTATTTGATAAACTCTTCTTTGTTTTCTCGAAAAACCACTTGATTTGCCAATTCGACTTCCAGAAGCATTATACAAATCATCTCAGATTGCTTTACATATTTGACGTTTCTCTCCGTCGTACATGCAATCACCATTTAACTTTTCAATTTACCTTCCGTAGCATCATATATTTTACATGCATCAAACCAAAAAAGTACGTGATGGATTTCTATATCAAAATTATTTATTTCATCAGAATATAATAAGGTCTGATGGAACCCACATGTTTGACATATTATATTCATTCGTGTTTGTGTATCTAATACATGTGGGTTTCATTTTTATTTTTATTATTTACAAATAATGTTGTCCGATAAAAATAAAGGAGCAAATAGTGTCGCTCCTACGGAGCTCTAATGATATTTGTAACTTATTGACTACCATAATATCGTCCCGATGGGACTTAAGAGAAAGCTGCATTGCAGCGAAATTATGGTAGAAAAATTCAACCCACAAAATCTAAGCCCCATTAGGGGCGATATTATAGTAAGACATTTTCTATATTGGTTTTCACTAATTTTTATAAATGTTTACCGGACAACAATGATTTTGAATCTTAAAAATTTACACAGTTTATGAAATATTCTCCATTATACTTTTTAAAGCTGAAAAATCGACTTTATTTCTTTCACCTTGTCAAGTTTTTCCCATGTAAATAATTCAACTGTTTTTGTAATTTGGTTTCCATTTCCATCTTTAAAAACCTTTCTCACTTCCATTGGTGTTCTGCCCATGTGTCCATACGAAGCTGTTTCTTCATAAATTGGATATCTCAATTTTAATCGTTCCTCGATGGCTTTAGGTCGCATATCAAAAATATTATTTATTTTTTCGGCAATTTCACTATCAGAAAATTTTACTTTTGAAGTGCCAAAAGTATCAATGTAAAGATTTATCGGATCAGCAACACCAATGGCATAAGCTACCTGTACCAGAACTTCGTCGGCGACGCCGGCAGCTACCATGTTTTTAGCTATGTGTCGAGCGGCATAAGCTGCTGAGCGATCCACTTTAGATGGATCTTTACCCGAAAAAGCGCCACCACCATGTGCTCCCTTACCTCCATAGGTATCTACAATTATTTTTCTTCCTGTCAATCCAGTGTCGCCATGAGGACCTCCGATAACAAATTTTCCCGTCGGATTGACCAGTAATGTAAAATTATCCTTAAATAATTCGGCGAACTGTTTATCAAGCAGTTTAACGCGAGGAATAAGAATGTTTTGCACATCCTGACGGATAATCAACAACATTTCCCTGTCGGCTTCGTCTTGACTTTTGGTCAGCGAAGGTTGTATAAACTCATCGTGTTGAGTAGAAATAACAATTGTATGAACCCTCAAAGGGCGGTTGCTGTCGTCGTACTCAATAGTTACTTGTGACTTGGCATCGGGACGAAGATAAGTCATTTGCTTACCTTCCTTGCGTATTTTAGCCAGCTCTCCCACCAAAGCATGTGCTAAGTCAAGTGCAACAGGCATGTAATTGGAAGTTTCATTGCATGCATATCCAAACATCATACCCTGATCACCAGCTCCTTGTTCTATGGGGTCTTCTCGTTCTACTCCTCTCTGAATATCAGGCGATTGATCGTGTAGTGCAGATAAAATGCCACAAGCATTTCCATCAAACATATAATCGCTCTTTGTATAACCAATCCGATTAATTACACGACGCGCAACCGATTGTACATCAACATAAGCTGTGGTATTTACTTCTCCAGCTATAATTACCTGACCGGTAGTAACCAATGTTTCACAAGCCACTTTGGAATCACGATCTAAAGCCAAAAAATTATCCAACAAAGCATCTGAAATCTGATCGGCTATTTTATCGGGATGACCTTCTGACACCGATTCAGACGAAAATAAATAAGCCATATCATTAAATTATTAAATTACTTAAAAATCAAATGTCTGAATTTACTTTGTAAGTTGAAGAGAAGGCAGTTAAAAAAGGAGAAAGAAAATTGAATCATTTTAGCATTTTTTTTACGTGGTTGCAAGCAGCCAAATCTTTCCACTTATAAATAAATTCTGTGCAAAATTAATCAAAATTCTTTGTTTTTACTAAATTTGTACTTAGTATATGAGAAAAAATTGTATAAACATTTATGTTTTTTATTTTCAGATATTTAATAACGGGGCTTTGTCTCAAAACCCACTTACTTTTTTGTCTTGAAACAAAAAAGCTAGCAAAAAAATAAACTTAGTTGAAGCAGCTACGCTTAACATAAATCAAATAAATTTGATTTTGTTTTCGCTTAAACGCTGTTTTCAAGACTGTGTCCACTTCACTCGAAAAACTTATGCTCGAAAAGCTGAAATCGCCCGAACTCATTCCGACGAAATACGTCGGAACTCAAACAAGGACGATTTATAAAGGCTTTTCTCACTTTTTTCGGCTCACCGGACAAGGTCAACCCGAAGTGTTTGGCTTATATGTGCTGTTTTACAGATATATAAAACAAATGTTTCAATTTTTGTCATGTGCTAAAAAATTTGTATCTAAATATTTATTAAACTTATTCGTATGAATTCTCTTCAAATTGTAGGTTCTCTTGCTTCTCTTTTGTCGATATTAAACCAATTTCCGCAAGCCATAAAAGTTTTTAAGACAAAGGACACCCACAGTATTTCACTAACCATGTATTGCATTGTGGTAGTATGTATCACATTATGGCTGGTTTATGGGATCATGTTAAAAGACGGCCCATTAATTTGGGCAAATGGACTTTCTCTTTTTCCCATTACTTACATTTTTATCGTTAAACTTACCAACACCATCAAAGGAAAAGACAAACTCTCCATTTGATTATTGTTGTTCCGTAAAAAACTTGACTAAAAAATAGCATTTCATTCAAAACTATCTTTTGTAACTAAATTTGCCTCACATAAATACATTTTTTTCTAATGGAATCTAAACGACAATAAACCTGATGCATTAGGTTTTTAATTTACGAATCGTAAATTCATGTAATTAATCTAAGTTTTTCAGAGGGAATAAACGGTAAGAAAAAATATTTTTCAAGTCAAAGTAGGTAAAACATTCCATTCCTTTGTCCTGATAAAATAAATGCTTTACTTCGGGCTCTTCCCATTAAAAAACTACAAAGATGAAACATTTAACTGTAGAGGAAAGGTACGAAATTTGAACAGTATTACAACAAGGATTGAAACAAAAAGATACTCTATTGACTACCGGAAAAGAAAAGAAAAAACAAAATATCGTTG